>Ga0179593_1315878_pt1 | contig 14561 bp, 20 predicted proteins | sample CZODoug2_1_08_16_FD_185931 | JGI IMG/M metagenome (GOLD analysis project Ga0179593, IMG submission 185931) | Vadose zone soil fungal communities from Angelo Coast Range Reserve, California, USA - CZODoug2_1_08_16fungal (PacBio error correction) | ecosystem: Environmental > Terrestrial > Soil >...
TGCGGTTGTCAGCGAGTAATCAGCTAGCCTCACCAGCTCACGGTCCAAGGGCAATAAAACAGGATTGAGAAAAAGACAAGCTGCCAGGGACCCTCCCCCCAACCTCGGCGACAGGCGTTCTTGCCCGGAAAACACCTCAATACCTAGTGTTGAGATACCAGAACCTATAGGGGTGCCAAAAAATAGTGAGCAATGAAGGGGTGTCAGAAAAAAATCGCTTGGGACGGGTGTAAGTGACAAGAGGAGAAAGCAAAAAGAGGGGGGGTGAAATGCCAAAGAAACTCCTTCGCCCTACCACCCCAGATGTGGTCTGCAAGTTGCACGGGGAAACATGCATTAGTAATGGCTGCGTAGCAAGCTGGGTTAAAACATGCAGCAGGGCGACATTGCCTGAAGGTGGTACAGATGTGCTCAACACACCACCACTGAAAAAAATCAGGCGAGCAGGGTCCACAATCGGTCAATGTGGAGTGTAACGAAGGGGTGGGAAGGAACCATTATCCCCACTTAACAAAGGTCGAAAAAGCACGGGTGCGCGGGGTGGGGAGTAATGTGAACCACGGCATTCGTCTGTGGGTCGCCACAACCAGAAGCGGGAGACCTTTGAGACAGTACATTTCATGGGCATCAAGGTGGGAGTTAAAGAACGGAAGTGGGGGCCAACAGACGGGAACCTGACCTCGGTCCGTAGGGGATTGGGAGGAGGGGAAAAAAAGAGGGGGGGATCAAGAGAGAAACAGAAGTGTTTGCAACAAACCAGGTGCATTCCAGCAAACAAAAAGGGGTCTGGGAAAAACAGACAAACCAAAAGGGAGGCATCTGAAAAAAAGGAGTCGCACGAAGGATAGGAGGAAGAAAGGCAAAGCAAATTCAAGGAAGAGGGGGAAAAAAAAGAAACCTGACCTCATTAGGTAGGCTTTCGCAAAAATACACCACACACATGTGTCATTCATCCTACAGAACATTTCCTGATAAAAGGGGAAAAAGAACTGCGAATCAGCATGACACTAGCTGTGCGAACGAGACACAACATAAAGATGGGATGAAAAACGTTAACCACACCAACTGGGGAGGGGGGGAAAGAGGCCAAGAATGACAAGAATGGCATCCAAGCAGCGAAAGAAGAGGGAGACGCAAGCTGGTCCGGAAAAGGAGACATACTAAAAGGTCAAAAAGGGGGAGGGAATTTGGGCGTGAAAAACTGTAACGAGAGGTACTGGGTGCATTTGCCACTAAACAAAAAAATGGCCACCATATCCCGTGGATCTACTTCATGCTCAGCGTTGAGGGGAGAGCAAAATGGACCCTCAAACAAAACCAAAAAAAAGTTGCTGTTAACCTCTCACTCCTCTATTCAATACAAAATGGGGACACCCTGGGGGTGCCGGAGGCCAATTGGGCTAGAAAAAGGAAATCGTGGGTGGAAGAAAAGGAAAGACCAAGGGCAAATTCGCCATCGAAAGAAAATCACAGTGAATAACCCCAAAGTAAGGGGCAAGGATGAGCCCCCCGACCCATCAACGTATTGGGACCCCACTCACACCCAAAAAAAACCCGGAACTGTAAGAAGAATCTGGAGCAATAAAGGAAGTGAAGTCAAGCTACAGGCAAAGAAGCCTAAACCAACAGGCTTGGAGAGGGGAAACAAAAAAAAAAGACAAAAGCCAGGAAGACTCACTGAAACCCCCCCTTCAAGCCCCTTTGGGGAGATCTTGAATTAAAAAACCAGAAACCCGAGGAAAATAATGAAAAAGCTACCACAGGACGGCGAGCCAAATGCTTCGCTCACCCACCCCCTGGCTGAGTGTGTCCTTGCCCCCCGTGGAAAACAAAGGGACACGTCCGGGGGAAACCCAAGCAAAACCACTTTCTACGCCAAAACGACTGTACACACCAAAACACAGAAAACCTAGGGAACCAAAAAAAAGGGAGAAAGATACAGCGAGAGAGACAAAAAGAGGAAAAAAGACCTGCCCCTTGACCGCACGCAAGCCAAACGTACAATTACGGGGGAAACCAAAACTCTCTTAAACTGAAACTTCCACGATAGTCCGAATCGCAAACCATGAGCTTACTGGGGGGAAAAAGAGGATTGAATAAGGGGGTGAACGGAAGGAGACAAAAAAGAGAAAAAAAAACGTCATGAATGTCATGCCCGCGTACAAAGTCCCTAGTTGGGGGGTCGCATAGCATGGCTCCCAAAAGGAAAAGAAACAACAGTTGGGAAGACCAAGAGAATGCTACAAAAGGCCCCGAGCATGTCGGCATGCAGGAAGATAAGGGCTCCAAGGAGTTAACAAAACAAAAAGAAAGGGGAGGAAAAAGAGAGGAGGGGACAGGGGAAGAAATGCGGACATTCTGTCGGGGTATTCAGGTTGGAGGGTCCCCACCCTGGCTGTGGCGAATGGGGAGAGACGACAAAGGACGGGCAGGGGGTGAAAGGAGGGGAGGGGGGGTTCTTTGTGCTCGTCTTGTTTTCCGGCGAAGAAGAATCTGATGGCACATCATGGGGTTGCTGGCTGACCTCGAGGAAGGGGCCGGAAGTGCCTAGAAGGTGGGGGGGCTAGGTGGGAAGGGGGGGGGGCAGCTGGGGTTCCACGTGTCTAGCATTTGTCTCGTGTCTAGCTTTTATCTGTACCAGTGGTGAGAACTCAGGCATGTGGTGGGGGAAAAGGTGCAGAGGGTGGGAAGTCGGGGGGGGGGGAGGGGGGGGAGAGGAGTTCTCATTAACTGGGGGAAACAGGAACAAAAAAAAGGTTGTGGGTGCGGAAAACATGGGTCTCGACAGGCTGGAGGAGGGGACGTGAGAGCAGTGCCTGGGTGGGGAAAGGAAGAAGGAAAAAAAGGGACGGGAAAGCTTTTCACTTCAAAAGGTGGGGGTGTGGGGGCTAAAAGCCTGTGGGTGGGGGTTGCAGCAAAGAGGCTTGGAACTCAAGGATTGAAAGGGGGGGTGAAAGGGAGGCGTGGTTCGAAGGGGGGGGGAAAGAGGGGGGGGGGGGGCATGGGGGGCGCGTTAAGTGCCCTGAACTGGGGGACGGCACTGGAGGATTATAGTGTGGCGGGTTGAGTGGGCTTGCAACAGGAGGGATTAGGAAGAGGGAGCACCAAGGATACGAGCACGGGCAGTGGGGGTTCAATCGGAGCATGGATCTTGTGGGTGGTTAACCCGCAACTGGTTGGTGGTTGGGGGAGGGGGGCTCACAACAACAACTAGGGCCAGGGGAAGCAGCACTTATCCTTGTGAATGTTCAGTGGCACGTGGGGGAAGACGTGAGGAGGAAAGCCAAGGGAAAAGGAAAATTGCAGTGGGATGCAATCCTTTAAAGGACAGCGTAAGTACACTCTAGTTTTGGGGGAAGGGGGGGTCGTACACATGACGACATGGAAGAATTAAAGAGGGAAGACTTAGGTCTCGCAAGAACCATATGGGGATTTTTGCTCAGAGGCTCACCAGCGGCGCGGATGCAGGCTAGAAGAAGTGGGGCGTCCAGGGAGGGTCGGAGCGGAAAGGGGGGGGGAGGGCACTGTTAAAGCTTTAACAGGATATCTGAGGTAGGACAACCCTCCTGAAGATGAACGTATGTGCAGGGCTCAGACCTTACATGGGGGATGAAGGTGGGGGAGGGAAAAAAAGAAGAAGTGGGGGCAAAGACAATTGGATGGGTTGAGCAAATGTCTGGAGGTGGGGGGGGTGCAGAGCCTGATGAGCGGGGGGGCCACTAGCCAAGTACATCGGAAGGGAGGAGCAGAAATTGAGGGTATTGCAGGGACAGTCTTTGACCACTTTAATGTATAACCCAAAACATTAGAAATTATTTCTTCAGGTAGAGGGGAGTGCCAATACCAAGAATACTGGTGGTCGCAAAAAAAGAGAGGAAAGGAGGCCAACAATGGCAGAGAAGTGCACAGGGGGGTCCACAAATGAGAGGGTTAAATTTATTCAATAGCTTCCCTAGCGGAATCTCTTCAGGAATGCAACATCCACACCACCTATAGAATGAGGGGAGGGAAAGCAAGGGGGAAGAGGGACAGGAAACATGGCCAGGAGGAAAATGCAGAGAAGGGCTACAAAATGGTGGGTGCTGAGGAGGCCCAAAACGCTGGTTGTGGCCCCATTGTGGTACCCAACCTGGAAGGATAAAACCAAAAAAAAAACCCAAATCTGACATAGATGGCTGCACTAAGAGGGGAATCTCAAACGGGGAGGTCCTGACAGGTGTGGACGAACTCGGAAGGTGTGGAAAAATGATGGAAATGGACAGAAGAGGGGTCAACAGAGAAAGCCCCATTGCCAGGCCCAACTCGATAAGGGAGGGAGATCCTGCCTGGCAGCATAGTCAGCAGATTGAGTTACAGTGTAATTCCTTGCATGGGACTGCCAACGAGCGGCTCTCTAAGTGATGAATCAACTCTCTCGGGGGGGGTGGGGCAACTGAAAAGAGAATTGTGCTCGGAAGAAGCGCCTTACAAGTAGTAACAGCAATCTTGCTGATCTGCCTCCAGCAGAGAGACGAAGAAGGTGCGAAGTTGGGCGATGAGGAGGGGCGGGATGCCGAAAAAACCCTATGATAAAGTGTCTCAAAGGGGAAGAACGGACTAGTCTGGGATTTACCCTGTCCGGACTATGATTGACCCCATGGGGAGAGCTCTATAGTGGCAGAAAACATGAAAGTTATCATCCCACGGGGGGAGGTGGAAGGACCCATCGTAGGCAAAGCACACAAGAAAATGGTGGGACTAAAAAAGGGATAACGCGGAAATTGGAAGCTCTGCCTCAGTCTGGACCTGCAAGAGATATAATCTGGATAACGCACCAAGGAAAATGAACTGAGGATAAGGAGATCCAATAACAGGTGATTAAGAACCACTTGCAAACCAAAAGATCCAATTATTGACAGGGGAGCCACGCGAGCACTTGGGGTTATTTTTTCACAGAGGGCCTAGGGAAAGATCTAAGGACAAAAGGGGGAGATCGGTGGGGGGAGGAGAAGAAACGGAAGTGGTTCCAGACTGTCAACTGTACATACCAAGGAGGAAAAACCTGCTCGACATTCGATCTGGTCAGGGCTAAGGGCACCATCTACCACCATTAATTGGAACCCCAAAAAAGCAACAAGGGCATTCAGCACAGGGAAAAAGGTGGCTTGCCCCAGACACACCTCCCACTGAGTAAGGCACACCCCAAAGTATAAGTCTTATCTCATACCTCCTGCAACGAGGGGGGAAAGGGAGAAGGGCTGTACCTGAAATACATGTCCTTCAAAGGGGGACAACATTGGCACCACGACAGGGGAGAATATCACAAAAATTACAAAAGGACGTGTCAGGGAAATCCGGGAAACTGAAAAACGCACGCTGGGGGGACCCACTGCCACTGAACAACATTTCCCATATGATGACGTTGGCCACTACCAGGGGGTGTGCGAGAGACGGGGGATAAGAGGGACATTGTAAGACCTAAAAAAGGATACCCCTAGATGAACGCTACGAGTCCTGAAAAAGGATGACCTACACGGGAACCCCTGGTGATGTGGAATACAGTGGAGCGTGAAGCCACATGACGGGTGCAACCCAAGGTGCCCGGAAAGTCAACCCAAGGATCAAAAGGATTACTCGGGAAGCAAGGGGCTTTGAAAAAAACACAAGTTGAGGGTTTAAAGCATCTCCGCTACAGGTCGGACAAACCCACGGCACAGGGTTCACTCGGTATGCTTGGGATATAGCCCAACTGGAACGGAGGTGGGTGAACCCCGAGGAAGACACGAGACCTCATCACTCACTCAGGGCCGTTCACCAAGTAGAAAGGACGACCCGTACCCAAAGATGGGCACACATTCGCCAACCACCTGCCAATGGCCTCCCTCGTCATACTGCCATTGTGACAACTACAGCATCACGGCAAAAAAAACCCCGCTTGAGTGAAACACCCACCAGCCAGAAGCTGCCAACCCAGCTTCAAAAATTGCAGGGAAAACCAAGCACCCGATCTCCCTCCAGGCGAACCTGCGCCAGGAGAAACAAAGAGAAATCCCAAAACCCAGGGGGCTGGGTGTACGTGACCCAACCCTTGTGCCCCCAACACAACTGCCGACTCACAACCTTGCAAAAAAAACACAGGCAACCCCTACAGGGCTCCCCCACCCTTGGAAAAACAAGGAGAAGGCCAAGAAGAAAAAACCCAGTGGCCTTTCCACCGGCCAAAACGCAAGGGCCAAATGAAGTCCCAACATCGGGCACCCAAACCACGTCCAGGTGAAAGGTCACGACAGACCAAGGATTTCTACGGGCAGCATATGGCTTACGGTTCCACGGAAAAACAAAACAAAACCCACGTCACGGTCGGACCAGCGGACACGCCAGAAAAGGGTTGGTTGTGGACACCATTAGAAAAAAGACGAAGGCTGGGGCGCAAAGCACTGAAAAGTCACCACTGGCCAAAGGAGCCAGGGGACGACATGCCTGCAACTGCTCCCATATCAGAAAACAACACAACTTATGGGAGGACATTGAGGGAAAAAGAGGACCCAGGGGGGAGGCAGGAGTGGCGAAGGAACCAGTGGCCTGGGCAGGGTGGGGTTGCAATTATTCGCCCCCCCAAAACGGAGGGGACGTATTGTTCATAAAAGGGAGGGGGTGTTTGGGTCGCGGGCGGGAAAACACGTCAACAGCAATGTGAGTTCAACAGACCAAATGGGGTGCGGAGGAACCAGGTCTGACGTTACCCTGGAAGCGAGGTGGGGGCCACGCTGGGGCAGGAGGCTACGCAAGGGGGGAACGGGGAGCCGGGGAGCTTCTCCTTGCAGGGGTCTTTGCATGTAACTGTTTTCGGGGGGAGTTGCAAGCTGGTGATGGGAAGTGGATGGGGGTGCAAAAAAAAGTAAAGGAATGGGGGGCCAAAGAAAAAAAAAAAGAAAAAAAAAAAAAAAAAAGACATGACACAAAAAAGACCATGGTTGGGAGGGATCAGGGGGCTAACGAAAAAAAGGAATGGCGTGCCGCTCGGGGGAAGGTGTTTTTCCCTGGCCACCATGACAAAGGATGACGCTGGGGGGGCAGCTGCGTCTCCTGGTGGGGGGGTTTTTGGGGGGGGGGTTTTTGTTTGGGGGGTTGAACCAAAAAGTAACAAAATGTAGCCGTGGACGGCAATGCGTATGGCTCAAGATTGAGGGACGGTGCGGATGGGGGCAGGTGGGCTTTGTGGGTACAAAAGGGGGGCATTCGTTCCCTAACTGTGGGCGGAAAGGGAGGGAGGAGGATTGATGCATGGGAGGTTGGGGGAGGGAAAGTCGGGGTAGGAAAAAACCACTACCACTCCAGTTGGGGATCGCTCAACTAAAAGTGACCACATGGGGTACGAAGCTCAAGGGCCAGAGGATGGGGGGAAAGCAAGGGGTGGTTGGGATTGTTAGAAAAAGCAAAGCCCTTGGGAAAGGGAAAGCAATCATTTTGTGTGGAATGACAGGGGGGGGTTGAAAACGAAAGTGGGCACACCATTAAAAGGACCATCCCAAGTATAACCAGTTAAGTGGGGGGTCTCCTTGGAAGAAAGAGGGAGGTTCAAAGACTAGGTGTATCAACATGGAGGTCGGAACACCATCGAGGTCTGCTCAAACTAATTATAAAAGTAACCAAGTGTAGGGCTACTGCAACGGAATACCAGTGGGGAGTGGGTTGGACGCTCAGTGTCTCAAAAAAACCGTGCGCGAATGTCAGCTGAAGGAGGAAGACATCCCATGGGGTGTGACAGACAGGGGGGGGGGAAAATGTAAAGCTGGCAGAAAACTAGAGAGGGGAAGACAGCAAGACATCCCTTGAACAATTGCCGGAGTGAGCTGAGCGAGAAAGGGATCCAGTGTGAGGAAGAAGTTGGAAGGGGACGGAGCCAACCGTGTTGGGGGGGGGCTGATGAGGGCGGTGGGGGGAAAAAAAAGTGAAGGTGCAAGGTGGTGAGGCCACTAAAAGGGTGCCAGCAGAATAAATGGAAAAGATAATCCGTGAGGGTAGGTATCACTCGGAAAACTGTAGTTTAAAAAAAATAAAAAGGGGGGGAAAGGTAATTTTGGGGGGTCCCTAGCTGGGGGCCAATCAAAATTGTGCACCAAGTCCAAAGCGTCAGCACAACGCAATATTAAAACCTTGCCAGTGGTTCACCACAATGAGAGTGGTCAGAGAGGAGAAATAGCTTCCAACAAGCTCGCAGTGGGGAAGGACAAGAAGGGATAAAGACCATAGCAGTAGGATGAGACAAATTGAGGTCAAGCATGAAGGGCAAGAGAACATAATGCGGAGTTATACGAGAAGGGGACCACCAGAGTGGGGTCGGCCAAAACGAGGGGGGGCAAAATTGTTTGATTAAGCACAGGGTGGGGGAAAGGATAAGAGGGGAGAAGAGTTTGGCGAACGTAGAAGCCAGCAAAGGGACAGATAGGGGGGGTAGGTAGGAGGGGTACGGGGAAGGAAAAGGAGGGGGGGGGAGGAAATGGGAGAGGGGAGGGGGGGTGCGCAGGGGAGGGTAGAGGGGGAGTTGGGGGGATGGGGCGGGGGGTAGGTTGGAGAGAGAGAGGGTTGGAGGGGGTGGGGGGGGAAAAAGAGGGAGGGAGGGGTGGGGGCCTTTGGGAAGGAAAGATCTCCTCTCTTCACCTAAAAACTCTCACCTCATCGCTCCAGGGTGCTAGGGAGAGGTGAAAAAAAAGCACAGTGGGAATCTGCAAAGGAGAGCGAAGCGCTCCTCACACGAAAGTTTAGAGAGGGAAATAGGCGGGGGGTTCAAGGTCACGGAGAGTGACCGAAAACAGACCATTGGAAAACAGAGGGTATCTTCCACCTCCGAAGAAACCCCCGGCTTCAGTGAAAGGGCAGAGTGGCGACCATAAACGGTAGCCTGGAGGGGGAGAACTTCCAGATCAATTAGAGGCTGTGCCCTCCGATCCAATAAAAGATGGAAGACCACCAGCGGGGTGAAAGGGGCTGAAGAGGGCCGAGGGCGAAGCTTCATTTCGATTTGGGTGCACAAAAGACAGGGGGAGAGGGGCAGGGCCAAGGAAGGCCTAGGGGATGACCGCGAAAAAAAACAGGGACGAAGGAAGCAAGGGGCAGCCGGCCTCTTTCGGGACTTGTTCTTCACTCTCAAGACCAAGGGAGAGACCAGGGTAAAGTGCTGGGAAGCCCAAAAGACGAAGGAAAGGGGTAAAAAAGCAACGCCCACTGCTGAACCAGCAAAAAGTAGGACATCGACGGTTGAAGAAGAAAAACTCTCCCCTTTTCGTGTGGGAAGAGGGGGTGAAAAAACAGACTCAACGGGGCAGTGTCCCGGAAGAAAACATGTGCTAAAGACGGTCGGGGTCGTAATCGCAGGTGGAGGGGGGAAAGAAGGGACGCACAGAGAGGATGAAACGATTGAAAGAAAAACTCGAAATCCTGAGCAGCGCCCCGCCCAATGTTCATAAGAACGAAAACGGACAAAAAAGATTGTGTAACTGAAGAAAAAAAAAAAACGAAATCAGCTGCATCCCGGTTGTGGCCTATGCGCACCTCCACGGGAGAACTAAGTTGTGAGGAAACGAAAAAGAAACAACAATCGGGGAATACGAGCCGCAGAAAAAGGGGGAGCAGCTACCCCTAAAGGTCACCCTCTGCTGGAGGGTCCAATCCAGTGAGTATCTGACTCATCAACAGAACAACAAAAAAAGGGAAGGAAAGAATAATGGAAGGAAAGCTCCTTTACCTAGGCGGCCGGGAAAAGTGATCTGGCCAGGGTGAGCGCTCTGGGAGATGGCAGGGAAGGGGGGAAAAAGAAGGGGAGAGTGGCGCGCTCAAAGCCGAGCACCAATGCGGTGAATCCCAAATTGATCACCACAAAAAAGAGGGGAGCGATGCGAGTTGGGGGGGGAGGCTTGGCACAAAAGGAAAAAACCTAGGCGGTGGGTTGCAGGGGGGGAAGACCACGGGGAAAGAAAAAGGGCAAAAATGGGGGAAATCGGGTAAAACGTTTCGCAGTGCAGTGAACAAACTGGGGGGAGAAGCCTGTGAAAGCGGGTTGCAAGAGGGGCAGCTATCGAGCCTTGAACTTGTCCACGAGAGAAAAACGAGGCCGGAATGGGGGGGGGGGTGCCCATTGGACCGTGTACAGAAACCCTGGGTGGGATACTGGGGCAAACGGCCTTGGGGGGAGGGTGGGCAAGACCCCAACGACAGAACCCACAGAACAGAGAAAGGTACGGTTAAAGAACGATCGAGGTGAAAGGGGCAACACTGGGGGGGGTTTAACCCAGGTGGGGGGGGGGGGGACCCAAAAAGATGGGGGGACCACCGGTGGGGAGAGGCATACGTTGCTAACGTGTGCGCAAGAAATGGGACTCCGACGGACTGAGAAAAGGAACGAGACGCTGCGGCGGGACGGAGGAGCATCTCCGGTCCAACCGAGAAGGAGGCAGAAGAGAGAAAAACCTGGTCTACAGAACAAGGAAAAAAAAGAAGGGCCTGCAGCGGATGGAGAACCAGAGCACGCAAAGGTAAAAAAGAGGGAGAGAGCGCACCTCCTGCTTCGCGCATCGAAATGCACGAGTGTTGGCGAAGTCAGAGCGGGGAACCTGGAAGCAATGACTTCTTCAGGCCAGAGCACAAAAAAACGGCAACGGAGTGCGGCTTTAGAAGAACCCCTCAATCCCAGGCCGCGAGGAGAGAAAGCAAGGAAATGAAAAGTCAATTCCAAGCGTCGCACGGCCGGTGGTTGACTCCTGAAAAAACGCCACAGAGGCAAGGGGAAAAGGTAATGTACGATCCCCGAAATCAGACTCCTTATGGGCGCAGTTGGGAGGGGAGGGAAGAAATCGAGCACTCTGGGGGGGAACAAGCTCCCCAAAAGGAAAAGCACGGACGGGGGCGTCGGGAGATTACAGAGGACGGCACACAAGCACGAGGTTGGCCGAAACCGTCGGGACCAGCACCGCCACGGAGTCCGCAACGCCCAGCCATTTACAAATTCCGACTCGTCGTCGGGAAGGGGGGGAAACGCCGCAGGGGGTTTGAGGGGAGGGGAAATTTTCTACCGGCACCACCGGGAGAACTCCCCTAAAAAGAAACTAGGGGGGCGGTTATAGAAGGTAAAGGGAATATACAAACCGTAGGCAAAATCGGACAGTTGATCAGCTAATGAAAAGTCAGGGGGGCGTTCCGGAGGGGGGGGGTTGGAGGCTTCAAGTCGTGGGGCTTACAGGTTTTCCCTTGGGGAGTCCCTTGGGGGATCTGCTTGGGTAGTAATAACACCGGTGAAAAAAAACATGTGGTGGGGGCAATGAGTGTCTGAGAGCAAAAAAGGGAGACGTCATGGAGTTGCTGGGCGCGATCTTATACACCCTAGGATCAAACCTTCTAGGGGAAAAAGAATCAAAAGCAGTTTTGGGCAGGGGTGGTAAAAGGGGAGAAAATCCAAAGAATGCAAAAAAATAGAAACAGACGAAGATCAGGAGACTCGGACGAGAAGGGCAGGATGGAAGAAAAGCGTGGGGCCCCCCTGAAAAAAAGGAGGTCAGACGGAGGGCAACGAGAAACCAACGACGCAACAGCACAATAGCCATGACAAATAGGACCCAGCATTGCCAGGTATACCGGGAGAAGAGGGAGGTGCTTTGGGTTTGGTGGGAGAAATGCCTGGAGACCTCGCCGACAAAATGTGCGGGGAAGGGGAACTGTCCCCAGCGACCAACGGCCTGTCATGGGCCATGTAAGGGGGTCCAATGTCTAAAAGGGGTGGGATAGTCCAAAATCAAAGAGAAAAAAAAAAAGTCCTTGGGAAACTTCCGAAGATCAACGACGTTCAGGCGCTACTGAAGGTCGGAATGCGGGCTAAGGCTACCAACGTAGAAAAATTGAAACGGAGAGGGGGTCTCATACGGCCGTATTCCTAAGGGAAAAACGATCCTATGGAACGTCCAAAAAGCACTTAAGGCCCAGGGGATGGGTAGCAAAAAGGTTTTCGCCTGGGGGGGTGCTTCCACGTTCCTATCACAGAAACGAGAAACGGAGGGGGTTCTAAAAGGGGCGGTATTGAACGGGTTAAGAGGGAACGACATAGAAAGGGGCCCGAGCGAAACAGGGTCCCTGTTGGTTGGCGGAAAAATGGTTGTAGAAAAGGGGGTGTAACCGTGGGGCCTACCGGCCAGAAGCATTTAAATGAATGCGGGGAGGTTTTTGTTCCTTGGGATTGACGGGGAGCGGAGAAGGGCAGAAAAAAAGAAGGATAATACAGCACAGAACGTGAGGGTTGGGGGTTTTGGCACGCAAAGCTAAGGGGGTAAAGAAAAAGGGGGTTGAAAACAAGGATTGAAAAAATCAAAACCGAGCGTGAAAGACGCGTTACACTTAATTCTTGCAAGGCTGGAAAGGGTGGGGGCAAGGTCTGTGCGTGAACAGAGTGCTGAAAAGGCAAGGCACCCCAACGTTCTCCTACCTTTTTTGCTCGGGGCGGGGCGGGCAAGGAGGGGAGGTGAAGTCAAAAAAAAAAAAAAAGCTTGTCGCAGAGCATTTGTAAAATTGAAAGGAGGTGATCAATTAGAGAAGGGGAGGAAGGGCCACATAATCGCCGATGGACGGGGTGCGGAGCGGGGACTTGCGCTGAAACAAGGTACCATGGTGGTAAAGTAAAAAAACAGAAAAGAGTGGTGGAGGGGGGGGTCAAGAACTAATCACAGAATCAGGGCAGTCCCCTGCAAAGGGGAACGTAGCCCGGTCAGCTGGGGGGGGGATTGGTGGGACGGGGTCAAGCCCTGGCTTTACTTGACAAAAAGAAACAAAAAAAGTCTGACTGGTCAGCAGATATAGATGGAACCAAAGTTTGGGGTGCACCGGGTTTTGGCTTGGGAAAAGCAAACGGGTGTTGGTGTGGGAAGCGGCGTTTTGTGACTAGGAAGCCTGAGATGCTTGTGATCTAGGGAGAGTTCAAACACAACAGCACCGCCTGACTATGACATGAAGACTGGGGGGCATATCACTTTTTCGAGATGTTTCATTGGGACAGTTAGCCTGGACCTGCCGAAGGTCAACCCAAACCAGGCACAAAAGACAAAGAGGGTTTGGGGGAAAGTGACAAAAGCTTTGGTTTAGCGGGAAAGAAAAGGAGACCGCAAGCAAGGTGGTGGGTTGTCCAAAAAAAAATCCGGTGGGGCTGGGAGGGGACAAAAGCGTCTTTCAGGGAGAAAAGGAGTTTACGGTCGGGTCACAGCAGTCGAGGGGGGACTTGGCAAACAACGCCCGGGGAGGGCGAACAATTTGGAAACTCCGGGGGGGGGGAGGCGAAGTTCAAGTCCAAAAAAACTCAGGCACGTCGAGGTGGGCCTCCCACCGCGACGTGCAGAGGTAGCCGAACTGGCCAAGGTGGAGAAAGGGGGGCCAGGTCATTTAAACTTACGGCCGGAGGGAAACAACAAGAGGGAAGGTAGTGCAACGGGGTTTTCTCGGTCGGAAAAGCGGAGATCAGTCCGCGAAAAACACTACCGTGGGCTTCTCGGCCGGGGTGTGGCGGAGTTTCAAAGCTTTTCCTTTTAGGCTCGCATGACTAGACTGGGGGCCGTATGGTCCCGTGTTGGGTGGTGTACTCGAACTCGGTTCTCAATTTTTTCGCAGCACGAAGTGCTCTAGCGTCTGCCCTCACTGGTTGTTGCCTGTCCACCGACTCTAATAGCACCACATCCCAACCCCTAGGCCTGTCGTTGGGGGAAAGAGGCTTGGGTCATGTAAAATTGTTTCACACGGGGCCAGATTTGCCCCGTTGAGGAAAAAATCCCCCTAATTCAGCCTTGGAGTTCGTCGTTAACCGCCTCATCTACACAAATAAGGTACCTAGGAGGCCAAATCCGTAAAAGAAGGAAGAGAAGCTGGACAAAACAAAAGCGCGGTCAAAGTACGATGTTCCCGGAAGCTGAAAAGGGGTGGTGATGAGTTGGTCCGTTTGGGGGGGGGGGTCGGACATTTGTTAAAACCGGAAGGAGGCCACAAACCTGGGGAGGAAGTTTGGTAGCTCGCTTTGTTTCATCAGAGAAAACAACAGTGTGTAGGCTTGGTGTAGGCAGCCGTTTGAAAAATCCAGGTGGGGCCGAAAAGGTCGAAGGACGCAAAACCCATCGTCTGACGGAGAATCAAAGGTCAATTCTGTCGTGACAGGGTCCAACGGGCCCCGAGCACTCATGTCATCACAGTTAGAAAAAAAGGATATCGGAAAAAAAAGGAAAAGAGTACAAAAACCCATGGGTTGGGGGAAAGAAAAAAAAATAAAGAAGAGTGGGGGGGAGGGCCCCATCGATATGTGGGGTTTTTGAACGCGGAGCGCGAACAAAACGCAGAGCAAACCGTTGCTGGGGGGAAGAGGGGGAATGTGGGGGGGGCCCAAAAGGGGTTGCAGAAACGGGATTAGACCCGAACTGGGGGGGTCCGTCGGGTTGGGGGGAAAAAAAGACATGGGAAGGAAGGGCAAGAAAAACGAGGCGGGTTGGGGGGGGGAAGGTGGAGGGTAAGATGCCTGAATACTAAAAACAGAAAGGAGTGGGGAAGCAGAACCAGAAGACATA
>Ga0179593_1358417_pt1 | contig 14561 bp, 17 predicted proteins | sample CZODoug2_1_08_16_FD_185931 | JGI IMG/M metagenome (GOLD analysis project Ga0179593, IMG submission 185931) | Vadose zone soil fungal communities from Angelo Coast Range Reserve, California, USA - CZODoug2_1_08_16fungal (PacBio error correction) | ecosystem: Environmental > Terrestrial > Soil >...
AAAAAGCGACAACATTGGTCATCGCCCAACAAATAAAATGGGGCCGAGCAGAGGGTCAGATAAGCCGCCATCCCTCCCGCTCCGGCTCAAAATCTCTCGTAGAGGAAAAAAAGATTCAGACGCCATACCGACGCCTCAGAAAATGGGAAAAAGACTCACTCGAAAAATTCCCGAAAAGTGAAAACGACAACGACGTGAAGACCGCTGACGCCTCCAGACTGCAGCGGAAAGAAGGAAACAACAAGAGTCGGATACGCAAGACTTAGGCGTGGAGAACTGACTCGAATCGAGAAGCCAGCGAAAAAAGGAGTTATAATCAACTCGGCAAAAAAAAAAATTCAAAAGAAATCAACGAAGCCGAAGAGGGATAGAGGGGACAGGAAGTAAGCCACGCGCATTCTTGGACTAGAATTAGGCCTTGCGACCGACGGACGCGAGGAACTAATAATCAAGCGCACGCAATGCTAAGCGGCACCGCTCCCGCAAGACCCACACGAAAGATAGAAAGAACGCCACTAGCTTGCATGAAACGGTTAGGGAGACTTCTAGATCTAAATCTGGACTTCTGATGATTGGGCGGGCTGGAGTTTTGAGAGAATCAGTGAATAGAGCGGGTGGGGGGAAGTTAGGAGGGCAGGGTAAAAGCGCGCGCACGCGTCAACGAATCGCCTCATGCGGCAGCAGGATCATGAAGAGATCTGGGAGGGGAGGAAAGACAAAGAAAAGCAAAAAAAAGAAGGGGAAAGTTCGTTAGTGTTTCCGGAATCGTGCGATAGAGGCCCCACTCATCGCGCACAAGAGGACGCAAACAAAGGGGGTTGGGGTAGGGTTAAAACAGGGGGGGATAGTTCAGAAAAGAGGAAAAAAAGCGGTACTCAAATGGCGAACAGGAGTCCGCGGGGAGGTTATCGGGAGCAAAAAAACAACGAACCCAACCCAAAAACCAAAAAACACAACACACCCCCCAAAACCCCCAAACGCCACAACCCCCCCCCAAAACCCACACAAACCCCCCCACTGATGACAGTTGAGGAAAAAAATGAGAGGGGGGCGGGCAGCGGCACCGGGGAGCCTTCCTGAGAACTTAAAGGTTAAAAAAAAAACGACGAGAAAAAATCTATGTCTTGAGAAAGGGGGGGTAAAGGGAGAGGGGGAAAAAGAGAACCCCAAAAGCCCTGAAACGTCAAAACGGAAAAGGAAGCGAGAAATGAAACAAAAGCAAGCAAGCTTAATCTCAAAATTGATTAGAGAGTCTTGTCCACGCATCATCCATAGCAGAAACTAGTGATAATCAGGAAACGGGTTTTCCAGGCACAAAATCAAGAAAAAAAAAATGCAAGGTAGGAAACTCCTCGAGAGGGCTCAAATCGTATCAAAAGGGAACCCGTGCGAAGGAGATTGCCCGCACAACGGCCCAAAAAAAACGACCCTCAAAATGACGTAGCCAAAGCGGAAGTGATGAAAGGGAAAAAGGGGAAAAAACCGCCAAAGTCTCCTCATATAGCAAGAGGAAAAAAAAACAGTAAACACAAAAAAAACGCAACGGCAATCCGGAGAATATCGCACTTAGCGGGGGAGAACTGAGAAGAAAATAGAAAGTAAGGTAATACGTTCAGAAGTCATCCTAGGAAAGGGCAAAAACTCGGACGGAAACCAACACAACGCGAAAATCGCGGTCAGCGCGACAAGCCCGCCCCCCGGGGGTAAAGCGGGAAAAACAAGAATAATCAAAAAAAAAAGAAGAAAACCAAAAATAAACCCAGGTTGGAAACTGGGCAGTCAGGATCCCGTTTCCTGGGTAAACTCACAGCAATCTCCGGAAACAGAACTGAAAAACAACGCGTCTGGGGGGGGGTTCATCGAAAACCATGAGGAAAGAAAAAAGTAAAACCAAAATCAGCCCCAAGGCGAGACAGAGACAAGGAGAGAGCCATATCCCACAAGAAGCCAGCAGCCAAGCAGGACCCAGAAGAGCGAGAAAGGGAAAAGCCTCGATGGCCTAAGGGAGGAAACAAAAAAAATGAAAATCATACGTAATGGGCAAAGGAAAACGCAGTCTGCATCAGCGCGAGAAAAGAGTGTCAGCGACATCAGACAGGTTACGTCGTGTAAAAAAACAGGGGATGGAACAAAACCAAGGAGAGATTTCAATCAAGAATCGCGAAACACTGGAAGGATTGGGAGGAGCAAGCCCACGTAGGAAATTCGAGGGCAAAACAGAAAAAAAGGGTGAGCAACAGGGGTGAGGAGGGGGGTTAGAAAAAGCTGAATAAATTTACGGGTTTTCGCGGTATTGTCAGCGTGTCATCTGTTGTCACAAAAACACATCAAAGGAGGAACCAGAGATCCAGCAAAACTACAACAATCACGTTAAAAACATTGAGAAGGAAAGGGAAGTTAGAATGATCTCTCAAACGGAGGGAGGACAACCCGACTCCGCTTGAAAGCGGCGAGCAGAAGAAAGGGGCTCGTCGCGATCGCTCGAATCCTCAACTTCAGCACACCTGCCACCTCGCAGGTTTTGGAAGTCAGCGGAAAGGAAGGTAAAAGAACGATCAGATCAGAAAAAACCGGGGGAAGAGACTCTAAAAACACAACAAAAAGGGAAGGGTATGAGAAAAGAGAGAAAGAAAGAGAAGAGCATCTGATCGGTCCATGCATTCGGGGGGACGAGGAGTGAAACATCGCGGATACAGTGTGAAGTTGGAAGAGAAGGGCGCTAATAGCCACGAAAGGGCAGTGTCGTCGAGAAGTCGTCAAAGTAGGGTGTTCAAGAGACTGAGTTGCTGATATCACTGGAGAACGCGCTTCTTCGCAACTTGGTGAAGGAGGAGTGTAGTTGAAGGGTTAAGGGGGGATCGTGATGACGAAGCATGGAGGGAGGAAAAAAAAGGATCTCGACCCAAACCGTACACGAATGACAGCGATTACGACCCAAAAACTACACCGGGACTGTCGCTGATAGATGGGGAAATCGGTAAGATCACCGTAACGCTGTAGTGGCCAAGACCAAGATCGAGGAAGATTGAGGGAGGGAGGCAAGGATGCAGGGGGCGATGGGCGAAGAGGCCATGAGAGGAGGGACGGAGTAGCGAAAGCGCGGAGTACAAAAGGAGGTCATGACTTAGACGTCCTGACTACTCGAAAATAGACGGGGAAGGGGCTGATGCAACTGAAGGAAAGACAGTACTTCTTCTGGGTAAGGACTGTCGGTGACTAAGGATAAAGACTGTGTCGGCTCCGCTGAGGAGACGGTAGGCGTGGTTCTTGTATGGGGATTCGGGCGATACTAAAATTGTCGGATTGTCCGAAGGGAGCACATGGGTAGAAGGTTCAGGCTGACATCAAAAAATGAAAAAGTCCTTCTGGGAAAAGATGGTAGTGTTTGGAGTGAGGGGAGCAGACAACGGTGGAGCCTGAATGGGACAACCTGCGCGTGCGGTGTGTCCTGGCTTGTGGGGGGAGGGGGATGGTGGAAATGAACAAACGGGGGGTATGGTGTCTTAAAAACGAGAAAGAGAGGGTCGTTTGCGCGGAGTCTGGAATGGTGACTGGGAAGAGAGGACACTGTAAAAACGGCGAGCAAAAACTGCTTCACAGGATGAGGGGATGGAGAGTTTCTAGAGGAGAGAGGGCGCCGATTTGCTGAAGTCCTTGTGACGGGCAGGGGTGTGGGTGGGGTACGGGTGGGGGGAGGAGATCGGGTTCTAGGCTGGCTGTTGGAACAAGCTGAAACAAGGCCGCTTGCTCAGGAGGGGTTGAACGGGTCGTTGTGGGTTGGGGGGGTGCCGTTGGTGTGGCGCCACGGTTCCATAGTAATCGAAAAGGGTAGCGGAAAAAATTTTACAGGGGAAGAGAATTTATAACGTGACCGTCAAAAGAGGGCTTGCGTTTGTGCGGAAAAGGGACTGACTACAGAAGAGTCTCGCGGTGGATGGAGGGGAAAAAACAGGGTGTACGAAAGTGACTTGCACTTAAAGGCCATGCGTGGGTGAAATGCAGAGCTCCTTGGGACGGGGTAGGGATAGTTCAGGCATTTCTTGGGGGGGAGGGTTTGGGCCGGATCAGAACCGAACAACCTCGTACGCAAAGACATCGAGATGGAAGAGGGCCGCCGGCGGATGCTCAAAAAAAAGTCCCGTCCGGAGATTCTCATCCTAGGGAAGCTGCAAACAACAGAACAAAACACCAAACCAAGAAGAAAAATCCAAAGGTCCCGACCGAAAAACGCTCTAGAAGGGAAGAAAGGAAGGGGAAAGACGGGGACGCGTGCCTGCAACTACTATTTAAAAAGAACATACACTCGAGGGGGCGAGCACTGCGACGATGTCTCAGAAGGAAGGACAGCGAGAGCAACAGATTAATAAAAAAGGGGACGAAACGGTTTCATTATGGAGAGGGGCTTGACTACCAAATCAAAAAAACTCGCGTGAGCGAGGAACGGCTGCCGATGTTCGCGCGTTCTACGGACGCTGACATGGAGACGGAGTAAAAGAAACAAAGACCAGATAATAAGATCGCCATACTAAGGAAAAAAAACTAGCCGAAAGGGGGAGCTAGGCAAATGCAGGATCGATGATCTCTTCTCTCTATGTCGGTGGGCCATTTCAGGAGAAAGGGGGGGAAGGGGAGGCAGGCTTGAGAGGGAAGACGACAAGAGAAGAGCATGCGAAAGACGGAGCAATGCTTACGTATAAGAAGGAACGGGGCGGGCTATTCAGGAATCCCAGATCACATTGAAGTCTTCAGGGATGCGAGGTGCGTCTTCAAAGACAGTTCGGAAAGGGATGGAGCTATAGGAGGAAAAGACAGACCTGAAAAGTGAAGGAGTTGAATCGACAGGATTGGCAAGTAGATGAAGGATAAAGTACGGGGTTAAAATCAAAAAAGACGGGTTGCAGGAAAGGGGGAGGAACGAAGTAAGATAAAGGGGGGAAATGGATGGCCAAGAAGACATCTCGGTGGGGTGAAGACGACGAGCGGCTTCATCCGAAATTGCCTGCTGCGGAGGGGATGGAAGTCCTGCGGCTTGTGGGGGGTGCAAGGAAACATGGTGGACACTAAAAAAAAAAGGAGGAGAACTGAGAGAGATAAGGAGACACACATGGTAAGAACTCCCCAACCCGAAAACGCCTGCGCAGTACTCTTGAAAATAAAGAAACCGGCCCTCCTCTCCTGACGCAGCCTCAGGCGTCTTCACACCCAAATTCTCCGAAGAAATGAACTACACATAAAAGCACTCAACAAAGGAAAGAAAAGGGAGACACCCGACGTTATAACCCGCAAAGAACGAAAGTCCTGCATCGGAAAGCTCGGCCACCAGAAAGTAAAAAAGCCAAACCAAGGACTGATCGCAGGATCGAGGAAGAGGTCATATCCCTTGAAAGAAAAAAGAAGAATGACATCAAAAGAAGAAACCTCACCGAAAAAACCACGGGCCACAGGAAGAGCCGTAAAAAAGGGAAAAGAATCACGTAATTGCCCTTTCTCCGTCCGCTAGCATCGAGGGGGGGGAAACGGAAAGTGGGAGAGCCAGAGGAAATGCGAGAAAAGGAAAAAACGGAAAGCGAAAAATAAAAAAAAAGCGAAGAACAAAGGGGAGGGCATGCGTTCTGCCTCAAATCTTCTAGGGAAGGAGTCTGAGGGGGGGCGGATCGATCAGAGACTGTAGGAAAGTGGCGTCGGAGGAGAAAAGCGAAACGAGGGAAGGAAGTCTCCTCACCGTTATCCGAAGAACGCGAGCGGGATGTTTGACACGATCCATAAAAAAAAACGTTTTCAGGTTCAAGGGTTGGGGCCGGATTAAAGAGTGGGTGAGATAGAAGGAACTCTAAATCGCGCCATCCGCAAGAGAACGCCCCCAGCTGGGGTGGTGGGCAGGGTAAAACTCGGCGTAGTGAGCTTCATGCACTAGGGCAACAAAGAGGGAGAAAAGGAAAAAAGAAAAAATGTCGGGCTCTCGAAACTGATTAGCCGGGGCTTGAACTTGTGGGGCGGCAGCGGCCCCTGCAGTAGAAACGTCTCAAAGGTATGAAAAAAAAAAAAGCCACCGGGCCTGCGGAAGGGGAAGATATGGCGTCTAGGGGGGAGGGAGGGTGTGGCCAAATAAGAAAAAAGGGAACCCAAAGCCTGCAAGACCCGGAAGAAGAATGTAACGTAAACAACCTGCACCCACCAGGCACACTGCAGAGAACGCGACAGGGGATGGTAGAAATATAGAGGAACTTGGGGCAAAAAGGGAAGACCAAGAGAAATAAGAGGTACTTGATAATCGAACGGGTTCCGCACAAACTCAAGCAACAAGCAACAAAGGCAACTAAGTAAGAAAAGAACTGGAAAAAATCACTCATACAAAAATCTGTGAGAAAGGGAATGAAAACGGTGGGAAGGGCAACAAAAGGCCAAAAAAGTCAACATGCCGTAGCCAAACAATTCTCATTTCAACAAGACGGGGAAAAAACCTAAAAGACAGCTACCAAAAAGAGCAGGAGACACAAAAAATTAAGGCACAAACCTCAAGAAAAAAGAGAAGAAGAAACAGCAGGCTAAAAGGGCACGTAGCTAGAGGGAGCGAAGACGAGCACTTCAATCCAGGGAAGAATTCAACGCCGATTGAACAGGGGCACTCTCGTCACACATAACAAAAACATATAATCCCGCGAAACAAGGAGAGGACCACAAAACCTAAGACACAGCCCGCAACGTGTGAACGCTCTAAAACCCAAAAAGCAAACCCGCAAAAGAAGGAAAAAAAGGAAAAGGAAAGGGGAGCTAACCGGGCATGAGGCCCTCCGGAAGGTTATACAACTCACTAGGGAACATGTTCACTTCAAAAAAAATGAAAGAGTGATAAACGGCCGTATAAACCCTAAGATGAAAGAACAATCAAAGAAAAAGACCAGCAAAAACAACGCACCGGCTATACATATCCGACAACGTGGTATCAAAAAGACCCCATGCCTAATCCATCAGACACTACGGGAAAAGAAAAGGCCGAAAACTACGAGAGGGAAGGAAGGTCGAAGGGAAAAAAAAAACCCAGAAAAGAAAAGTACTTGCAAGAAACCGCATGCCAAGTATCAGCAGCGCGAAGTAGGAAAGTACCATCATCCACTGCCGGGGCATGGAAGCCTACCAGTCAAAGAAAAAAACAGCATGGAAAGAACAAGTAAAAATGGAACGGAAGGTATCAAAGAACCGGGAGGAATCGTAATACAAAAAGGGGGTTGAGGAAATGGAGGGATCGATCTGAGAATAGAGGGGAGGGGGTCAGTGGGGGCAAGAGGGAGAGGGCATTTGGTTTCACCATCTCGCGGGGAGCAACTCGAGGAAAAAATGCAATAAACTACAACCGTCGAAGTGTAAAATTGGGGGAGGAACAGCAATATATCTCATTGGAGAGAAGCAAGAAGGACGAGGACCACCCACCCCTCTCCGATTGAATCGGCAGGGAAGAAAGGCAAGGGAGGCGGCGAGTCGCTATAGGTCCACTTCCCTTCACCACAAATCTACTACTAGATTGGGGGGGAATAAGCGCAAGAACCCCTAGGGAAAACTATCAATGTTTACTAGGACCACCAGGAGAGATAACAAAAAAACCGGAGGATTGAAAGAGAGAAGAGATGAAAGTGGGTCTCCTAGCATCTTAAAAAAAATTACGGGGACGTAGAAGGACACAACAAATAGCGTGAGTGAGTGGGTGGGGGGGAGAAAAGGACTATGGAAGCTCCGAAAGGGGTCTTCGGCTCGCGAATCGATAGGAAGAAGTCGTTGAGGGGAGATAAAATGAAGCGAGAAGTCAGAATTTTTGAGAAAAAATTTGAAAAGGAGAAGGGGGGGGAAGGGAAGGTGGGATCGTAGACGAGGGAGGGTGCACAAAGAAATGACTCGCAGAAGAAAATACCGCTACACCGGAAACTAGAGTTCAGAATGCCGGAGGGGAAGGAAAGTCAACAAAAGACGACCAAAAAAAAACGTCGAACTTGAGAAAGAAGAAGTGCCCTCAGAAAGATCCGCTGGGACCAGGGCGATCGCTGGATTGCCGAAAGGGTGTCTATTTTGACGATGGCAGGACTAAAAAGGGGAAGGGGGGGAAAGGGATGACGGATGCGCCTCTTAGGGAGCAGGGGGAGGAAGGCTAGACGGGCCCAGTATTGGCAGGGTTCTGCTGCGGGGAACGGCGGACATCTTCGATCGTATGAAAGGAGGGGAAATCTAGGTAAGGGAATAGATTCGTTTTTAGAAGGGAGGAGGACGTTTGTCGAGAGGACTAAGCCGGCAGATGAGGGGCTTTTACGTTTCGGCGGATCGCCGAGATGAAAGAATTAGTGAGAAGTGGGGCCTGGAAGAGGAGGTTTAGAACGGGGGCAATAGCATGAATGAGGCGCGACCACAACTGGCCGCGGGGGGGGGGGGGGGAAGGGGCGGCTTGTGGGGGGGAGGGAGTTTGAAATTGACAAAAAATGGGAGAGGTGTATGATAGAGTACGGAGGAGGAGGGTCTGTTACTGGTGCTGGTTAAGGAGGAGCTGCCACGTTAAATGAGGGGGCGCTGGGACTGGCTGAAGATTGGAGAAGGAAAATCAAAAAAACCGCTAAGGAGGAGGAGGGAGAATTTGGAAGTCTTACTGTGCGGAGGGTGTTTTGGGAGAAATTGTGTTCGGAAGAGGACAGGAGAGGTTTTTGGGAGATTGAAAAAAAGGTCTGAGGGGGGAGAGGAAAAAGTTAAATTTAGGAGGGGGTGAACGGTGTTGCGGAACTGTTCTGCATCGCATTCCCAGCGGTTACTGCGTATCAATTTGCGGAAGGGGACAGGAAGTTGAAGAAGGGACAGAAAACTCTTTGGGGAGGGAGGGGGGGAACACAGGTTACTGAGTTAAAAGTCGCTGATTCTCTCTGGGGCTAGTGTACCACATCATACCATAAGGGGGGAGCGAGAGGAGGGGTCAAGGAGTGTAAAAGAAGCTCAGGGAAAGGAAAATGATAAAAGTGGGCAGGCGCAATGCGTTTCTCTGGGGCTACAAGAGAAAAGGAAAAGCACCTCTACGCAAACCTACTCGTCAGAAAACTGAGGCAAATCATCAAAAGGGCCTTTCTTAAGGGAAAGGAAAGCCGGCGGTCTAGAGGACCGACCGCCTCATCAGTGGGCCATAACACCATGCTCCTAAAAGACGAAGGCTCAGACGACGGTTCCGTCTCATAGATGTTAACCTCTGGACCTGACTCTATCAGAGGGGAAAGCCATCCGAAAAAGAGGCGGGGGCAGTGCAACGAGCAAAGAGAGGGCTCGAGCGCTGGGGCAGATACGCAACACTTATCAAAGGGAACTAAACTTTCAAGGGGGGAGGGGGAGTGAGACTAACCTCAGAAGAGGGAAGACGGGAGGAAGGAAGGGCGATGACGAGTGAGGAATCTCTTCATCGGAAGAAAGATAAAAAACAATACATATCTAGGTAGAATTGCGAATCGCCAAACTCAAGAGGGGTGAGAAGACGTCATAACCGATTCAAAAGAGAGGGAAAGGCTGATCATTCAGGTAGTGGAGCGAGGAGCCGTTGGCCGGGATGAAAGGAGGGCTCTTTACGACTTAGAACCGATGAGGGAGTAGAAAAGTAGCAAGGGCATTAAAGGAAATAAGGTCGGAAAAGGTGGGCTATGCAGGTACCAGATGAAAGAGGTCGACGTAGGTAGCGGTAAAAAGAGAGATGACAAGAGGCTTAAACAAAATATAGCTCTCGAGGTAAGAGGGGAAGAAAACTGAAGGGAAGGGAGGGGGAGGAATCGACGCGGAGGGGGTTGGCCCGTAGTTCCGCTGCAAAGGCGGCGCGGGTTCTCACTAGGCAGAGGGCGGGGAGAAAATTTCGGGGACCTGTTTCTAGCATACGGAGGGGGGGGATGGATCAAGGATGCGTGAAAATGCTCTGGGAAGACGAGAGGAGTTGTCGCCATGGAGCGGAAATGACTGATATTGAATTACTGAATCGACGTTGGGGCAATTTACGGGGTCCTCTAGAAAAACACAAACGACGATGAAATCAAAGAGAAGGGAAAAGAACGCCCAAAAACCCAACTCACCCAAAAACCCAAGGACTCCGCTATGCCCCCCCAACAACCCTTCAAGCCGATAGGCTCTGGAAAAACCCCCCAAAAGCATGCTCCAGAGCAAAAGAAAAAGAAGAAACTGACTGAGGAAACACTAAATTCAAAAATCAGAAAAGACAAGTGAAGGGAAAAAAAAAGATAAGCCTAAAAAGAAAATATAGGACACAACCTCCAACGTACAGGATCAAAACGCAAGACTTCAGAGTCAGGCCATCAAAAATCAACATCGAGAACAAGTCCATGGGGAACTAATCAGTAGAAACAGCAATCGAGCAGATAAAAACGGTATAGACCAATTTGGTCCAAGAGCCAAAATTGAATGGAGTCTACTCCCTATAAGGAGGAAAGAAGGGGCCAGGGGCTAAGCGTGACAATCAGACACGCAAGCTTCATCCGAAAACCAAAAGAGTCCGATAAAGCACCACAAAAAGACAAACTCATCGATTGGAGGATGGGCAAGTCTCATTAGAGAAGAGAAGGGGAGGAGGGATGGAGGGAGGTAGGGTTTCACTACGTAGAGAGATCTGGTAGGTGAGGGGGTGGCGCGTCCCGTGCCCGAGGAGAGGGAAGAGGAATAATCGACCCAAACAGGGGGACCTCGTGTAACTCACTCAGAAGAGGGGGAAAACGTACTCCATAATGAGGGTGGACGGAATACTCGTAAGTAATATGCCCCCGCAATCTGACAAGAACAGTTAAGAAAGCAAAAAGAAAGCTTTGGGGGGGCGAAAGTTAAACAGGAGAATTTCTCAGAAGGGCACGCGGTTACTAAAAAAGGGATTCTACAGGGACCGTAGAGGGTGCCGAATCTACCAAGATAGAGCAGGTTGGCTTAAAAAGGGGGAAAATAGGTTTGTGGAGGGAACCACTGCAAAGACAATTGCCACTAGAAGAAGAAAAAAAGGAACGTGGGAGGGATACAACATTCCCGCCCGGCTCAGGGCAAGGGCTTGGGCGTTTCGAGGTGGTTCGCGAGGGAGCAAAAAGAAAAAAAAAAAGAACCTTAGAAAAAACGTCATCATGGAAGTCCCATTGGAAAGGAAGGAACCCAGCACAAAGCAAATCCAAATTGATGGTGACATCGTGCTGAAACGACACCAGAGAGAGAATAACGACTGATAATCCGAAAGTTTCCGAAAAAAAGGGAAAAATCAAAGAACGTAAAGAGTCTTAGAAAAAAGAGAAGAACAGTAAAGACTCGGGCGATTCTAGCAAAGGGGCGCAACAAACCACCCACCCAAGCGCACTTCAAAATGGGACGGTACAAGGAAATTGCTGTCATCATGGACAACACAAAAAGCAATTGAAACAAAAAGAGGCAAAAAAAAAATTGAAAAAACACGGTCAAGACAAGCGAGGAAAAAAAAAGCCGTAGCGGAGCCCGGAGCGAGAGAAGGAAAAGACGTTCTGCATGCAGCGACGATGAAGACAAGAGAGAAGACAAAAAAACCAATACTAAAATGAAAAAACGAAGACGGGGGCGCGCGCATAAACAAAGCCCAAGGGGAAAGCGATTGAACCCAGCACCAGAAAACCCCCCAGCCCCGGAAACAAGAACTCTCCGGGGGGGTTAAAAAAACTGAGAATGAGAAAACCGTGTCCGGATAAACGAAAGCGACACGCCGCAAAGACTCCTGCCACGCGATTGGTTAAAGCGATACGAACGAGAAAGAACCTAACGAAAAGCAAAGCCTCGCCCACGCCTAGACCTATGCCAGGAAAAAACGGGGTAAAACCAGTATCCCCACCGGCCAGCATCCAAGCTGTCCAGAATATCAGCAGCTTCCGAATGGGAGAGAAAACGCCGTATCAACCCTAAAAAAAACAGAATAATGGGGGGCAGACTCAATCATCTCAGAATCTATCATCATCATGAAGGGGGGAAGGATCCTCAGCAAAAGTGGAAGGCAGTGAGAATACAGGGAACCAATCGAAGAACCGTAGGGGCAATCCATCTATCCGCGGGGAAACGGCGGATCAGAAAAAAGGAAAAGAAGTAGACTTCGACGAGGGACGGAGAACAGTTTTCGAGTTGGAGTCACAAAGAAATACTGAATCTAGTTGTAACGGGGGAAGTGAAAGGGAATAAAGGGTCACACGCCTCGGAGAGAAATAGATAAAACAGGAAAACTACAAAGTAGAAGGTAAAAATTTGCGAAAAAGAACTGAAGTATTATCAAGAATGTGTAGCAGAAAAGAAAGGATCTGACAAAACTCCGAGAGAGAGAGCAATGCAAAAAGGGGAAATGGAGCGGAGAGAGAGCTACTCAAATTAAAACAAAAAATGCTACCTCCGCTATGGGGAAGGCCTCACTTCCCGTCGTCCTGGAACAGAGACAGATGCTCAGAAAAAAGTAAAAAGAAATGACCGAAAACAACAAAACTTAGGTATGGGGAAAAAGGATCGGAGGTGGCTAAGATCTGATAGTTCCAGGACATGACGGGAAACGGACAGGACAAAATCGCCCGTATGGGGATGCAGGAGGGAAAGGATAGAGATGTAAACAGAGTTGGTCTGAAACCGATTAAAAAAGGGGGAAGTTCTTGTCTGAATCAAATTCAATAAAGAACTTCGAAAATTGTTAACTTCGACGTGGTGGGGAAGTCCCTGTGGGATCGAGTATTACTAATAGATGTAGACAGGAAACAGAAAATCCAAAGAAACCTGGGGAAAAAAAGCCGCGAGGCCGATGAGAAGCGACACTGGTTTAAGGCGCGGATATTCTACGGCGTTGGGATCCTCTCAAAATTAAAAGGGGAATAAAGGGAAACTGTCTTTGCCCAGCACTTGGTTAGGAGAAATGGAGGCAGGACACTGCCTGCCGTGGTGAAGGCGCTGAAAGAACTTCAGCCGCTGCTGTAGTCGCAGGGTCAAACTTCTTCTTCGCCAGTAAGGAGCTGGGTGAGCAGCGACGTCGGAATCGTCGATATTAGGGGAAAAAACGGGAGAAGGAGAGACAAAACAGCGTGGATGCTGGCTTAGGTGGAGGCGATAACACTTTTTGGGGGCGGCTTATGTCTCGCCGACAGCAGCTGGGCTGGGGATTTACTCTGAATGAGAAAAAGGCGCATAAAACATCCAAGAGGGTCAAAGGTGTGAACTTAGGGGGGGTAACACAGGTGAGTGGGAGATAAAAAAGGAACTTGATAATGAAATCTATCAACAACCTGCGATTAGGGACTGAGATTGTTGGGGTTAGGTTTGAAGCCGTTCACAGGAGGAGGGGCTTAGAGATGAACGACGCATTTCTTTGAGAAAAATTATCGGGGTGTCGTTAAACTGGAAGCGCGTGCAAGGGGACAGAGGCATTGACTGCTGAACTTTGAGAGGATCTCCTTTCTCCTCTAGTAGAGAGAAAAGGGAAGCTGGTAGGGCTGGTGAGGGAGTGGGTATTTGTTTTGTGACGCTGAAATGTCGCTTCTGGCGGTTGTCCAATAAAAAAGAAATGGGGGCCGCTTTTATCAGGGGGGGGAACGGCCGCTGGGGGTTTGGGGGCCGTTGTGAACGACACGTTGATGAAGAGCATTCGCGCAGCGGGTGGAAGGTGATCAGATTTTAGCCGACGAAGGGGGAGAACTTTGCCGGGCTGCTTTTGAAAGGATTGGGGCGGAACCCGGAAGAAGAAAGAAGAGTCTCTGGGGCTGAGGGAAAACACGATTTCTAACATCAAGGGGGGGCGCAGATGCGGTGCCTTGTCAGGGGGCGCGACGTGGGACGAAAAAGGGAGAAGGGTCGGGAGGCAGGGCTGGGGCGGTTTCTCATGGGGCTACATACGAAACACCCTCAACAACAAGAGACGGTTGAAAACCACCTGTCGGCGCAAGAAAGGGCGGGACGTTCCGGAAAGGACAACAAAAAATGCAAAGAGGCCCTACCAACAAAGAATCAAGAGCATTTCATACCCCGGCTCCGAAGGCAAGATACAGGAAAGACGACTGAAAGTCGCAGCTCTTTGTGGTACCGCTTGGAAGAAAGAGGCGCCGTGTGGAAAGAACCATCACAAAAATGTGGAGTGCGACGGCGAGATGAGAGATGGAGCTGGGAATAGTCTCAACCGAGGGAAAAAAGGAAACGGAACGGAAATTGCGTGTCAGTGACACAAGAGAAGCGTGGGGGAGGATAACGGCTTCAGGAAAAGTGTGCAACAGCTGCAGAGGCGCTTCAGCGGAAAGACTTCTCCACCTAATACAACCAAATCGGAAAAAGAGACGGAAAAACTCAAAAAAAAACTCAGCCCTCGCATGATCTAACCTTGAAGAACCGAATGCAAAGAGCTGAAACTGGAGCTGCGTGTAGTGGCTTTCGGGGGGAGAAGAACGTTGCCCGTGATGCAAGTGAGGAAAATGGGAACAGGAGCACCGAAAAGGCCCTCGAGGAACCAGAACAATGCATTACGTAGAAAAAATGCAACCATTTATGAGGCGCAGTCCAAAAAAGATTAGGAAGAGAGATTAAGGAGG
>Ga0179593_1403073_pt1 | contig 14561 bp, 9 predicted proteins | sample CZODoug2_1_08_16_FD_185931 | JGI IMG/M metagenome (GOLD analysis project Ga0179593, IMG submission 185931) | Vadose zone soil fungal communities from Angelo Coast Range Reserve, California, USA - CZODoug2_1_08_16fungal (PacBio error correction) | ecosystem: Environmental > Terrestrial > Soil >...
AGGTTGTGATCTAGATGAACCAGAAAGCGCAGCCATCAGACAGCCTCGATGTTTCTCACCAAGTCTGACTCGTAATTTTCGCTCTGGGTGACGGGCACCTCCGCTCAACGAGGAAGAGGTCACCACACGCGGACGCAAAAAAGGATCAAAGGTTCGAAAGATGTTCACCCAAGAATAGGGGGCTTGCCGGGGAAGGGTGAGGGGGGCGGAAGAGGGATTGCTGTGAAAGGACGATGTCCTATACGGAGAAGAAGGCGCGAGCCTTTGGTGAGAAAAGGCGCGGGAAAGGTCGAAAAAACCTGTCTTTTCGATAGAGGGAGCGAGAAAGAATCGGCAGAAAATACGTCACTCCGGGGGGGGAGAGCAGAAGACGTCGACGCCAAGCAAATCGTAAACAGTTCGCGCCCCATTCAAAAACCGCCCGCGTACCGAGGGAGACTGAAAGAGCTGATCCTCCGTAGCAAGCAAAACCCTCGGTAACTAAGAACGCTCAAACAACTCCCTCGGTCACCCTCCAGAGGCCCGCCAGATCGTCAAACAAGGGTTTCGGTGCGCTCCGACGCAGTCTACGCAAAAACGACATTGTCCGGAGGAAAGCCGGTCGTTAACCTGTAGGGATTTGTCGCAGATCGAGGAAAAAACGCAAAAGGTGCCCGATCGGGGGCATCAGCACCTCTTTGGCCAGAAGGTCTCGCGGGGAAGGGGAAAAACGAACCGGGTCAATCTGATCCAAACGAAGGAGGAGCTCCAAACCATCATTCCGCGAGGATACTTTGTCAAGATTTAGCAAGTGACCTAACGGGGTGCCTCGACGAAAAACGACTTGACTCTCAGAGAACGCATTCGAAAGCAAACTTCCCCTTGAAACCGGCAAACGATCATGGGGGGATTGTATACGTCAAAAGCTAAAGGGAAAAGCATCTGCTTAGAGCAAGTCACGAGATAGCGAGCGACATTCGATATAAAAAAATCTGCCGGAAAGGCGCAGGGGGGCAAAAAGGGACGTGGCGAGTCGCCCACAAAGAGGGAGACGGAGGAAACACAGAGTCAAGTGGGAAGGAGAGAGAATTGATCTAGACAAAAACCTCGAAAAAGGGCATATCTAAAAAAAAGAGGGGCGGATGGCCGGTCGACAAATCCAAGGGAAAGGGCCTGACGAGGTTAGAGCCGGGCCCCGGACCTAGCGAGGGAGAGGAGTGGACTATTGGCAAGGGAATAATCATACTGCCAAAAGGTGGCGACCATTAATCTGGTCAGGGAGAAACTAATCGTCTGTAATAACACAGGGGCCGGTTGAAGAACGCGAGACGAAAGCTTCTTTAAGATGCCAGACCACTAGACGCCTGAAAGGGGCTGGAAAGACCTCCCCTGCAATCGAAAAGGGAAGGGAAAGCCCCCCGTGTACTAGTTTCAGGAGGAGAGAATACATCGGGAAGGGAAGTAGAAAAAAAATACCACTGTGTTGGAAAAAGATAGACGCAGGTAGGAGAAGAGGACAAAAGGGCACGTGGGTAAAGGAGGAGGGATTTTAAGGTCTAAAGACCTCAAAAGAAAAATCGGGCCTCTGGGGGGAGAGCAGAAGCCGCAGAAGTAGCCATCCTCTTTTATTACACCGAATGCCTTGTCGGGGAGAGAGAATAGGAAAAAGAGGGCTGGACTGCACACTATTTTTCGAAGGAAGCGCCATAGAAAAAATGAAAGAATAAGGACACCTCTTCTCCCCTAAAATAGAACGGAAGTGGGGGTCGTAAAAAAAAGGAAAGTCTAAAACCGTGTTCAAGGAGAGAACCCGGAGGGGGTGGGATTCACACAAAATGGGCTCAAGAGCGGGGTCCTGCGTCTCTACATCGGTGGTGGGGGGCAAGGATCGAACTGCGCGGCAACGGCGACAAACACAAACTGTCAATGGCGAGCGGGGGTCAAGAGAGAAGGGAGGAGAAGACTTCTCGAGATGCCGGGAAGAGCATAAGAAATGCGAAGAGCTGGTTGGAAGGAGAAGGACTAAACGATCGAGATACGAAGAAATTCCAACCTGGTACTCCAGGGAGGATTGCGACTGCCAGGAGTTGTGCCGGGAGGGGCAATGAACCGAGGACGACCCGACAAAACTGCCAAAACCTTGGATCAGATCACCATGCAAAGGGGCGCAGAAAGGCGCGGGGGAGGAGAACTCAGGCCTGCGTCAAACAGGCCTGGAGCGGAACCGGCATTGCAGAAGAGGTCGAGGGACGGCCAAAGGATCAGTCAGGCGGAGAGTCATTTTGCGTGTCCTGCGATATCGACCAAGTCAAAAAAAGAAGGTAACCGGTCGTCGAACGAGGCTGGCAATTTCAGGGGGGGCACAAGAGGATGCTCTGCAGGAAAAAGCCCACATCCGAGGAAATAGACGGTGCGGTAACTCTATTGCGGGGAAGAGTTGTGGGGGGGTATTGTAGGGAAATGGGGGAAATTGTCATAAAATGAGGAAAGGGGATTGATACTCTCCCTCTTCGAGAGGTCGGTAGGGGGATATCCTAACGGTTTTTTGTACCAAACGGTCAGAAAGGTGGCTAAGGAAGAGTAAAAGGCGGAGAAGGGATGACGGGAAATTTTCTCCCCCTTATCAAGGAGGCCCTCTATCTGGGCCAGAGGGCATGGAGACAGAGGAGGAAGGTAAAAAAAGTGGACCAGAGCCGGAGGAGAAAAGTCAGACTTGACGCGCAAATCCACCAGCAAAGCCGATCAGCCAAAAAAGAAAAATAGGCGGCTGGGGGGGGCACGCCCGTACGGGTTGAAATTGGCGGGGGAAAAACGGACATATATTGAAAGGGGGGAGTTCGTCTCTGGGTGTTGGTAGTTACCCGAGAGATTAACAGGGACGGGGAGTTTAACTATAACAGGACGAACATAGAGCCTAAAGGGGTGAAAGGAAATCGATGAGGAAGGGAGGTGATCATAAATCTGGGGTAAATACTCACCACAGAGCACAGCATCGTCAGTAAAACAAAAAAACAAATTGGAAATTAAGGGAAGGGAATTTCGTGTGAACGGATCTTGGGTAAAACAGGGAACATGAACCATCATCTCCAAATCTATGTTCGCAACCACAAAACAGAGCGCGATGTGCTATCTTGGGGGGGGGTGAACTTCAAACTCGCTAAACGAAAATAGCGAGTCAACACCACCCTCGCACCAAAAACCCAAAATAACGACGTGAGGGGTCAAAAAACAAGAACAAAAAAAAAAGGGTCGTGCGTGAACTCCTAGTGGTACTAAGGAGGGGATTGCTTGTGGGGTCGAGCACTGAGAATCTCCCTCGTCTCGGGCCTGGGGGGACGACCAGACAAAATTGAAAGCAAGACTGCATCCGGGACCAGGGAAGAGAAAAGGGGACGCGTGCGGACAATACGTCCTCTTCCTTGTTGCCCAAGGTAAGCGTCTAAGAACAAGAATTAACCGTCACAAAAAACGTCGGATATCCCAGTCCAACTCAACCCCAACGACATCAACCTCAGAAAGGCACAGGAGAGGAACGGGGAAGAAACAAAGCTCGCCCCCGCTCCCGGACCTCCATACCAACTACAGTCAAAAGAAAGAAACCGCCATCTGGGTCAAGCGGGATGTGGGGCGGTGCAAACCCCTAGAAGAACACAAATTGGGGAAACGCACTCGAAGAACATCGTTCAACCTCTTGAAGTTGTCGAGATCGGAGGAAACAACAAAGGGATCGCCGAGCGGGGGGCATCGCGAGGAAAACTAAACGTTGCAGACCGGTTCGCGCAAGGACAGGAAAAGAAAAAAAAAAAAAAGCCGTGAAAAATCAAAAACGCTACAAATCGCCGCCGCAAAAGCTACCGGGACGATTAAAGTCTTCCAACCGGGGGGACCCGAAGCAAAACGACGGGGCACGTCTCAAAACCCAGACGAAATAGTCAATGTCCGGAAGTGCACGCGGCCCTATCAGTCGGGGAAGCGTCCACCAGCGGAAAAAATGCGAAAAGATTCAAAATCAATTCAAGAGTCTGGGCATAGAAAATCAGAACAGATCAGACACAGCGGCCCGGAAAGGGGCCGGGTCATGTGCCTGCTCGGGCTCAAATAAGACACATTGAGGGAAGGCTTAAAAAGCTCTTAAGGGAAAAGCAAAGGTGGTTAGTCTACACCAAAACTCAAGGAAATAAGACAGGGAGAAACAGGGTCGAGCCTGGGGAGAACACAAAACGGCATTAAAGGACGGGGAAACGATGCCCCGTACAGGGGGAATTCGGAGGGGGGTTGTCGCTCTGGAAAAGGATACCTCTATATTCAAGCCGCACGCTTGAATCGGGTCTCTAAGATCCTAACGGAGGGAGGCTAAGCAGGAGGGGGAATAGGAAATGAACAAACAAGGCCTTCTGAAGAGAACCCAACCGCGAGGCCAGCAGATTGCTGCAGGAACGTCCCTAAAGCCTCCCTCCGCAGTCAACCACCGTTTACAACATGGGAGTCTCGCACCGTACAGAAATGTCTTAGAGAAAAAGACTGTATAGGAAAGAGCAAGCGTACGTCGCAGCTCCCAAGCGTTTACCCGGTGGTCGCCGAAGAGGCTGGAGGACAACGACGCCGCCATACACTCGGACGAGGGGGGCAAAAGGAGGGGCGGCGTAGCGTCGGAGAGACAAAACTCGGGACTGAAAAAAACGCATTAAAAAAGGAGCGGCGTCCTCCTGGAGAACCGCAGTGGGGAGGGGGAAAAAGCCCTTCAGGGGAATGACCCAAAATCATCCGAAAGCCTAGTTACGGGGGGCCGAACGAATCGAAAGGCAGCGCCAAGGGCAGTGTGGTCACCGGAGAGCCTAGGGGGGAGCGGGGGGATTAAAAGGTGCCCTCGAAGGGTGCTCGATCAAACCGCTGCTAGACCCCAGAGAGCATGTGAAACTAAACGAAGCCATAAAGGGGGGGGAAAAGACCTAGCCTACGCGCGCCAAGCAGGTCCTCCGGGGAAGTCGAGATAAGTACGACGCCGCCTTCAATCGAGAGGCGCGAATCAGAAGCTCGGGGAGCTGGTGGACAGGAAGAGACGATCGGGCGAAATAGGCAGGTCCGGAATGGACTATGGGACTCGGAGGAAAAAAAATGAGTTTGACGGGAAGGGAACACCAGGGGGGTGCGAAAGCAACTCGGTGCCAAGCTGTCTCGAATAATCGAAAAACAGCTGGGCGCTGAACTAAAGCAGTGAGAAAAAGGGGCCTAAAACGCCAAGGTCGTAGTTCCGCTCAACTAACGACCGCTGGGCGCAAGGTGTCGCAGAGTGCCACCGCTCAGGAGAGAAGGGGGGGCGAGTTCTCGATCTAAGGAACCCATCAAGCTTTGAAAAAACCGGGGCGGGCAAAAGGAAAGGGCAATGGAGTTGCGAGGAACGCTTGCGAGACACAAAACGGCGGAAAAAATCCTCGACGAAGGGGAGGTTGCGCTATTGGGGAAGGGGAGTGTTCGGGGGGGAGGGTGTGGAAATAGGCAGGGATTCTTGGCGGAAGTTAGCATGCACGGTAGAGGAGAAAATGGTCTGGGGGGGTGGTATATCATACTTGTGCGGGGGGGGGTGGAATCAAATGGGGGGAGAGCCGGAAATTCCTAGCACAGGAAGAGGGGGACGGGATTGGGGTCTCAACTGCGGATCGCGACCTCTACAAGTCCCAAGCGGATGTAATCGAAGAAGAGGACAGGTGCCAACATTAGGGGGAGCCGTATGAAAAAACCGGGGAGCTTGACCTCGTAACCCCAGAGGAAGCAAAAACTAACAAACGAAAAGACCTATCCTTGGGGTCAATACGGGGGTTATAACCTTATGAAGAAAGGGGCCTTGACTTGGTTTGGGCGGCTCGTTTTGTGGGAAGGCAAGAGAGGAAGGGAAGATGACACTTCATCAAAGATATCAGTACATAGGCACGGCGGAAGTTGACTACGTCAACAAAACAGCCTTGGGGAAAAAGAGCTGAAAAGGACTACGACTCTCCAAACACTGAGTAAAATAGGGGAAGCTGATCTTGAGGGGTGGAAAATAGATAGGAAAAAAAGAAACATCAGCAAAGATCTTTGGTACTCCAAATAAGTGAGGCGAGGAGGGGAGATCTTGAGGAACGGAAAAAATCGAATCCAGACCTAGCCTTCGTCACAAACCACGCAAACACAAAAAACCATGTCAACGCGTGATCAGTTTCTCACAAGAGGCAGCCCCAAGATCGAAACTCAGGGTATGTGAGAGGCTGGGAAAAACTGTGATTCAAGTTCGGCAACGACGCTCAAATCAGAGGTACCTGTGCGACCCTTCGCGGAGACCATGCCGATTGGAAGGGGGGCGCGATCCGCCGACATAAGTTACCTAGTTCCTTGTGTCCTTCTAAGTAAAGGGACGACAATGCTCGACCGGAAACAAACCCGTTCAAGACCACATTCCAAAGAAACATAACACCGAAAAAAATATCTGAAAAAAAAAAAGCGAAAAATCTTCCCCTCAAGAAAAAAAGACCACAACGAACGACAGCCCATAACCCGCAAAAAAGAACAAAGGATGGGGCGGTGCGCGAGAAAGGAACGAGCAACAACGACATTCAACGCAATCGGAAAAAGGGGCGGGAATATTGACGTGGGCGGGAGGGAGAGGAAAAAGCACGCAAATAGCCCACGAGCAGGGAAGTAGACAAAGGTTGGCCACATGGCTCTAACAAGAAAACTGAAAAAAGACAGCTAGACACCGCCGAAGAGGCAACCATCGCCCCGCAAGACGAGATACCGGAACGGGTGTAAAAAAGTCAAGTCACTCAAACTGTGTCGCCTGCTGCAAAATAAAAACTGGAAATCGCATATCCGCATGAAACCCTAGTCAAATGTCAACGCAAGAATCTAAACATAAGTCGAATGGAAAGCCCACCAGCGAAGGGAGCCAAAAAAGAACGGACGCAAAAAAAGTCTATGAGCGAAGAAGGACCGACCTCGATATAACCCCGTCGGCAAATTAACAAAGGGGAACGTCTCGGTCGCCCCACTGATGACACGGCGGAACATCTCTTCCAGGTTTAAACAGACGGGGGAGAGAAAAAAAAGAAAGCGGGGCAGGGAGTCTCGACCCGGACTGCAGGCAGGCCCAAAAACAAAAAATGCCTGAAATGGGGTCCGGGTGCACCAGGACGAAACGGCGGCTCAGGGCTAAGATTGCTTCTTTAGGCTCGGAAAAGCAGTACGACCGCGGTGCTAAAAAGTACGAAAAAAGAAAAAAAAAAAAGGTAGACGAATAACAGCTGGCTGTCAGAAGGAAAAAAAAAAAGCAAGCGCCGCGCTTAGGGGGAAGAAAAGAGACCACGTAGAAAGGATCCTCCAAAGCGCCACGTCAGGCAGACCAAATACACGATGGGCGTCTTCAGAATACAGAAAGGGGGAATCAAATCAAAAAAAAAAAACAGAGAAAAAGAGAAGGATATAGGGGAAGGGACAGGCGAAAAAAAAAAGATACAAATGTCGGCCTGAAGTAGGAAAGAAAGACGCCAAAGAAAAATCAAATAGGCCGACTGGGGGATAGAAAAGGCGCGTGAAGGAAGAAGAGGACAAAGTTAGAAAAATTCGGAGAACGAACCGCTACTTAGAAACGCGGGGAGTACTCCGCTCGAGGTCGGTAATGAAGAGCTAAATCAAGCGGCGCTTAGAAGGGAAAGAAAATCGTGGCCCTCGAAAGAGCGCCTAGGTGGTCAGACGGGATAACCAAACGGTTCAAAAAAAGCGAGATCCTAACAAATGCGCAGGGTTGTAGACATGGGGTTCACACAGCGGAGCTTAACAGAAAGAAATGTTGCAGACGTCAGCCGCGTTTTCCCAGAGCGGCGGAAGGAGGTCAGTCGGTGCACCTCGCCGAGTGCTCTCTCCCTCATCTACAGGTTGGCGTCTTTGCAGGACTTTTTTTTTGATGAAAATCGGTGTTCGCAGCCATCCTGAGGGCCTATAAGGGGGAACCGAAACGAAAAACCGGCGCTTACGTGGACGGTGACTGAGGGCCTCAAGCAAAAGGAAGAAAATGGACAAGAAGCAGCGGCGGCTATGCGAAGTGGACAGGAGGTTGCAGAACAACGACGAAAAAAGTAGGACCAAATTTTATCCGGGGCGGGGCAAATGTCCGGCGGGGAACGCTGGAGCTCAGCAGAGTTGCGCAGGGACGCCTGGGGAAATCTTCCACAAAAAAAACAGTGAGCGCGCTGCCAACCAGCTCGGGCAAAGGTGGGGCGTGCGGTTCCCGGAGAAGAAAACTGAAAAAGGGGAACGAAAGTGTCAAAGCAAAGACGGGCAATGTAGTGGTTGGGCGCGATAAAAAGGGGAGGGATAACGAGGAACCAAAAGGCCAACTGCGTGTCGCTGAGTTTAACGAGGTTTGGCGTTGTGTAGGGGGTTACAGCAAAGGGAAGAGGGGGGGGGATTTTCTGGCGGGGGGGGTTCTGAGTAGAAGCTCCCAGTGTCGAGGGGGGAAGGTAGGAATGGGCTAACCTAACGGGGTTTGGGGTCATGATCGCTAGGCTGGACGGAAAAGGAAGAGGCGTATTGGGGAGCCGCGGAGGAAAACGGAAGGCGGGGCAGGGAGAAGGTCGCAATCAGGACAGGGTGAAAAACGAGCCCGAGGATAAGCAGTGAAAATTCAAAAGCACAAAGCATCCGATAAAAAAAGACCCCACCGGCGGCACCAATCCAAACGGTTGGCATGAAAGCGGTGGAAGAAATGAGAGTCCCTGCTTTGAAAAAAACGGTTTCAGAGCGGGGGTTACAACGGAGAGGCGAGTGAGCCGGTTCAATCCAAAAGAGAAAAGACGAAAAAAAAGCAAAATGGGGTGGGAAAAAAACAAGAGTCGGAAGAAAAAGCAATGTCAGATCGATAACCGCAACTCAGAACTTCTCTCAAAAAACGAGAGGAAGATAGGCTGATCTTGGAGGGCAAAAGAAAAACTGCGCCATCGCAAGGACAAGAGAACCAACTGCTTTCGTATGGACGCTAGTGTTAGCGGAACCTCGAGAAAGCGCGAGACGGGAAAAACACCAGAAAGAAAACAAAAAAAAAGCATGGATCAGAACAAAAAAAAACCAATTCATGCAAACAAGGGTCGCTGCAAGTGGGGGTTGGAAGAAGATGCTGAACTGGTTTATTCGATGAAAAAAAGTCGAAGGGGCCCGACTCCGGCGAGAAATGGAGGACCCTGACGACTGCCGGCCTGGCCCGAGGAAGGCGCATCAAAGAAAATACCAAAGGTCCTGGAACCGTGGTGAAAAAGTAAGAGGCGACGAAATGGCTAAAAGGAACAAAAATTAGATGCCATACCAAACCAAAACACGAAAAGCGCGGACAAGATCCGACCATCGAAAAGCTCGGCAAAAAGTTCCCCAGGAAATACAAAGACAAACTGAAACAAAACGAAAAAGAACGGAAAAAAAACAGATCGGTCAAACTGAAAGGGTGGGCGGGAAAAAAAAAAGAGCCGAGGAAATAAACAACACGACATTGGCCAAGTCCTCGTGCCCGAACCGGTCGTTCAAGGCTTGGGGTCGGAAGAGGGGGGGAGGAAACAGCACGGCAAAAGATCGCACGAGCGTGGCAGGCGGGAGGACGCCTATTGGCAGCCGAGACCTTCAGCGAACTACGCCATGAAAAGGGTCAAGAAAAAGGGAATCCAAAACCAAGCTGCTCCAGCCAAAAAGGGGACGAAATACCGGGGGAACACGATTGAAGCGTCTCAGGCCCAATTTGGGGGGGGTGGGGGCTGTCGCGCAACAAGGAAAACAAAAGCAAGTGTCCCCCCCCCCGCGAAGATGCGCAAAGTCCCAGCCAAGCCGTGCGGCGAAAAAAAAGTCTGATGAAGACGTCAAAATAAAACTCATTCAGTTCGGACGCCGCCTCAAAGACGAAGCGGCTCCTAAGAGATCGAAACAAAACGAAAAACAAGGGAAAGGGAGCTGCCTCGGGCCGAACCCACGTGGGAAGGCTGGCCACAGATCCTGGGAAGCATAGGGGAATCAGACACAAACTCCGCAGGAACAGAATCGACCGAAACATAGGAGCAACCGGGCCCCAACACTTCCAGGCAGGGGGAGGGGACAAAAATCCCCGACGGGGAAGGGGGGCGGAGAAGGGCTGCTCTTCCTTTAGAAAAGAGAGAAAAAAGCCCGCGTAAAAGGGATCGGCGCCGCTCCTCCTAATTAACAATCAGAGAGGCCGAACGAACGCCGCGGGGGAAGGCAAATACAAAAAAAATCATGAGGGAGGAATGAAACGCAACCACCGGAAAGTCATACCCGTTAAAGGGGCAGACTGGCGCGTACAGCACCTATCGCTCTAAACCAAAAACAAAAGATGAGGGCAAGGAGATAAGGCCTGGAGGAGCAGAAACGCCCATCGTGTGGTACACTGGAAGGCCTGTGGGGCGGAAGCAGGACCGGGAACAAAACTGGAATTATGTGATGAAAGAAGGATGAAACTAGTCGAGGAACAGCCGTGGGGCTTAGCAGCATTCGTAGGAGAAAAGGAACCAGAGCGACTGCCACTATATTAAAAAGCGCCACGCCTGTCAGGGTCCGGACCTCGCCGAAAGAGAATGTAAAGCAAAGGACAGTGGGGGTGGACGACCGTAGCGGGAAGAGGTTTCTTAATAAAGAACATGCGGGGGGGTGGTAGACGATCACACAAAAATAACCCCAAGGGAGCTGTTCCGCAAAGCCATCGTGGTCGACCGAGCCTGGGAACTAAGCGCCAAGGGAGCCGATGGGGGGGAACGGGGGTCGACAGTTCTTTCTGGAACAAAAGAGGAAAGTATTCAAGCGAAGCAACGGCGAAGGACTGGTTACTAGATCACTAATGAATCGTGAAGAAAACGACTGGAAGTTCAGACTGGACTACGCGTGAAGGATATGGACGACCAAGGTAAATGAGCGAAAAGGAAACGAAACTCAATAGTGCCCAACTATAGAAGCGCCAGGAAAAAAAAAACGCAGCAGCAGGCGCGGGGGGATGACGCTGACCAAATGGAGTAGTTCAAGGGCAGGTCGCGCGACCGTAGGCCAAAAGATCGCGCGCTGCACACCGCTCGAGTGAAAATCATTTGGAAACCGTGATGGGGATAACAGAATCGACACTAAGCAGTTAACGAAAAAGAAGTTCGTGCACAGAAGGCTACGGAAGTGGGTTGCGCGAGACGGAAAAAAAACCCGCACCACATAGCTTGACGATCTTGCGGTCGCTAATGGCAGGGACGGGAATGTGTATTGGTAGGGACTTTGGAAAGGGAGGTGCTCGTACGGGCGGAGAGTTCCTCTAAGAAGGTACTAGAGGAAAGGGGTGACTGGATCAGGACTTTGGGGGACGAGTTAAAGATTGGCCGGAAAACCGGGCAAGTATAGCTCCCTCGAGGCGGGCCAAAAAGGCAGGTAAAAAAGCGTCAGGGTCAAAAGGGCCGGGACCGAGTAGCAGAAAGTGACTCGAACTCAACAAAAAGAGCCCAAAAACGAGCGGCACTCCTCCTGTTTGCAAAGAAAAAAAAGGGGGAAAGAAAAACTGGTGTGGTCCATCTGAAATCGGTTTGGAGCCGCCGGCGAGAAGTGACGGACAGCGAAAAAAGCGGAAAATCCTGAACCAGACACGTGGGCGGAAAAGCTATTCGGCAAAAGAGAAAGGGTTCAAGATCAAAAGGGTCCGCGATCATCAAGACTCTCGCTAAAAAGACACAAGAGAGGAAAAGAGGGGATGCTGTCTTGTCGGTGATCGAGGTGAACTCTCGCCAGAAGAGACAGTCTGTTCGAAACACAAAAAGCCTCGCGAGGTGACATCTGTGGGATGACGTACCGCCGAAATCACCGCGGCGTAAAGAACCACCCGAACGCCGACACAGACAAGGTCAACGCCGTAGGTTCCAAAAAAACGAAGGTCATGCCAGGATCGGGTCTTTACGCGGGGGATGTGAGGGGAAGGGTCAGATGGTTGATATCGATGGGCTCAGGCTCCGATCTAAACGGTACCGGGGGGGGGCAAACCAGACATGGTGCGACCTGCCAGCCATGGGCCACGGGCATCAAGGCGACAAACGAAGGATTCCTTGTGAGAAGGGCTCGAGGACAAACAAAAAAAAAACCTTCCAAAAAACGCGGATAGCCCGGAACAAACCGAAAAAAGAAACAAGAAAGCGTACCTTGACCGCCAACCGCTCACAACCGCAGTGAGCCCTACCAATACCCAAAAGCTAACAGGATAGCGACCCCAGAACAAAAAGGGGCACTTATTTGTGTGAGGGGCCAAAAAAAAAATAGCAAGTCAGACTAAAGACACACGACATGACCGCCTCGGCCCGAGCAACGGTCGTTCACCTCTGGAAACTAGATAATAACGCAAATGAGAAAACGACGGTTAAAACGGACTAAAGAACTCGTTTGCCATCCGTGAGCTGACAAACGGAACGGGGAAAACCATGAAGGCAGACATCCAAAAACCCACCTCGTAGCTCCAGCGAAGCCTGGGAGGACTAAGAGATACCGGACGAAAAGGTCCGACAAGGGTGTCGTAACTGGCTACTGCAAACTAAAATGGGAGGCATGCGCAATGCTACAGTCAACCCGGACTTCCAAGGGGTCGGCGAGAAGACCCAATATATGATCTCGTCACCAGATCCGGACGCCGAATCTTGAGGGGACCTCGCGCGCGAGGGAGCTCGCCGGGGAAAAATCGGAGGCAAAGTCAACAGTGGCAGACCGGGCTATGGGGGCGCGCGGCGGCTCGTCGCAACAACGCTCACGGCGGAACCTCTTCCTTTTCCAGACAAGCGGGTGATAGGAGACAAAAAAAACTCGGATTAGGAACTCAAAGTCGAGAAGGTCGACCAAACCAAAAATTAAAGGCGATTCCTTCGAGGGCACCGGGGACCAAGGACATTACGGAAGCGGAAGTAAAGATTGCGGAGAGTAGGTTAATCACGAGCGGGGCAGCCGAACGCGGGGAAAAGCTCCAGTAGCAGAACCAAGCTCCTCCGGAATGCGGCTTAATATCGGAAGGTGGGAACATAAAACGGCAAAAAGCCGCAGGCAAAAGACTAAAAAATGAAAAGCAGAAAAAAGGATGCGGCAGGGGTCCGTCCTCCCCGAAAATCCGTCAGCCAGAAACCCCGTTTAACAAGGGGGGGCGAGCTCGCAGCACGCCTATCTCAAGTCTCACACAACAACGAAGGAAAGAAGAGGCTATTACAGCGAAGGACGCCCATCGTGGGCACTGGGGTCGCTGACGTGGAGGAGAAAAGACCGAAGCCGACTGGCCGAGAGGGAGGGGAATAATCGAAAGCAGTATTTCAAGGAACCAGCCGCTGTTCGTTCAGAGTCATTCTGGCGGAAGAAGGAATGAACCCGAGGGAAGGAAGGAAAGACTAGAAGGAAGTAAGAGCGCCATATCCACCGCTTCATACAAGTGCCTCGGCGCCCGGACGAGGAATGGAGAAACGGGCAGGGAAGCTTCAAGAGGGGGGACGGAAAACTAACTTGAGAGTGTTGACTCGATCACCCAGGCTCAAAAAGGGAAATTGCCAAACGCAGCGCGGCAGGTGTGGCGAACGAAGCCAAAATCTCAAACCGCGCCGGTGAATGGCCCTTGTGTCGGAAGAGAGGGATATCCTGGTCGCGGAGATGGGCGGGGACCTAACATCCAGAGAAATAATGGTTAAGGATGGACCTGATCAGGGAATCAGGGAAAACGGCCCAAATTACCGGGAAAAAGGGCGCATTCGGAAATGGCGAAGAAAAGGGGGTGCTCAGGCTCTGAACTCAAGAGACCCCGGTATCTCGAAGCCAGCGGCTGGCGCAGCGCAAGTGAAGGTGTGGGAAGGAGCATGACCCGCCTTAAGTCTTTCCGCGGAAACGCCCCTGCTGCAAAAACGAGGGAAGCGCTGGAAAAAAAACGGCGAGGGGGCACTTCTTTCAGAAGAATAGACTACTCAAGCATGGGACGACCGTTCGGCACTAGGAGGGAATGGGGGGCGCGGAAGCGGCGCTAAAAGACCAGTACCTATCTGCGGGTAGCGTTTACGAAGGTCTTTTGGGTATTGAGGGAAGGGAGAAAAAATATGGGGTTGGTATCGCGGTGTAAGGAAGTTGAAGGGGAGCGGGAGGAGTAGTTCGGGGGGAAAAGTCGGCCGAACGGTTGTGAATTCAGCATGGGAGTCGCCTATAAAAGGCCGTATGACAAAGAAGAACGGGAAGGGAAAAAAAAGGGATCCACAGGATTGGGACCAGCTCAGGTAGGAAAGGCCCGTCAGGGAACGAAAGAGCCGTCGAACGGAACATCGTAAAGGCAACCAGCAAAACCAACTCCCCACTCGTCCGTAAAAACTCACCAAGAATACGGGGGGTTAATTAAGAGGTGAGCACCCTGAGTCACTAGTGACGGGGGTGGGGGTCCGTGAGGGGGTGGGGTAAGAACGGTAAGGTGTCGGTTTAGCGGGGAAACGTCCCACCAAAGCGACACGCGCGGAAAAGGCAGGTGTGTGAGAAAGCCTAGGGGGCTTGGGGGCGCAGCTCGGGTTTGCATCGGGGGACCCAGCAAG
>Ga0179593_1463884_pt1 | contig 14561 bp, 20 predicted proteins | sample CZODoug2_1_08_16_FD_185931 | JGI IMG/M metagenome (GOLD analysis project Ga0179593, IMG submission 185931) | Vadose zone soil fungal communities from Angelo Coast Range Reserve, California, USA - CZODoug2_1_08_16fungal (PacBio error correction) | ecosystem: Environmental > Terrestrial > Soil >...
CTGCTGCCAGGCAACTTCACATGGTGGTGGACTGGGGGACTGGACCATCTTTCACGTGGTACAGCTTCCGGTGAAACAAAAAAAAGAATCCCCCCATCTAGATGAACTTGTATAATAATCCTTCAAACGATGTAGAGGGGACCCGGGGGGGAGCTCAAAAATCGAAAGACAGACTTTGGGACGGGAGCATACTGGAAAAAAGGAAGAAAAGACGATTTATCCCTAGGTGATGGGTTCTTCGTCGTGTTCAACAACCGGAAAAAGAACTTTTGAGGGTGCACTTTGGCGAAAATTGGGTTGGGGGACCCAGGAACTTCACCATGTGCAACGGGGAAATGACGAATCCACAGGGACCAGCGGCAGTCCTGGGTACGGGGGGGAGTGGTGCGGGCCGGCCAAAAAAACGGGAAGAGTAAGGTCCGTTCAAGCAGAGGAAGGTTAACTGCAGGGGGGAAAAAAAACCCGATCCCGTCACGATCGCAAGAATCTCTGGGGTAAGGAGGGGCAACCTACCATACGAGACGGAAAATGGGGGGTGGAAATCGGTAAGAACGGCGAGCAAAAAAAAGAAGGGAGTTGCGTGCCTTGATGGGGGTCCTTGACAAAAAAAGCAAAAAAACCAAACTGATACGTCCAAGCACTCCCCCTAATTAATTGCTAACCGGCGACCCTCAATAAACATGGCTACTTGTTGAAACCATATTTTAAGGGCGGTCCAGTCGCAACACCCCTCCTCCTGTCTCTTCAAAGGGCACGGGTTCAGACCCCCAAAAAACGAACGGCCGAGAAAAAAAACGGGACGGGACGCAGAAAAAAAAAACCAGGTAAGGCCTTGGTAAGCCAAAAAAGGGTTAACCAAATCCGAAAAAGTTGACGCAGATGGCCATCCGCTGCAACACTGCAAAAACACACCACTCGTAGACTGGGGGGTGTTCTCCCACGTGGGCGGGTCCTGTACATTGAAGAAAGAAGAAGAAAGGAAATTGCATTAGCCACGACTTATCAAAAACGCCACCGCCTAAAGACGAAAACTCATAAATAACGGGGAAGGCTAATCCGGAGAAATCAGAATTCCAGGGGGGGGAAGGGGGAAAAGGGGGCCCTTCAACCATGGACACGCCAGAATAGGGAAAACGAAACAACCCAAGAAAAAAGAACACTTGTTCAAAAATATCTGCGGATCCGTGGGATCCCGCCGTCCCCAGCTTGTTCTCGATTATGTACAAAAGCCTTGCTGGGCGCATTCAAAAAAAAAAAACAGGGCTCGAATGACCCTGAGCACGAGAGAAGTGTCTAGTGTACCTTGGTCGCAAAAGCAAGCAAAGATTCGATGTCAGGGAACAATGGGAAAGAAATGGTGTGTTATCGGAAAGAAATCTAAATCCCGGAAAGCATCTAAACGGAGATGGGCGAGGTACAATTGCAGAAAAAGTCCTCTTTAAAAACACCAAAACAAGGGGGGATCACCTCCTTTCTCAAGGGAACAGTCTCCAGAAAAAAAAAACAGGGGGGCTATATAAACAAAGAGGGGAAATGAAAAAGGAAAAGTTTGAACATGGCCTTGACAGATATGTGTTGTTTTGGGTTGGTGTTTGTCTGCTATGGGGAGCATGGGGAACCAAAAGATGGACTGGAGGCTTGGGTAAAAAGGGGGTCCCTCTATCCCAGAAGACACAAATGCAACGAAAAGGAAAGAATTGGAGGAAACGGGCGAAAGGTGTTGGGGCCGAAAGAAGTCACAGGGAGAAAAGTCAGGAAAAGGAAAAAAAAACCATGGGGGATCTGTTCACCTGGGGTCTGGCCATCGACAGGGGAGATACACCACACGGAGAAGGAAATAAAAAGAAAAGAGAGATGGGGCAATCCACCACAAAAACGCCTTTGGGGCGGGAAAGATTGGTGCTCGGTGAGAGGCGGTATAAGAAAAGAAAACGGGAGGGGGACACACAAAACGGAAAAAAAAGGAATTGGGGGAACGATCTGGGCGGGGCGGGGGAAAAAAAAGGGATCGGTTCAAAAGAGAAAAAAGAGTCCGCCTGGTCTCCGGGGGGAAATCAGAAAGCTTGGGCGGGGGGCCAGCCCAGAGAAAAAGACATTGGGAAAAAAAGGGAAACAAAAAACAACCCCACGTGGGTGTGGCAACGAAAAAGTCACGGGTCACCGGTAAGGGGGAGAGCGCAAAATGGTCGTGTCAGGGGTAAAAATGCGAGACGCGGCAAGCAATAGCCGAAGGTGAAGGCCCGGCAAGAAAACGGTTTGAAATCGAACTTTGGCACGACAAGGCAGTACCTCAGAAAATCGACGGGGGGGGAAGAAAATATAAAGATCGCAGAAAAACAAAAAAAGAGGAAAAGGAGAGAAAATAGAAAAGATGTGGGGAAGGCATGTTCCTTTTCGGGGCACACTTGAGCGAAAAAAAATCGGATTCGGAGACAAAGGGGAACGCCTAGGAGAGTTGGGAGCGCCGGAAAGAAAGACAGAAAAAAAAGGCCAGTGTGGCCAAGAGAGGAAGAAAAAAAATTCATCGGGGGGGAAGGAAATCAGACCAAGGGGGTGACGGGAAAGTTTCAAGGGCGGGTCTAGGAGGACTCGGCAAAAGAAAGGAAAAGGGAACGCGGGATCTCGCGGGCAAAAGCATACCACCTCAAAACAAAAGGGGAAGAAACCGGGACCAAATCAATAAAGATGCGCATTAAACGGAAAAAAAAGGGGAAACTTAAGAAAAGGACAGCCCGTCAAAAAACGTGGCACCATGCCAACCAAGAGGCAGTCTATGCAGGAATGGGGACAATGGGAGGAGGAGTGAAAGCGACTGGGGCGAAGAAAAAAAACACAAAAGCCCTAGCACGGGGGAGGAGCTTTGGAGGGACGTTCGCCTGCACTCGAACGTAAACAAAAAGGGAGCCAGGGAGGGGGCAGTTCCAGGGGAGGATTAACGGGGGAGGAAACTTGGACGGCAGAGGAACGAGGGGGACCCAAAGAACGGCGCGAGACACAGGAAGCAGAAACTCAGTGGGAACAGGGCAAAGACTAACATGGGAACATACAACCGCGTTTGGATAGAAGTGAGCTGAAAGGTGGAGCAACGGAAAAAAAAAGGTCAAATCCGATAAAAAGAAAAGGGGCAACTGGGTAGATCTTGAGGAGCTGGTAAGGGGGACGGGGGCGGACAAAAAAAAAAAAAAGCCATTGCCAGGAGAAAAGCCGCGGGAACCAGGGGGAGGATCAGTTCATTGGCACGGGGGAGTTAGACACATTGAAAGAGGGGGAAAGAGAGGAGATGGTCGTGACAAGGACGAGAAAGGATTGGCCATTGGAAAAAAAGGGGAATCGCTTGGGGGGCAAAGAGTCGGAAACCTTTTCACCCAGGGGGGGGCCACGAAAATAAAGGGAGACATGATGCCAGGAGAGAAAGAGGAAAAAGGGAGGTTGGGGCACTGGGTCAAGTAGGTGCGATATTGGCAGAGAAAGAAAAGGTGAAACGGGGTGGTTCAGAAAAAACGCGGTGGTTTTGAAGAGGGGGGGTATCAGTTTGGTACAGGGGGGAGATCGGAGAAAAAAAACATCGGGCTTGCAGCGAAAAGGCAAAGGTTGTAGAAAGGGGGAAAAAATAAAAAAACGGAAAAAACGTGGGCGGGAATGAGGCACTGTTTTCGCATCAAAAACCAAAACATTTGATTGGGGACATGGCCGTGAGGAGGGGGGGGAGGGGGGTGGGACAGGAGACAGGACCCCGCTGGGGGGGGGACAAGATAGACTGATGGGAAGACAAAAAAAAAGCGGGCCACGGTGGGGTCGGACTAGAGGGCAGAAAAAAAGAAGGTTGCCGCAAAAAACCCAAATGGAGAGGACAAAAGACTAAAACGTAACACTGCGGAAACAGAGTGTTGGGGAAGCCGCAAGCCTCTACCACGACTCGTAAGAGGGGGAGACGGGGGGGGGCCGGTGAAGAGGAAAAGCGGGGGGTTACTGCAAAAAACAAATTGGTAAAAAAAAAGACTGAAAAGTCGAGGGACAAAGACCAAGACGGGCTGCTCACGCCAAATAGAAGAAAAGCGGGGAAAAAGTCGTAATACACTAGCAAAAAGGGAGGAGGAACCGCAATTGGACAATGTGACACGAGGTGTCCTAACAATGGGTCTTCACTGACAGGGGATCAGAAACGGAGCTAAAGAAAGGCGAAAAGAGTCGGGGGGGAAAAGGACTTAGGAAATCACCGCAGCGGTCGAAACAAAAAAAAAAAAGGGGAAAGGTGGGCAAAAATGCAGCAGTCTGAAAAAACAAGGGGACAAAAATTCGCTTTTTCTGGGGGGGTGTGGGGCAGAGTAGGAATCCTAAGAAAAAAAAAAAAAGAGGAGAGAATAGTGAGGAAAAAAAAAAAGGGAGTGATACATCTCAGATCAAAAAGGGGGTGCTGCTTTTAAAAAAGATGCGCTAACAAACGATTAGGACAATAAAGAAAGTCGCGGGGGGACAGGGGGGATCTCACAAGTCAAAACCACCTTCAGCAGCGCCAGATTGGGGGGTGAGCGCGGTAGCAAAAAGAAGCAAAGAACCATCTGAGTAGATAACTGTCAGCCACGAGGAAATAAAGAGAAGGCAACCTGAAAAGGGAAGGAAGAAAACCCAGGAAAAAGTGAAAACAAAAAAAACGGGTTGGGCAAGGGAGACGGGGGGAAAGGTAAGGAAACGTGTGCCAAAACAAAACCAAGCCCACGCGAGAGACGGAAACAAAGGGGTGGTACGGACACCGGGACGGTAAACCTTCCTTTCGAAACCATAAGGGGAACGGACGAAAGAAAAATAGGCCCAAGCTTGGCACAGGTCGGCAGCAAAAAATGGGGGTCAAAGAAAAAGGGGGGGGAGGGCAAGCGCAAGAAAAAAAGTGGGCAAAAAAGCGATAAAGCAGGGGGAAACAAGGACACAAAAGGGTGAGGAAGACAACGTCCCGGACAAAAAAAAAAATGCACCAACATCCAGGAGGAGGACAGAACACAATCTGGAACATAAAGGGGGGGTTTAAACGGGAGGAGTCCGAAGGGGGAAGGGACGCGGGGAGACAAGTGAGGAAAGGTTGGTAGGAAGCAAAAAAGGAACGCCGGGGGGGGCCGAGGGGGAAACAAAAGCGGGGCATCAAGGGAAAGCGAGAAAGGTCGGGTGTGCAAAAGGAAACGCCAAAAAAAAAACAGTGGGTTCGGGAAAATAGGGGGGGGGGGGGAACTGGACACTAAGCCGGCCAAAGACAGGGCCGAAAACAAAAAGGGGAAAAAAACGCAGTGTAGCGGGGTCGGGTGAAATAGGAGCCGGCCAGGGCCTTAAAAAAGGGAAAAAAAAAAAAAACACTTGACAGAACGGGGCAGAAGCAGTCATGACCATAAATTCGAAAAAGAGGAACACGGAAAAAAAAGGCGCGGCAGGACCGGCGCGGAACGGGGGAGGGGGGACAAACAACGAAATGACGCTGTGTCGGGATCTAAGTGGGAGAAGGGAACCTGGGAGGGAAATCAACTTCTAGCCGAGCGTTTGTGCGGATCCCAAAACCAAAGGGAAAAATTAGAAGGGGGCCTGACGTTTCGTCACAAACTGAAAAAACCAGAAATAAGGAGGTGGACAAGACCAAATCAGCTGTGAGGGGCAGAAAGTGGGGGTTGGTCGAGAGGAAAAGGAAAAAAGAAAAGTTGCAAAAAGTGGGAAAATAAAGACGGGCATTGGTCCAGGGACTCAAAGGAGAAAGGGGGGGGGAGGAGGCAATTAGTGACATGGAGTGCGGGAAAGGAGGGGGTCAGCATCACAATTAAAAAAAGAACAAAAAAAACAAAAGAAGGGAAAGAGAGAGAGGACACGAAAAAAGAAAGAACTCGGAAAACATGGAAAAAAGGGAACTAAAAAAGGGGGAGAATCACAAGTCCGAAAAAAAAAAAAAAAAAAAAAAAAACACTTCTCGATCAGGAAAAAGGAAACAAGGAGAAAAGTAATTGCAAAAAAAAAGGAGTTAAGGGAAAAAATGGGGGGACAACGACCAGGGACGTCGACAAAGAGCAAATAGGGGGGGACACGATGTGGGTCACAAGCACATCACAGCAAAACTGACATGGAAAAATGTTCGCGCTAGCGGGGGGGGGGGCAAAACTCGTGAAACGATGCCAGGAAAAGACCCGCAAAGAGGGCACGGGAATGGACACCTAACAGGAGAAAAACAAAAAGAAGGCGACCAAGCCGTGCCGGGTCTGGTTTGCTTCAGGCCAAATCAAAAAGGGATCATGCAAAACTCATGGAAACCGAGAGACGGGGAAAGCGAAGCGGCGGCTCAACATCGACACGGAGAGTGGACGGATTCGACTCTTGAAGTCGAGGATCGGAAGGGCTGGTGAAGGGAGAGAGCGGAGATCGGCAAATGTGGACGTCGCAGCAGGAAAAAAAACACATCAAAAAAAAAAAAAAACAGAGAGAAGGGACAAAAAATAAAATGGTCGATGCCGGGGAAAGGTCAACGACGGGATGCAAAACGCTGTTATAAAACGAGGGGGAGGGAAAACAGCCCGACAGGCAGGAACTGCAAAAACGAAATAGGGGAAAAGAGCATTTTCCGAAGGGTAGGAAGAGGGAAACACTAAAAAAACATCCAAGGAAATAAAAAAGTGTTGAAAAAAATCTCATAGCCAACCAAGAGGAGGGCGGGTCAGCCGGACAAGCAGGGACTCACACAAGAGAGGAAACCAAATACCTAATGGCAAAAAAAGGCTGAGAGCTCCAAGAAGAACTTTTTCAAGCCGGGAGTAATCACGCTGGGTCGACGGGCAAGTCACTTGGACAACCGGCATTACCATCGGAGTTACGCTGTTTGTGGGTGCAAGCCGAGAATTGGGGAAATTAAAAAAAAATAAAATTAGCCGTAGAACGGGGGGGGCACTAGGGTACGCATCAACATCTGTTTCGACGCACTAAAAAATAAGATCTGTTTCAGAACTCTTGGCGCTTCAAAACTCTTGACAAAAGGGTGAATTGCGGCGACAAACTGGATTGGAACCTGATCAAAAAAACCTGCAAACCAAAATTTTGGGCGGGGGGGGGGGAAAACAAGCAAGGGGGGACTTCGCCGAACCCTGGCAGGCGAATTAGGCACAGTCCGCCTATGCGGCGGTAGAGCGAGAAATAGGTGGGTCACCAGATGACGCAAGTGGATAACAGAAAAAAAAATAAACCTCAGAAACAAGGACGGTCATGTTGGGGGGAAGAGAAACCCGACTGCCCAAGGGTGTCTGGTCAGAATGACAAAGTGGCCTCGAATCTTGGGGGGCCGTAAAAAACGCAAAGGAGGGGGGGTGTGAAAGGGAAAAAAAGGGCGCAGGTGGGGAAAAGTCGAACAAAACTGTTTGAAGAAAAAAAAAGATTAAGGAAGACCCGAAGGGGGAACCTTCAAAACAAAAACAACCGAACAAAAAAAAAAAAAAGGGGAACAAACCCTGGGGAAATCCTTGAAAAAAAAAACAAAAAAAAAAATTCGCATCCAAGGGAAAAGTGGGGGTGGGGGGGGGCTGCGCCAAGCAAACGCACCCCGAAAGGTGTGGGAAGACAGGAAAAAGAAAAACGAAGGGGGAAGCCGGGACGCAAATCCTCAAAGGGGGGGGGCGGAGACGAAGGGAGAGAAAAATGATACATAGAAACTTGGGGGTGAGGCCGAAAAATCAGAAGGACAAAAAAAGGAAGGGGGAGGGGGGGGAAGTAAAAAGCCAGACGAGGAAGACAATCGAAAAAAAGAAAATCTTATGCGGGAGCTGGAAGAAAAAAAACCTACGACAACCCGGGGGATTTTGCAAAGTTTGGGGTGCTGTTCCTGGGCCACCAGGGGAAGGACCCTATGGGCAAAAACGACGGAATGGCGAGAGGCTTCAGGACTCTTTGGAGAGGCATGGTAAGGAAGGTAAAGCAAACTGGTGGGTCCGGGGGGGGGAAGATTCGGAAGTGGGAAACGTTTTACATAGCAGGGACGAGAGCAACACTTTAGAAGGCCAAGACGACGGAAAGAACTGTCAAAGAAGAAGAGCCAAAAAGAACCAGGCTCTGGTGGGATACGGTCTTACAACAGAAAAAATCAAAAAAAAAAGAACAGGCAAAAAAACACACTCTGAGGGGATGCGAATACCAAAAAGAAAAAGATCTGCCTACCTGCCTACAAGGGGGGGTGTCGCAAAAAAAATGACGAAAGAATAAACACTGGTCATGCAGTCAAAAAAAAAAAGGAAATAGGGGGGGTCAGATACAAGACATACTTCCAAAAGCAGAGGAGCAAAACCCGGAGTCTGGTTAAAAAAAGGACGAAACCGGGTGGGGCCAGATCTAAAGGGTCTAAAAAAAAAATTATGAAGAGAAACTACGGAGAAAACACCACAAGGAGTCCCCGCCATCACAAGGGCCTTCAATGACCTAGAAGAAAAGAGGAAAAAGGGTACCACCTGGACCAAAAAAAAGGCAGGGGAAAAGGAATCGAGGGGAAAAAGAATTGCCAAAATCCCGAAAAAAAAGGGCAAATAATCATCAGAGAGGAATGTCAAAAAAAAGGACTCGGAAGACAAGAAGTCCCAAAAAGATCGGGGCTGGAAACTTAAAGGAATTGAATGTAGGGGCCGAGAACGGGGGGAGAGGGATAGGGTCAGTCGTTGGAGGAGGAAAGTGCAAAATTCCGACGTGGGGGGGGGGTGGTTACCGCGCCAAACAAAAGGAAAAAGAACGCAGAAAAATCAACCGACAGGCTGCGGGACGTAGAAAAAAGAGAAAACAGGGGATTATCAACAAAAAAGAAGGCGCTAAAGACAGTACAAAATAACACGGGAACTAAAACAGGGGGGGTAAAAAAAAACCGGAGTTCTGGGAGACGAAAAAAGGAATGTGAGGCAAGAGCGAAAGCAAACGGGCGGATACGGGTCAAATCGGAGGAACGGCCGACAAGGGGTAGGGCAGGGTTCATATATAACGGTTTGAGGTCGAATTGGGGGGGGGCGAATTCAGGGAGGGGTAGAAGGCTGACCAAGAGAAGAAGTCGTGCCTGGAAAAAATCCACAGCAAAACAAACAGGGTCTCACAAAAGAGCGGCAAAAAAAAATAGGGGGAAAGATTTGAGAAAAGTGACAATTTTGCAGGACGGCTGGCGGGTTTGTCAAAGGAATGGGGGGAGGGAGGGGCAGCTGGAACTGTGGCAACGGCGGCTTGGCCGCGCAATCCTACAGTTTGGGGGGGGGCATGAGGTCGCGAAAAATAACAGTCTCACTGCAGGGGCGACCGCAGTCCCAAAACGAGACACGGGCCTGCAGGGCCACGTCTTGATTGTGGCAAGAAGGGTTGACGGAAAATAGAAAAAATCAAACGAGGGAAAAACTTCCCCCTCAAATGGGAAGGGATGTCAGAAAAAACGATGAAAGGGAAGGGGGACTAAGCGGGGGGCAAAATGTAATCTTGCCTGAGGAAGAGGAAGACGAAAGAAAACAAAAAACTCTTTGGAAAAGGAGGCCCGAGGACATCACCGCGGTTTGGGAGCAAAGGGTGGACGCAGACGACAGAAAACAGAAGAACATGCTGGGAAGAATAAGAGAGAAAAAAACAACCAAAAACGGAAAAAAGGGGGAAAAAGAAATAGACATCAAAACGAAATTCAAGGGCGCAAAGGGGTGTGGGTGGAATGTCGAACACGGTTAATGGGAATCCCAAAAGCTTGGGCGCCGGGGTCCTGACTTCAATATTGGGCCGCAACTCAGAGGTCAAAGGGGCCGCAACGATTTGTGAAAAAGAATCCAGACGCCTTAGAGGGGTGAAAAGCCCAGGCAAGGTGCCAAAATTTTACAAGACGATTCGAGGGGAAGAACAGGGAGAAAAATAAAAAAACGATCGGAGCGGAAGCGGGGAAACGGAAACTAAAAGACGAAAACACAAAAAAAAAAATAGTCCAGACAAAAAAAAGCGGGGCGCGGGGCAAAAGGCCCGAAGGGGCATGCAGCACCAAAAAATCGGGGACCAAAAAAAGGCAGTCGAGTGATCCGCCCATAGGAAGATGGCAGGCAGAGGTGAACTGGGGGAAGAGGGGTGGGCCAGAGGACCTTAGAAGCCAGGAGGAGAAAATTGGTGAAACACAAAAAAAAAAACGACTGGAGACCTGCGACTAAAGGGGGAGGACCCAAAGCGAGCAAAATGGCGGAATTCAGGAAAAAAATGCCACGCCAGGTACGTCGAGACAGAGACAGGCCAAAAACCAACAGCCTCCAGGGTCGGCTCGGAGCCGAAAACTGGGACGAGAAACAAAAAATTCACGGTGTGAAAAAAAAAAACGTCACAGCGGAGATGTTTATGGGGAGGATCTGAGTGACAGTCGGATCCGCGGGGTCAAGAGAGGGTTGAAAAGCCGCACGGATCCGGGGGGCTTGGGCGAGTGTTATGGTTATAGGGGGAAAAGAACCCAAGGACCCTGGCACAGAGGGGGAAAAACAAAAAAATGGGACTCGACCGGAAACCTGAAAGAGGGGAAAGGCGCACCATCACTCTAGAAACGGGGGAAAAAAAGAGAGAAAAGTTCTTGGAAAAAAACGGAACGAGGCAGATATGGGGGGGAAACGTACGGGGGATATCTTGAATAGTGGCGATATGTCCCGAGAAGAACAAAAAGGGGAACCGACACCAAAAGCCATGGAGCGGACGGAGAAAAGATGAAGGGAGGGGAGGTGGAAAAAAAAGCATGGCCGTGGCTCACTGGAGGGAGAACTTGGAAAGGGGGGAATGTGGCGCACCAGACAGAGGGGGGGTTCTCGTCGGGGCCGGGGATGGTTAAAGAAGGGAACCGAAACAACTGACTTTCACAAAAACAAAGGAGAAGCTGGCGGGGTGTGGTTAGAAGGCGCAAAAAGCGAACCGTACCAGGAAAGAGAGGTTCCTCCAAACTCAATAAGGATTTAGGAGGGGGGCAGGGGGGAAGGGGATTGTAGGGTTTGGACCACGGGAAAATAGCAGGAGGGGGGACAAGCTGACAGGGGGATCAGCGTCCTTGGAGTAGGAAAGAAGAAGAGAATGACCGAAAAACAACAGTGAGAGAACTCGGAGAAAGACATTAGACAAGACACGGTGTTGGAGGGTCAAAAAGCACTACAAAAAAGGGGAAGAGTAAAAAAGGGAACCGGGGTCGCACGGGCAAAAAACCGGCAAAAAGGTGTGAAGTACTGAATTAAGGGGGGGGGGGGGGACATACAAGAGGAGGGACGCGCCCAAACACGGAAGAACGAAAGGGAAATGTAGGACGCGTACGCGGACCAAAGGGAAAATCACGACAGGTGCGCTGCCACCAAGGTCTTCTCTGAGGGGTGATCGAGGGCGGATGAGGGAGGACCAAGGGCCGGACCGCGAAAACTCGCGGAGAAAGCCAACACCCAAATTGAAGTTGAATGCCGCAAATGAAAGAGGTGGAAACCAAGGAAAAGTGGTCGGGGAGTGTTACGCGGCGAGAAAAACCAGGAAAAAAAAGATCGCCCTAGGATAACCAACCAGTGGTAACCTCAGCCGAGGGCCTCAAACCAACTGAAGGGGGGGGAGTAGGCACAAAGAGAGAAAACATCGAATAAAACAGACAAAAAGGCCGAACACGGCGAGATCAAAAAATCATTCACAAGCGGTAAAAAAGCGGGGGGAGGAGGGGAGGGATGCTACGAAGCACCGCTTAGTAGAGAGGGGGGGAAACCTCAGCGGAAGACACGAGTCATGCACAGTGGGAAAAAAAGGCCCAAACACCACAAACCATGGGGGGGGGCAAAGAAAAACAGGGGGGAACGGAAGGACCTGGTGGGCTCGTCAGGCCCACATGCCGCCCACGAGAGAAAGCCACGTGTAACACCGCGAAGCATCAAAAACTTCTAAAAAAAAAAGAAGCGACAGAAAAGAAGGGCCAAAAGCTAAAAGTCGCGGGGGAGTTTGACAAGAAACCGGCGGGGGGCAGAAAAAAACCAAAGGGGACAGCACGGCTGAAACGGCAACCGCAATCTTCGAGCACAAGCGGTCCGAAGGGCACACCGTCAGAAAAACGAGCAGAGAAAGTAAATCTTGTGGGGATTGGTGACGAAAAGCAAAGGAAGAAAAGGCCAAAGGGAGAAATGATGCGCACGGACGAGGTATATTAGCAAAGGCAGGAAGGGTGAAGCAGTCAGGACAAAAAAAAGGGGCGGTCATAAGGACTAGAGGGGAGGGGGGTGACCAGCCAAACAGTTTCGGCTTGGTCGAAGCACGACAGGTCAAAAGCACGGAAAAAGCCGTTTGCTCCACAGCGGCAGGGGGGTGGGGCGGTACGATAGGGTGTTGATTGCCCTGTCCGCATGAGGAAAGACCCTAACACTTGGACCAGAATCAGACAGAAAAAGACAGAAAAACACACCAAAGGGGAGAGAAATCAGGAAGGCGCACAACCAGCAGAAGATGAAGCGAGCAGCCTGATATTTTGGGGGGGGGGGGGGGGGGGGGGGGGTTGGTTCTCTCTGACTGAGAAAGGGGGGGGGTTGATTGAAGTCAATAACTTTAAGGCGCGCGAACGGCGCTTCGCACGCGCCCCGGGCAAAGCCTTTTCGGGTCCAAAATCACACGCATATGAAGGGAGGGGGACGGGCAGATAAAGTTGAAGAAAAAAAAAGGGGTGATGGAATAGGGGAAAAAAGAAGGAATGCCAAAAAAAAAAACAAAAGTAACGGTGCACGATGGAATCAATCCGGGACGGGGGGTCAATGGAAATGTTTTCACGGCGATTGGGGGGAGCAGCAAAGGGGCACGGTGCAAAAAGTTTAGTGCGGAAAAGAGCGTGCGCATCGATCACAAAAAACAACAAAAGAGGAAAGAATACGGGGCACCGGGGAATCTTCAACACGAAAACGTGTAACTGAAAATTTGATCTCACCACAGAACGAGGAAAAAAAAAACAACCATGATCGAATAAGGGGGGGGAACAAAAAAAAATGGGGGCAATCATCTTCGAAGGGTTGATGAATGGGGGGGAAGTACGAACACAGCGGGGGTCCATTGGGTCGAATAGGGGAAAAAATGAATGTCAGGGGAGGGGGATCAGGCACATCAGGCCATGAAAGTGTGGGCCCTGGAAAAAAGGAAAAATGAAAAAAACGGAGGGGCCACCATCCGTCGAGAGAATATTAACGTAGCAGGGAGAAATCAAATAAAAAACTGAAGAAAGCTGAAGCGCCGGCCTGACAGGAGGCTCCTAGCACCCAGAGTAAAAGAAAAAAAAACCGTCTCTTAGGGGAAAAAACGGGGGAACCTACCATGAAACCCACCTGAGCAAACACAAGTTCGGGGGGAGGCGAGGGGGGCGGGGCGGGGAAAAAGCATTGGGGTGGGGGGCAGTGTTGGGGGGAAAAAAAAAAAGTCACTCGTTCGGCCAGGCGGCCGCACAGCCTCAAAAACAATCAGAAAAAGTGGGGGGGGAGCACCGAGTTGGGAATGTTCTAACAACATCGGAAATGTCTTGAGGCCGAGGCAGGCAAACAGGAAAACCAAAACCCGGCACTGTAAGACCTCGATCTTTATGATGGAAGTCTGCACAACGAAAAAAAAAAAATTCGAAGCAGCAAGGGGGAGATTGCAGCCGGATCGGAAACGAAAAGGCTAATCTCCCTGGCAAAAAATGGGAGAAAGCTCGTCCAACTCAAACGGACGGTAATCTCGGCCGTGCATCGGCCAGAACGGGGAACCTCAAGGAGGGCAGGAAAATGTATCGGGAGAGCCGGGCGCCCGCCGTCAAAGGTCAAAGGCAAGGGGACGCGGGGACTGAGCAAAAAGTGGACCGTTCCAGATTAGGAAAAAAACGCTGACCCACTGTCTCGGTTGTACAAAATTAAAGTACCAGGGGTCTGGGGCTTGGGGGTTGTGAAAAGTACCTAAAGAGGAGTGGTCCCGAACGGCAAAAAAGATTTGGGGGAAGGAATTGGCACTGGGCACAACGCGGGTGTCAAAACGTCGTAGAAAAATGCTGAGTAACAACGGAAAAAAAAAGCCGTGCGGGGCAAAGCAAATGGCACGGGGGGGGAACACGTATGGGGAAAAAAAAAACATCAAACAACACAAAAAGCTGCTCAAAAAACGAACCCACCGGGTTTGAAAAAAGAACCATTGGGTGCTAGAAAAAAAAAAAAGTGAACAAATCCAATTCTACCAAAATCAAAATGTAGACGTCCTCTTGCAGAGGATGACGGAGCAGCCTATCTAAGCTGGTCAGGGACTAGGAGCATTTGTATAAAAATAACGCGTTAACAAAATTCTTTTCGGGGGGAGTAGAACACTAGGGGGGGGGGGGATTTGGGGGGAAAATTCGAAAGGAAAAAGGCCATCACTTTTGGCAGGTGGGGGGCATGGGGTATCACAGGACGAGGTGTGGTCGCATCCGGTGGGACAATTAGCAACACGCGAAATCCCTGTGGGGGTGGTTTGCAAATTGCAGGGGGAGAAACGAAAGTGAAAAGAACTGTTCAGAGGATAAACAGAAAGTCCTAAAAAGAGAAGTCTAATGGCAAAGGTTTCACCGACGAAAAAGG
>Ga0179593_1481667_pt1 | contig 14561 bp, 8 predicted proteins | sample CZODoug2_1_08_16_FD_185931 | JGI IMG/M metagenome (GOLD analysis project Ga0179593, IMG submission 185931) | Vadose zone soil fungal communities from Angelo Coast Range Reserve, California, USA - CZODoug2_1_08_16fungal (PacBio error correction) | ecosystem: Environmental > Terrestrial > Soil >...
ACCGGGTGTCCAGCAAAAGAAGGGACATAAACGCTCAAGAGAAGGGCAGGGGGGGAAGAGGCCGCAAGTGGGAATTGGGTTGCGAAACGAGAGGGGAGGAAGAAACAACTTTTCCTTCTCATTGTGCCCCGGCCAAATGGGCCTTGAGGGAGAAGAAATAAACAGGGGTCTGGGGGAAATGACGGGGTTGGAAGGTCAAACAAGAAGAGGTTCACTGGAAGAACGAAAAAAGGGGGAAAGTCGTCGGACAGGGATTTGATGCTTAATGTCTCCCGGCGGCGAGGGGATGCAAGAGGGACCAAGGGTTGAAGGGGAAAGTGATTAGAGGAGGGAGAGGAAAAAGAGGCGAAAAAAAGGGGGTGAAGGTGTTGGGCGGGTCCGATCTTCCGCATCGTGAGGGTCCTTCGAGGGAGAAGGAGGACGTCAAAACTCAAGGTAAGCGGGGTCTTGACTCGCTGATGGGTGGAAAAGGGTGTGAGGGAAAAAAAATGTTCGGGGGGCGGAGGGGTGTCCAGTAATGGCCAAGAAACCGGGGGAAACTTTAAACTTCCAGACCTCAAAACAAGAGGGTGACTAGACTGGGAAAAGTGATCCTTCCCCTTGAGAGACTGGGTTGGAGGGGACCAGATATCGCTATCGTGCACTTTTCCGGGACAAGGGAAGGGGAGAAAAGGTAAAGTCAATTTTAATCTCCGTTTTCACGACAGGGTCATTCTCAAAAAGAAAATAAGGGGTAAAGGGTTGAACTTTGGTGGGGGTCACAACGCCAAATTCCCGGACATGGGAAGGACATGGAGATACTACCGCGATGGGATTTGGGGACAAAAAAAACCCGGGAAAAAGCGATACTGAGGGAAAAGTCCGCCTGCGGCCTCAGAGACTCCCACCATCAAAAGAGGGAACGGGGGGGGGCTCTCTCTACTGATGAAGATCGAGGACTTGGGGGGGGGGGAGGGGGGGGAAAAAGCATGGCGCTAAGACTACGTTTGGCCGTGAGGAGAGGGGCGGGGTCCCCCCCCTAAATCCGGACGCGAAACTTAGAAGGTGAGAGAGATCGTGGGGGGAAATAAAAAAAGGAAACGCCTGTTTGAACTGGGGCAAGTCGCCCCGATTGCAGGGGGGGGAGGGGGAGGCCAAGTTTCTCGGTAGTGCTGATTCTACGCGGGCAAAAAAAAAAGCAGCCAGGGGCAAAGGGATCATTCAGGTGGTGGGCCTTGCAAACTTTCAAGCACTACGGCGGGCTCGGGGGGGAGAAGTGGAGGCGATCTTATATCTTCCATCGTCTCCGCCGAGGTGCGGGGAGAAAAAAAACCGAAAGCAGGAGGGAACAAAAAAGGTCGTAAGGGGAAACCTATGAAGGAGGGGAACTCCCGACGCTCCTTCGTCCAAGGACGTCGTTAGCGTCAGGGGGATCTGAGGGAGGGGGGAGGGGGGAAGAGCGACGGAACACAAAACCCCCCAAACCCCCGAAATTCGGGTCATGTCAAGGGGACAGAGCCGGGGGAAATCTTCTCTTACCATCAGATGTGTTCCGTAGTGGGGGTTAAGCGGAGGGGAAGTAGAAAGGGAGGAGCCGTGGTTGGAAATGAACACGGGCTCTAATTCAATTTAAAAGGGGCGCCAAAGAGGGGGGAATCGGCCAAAAGAGTCTTTCCTTATCATTGATTACGAAAAAGAAGACGAGAACAGGGGAAGGAAGCCAAAAAACAAAAAAGAAAGGAGTGGAAGAGAGATATCTTCGGTCGTATCGCAGACTAAAGAAATCAAGAACCTCCTTTGTCTTGGTCACCATCGGACTACTGCAAAAGACGAAAAAAAGATGAAGTCGCTCCAGGACTGCACGGAGTCCGAAGGGTCAGGAAAGGCAATAACAACGAAACCAGATGATTATTTTCATAGCCGATTTCAACTGGCGCAGGCGGAAGGGGAGACGGGGGGGGTGAACAAAAAAGGCGGGGTTGGGGCTGGGCGTGTTCCTTCAACGCTTCGCGAAGGGAAAGCCCCTAGAGGGAAGGAAGAAAAGACTCAATCCTTTGCAGCTAAGAAGGGGGGAAAAAGTTCCAAGGAAACGGGATCCCAGCCCTCTGTCACTATAGGGGGGGTGGTGCAGGAGTCTTTGAAATCTTTGTTTGAGACTCAGGGGCAGGTCGGAGAAGGAATCCTCTCCTATGATCGTCACGGGGTAAAATCTCTGAAAGCATCCTTTAAAATGGGGTCCTAAAACCAAGGTGTTATGCCCCCCGACGAAGAGGAGAACGGAAAAGTCAACGATCATCCAACACCATCACAAGAAAAACCGTGAGAAAAGGAGGAAGCCAGATCCAAAGAGAAAGCGGCGACGATAGTCGATCACACGGAGGGAACTCCCCCGAGGGAATCAGGGGGAGGGAAAACCTGCCTGTTAGTTCCGCGTCGAAAACGGATGGGGGGCCCTCAAGAAAAGGAAACAGTTACAACGTCGTCGTTCAGTAAAAAAAGAAAAGAAGCGCTGAGAATCGCCTGACGAATGAGGCCTAGACATAGTCTGGGAAAACTTGGTCTCTGCCGAGATGGAGGAAACCTAAATCCTACTCACTGTCAATCATCACCGAGTATGGAGGATGTCCTTACAGTCTTGCAGGGGGGAAAATCGCAAACTTCTTTTTTAATCAACCCTCATGACGCAGAAGGGAGATCGGAGTGACCCTTGAGGGCCAAACAGAATGCAAAGGGCAAGGGAACATAGGCAAGAGTGAAAAAAAACGGAGGAAAATGCACGCTCCAGAAATAAAAAAAGCAGTCAGGGGGAGGATCAGAAGGGAAAAAAAAAAAAAAAGCCCCGGAAAAAATCGGCGGGACGGCAGGGCAGTTGTCTGGAGAGGGAAAAGAATCCACGGGTTGGAGGTGCAAGGAAGAGGGACCTGGGGCAAGAAGGGCGGGCGAGTCACCTCGATAGCCGGACCAAACGAGGAGGAGAACAACATTCAACGGCCGGGTTAAACCCAAAAAAAAACTAAAGATTTCCATGCATTAAAAGGTAAAGAGGAACCAAAAGAACAGACTCAAGGGCAAGAACATGAATCTCCAGACTTCCGATGGAAGACTGGAAAACCTGGGGGCACGAAGGACTTCGTAAGGACAAATCAAACCCCACCTGGGGATTTTAGTAATTTCTTCACTTCCGGACGATTGGAAGGGTAAGCGTAACCGAGCGTTGGCGATTCAACTACGGGAACTACGGGCAGGGGGGAAAAAAAAAAAATGAAAAGCTCATTCTGTACTAAAAACGTCATTTTTTTGTGGAGAGAAAGTAAAGGATTGGCTAAGGGAAGGGCTGGGATCCTCTAGTCAACAACACTGGAGGGATGTAAAAGGGGGGGGAAAAGCAAATTTACTAGAACGACTCAGACTCACCAAAAGAAGGTGGTTGAGAAAGCCTGAGAGGGAAGGCCGGTGAAAAAAAAAAGAAAGGGAAAAAACCGGGGGGGGGGAAGGTCTCCAAGCTTGGAAGGGCCAGTCATGCTGAAAGTTGACTAAATGCCGACCTGCAATCAAACGGTGGGAGTCGTGGGGAAAGGTCGAAAGATTCGTTCAAAAAAAAGGGGTTCCGTGGAACTAAAAGGGGAGGCCCATTCGTGGGATGAGGTCCCCGGGGGAAAAGGTGGTGCCATTATTTATGACAAATGAAGGTATTTAAGAATTCGAGACAGGTTAACAAGTCGAACCCGTGAAGTTGAGTGTCGGGCGGACGGGTCTGCAATCGTCCTGGGCAGGAAGGGGCCGTGGACGTCGCCCAACAAAAGAGACCATCATATTTGCGTCAAGGGTTATTGGAGGGGGGTGGAAAGTACCACTGTGGGGAAAAAAAAAAAGCCTGGCCCTAACCTTACCTACACCGAACCTTGAAAACTCTGGGGTTAAGGGCTGCCCGAAAAATCACTCCGCTGGGGGTTCATCGAGAAAAAGGGTATGAATTCTCGGAAGTGGAAAGGGAAGTCAAGGGCATTCAGGGCCGCTCAAATTGCGAAAAATTGGGGAGGCCCGGGGGGAAGCTCAGGTCATAGGGGGAGGGCTAAGTCTGAAGGAAAGTGCGGTGTTGTAGGGACACACAAACAGAGCAAGGTTACCCTATACTCTGTAATGAGGGTCACGTACTACCCCGGTTCAGATTGACCCTGGGAATTCGTATGGCTGGCCAAGCTACTCCCAGAGGGAAAAGTAAACAGAAAAAAGGGACTCAAAGAGAACCTGAGGGGAAGTACGATCTCCCTTAAAACCCCCCCCAAAAGACACCCCAACCCCCCCACACAACAAACCGGCTAGGGGGGAGTCAAGTTGCTGAGGGACGAAGACGGGGTTTAAATTTGGAAAAAAGAAAACTGCGGGCATGGCTAAATCCGGGTGAGACTGAACTACAGGCGGGGGGAGATCGGGTGAGAGGGAGGAAATAAGCGAAAAGGACGTTTAAAAAAAGGAAGTCTGGGCCTGGGTACGATTGTTTCGAAAGGAGGTTGGAGGGGCGGTATCACGAGGAAAGTAGAAAAAGTCAGAGAGCGTTGAAAGAGAAAAGGGGGGAACGTGAGGGTCACATTGGGGCGGGGATTCGCGATGGGAGACTTCGGCGGGCGGGGGAGTCTGTTGAAATCTCAAAACCTCACGGATTGACGCCGAGTGGAACCCCTCTATAAAAGGGGCAAGAAATGGAAACTTTTGGGGGGAACTTCCCCTCCCCGAGTGCTAAGGGAGGGAGGCAACGTGAACGGACGGGGTTGGGAGAAAAATACCGAATCGGTTTTTCCCCAAAAGCGGGAGCTGCAAGGAGGGGGATCGCTACCACTCATACCTAATATTGGGGAGTGGGAAAAGAAAAGAAAAAGTCTGGGGGGGAACTTGTCCTTCCTCTTGTGGGACGAGAGGAAAGGGAAGGGCCTCCCAGTCTGAAAGGCTGAAAGTGGCCGGATTCGGTAATAACGTGCGACCACAAGGAATCTCGAAAACAAACGTAGTATAGAAAATAGATATTCGCTCGGGGGGGAAAGGAAAACGGACTCCAAGAGATCCGGCACAGACTCCTTGGCCTCGGAGAACGACTTAGGGGTTGGAATCTAGATACGGGAACTGCATTCGACTCAAACAACGGAAAAGGAAAAATGGAGAATGCCGAAATCCATACAACCCTATCTTCCCTATTAGAGGCATCGACCGAACGCTAAAAGGGGAAGGAGGCTGGGGGAAAGGGGGGGGGAAAAAAGTCGGGTTGTGGCTGGGGAACAAAGGTCGAACCACCCTCCGCAAAGTTCACTACGCTAACATCTGGGGAGCGGAGGAAGGTTAGTAAATCAGGAAACCAGCCAAAAAAAGGGAAGAGAGAGGGGGGTTGACCGTCGTCACCTTGAGGCGCCTCGGGGGGGGCCAGCTAGGGGGAGAAGCGTAAACTTGAGAGGCTAGCACAGAAATCGGGGGGGAAAATTCTGAATCGTCAACCTCCCCACCGATCCCGGGCAAAAAGAAGTGCGGGAAGTAGGCGCCTCCCCGGAAAAAAAAACCTTTACCGTCCCGTCGCCAACCATAGCCAATGACTAGGGGTCCGGAAGAGATCTCATTCTGCTTTCCCAGAGAAAAGCACGAGAGGATAGACCGGACGGTACGTTTCCAGGAAATCCCCTTATTTCGCAAATGGACGCAGACGCGGGAAAACCGGTTGACAACGTCGTCTTAAAAAAACACAAGGGAAAAAGCTCTTGCTATCATCGCCAGAATTGGGAGCGAAGACAGGCAAGTTACGTACTTGGTAAAACTACGGGGGGGGGGGAGAAGAGGGACGGAGAGGGAGGAATCGGGGAAACCGATCCGTGGACAACCTTCAATCAGCCCCGGTCGTCGGCCCAAGGAAGGAAAAGCTGACAAGGGGTCTCCTTCGGAGCGGTGGGGGAGGTCCAAGGAAAGCGCGCTCACGCGCCGCAGGGACCGTTAAAAAGAGGGAATGGAAAGCCCACTTTAAGGACAAGGGGGAAAAAGAAACGGCGGGAACTTGCACGCTAGCGTATCGAGGCATACAGGGACGAGGCGTAAAAGGGGGTGGGAACTGAGAAATCACGAACCATTTCGTCGGGACGGGAAAAGGGTCCAGGGACTTGGAGGAAAAGGGGGAAACGACGAACTTTTAAAAATAACATTGCGCTCCGTCTCCGCTGGCAACGCGTCCTTGAGAGAAGATCCCTCGAGGACAGGAACTATTGAGTGCCCGAACCCCTCAAAAGAAAAAGGGTTTAAAGGGAACTCAAGAATTTCAATGGGGGAGACTTCACCGGTGTCCAATAATTGCACCCCCTCGAAAGAAGGAGGAACGGGACAATGGGTCAATACGACGGCGGGTAAGGGCAAGGGGCGAACGAAGACGACGTCGCAAAAAAGGTTTGATTGCGAATGTCACTTCCGTTGACTGGGAGTTGTCAGAAAAGGAACGTAAAACGTCGGAAAACGGCAGACTAGGTGGGGCTGTTCCCCCCCCGGCGGAAGAAAGGAGCTAAAAAGAGGATCCCAACTGAGGTGGGGGCGAGCGTATTGAGGGGAGGCTTCATTTCGGCGGGCAAAGGTCAGAGAAAAAAAGAAAAGGAGTTGCCAGCCCGAATGGGGACGAATAATACGACTCCCTAACCGCGCGAAAAAAATCGAGGAATGATTGTCGGGGCCCAGCAAAATCTGCCGCGCGTTCCGTGAAAGGACAAGAAGGGGCGGGTCGTGCACTGACCCGGGTCAATGGGGGGAGAAAAGGGCAAGGGGGTTGCGACGTCCAGGACCTTTCTACACTAAGGTCAAATTCCGTACCGGGAAAAGGGGACGTAAAAGGATTCGTGAAGGGATAGGCGTGAGGGGGAGGCGGAGGTTCAGGTGACAAGGAAAGGTGAAGGTAAGAGGGACCTTCATCGTAGGCTTCATGTTACCCTTTGGGGGGGCGATCTAGCAGGTGGACCTGGGCCGGCGAGGGGGGAGAAATTACCTGGCAATTCGGAAAAAATCTCCATCGTCTGTGCCAGCGCTCCTGGGGATGGTAGGGGGAAAAGGGGAAAAGTGCACTCCGGCGTGTCGGGGAGTTACGGTCCCCGAAGATCCCGAAGCATTGCCGAAGTTGGGTGGGTAGAGGGGGCACCCGTAGATGCCGCCTGGGGGGGGGACCAGAGAAAACCGGGAGCCGTGTTTCGTCATGGGAAAAAGGGTCCCTTCAAATTCCGGGAATTCAAGAAGGGTCGCGGAGCCGTTCTGCGACAAAAGGAGCGGGTGAATTTTGGAGCGGAAACGGAAGGCCCTGGAAAACGGAAAATCCGGGGGGAGAATCGAAAGGCATTACGCCGAGTCGGAACCAGGTTGCGTCTGATAGGGTCTTCGCGCTAGGCCGTTCCGGCACCATAGAGAACAGAGTAAATCCACGGTAAACGACGACGTGAATGAGGGGAAAGTGGGGGGAATGGTTTTGGGGCGGAAGGGGGAGTGCAGGGTGACCGACGTTGTCAACGTTGTGACTGCAGGGAGGGGGCATGGGAATCCGGGGCGACGTCATAACCGTACGTCAACGGCCGAGATCTGAGAAGTTTGGGGTTTTGTGATCATGGCCGCGCCGCGTGCGATGAAAGTCGCCGAAGGGATTGTCTACTGGTGGCGACGACGTTTGGGAAAACGGCGGGAGGGGGGCTGATCCGCGGCGGGCATCCTCCTAAGTTGGCATAACGGTAAGGGGTTTTGCATCAACAGAACTAGGAGGATGAGGGCGCCAATCGGCGTTCAGGGGGCGGGGGGTGAAGCTTCCGCGGGCGGGAAGGGGGGCCGTAGAGAAAACTAAAGGCGCTCTGCCGCTTGGCAACCCCCATCACGCTTGAAAGAAAGGGAAAGAAATTGAGTGGATCCCCCTCTGAGGCAAAAGTTTAGGCTCGTGAAATATGGTCTTCTTCCGTGCCGTGCGTCAAGGGGAAAACCACTCAGACAGAATTAGGGGTCAACCAACTGAGCCGGGGTCGGCCGTTTAACAGGAGGTCTCTTACCATCTCACTGCCAAGGGAAGGTGGTTTTTTGGCCAGGGAGAGAAAAAAAGAAGCAGAACGTGCCGACCTTTTTGATCGAATGCGATACTAGGAAAGGGGGAAAAGGGGGAAAGGAGGAGAGGGGAAACGCCAAGAAAGTAGATGGATTCGAGGAGGACGGAAGACTCTAAAATCCTCTATCTCTCTCAAACCAAAGGAATAGAGAGGAGAGGACTGGTAGTGCTTCCCCTTTCTTCAAAAAAGACTACTAGGGAGATGAAATCGGGACGTCTCCCCCTACTTCGTTGAATCGACTACGTCGCATTAAGAAATTAGCACTGCAACCTGAAAAATGGGAAGGGAAAAACAACTTGGGCGGCAGGGAGATGGTCAAGCTAATTTCCAACTGCTACGGATTCCGGAGCGGTTTGGGAAAAAATTCAGGACTGGGCGTTTCCGCAACATAGGAAGAAGAACGCCGAGAGAGGGACACACGCACGCTACGACGAAATCAGTTGGGGGTTCCGCCGGCCGGCGGGGTGGAAAAATCGCGACAGCAAGCAAACTGAGCGCAAGTTGGGCAAAGCAAAAGTCCACATGGACGCCGCGGGAGGTGGAAAGGGCGACCGCCGGCTAGCCAGAAGAATCCAGAGCAACATGCGCCGATTGTCGGCCAGCACGCAGTCAGCAGCGGAGGCCGCAAAAAAGGGAATCATTAGCACGGAGCGGGAGAGAACGAGGGGCCAAAAGAGAACACGACGGGGAATTTACCACCTGTCTCACATCGCCAGGGGGAGATACAGAAGAGGCGCGGGGATCTACCTCTGAAGAGTTCCAGAAGGAGGGAAGGGTGGTTTCCTAGGGAACCCTTATTTCGGCATGCCGCAGAAAAAAAACAGTCAAACAAGGGAAAAAAGAAAATTCGTCCAAAAGAAAGGAGCTGCAGGAGGGGGGAAAAAATTTGCGAGAAGGGGAAAAGAAAATGCGGGGAGCTCCAATCCTTCTTTTCCGTGGACGACGACTGGGCGGTCCTGGAAGGGAAGAGAGAGACGAAAGAAAACCTATAATCCCGCGGTCTTCGGCAAAGGGGAATCTAGGCGTGGTCTCCACGTGAGGTTTGTTACTCTCCACGGCAATTAAAACGTGGAAAGAAAAGCTGAACAGTAGGGACAAAGGGAGGGCAACGCTCACTGGAGCGGCAAGGGAAGACGAAAAAAAGGGAAAGAGGGACTATAGAAAAACACCCCTAAAAAAGTCAGAGCGGCCCGGGGTTCCGGAGAAGGAAGAAAAGCAAGTAGAGTTAGTCTTGACTGTGAAGGGCCGGGCCTTGAATCAACATGGGGAAAAGTCGGGAAAAGGGGGAAGAACATGGCGCAAAGAAATCGCCGATAAAAAAGACAGGGGGGGAGGAGTCAGGACGGCTCCCGACAAACTTCCCCATTAACTATGGCACTTCTTCCCGACGAAAACGGAAAGACGAGGAAACTCGGCGACGCGAATTTCAATTCTAAGGGGGGTAATGGAAACCAGACGCCGCCTGATAACATTCACACTCAAATCCATTAAACTAATGGGAAAAAACGCAGAAGAGTAACGAAACAGAGGGGCCCGGGGTACGGACATCTACGTCAGACCACTGGGATAATTTCGGACCCCTTGGGGAAGCCTTACGTACCTTAAATGTTCGCCATTCAACTACGCAAAGAAGGTCAAGGGGGTCAAAGAAAACAGGCTGGAAAAAGGGACAGGGGGGCGAAGGCGAGTCTTCTTATCAATTTCTGCGGGATGACGCGAACAAAGGAAGGGAGAGAAAAGCAAACCGCCCGAATTGACGATAAGAACGACACTCCGCTCGGCCCCCGTTGGGCTAAAGGAAAGAAGGGGAGGGGCGGAATCCCCAAATCTGCCCGTCGTGGACAGGAAGGGGGGTGGTAAAGGGTCCAAAACGGCCTCCGAAGTGCAAGAATTCTCATCAAAATTCTGGGAAGGGGAAAGGGGGGAAAAATCGTCACGGGAAGGGAAGGGAAGTTGGGCCCTTGACCGCCCATGCGGAGGGGAAAGGGGAAGCGGGGGAGAAGAGGGGTTCATGGGACCATTATTGATACCCGGGGAAGGTAGGGAGGCTCGATTACGGACAAAGGTTCAGTTGAAAGGTGAGGGGGGGGGAGGCGGCGAAGGAGCCGGCGAGGGATGGAAAAAAACGTTGGATTAACCACCGTCGACAGGAAAAGGCGATTTAAGGGGAGGTTTTGAAAAAGGGAGATAGGGCCCCTGGATTCCAATACCCCGGGCCCTTCACTGGACGACTCCCAAAGTCAAGGAGATGTGGAGAAGCATTTACGCTCGGGCAGCCGGGGGGGGGGTTGAAGAGAAGCGAAGCGTGGACCCGTTTTCTGATCCAATTTTCTCTCTCACGACTCGAAAAGACAGGGCTCGAGTTAAGAGGGATCTTACGGAAAAGCTGTGGGAGGGGTGGGGCCGGGTGGGGTTCTTCCACATACGCCGTGGGCCAAGGAAGGTCTGGAGATATGGGAGGAGGGAAAAAAGGTCCGACGACCGCGGGAGTGCACCTGTTCGTCCGCTAGGAACCCGTCGGTCAGCGCGCCCAGTCGTCGTCCAAAGGGGGGACTTGAGAAAACCGCGGTCGTAAACGGAGGGAGCTTGAGGGGAAACCAGGGCTGCTGAACGACGTTAGGGGTCCGTAGGAGGGCAAGAATCCGGTGAACGCTTACACTTAACATATTCAGTGCGATGGGAGTTGAAGAAGGGGGAAAAAAATATAAAAGAAGGGTTCTGTAAGTCGGCGGCCTCCGAAAGGGGGGGGGGGGAGAAGGTGGATAACGGCCGTCGGGGAAATTCTCGGGAGGGGAATCGGAACTAGAAATAATGGAGGCGGTGGGGGGGAGTGAACGACGGCTGGATTTTTCTCCTAGGCGACTGTTAAAGTGCTGGGAATAGGTGCCGGGGCAGGGGTATAGAGAAACCTCATCCTAGCCTGAAAAGTTAAGAAAAAAGGAAACCACCGAAAGGACGATAAGGTCGCGGTCGGTTGAAGAAGAGGGAAAGGGTACAGGGACATAACTGAACGTCAAATGATTATCGTTCGAAAAAAAGGGGGGAAAAATATCGAGATGGGACCGGAGCGAAATTTTCTGAAAACACCGAGAAACGGCGCCCTGAAAGGCCTGCCCGGCCGTGAAATCGTTCAGGGCCGAGGGGAGGGGGGGGGAAAGGGTTTGCTGGCCCCATTTCAGAAAAGAAGAAGTGGGAGGTTGTTAAGAAGACGAAGCTCGAAATTAATGTCAACGAGAGAGACACGTTGAATTTCCAAGAAGGATCGGGGGTCGAAAATTAACTACTTCTAACGCGCGATCGGAACTCTCAACAACAAAGGAGGGGATAGGGCGAGGAAAGCGTGGAGGAGGGGCCGAATAATCCAGAATCTTCATCATATCCTTTGGGGATGGAACTAGGGAAAAGAAAGGGCGAAATTGAATCTAGTCTAAGGAGGGAGTCTGAAAACGAGCACGTTCGGTTCTAAATGGGGCCAGTTAAAACTGCCAATAAAAAGGACCAAAGAAGGAGAGCCGCAAGAAAGGGGCAAGGCAAAAGTCCACAGGCGGGGGGTGGGGAACAGGAAACTTAGGTGTTTGAGGGGGGAGGGGCCGCAACTCTTCGCTCCTGGAGCCCTAAGAAAAGCAGAAGCTCAAGGTTATCCTCCTGTCGGTCTTTAAGGGGGGGGAAAAAAAAAAAAGGGGGTCTCCAAGGAAAAAAAGGTGAGTCATCTAGTGGGGTTTGCCCAAGAGGGATACGAAAGGTGGGCTGCACCGGGATACTCCGTCGCCGAAGAATCTATAACGATCAAAAATCGATGCCCATCACGGAGGGTCAAGCAACGTTGTCTCCGAACACCTACTATCATTTACAACTTATGATGAAAGTAAGGAAGAATAAACAGTAAAAACTTCAGGAAGTTCCGAGAACAAGGGGGACATGGGGAAACGACCCGCGTCACGGCGGGGGAGGCGAAAAGACGACGGAAAACCCGTCGGCAATGTTACTTTTCCGCGTAACCCCGGGGTAAGAAAAGACGTCAAAAAGTTTACAAGTTCGATGGAGGCGAAACACAAGCGCTGAGATCGCCAAAAAGTCGGAGAAGTCGTTAAGGAAGAAGAAGGATTCGACTGCCGTCAGGGAAAAGGAGAGCGGAAAGAAGCAACAACGAGGTCCGTCGGAAGTCCATGCTTTCATCTCGGCAAAAGTGTTTGAGAAACGACCAAAAGGAAAAGCAAGCATTGGGGGCGCTCACGGCCGCTGAGAAAAAAAAAAAAGGGGAAAGGTCGGAGGAAGTAAACGGAGCGGCACCTGGGGACTTCCAAAACTGCGACTTAAAGATCGAGGGAAGGGACCCAGAAGGGATCAGGAGGAGCTGACACAACTCTGGAGGGGGGGAAGTTGAGCCAGGTTCTTCACTTTTACACTACTTCATTTTGGGCGGAGAAGGAGGCAGCGCTTAAGTTGAAGCGTGCGAAGGGAAAGGAGGAGACGCCAGGAACGCACGATCTGTCAAGAAAACTCAACCTTCACCGCACGGGTTAGACGGGGAAAACTAGAGGGGAAAAAGGTCATGCTACCTTCCGGTGTCAATCAAAAAGGGAAAACTGAACAGAGGGGAAGCCATGCACGCTCAAATCCAACTAATTGTCCTAAACGTAAATTTTCGGACAGTTAAGAAGCGGGTAAAAATCTACACAAGGTTTGATGGGCGAATGTCGGGAACTGACGGGAAGGGGAAAGGGTCTTGAAGAGTTGTAAACCCCCCCAATTTTAAACTATGCAACTACGTTCGATTTGCTGGTGTACCAAAAAAAATAAAAGCATTAGGGGGAAAGGCAGGGGAGCGTGACTTAGTATTCGGCGGGCTGGGCAAATTTATCTCTCAAAACGTAGGGAAGGGGGGGACATTAAAAAGATTGAAAGTAATAAAAAGACCCGCCCAACCCTTCCTTGTTTGACTAAAAAAACTTAAAGGGTGGAGTCTAAAAAAAAAAAAAAAAATGAAAGGGGTTGACCAGGACGGGAAAGGAACGCGTCAAGAGAAAACAAGTAAAGAATTCGAAGGAAAAGGGTTGAAGGGAATAGGGAGTTGGGGACAAGTCAAATTGGACGGGGGGAGACGAAACAGTTTTCCCGTCTTCACCATTCGGGGGAAGGAGGGAGAGTTCCGGGGCGTCTAGAAATGATGGACTGACCACCGGTTCAAAGGTAATGGAAAGGAGGAGCGTCATTTACCTCTCGAACCTTTGCCTGTGAATTGGGGGACCCTAGAGATCCTGGGGAAGTAGGGAATCGCGCCGGGGACTGTAGCCAAGAGAGTAGCGTCAGGAAATCGGGCGATGATTTTCTCAATTTTATGGGGTCTTCAACAGTTGAGCTCAAAAATGTGGGGCCACTCCAGAAACGGAAAGGCAAAAGGACCCTCGACAACTGAAGAGGGGTGTCCCACGGAGTCGGGATTTTCCCAGTACCCAAGGAGTGACAGTGTAAGGGGAGGGGGTTATGGTCAATGGCGCGCTTGAAGGGCGGTCTGAAAAGTCCAAATGTGGGGGTGTCTCAAATTTCGCTGAAACGCGTGCACCGCACAGGGTCAGCGTAAAAGAGGGCGCTTTGCGCGGATGCTTGTTTTGCGTCATAATCAGAAGTCGGAGGGAAGGAAAAGAGGAAATAATTGAAATAAAGACTCAAGGATTTCTGATGTCCGTGGGAGAAAAAAATTGAAGAGCGGGTCTCAAGTGAATGTCTTATCGACGGAAAATCCAAAAAAAGGAGGGCCACAGTTAACCGACAAAGGGCTCTCTACCTCAGGTCGGAGAAGCAATCTATTTTTAATTTGGGGTCCACTGGCGGACGAACGTTGTTAATGTTGCCAGGCGGGGAGAGAAATGAAGGGGGAAGCCGGTAAGATTAAAAATCAGGAGAGGGAACGCGAAAGGAGGTCAGTAGGCTCAGAAAAACGCCTAATTTGGGGTTGACGGAATGGGGAACGAAGGTACTCCAGGGATGCGACGCGACACGCGCAAAGCCTCCTGGCTAAGGATAAATGGGAACGTTGGGACTGCCGTTTTAGGGGCCAAGCTCGCGGAAGCGATCGGAGATCCGCGTTCAGAACAGTAGGCGCACAAACTCCCTCTGCTCTGGAAAGACTGGGAAAACCCCTATATCGCGAAAAAGGGGAAAAAGTTGCCGGGGGACTTTTTAAAAGGTGCCCGCGCCGGGGCAAAGTCTGAGGAGTAGCAGGAGGCCGAGGAGTGGAAGATCTAAGATGTAGGAACACGCAAAGAACCCGGGGGGGGAGGGGGTTGACCCCACGTCCGAAGGATTCAGGGGGCGAAATCTTAAAAGGGACCATTGTTATTTTAATGGGGTGTTCACCGGCGAAAGAAAGGCGACGGTTGTTAGAGCCACGAAGAACTAAGCGAAGTCAACCTGAAGTCGGGGTCTAAAAAGGAAAACTGGAAACCACGACAAGAGTCTTAGGGAGGAGGATTGTACGGGAAAATTTCGACG
>Ga0179593_1542251_pt1 | contig 14561 bp, 20 predicted proteins | sample CZODoug2_1_08_16_FD_185931 | JGI IMG/M metagenome (GOLD analysis project Ga0179593, IMG submission 185931) | Vadose zone soil fungal communities from Angelo Coast Range Reserve, California, USA - CZODoug2_1_08_16fungal (PacBio error correction) | ecosystem: Environmental > Terrestrial > Soil >...
GAAGTGGACCCCATAATAGAGCGAAGGAAAATGTCAAAGGGGGAAAAAGGGTCGGTCAAATTGGGAAAAAAAAACAGAAACACATACCAATACCGCCACAGGAGGGAAGGGCGGAAAAAAACATCATGTCCTTGGAGGGGATCCTCGAAGGAGGAGGAGGGAGGGGCTATAGTCGAGAACCTTTGGGGGGATCGCCCAAATCAGCGAAAGGCGGAAAAGGTCCCTCGCGCATGAGGTGGGTCGATTCAAAGAAAATTGTGGTCACCATGACGGACAAGTCCTTCGGAGAATATCATAGGAAATCCCGGAAAAGAAAAAAAGAAAAACCTGGGAAAAAGGGGCGAGTCAGAGAGGAGAACCGCTTCGATCAGGCTCTCGAGAGAAGGGGGGCTGGCGAAAAAGGGAAGAGAACCGCCTCACCCGAAGGGTGCTAACAAAAAAAAAGAACTAGGAAAAAATCCTAGAAGTGAAGGGGAGCCGTTACTTCTACAACGACATCAATAAAAAAGAGAAAAGGAGGCACCTGTGAGCTGGATAGAAGGGATTGGTCCATAAGAAGACAAACGGCTTAAGCCCTTGGCGGAAAGCAAAAAATCCAAGCCGCTATACGTTTATGAGGGGGGTTAGGAAGGGGTTAAAAGGGAACAGGCAAAGGTGGTCCGGGCCTTCGGACGAGGGAGGCAAAAAGAGTGCAACAGTGGACAGCCAGCAAGAATAAGAGACGCCGCAGAAGGGAAAAACGATATATAGGCGGTGACAAAGGGATAAGGCATCGCCATGACTAAAGAATGCGAGGGAAACGAATTAGGGGGGGGGACCGGTCCACGGGAAATCAGAAAGGAAGCGGGACAATCCGTTTCCTGCATCAGACGAAAATTAAAAGTAACTTCTCGAATCTGTCGGTAAAAAGGCCGAAGTTTGGGGAAGTAGCCAGGGGATTTACCACCAAAAGCGGGGATTATTATTGCTAGAGCTTCAGGGACGAAAGGAAAAAAAGAAGAAACCTTATAGAAAGCGTGCTCCAATCTAGACAGGAAAAACTAGAACAGGGGTAGACAGGTGAAGGGGGGAAAAAAAAAGCAAGAGCATTGCTCCCGCAGGCAACCGGAGGGCGTTAACACTGGGCCCGGGCGGTCATCATCATCACCGAGAGGGGGAAAAGAGCTGCGTGCCCTAATCTAAGAACCAAGAAGGGCCCAAAAGTTATCATTTCAAAAGATCTGGGGAGCGGAGGGAGAAAAAACGCTTTGCGGAGATCTAGCCTCTCAGGAACCAAATCGGAGTAGATGCGTAGACTCAGGGTAAGAAAGGGGCAGGGGGGGGGACGGGGCACTAGCAAAGAAAGAAGGAGCCATTCGAGAGGAAGAAAGGAGTAATCAACTTGGACAGCTGAGGCAACTCGTCATGCAGCATACCGAACGGGGGAAAGGGAACTCGAAAACACGAGGAGGGGAAAAGAAAAAGGTCGCGAGAGGGGGGGGCAAGCCGGGATATGGATCAATTTACTATCTTTACGTGCACACAAAAGAGGGTGTGAAAGGGATGGGGAAGACGAGGTAGATAGCTTTGTGGTGCCTAAGAGACTGCGGGAGGTCACCAAATGAAAGGGAGAACACATTGAATTTCAATCAGCGGAAGAAATGGCGAACTGGAAGAGGGCTCATCTGAGTCCCGAAGGGGGGGGGGAGGGATGGTGAGGGAGGGAGAGGGGAGTCACATAGCAGGAGGGGGACGTGATCTATATGTCTGGCACTCGCTCTGGGAAGCGAGGGGGAAGGGAAGGCTAGGCAAGGCCGCGGACTCCTGCAAGTACTGTGGTGAAGGAAAAGAGACTTCGGAAATTCTTTGTCCCTCAAAAGTGGACTACCTGTGCGAAGGGGGGGAAGGTTGTTAAGATGAAGCTCCAGAGAGGGTGTTTCGTCGAAGACAGAAAAGAGAAAAAACAAGCGGTTCTGGGGAAAATACACCATTTCCTAAATCTCAAGGAAAGAATGAAATGCGATCTCAGCAGAGGAGATCCGAAGGTACGGGTCAATCAGACAACTTGAAGGGAAACACTGTCGAAAGAATGGGACGCTCCCACCAAGACCCGGGAAAGAAAAAGACTTGGGGAGTGGAAGTCTGAAGGCCGGCTAGGGGAAGGGTGGACAGCAAGTAGGTCAACTATAATTAGCAAAACTACTGCCGGGCTAGAGAAAGGATTTGGAGAAAGAAGGGCGGAACCATTTGTGTGCGGGAAGTGGACAGAGAAGAGGGATCAAAAAAAAATCTTTCTTTGTGGCAAGGTAAAGAACGAAGGGGGAAAAGGAAAAAAAGAGTTGGTCGGAGAGTAACTCAGCTCAGTGAGTTCTAAGTAGGAAAGGGAGGAGGGGGCGATCAAATGTTATCGTCCCTAAACCTAAGAATCAAAAGGAAGATCTTCTGTTTAGGAAGAGGTAACGTACCGTAAGGGAAAAATGAATCCAAGCCTGGAGAGCTCAAGAGTCAGCTCGTTCTTGCGGAGGAGGAAAAGGCGGGAGGTGACGACTCCTGGTATCAGGGAGCAGAAATAAGGATCCCTCGTCCTTCTCAGGAAGGGCCCGGGAAGGGAGAAAAATGTACAGGGAAGGGTCAACGTGAGGCGAGCCCGATTCCGGGGCTAGTGAAAGCAGTGAAAAAATAAGTGCAGAGCTCTCTACGCAGGAAGGAAAGCTCAGAAGGGATGACTCATTGAATACCTCTTGCCGGAAGAAAAGAGGGGTCTGAGGAAAAAGGAGAGTCTGGAAAAGCACTGTCCACACAGCGCCTCCAAAGTACAGCTGGGGTGAGGGAAATCGAAACTCTCGGTGGAGATTTGTGGGAAATGGTTGGGTTTTTAAAAGACAAGACGGGCAACGGGGGAAACTGGACGATCATCTGGATGGTGGAAAAGGAAAAGGGGTCTATCCTAAGGCTCCCACCCAACAACGGGTAATGAGTGTCGGTTCAATGCCAGGTCGGGGGGGGAAGGGGGGTGAAGGAAAGAAGGATCAATGGTGAACCGCGGTCTTGTAGGCTAATGGAAAGAAAAACCAGTACCAAAGAAGGGGGAAAAAAAGGGGGGGAAAAAAAAAATAAGGACGGGAGCGAGCCGGGCCAGGTCCCTGGAGAGAAGGAAAACTTGGAGAGGAAGGCAGTCTATATTCCTCGAAGACGGGTGGGAACTCGCAACGAAACAGAAAAAAAAGCTCAAGAAAAGAACTTTATTTTGTAGGGCGGGGAGAGAGGAAGAGGGAAAATGGGGGAAAAGTGACGGACGCGAGCTTAAGGAAGAAAAAACTGCAGAAGCTCAGCCAATCCTTAAAATCGTTAAGGGGGACCCAGGGAGAGTCAGGAGGCAGGACAGTTGAAGATCCTCAGGAGGATTGTAAGAGAAGACCACCTACCCTTGGGGAGACAGAAAGAGAGCACTAACTATTATATAAAATTCTTAGGAGAAGAATGTAATAACGTGAAAAACCAAATTCCGAGGCAAAGTGAGGAAGAGGGGGGCCTGTTTAACCTAGGGGAAAATTGTTCCAAAGGAAATTGGAGCCAGGACTACAGGGAGGGCAAATCAAAGCAGGATGGTGGTGTATGTGCCCAGCCGGGGAAAAAGGAAGATTTGGCCGGAACTGGATGGGAGAAAACGGAAAAATGACCTAAAAGAGGGGGCTTCAGATCGTAAGGGTCGCGAGGGACATAAAAGTGAGAGAGCGGCTGTGCCCCATGTAGAACGGAAACTCAAGAAAAGAAGAGGGTAGGGAGCCTACAGGGAGGGGGGGGGGGACGCAGGGTCACCGGAGGGAGAAATCGCGCCGCTGGGGGAACATAAGGTTGCACGGAGAAAATATAAAACCAGGACGTCCGTCTCAGACTGCGGAAAAAAGTGGCAGATACTTTCGCGCGAAAGCCATTGTGTGAGGGGACCGAAAGAACTTGAGGTTGAGCGCGTTCGACGTCTTCGAAGAACAGCGAGGAGAAAAAGAAACAATCTATCCTCAGGAAACCCTCAGTCCAAGGAAAGGGAGGGCCCCATGGGGGGGGGATAAAGAATTAAACGAAGGATCTTCATTTGCGAAAACCAACGCAGGAAAACCAGGTAGGAGGCGGGGGAAACCTTGTCGACTGGAGCAGAGAAAACACCGAGACAAAGGACGAAAGCTCGGAGACAGAGGAAGGAAAAGGAAATCCCAACTCATTTATAGTCCAAAAGGCATCGGGGGGGAAAAAGGGGGGAGGGTACTCGGAAGACGAGCAGCTCCGGAGCCGCCAGTCTTTTCTATCGGAGCGAAGAGGGGAATGATCTAACGAAGGGGTCAACTCAGGAAACTCTCTAAGACTCAGAAAGGGGGGCAAAGGGACGGAGGACCGAGCTCATGGTAAAAAACGTCGCGTGTCAACTGATAGGTATAGGAGGAGTAGGTATATAGGGAGAAAAAGAGTCAGTTAAAGGGGGAAAGGTCGGGGAACAAGTTAAAAAGAGAAGCTTAATCCGATTGTTTTTCCGAAGAAAACCTGTGCAGGCACTTGAAATAGAAAATGGCAGGGTAGGGGGGGAAGTCGTCTGGAGGGAATAGTCACAAAAAGGGAAAAGGGATGAGTAAAATCCGATCGACAAGCCTGCGGAAAAGATCAAGAAAAAATCAGGTTTCGCCGCAAATGACGGCGATGTTCTAAAGGAATTATTAGAAAAGAGGCGTACCGAAGAGTCGCGGTGCATTGAAAGGATGAAAGAGCCAGGGCGGAAAAACGGGCTGGAGGGCGCCATTAGAAGCGCGGGAGAGGTTCGAAAAAAGGGGAAGGGAAAGTTGAAAATGGTGATACTGGGGGTCCTGAAGATGATTGGGGTGGGATTAGTCGGGTTCGGAAAGACGAAGAAAAGAGGCGAAAGATCCAGAAGGGAACCCATTGCTACCGCGTACGGGGAGGGAAAGGTGCAGAGTCAGAGAGCCGGAAAGGAGGGGGGGATTTAAGTGGGAAAACAGAGGGTCCTGTCTGAAGACGCAAGAAGGGAAACGCAGACCGGGGGAGGGAGGGAAAACGACTGCGTATGTAAAGTAGGGAAAGAAGGGAGGGAAAGTTCTCTGACCAGGGCCACTCAGCGATAAAGAATCAAACGTATGAAAGTGGAAGAGCTCGAGGGAATAGGGGAATTCTTGGCTGAAGTCAAACGTTAGGTCAAAGGAGTGGGGGGGCTTGGAGGTCAACTCTACTACTTTGAATCGTCCGAAAAATCCAAAAGGGGGGATCAAAAAATAGACCCCCTCCGCAAATTTCGAGAGGTACGGAATTCTGGGAAAAGGGGAGCCTAGTCTAAGTCGGACTCAACTATAGGAGGTATCTTCCACACACATCTCCACCTAAGAAGAGAAGGTCTCGGGGAGTGAGGGAGGGTGGAAGACCTGAAGCCTCCTCAAGGGAGTCTCCTCAGATGATGGAATGAGAAGGCGGGTGAGCGAGTTTTCAGCAGGGTTAAGGAAAGGAAAAAAACGGCGAAGAAAGAAATTCCAAAACTCGGAGGCTCGGGAAAAGAAAGTACGTTTCTCTGGGGAGGGGGACGGAAGAGGTGTGTGCATTCGCTTCTCGGATGCCGCCGAAGGCAGAGAGGACCAGGCCTGGGAAATGAAGGACAATGCTCGCGACCCACATCGCAATAAGAGCGGGAATCAGAATTCACTGCTCCAAGGACGTTCTCTGGAAAAAAAGGGGAGGAGAACTATCTCAAAAGAGAAAGGAGCATCAAGGGCGGCGGACCGGAGGTGTAAATTGAAGCTCGGGCACGGCTATTTTGCGAAGGGGGGGAGGTGGGGGGCAATCGCCCTACCCAAAAAAAAAACCTCGGGGGGGAAAAAAGAGCAAGGAGGGGGAAGGTCCCTTTGTGGCGGAAACCTTGCCAGGAACTCGAAGAAGAGACAAAAAACGGAGGGAGAGGAAAATAGACGGTTCATGGCCAGGATCGAGAAAAGGGGGGAGGAACACAGAAGGGAGGAAAGGGTGGGAAACGTCGGGTCGTGGCAGGATGGGGAAAAAAAAAAGAAACACAAAGCGCAACAGAAGGGGGGTCAGAAGTAAAGCCACACAGGAAGGGGCGACGGTCGTCGTGGAGGAGGAGCTGAGGAGAAGGGGGAGATGAACTCACCTGTGGTCGGCCGAGGAACAGAGGAAATGAAGGACAGGAAAAAGACCGCGGCGATTGGGGTAGCGAAGAGAGGCCAACTGAAAAATGTGGGTCCAGAGCGCTGGCCTTAGCGAAGAATCGAAGAAGCCAGGACATCAGGGGAAAGAATGAAAAGGTAACTTGCTCTTAGAACTTGGTGTAGAGCGACACCAGGGCGGTAAACGCACAACAACACCGGAGAAAGAGTTGAGACTAATCCTTGTCGGGTTGAAAGGAAAGAGCCATGGGGAGAAGGAGGACAACGACTGAACCATAAACGCAGGATAGAGAACGGAGAGGTAGGTAAAATCTTGATTGGTGGACGGATAGACGAGACAAAAGGAGACTTTTGGAGAAAAAGAAAGAAGAATGAGAGGAGCAAAAACGCTAGAACTTTGAGGAGGGGGGAAGGCCCAGAAGGGTTGGCCGAAACGAAAAGGGCAGGGGCGCGTCGATGGCCCGGCCCTAACAAAAGAGGGAAAAAGGACTAAACCGCAGCATCGAGGGGTCCGGGGGGGGGCGATCAGAGAAGTTCATGAGAGAGAATATAGGGGAGGTGACCCAAGGATAGGATCATGCTCACCGAAAGGAGGGAGGGAACGATGTTGACAGAGGGAAATTGTCAGATTCCGGTCCGGCAATAGACGAGAAGCACAGGAATGACCGGTCGAATCTGAAAGGCGGGGGACTCCTCGAAGGTTAGTCGCAGGAGAAGGTTATGAAGGAAAGGTAAAGGTCTGTAGCGGGATCGGAGGACGAAATTACGTGGCAAACACAAAATATCGGGAAACACAAGGCAAAGCGACAACAGGACTGGGGTTGAGAAACAGCGAAAGAGGAATGGTCATGGAGGCAACCCGAGGGAGAGGGAAGCGGCCGGGGGGGGGGTCTCTTTATAAGAAAGCAATTACAAAGGGAGAAAGCGTTGACACAGAGAGTTGGACCGGATAACCAGGCGGCCGGGACAACCTCATTGAGAAGTTCAACAGACACCGAGGCAGAAGAAAACTCGGGGAGCGAGATCGACCGCCAAGACAGGAAGAGGGAGTAGCGGGGATAGACACAATTGATCCACAGTTCAGGTCAAAAACAGATCTTTAGGAAATGGCCATGGAAGACGCCGTCAACTGTTTGCAAAAAAGGCTTGAGGACTTCAGAAAAATAAAGGAGAAGGGTGGGGAAAAATTGGCTCGAGGCGAGAAAACAACAGAGGAGGGATCGCGAGAGAAGTGCACTCAGGTGATGCGGCAAGTGACGACAGGAGGCAATCACGAGGGGGAGGGGGATGGAGGAAAGGGAGAGAAGGGAATTGGCTTTTCAAACATATTGCAGGGGGGAACCAGGAAGGAAACAATTGGAGGAGACGAACAAGGCTTGCGGCGTCCGGAGAGGGAGCGCAAAAACCTTAGCCGCGCTGCCGGTTGAGGGGGGAGTTGGGGACAGTGGAAAGTAGGACGTTCACTCAGAAAAATTTCTCGGAGGGATGAGGGGGGAGAAAAAGCCGCCAAACGTGGGTGTTAACTTCGTTGGCCAAATGAAAGAAGGAGTGGAAGACAATTGGACGACCTGTTTCGTAATAGAAAGGGGGGAAAAAGCTGAGTCTCAAAGAGTTCGTTGGAGGAGAACTCCGTAAAAAAATCCGACTAAAACAAGGGTGGGGTAATAACCATTGAAGAACACGAAACAAAAAGAAGCAGCTTTCGAGTACATGAAGTAGGAGAGGGAACGGGAAGGATTGTCCGTCTCTCTCTCCGGGCCCCCGCCCGGTCGAGCGTAGGTGAGCAATGAAAGCGAAGAGAACTGGGTCACAACCTCGGAGAGGGGGAAACTTAAAGCGATCTGAACTGAGTCTACCTGAGGGGGAGGGACTGTCTTAAGGGGGGGGGGGGGAACTGAGACCCGCCTGTCGTTCGGAATCAGCAAAAGAGGGGGAGGTGGAGGTACGCAAAATTCTGATGAATACCACAAGAATAAAAGAAAGTGATAGGGGTTAGGGGGCGAAAGGGTAGGTCTTCAGAAAGAAGAAGGAATTAAGCCAGATGGGGATAGACACCAAAGTCATTCTAAACAAGTCACGTTCTGACTAAAATAAGATGCGACTGGTTCTAAAGGGGAAGAAAATAGGCCCTAATCCTAAAAGGATAAGAGTAGCGAGAAAGTGCAAGATACATTATCCCTTAGGCGCTGAGTTTTGACCTAGGAAGGTAATCTAGCAGACAGGAGGATGAAGAATGGACCCCCTGAGTCTCGAATGGAAAAAAAAGGGTAAAGGTCTTCCGAAATTGTGATGCCGGGTAGGGAAGGTGTGCTGAGCTGGGCCGCTAAGCGCTCTCGTCAAGTTCCGTTGGAAAAAAAGGGGGGAATGTGACTAACCCCATCGGAGAAAACTGAAGTTCGAAGGGAAGAAGGAGGGAATCACAACGAGAGCGCACACGATCGCCTAAGCTACTGCTCCAAATGGACCTGGAAGGATCAAGGACGCACGGCACGATTCCTCGGTGGGGGCTTTTTTGGAGGGGGGTAAAAGAACGAACCAAGAGAGTTTCAAAACGTTGACCTTTGGGATAGATGGGGTTGAAAGGGCAAATGAACGAGAACACAAAAAGGCGGATGAACAGATAAGAAAAAGGGGCCACGGATGGCCAGGGGGGGAACAAAAAGGCGCGGCCAAAGGTCAACTTGGGGAAAAAGAGGGAGGGGGAGGGGGACCCATGGAAAAAAAAAACCCAAAAAATTAAAAAAGAAAAACAAGGAGGAGAGGGATCGGAACTCCACCATCAGGGGAACTTGGGGGGACGAAAGTCTCAGAGCTATTCTCATTGCTATAGAAGATAACAAGGGGGGGAAAAGGGAGAGGGGATCTGAATGGAACAACAAAAGCATGAAGCGAGGGTTGTCGGGCGCGCGACTGGAAAGTGGGGAAGACGGACGCGCGGCCTTCGAGCCTAGGAAAAGAAAAAGAAACAAAAAGGAAGTAGGAACCTTTAAAGGGGGGTGGGAGGAGAAAGGAAAGAGCCGAATTAGGAGACAGCTACCATTCCGACTGGACAAAAATCGAGAAAACCCGCTCAAAGCAGACCGAGAACATGATACAATGGAAGGAATAAAAAGAAAGTTAAATTCGTGAAAAAAGCCCAATGGAGAAGAAAACGTGGAAGTCACGAAGTGTTGGCCGTACCAAAGGAAGCCGTCGACTTCGCCGTCCCCGACGTTGGAGGAGGAAAGGAAAAAAAAGAAAGATAGGTTTGTCTTTACCAAATCGGGGCCTTTGGGAAAGAAAAAAAAGGGTGCAAGCGGGGCCGGGCGAACGAAAAAATCGTGACCGGCCCAAAGCTGGAAACCGCAGTGATTCAGAAAGCGAACGCGCCAGCGATCTCGCGGAAGTGGAGAACGAGAGAAGAAACCCGGTCAGGGCACGGTCCATACGGGGAGAAAAGAACCATCAGGGAATAAGAGGGAGCGTTTTCACCGGATGTCGAGAAACAGAAATCCAGGGTGCCCGGCAACGCAATCCAACACCAAGTACGGAAGGAAGGAAATCTGGAAAGGCCGACCGGCGCGTGAGGACTGGGATGTTTCCAAAAAAAAAGCCTGGGGGGGAGGGAGTATTGTAGAGTACTTGAGGAGGAGGAGAAAAAAAGAAACTTTGAAAGATCGCCACTCTTCTCAGGGAAAAACCAGTCTCAAAAGAGGGGAAAAGGAGGAAACTGGGGGGAAAGATCCATTGCGCCCACCGAAGGCCCGTCTGGCGGCGGCTCTGAAGGGGAAAGGATCACAGACAAATACCTGACCAAGAAACTATCAGCGTGCCCACAGTAGGGATCAGGAGGGCCGTAACCTAAGTGTCACAGCACTCAGAAGAGCAGGGAGAAGGGAGGGGGAGGGGAATAGGTCGAGCCGCTCAAAACCATCAAAGTGGAGATCTTATGAGTAAGACATCAAGAATCCACAAAGGGGGGAAGAAGTAAGAAAGACACAGAGTATTACACTCCAATGCAAATGCTAGCAAAGAATAACGTGTTTTGGGGAACGCTTGGAAGCTCTGGGAAGAAACAGAGCGCAGGGGTGAAGGGAGAGGGATTCAGGATAGGGTCAGACAAACAAACAACAGGAAGATAAGAGATCGGACTAGAGGCAAAGGGGCACCGGGGAGAAGTGAGAGGCAAGGGGGAGCTTGAGCGGCCTCAAAAGGGGGGAAGAGATATATAGAAGTTGGGGGGGGTGAAAAGAAGAAAAGGGGGGACGTATAAGGGGAAAAACAATGGGCCCGGGTGCAAAAGGTGTCTACGCATCCGGAGAACAATAAAGGAAGTAGTCAGGGATATCCGTATTCCCTCACCTCGGGGGACCGAAGGGAAGGAAGGCAGACACGGAAATTTTCCTTTAGATTGGAGAGGAGGTGAGGAAAGGTTGGTGAACTCGTCGGGCTTTATGCTGGGTAAATCAAGGGGGACCAAACAGGCACCCCAGACGGCCCTGGGAGGGGGAAAAATCTTCAGGGGAAGAGGTCTCACCAATTTGGGGGAACCTTCTCATTGGATACTTAAAGAGTATTTGGGGAAAAAAGGGAGGGGGATTGTGGTTCAGAAGAGGGGAACAGACAATACTCATAACAAGAGGGTGAGTGGGGGAAAAGGAGAGGAAGGGACGGAAAGGATGCCATTCGGCGCTCAGCATCGGAGAAAGCAGAAGGAATATATAATTCAGTTACACTATTGAATAAATGCTTCAAGATGAAGAAAATAGTCCCACGTAGAGGGGGAAAAAGCGGGTTACAACGATGGAGCAGAATGGGTCAAAAGCTAAGAGAGGGGGAACTGGAAGCACTCGAGGGCCGAGGGGTCGAGAAAGGCTGGAAGCGTTTTTGGTCGGGAGGTCCCTCAGTACGTTCCTCGGCCTCGAAAAGTGGTAGGTAAACTGGCGACCACCAAGACATAAAAGGGAGCGAGGGTAGAGGAGGCCGCAGCCGCGGCGACGCAAGTCTACTGCGGAAGTGAGGAAAAGGGGGAGAAAAAAAAAACAGAGAACACTGTTGTGCGCTATGAAGAGCGGGTTCTGGGCTTAGGGGAAAGAACCTGAAGAGTGAAAGAAGAAAAAGTGTCTCCGCGTGAGCTATCAAGCAACCCGGGTGGAGAGGTGTACCCGCGAAAAAGGGAAGCGGAAAGGAAACCCGAGAGAGAGGAACATAACAAAGGAAGGACTCAGGGAGTTACCTGTCAAAAAGGTAGGGGCGGGGCCTATGGGGAGTGGGGAGGGGGAGCTGCTAGGGGATTGGGGGGGTCAAAAGGCGAGGGGACACAGTCCGTGAAAAAGAGCGCAAAAAAGGAGGACGGAAGGGAGGGGAGCGCATTTCCTCGCGGACAAGAAAAAAAAATGAAAAAATTATGACTAAGAAGTCGTAGAGAGAAAAAGAAGAACACTCCTGGAAGAAAAAAAAGAAAAGGCGGGGGGCTCGCATTCGAAGGGGGCGGTCGGTGGGGTTACTGGTGTGTAGTGGGGGGAAGAAAAAGAACGAAAAGGGAACCACCCTTGGACCTTGCGCCGAGCAGGTATGGGAAGAAAAAAGGAACTGCCAAGGAAGAAATCAAAAACCAAAAGGGATTGGGAGAAAATGAGATAGCAGGAGGAGGGGGGAAGGGAAATTAGCCAAAAGGGGGAAAAATATAGAGAGGGCATTGGGAAACCTCTGTTGGGGGAGGAGAATGGGGTACAACAATACAGTCCCCTATGAGAGCCTGGAGGGAGAAGGAACAAAGGAATTAGGGGCTACAGGGGGTGAATGAGTGAGTCATGATCTTGGGGAGAAAGAATTTGGGAATAGATTTTGGTGGACCCGGCCCTCTTAGAGAATGACAGAGAAAAGGGACTCGCCGAGTGGTGAGCTCTTTCCCTTCATGACATGAAAGAAGGAAGAAAATGAAGGAATTCTGCGGGACAAGAACCAAAGGGAAACCGGACAGTAATTCTCGTCGGGAACAGGAAAGCTTGGGGGAAGGAATGGGCGGAGAAGGGGCATTCTCGCTGTAAAGGTACCGATAAAAGAAAACTTGGAATGACCTTCCCTAGACTACCTATGGAGACTAGCCGAGGGAAATTACTCTGAGGAAAAATACAAGAACAGAAAAAAAAAAAGGATTCTCGCGCACCGAGCGGGAAGGTGGACTATCCATCAAGGGTCGGAATCTTAATAGGGAGAACCGAGAGGGAAGGGAAATCAACCTCTATAACTGTATAGAAGGGGAGGGGGTAGTGAAGCGATTGGACATGAACACTGAAATCTTGGGGGATGAAGGAGAAAATAGGGTCCTTAAAAGAAACAAAAGGGGAAGGGATTGCAGAGACAAGGAAAGAGGTCTAGTTCATACGTTTTTACTATAGTAGGAATGTCACAACGATCACTCGCCATAAGAGGGGGAAGAGGAAAATAAGAAGGACAAAAAAAAAATGGGTTGGTGAAGGGGGGCCCAAGATTTGGTACCGAAGGAAGTCAATATCCACACCAGTACGTAGCTAAGAAAGTGCAATTGACTCCGCAAAGGAAACAGAGTCCATGGGGTTATGGAAGTCAAGCTTGTTATGAGTATTGGTAGGCTTATTATAGAAATTAAAGGAAAAATCGCCAAGGCCAGGGATAAGTCGAAAGAGGGGAGGTAAAAAAGTGAAGGAATCTAAAAGGAGAAAATCAGGCACACCGTCTTTAGGAGTTGGAAGAGGAAGGGGGGGGGTATCCCATCAATGTGAGCCTGAAGGGGGAAAAGGATCGGAAGGCAGATCGAGAAACATGAGGGACAAAAATCAGGAAAAGCATTGTCGCCCCACAAAAGACGAACGAAAAAACTGCTGTGCGTGAAGGATCGGAAGAGAAAAAAAAAAATAGGTCTATCGGTGCAGGAAATCAAAAAAAGTTCTAAAGGGGGAGGTGGGTTACCTGATGACCAGTTTATTGCCACTAAATTGCCAGGAAAAGAAAAAGACTGACATCAACTGGGGGGGAAAAAGGCCTCCGAGAGGCCATTTCCGATACGAACGCGGGAGTGAAAAGGGGGAAGGTCGAAAAAAAAAAAAAGGAGGAAGGGTAGATATCAGTGACAATGCGCCTGAGGGAAAAAGGCTAGAGGGCGGAGGGGGGGGCAAACAGTTGAGTCAAGATGATTGAAAAAAAAAGGGGGGAAATATTCTGAGAGTAATAATGTCAAATTCAAGAAACAAAGGGGAAGGAAGTACCAGCAGGCTGCGCTCCGGAGAAACGATAGGGAGGAAGCGAAGCTGCCGCGAGGTGCGGAGCTAAGGAATAAGAGGAAGGTCTTTCTTCACGATAAGTTTGAAAGAGGGGGAAGGGGGAGACTTTTCGAAAAACAAAGGAAGACCTAAGGGGGCGGGCGGAAAATGAGATTGGAGTAGACCAAAGGGGGAAACTACCTTTCGAATGGGGGGACTTGGGGGGTGAAAAGGAGGAAGGGGGGGAGAAAGAAGGGCTTGGAGAGACGAGAGAGAGGAGTGGAAATAAACCATGGCATAGACGCACGAACGGCGAGGGAGAGGAGAGCAGCAGATTAGAAAGGCCGGGATGGCGTGGACCGGACACGGATGGAAGCTCGGGGGGATGGAGAAAGAAGGACTCTACCCCAGACTTCAGGGAAAAGGCTGATGTGACTTTTCTACTGGGACACAGCAGAGAGACTGTGAGCGAGCTCGCGGTCTGATGACTGAGGGGCGGGAACATCTTTTGGGGGGGGGGCGGTCACGGGGAAAAATAATACTTAGCCGAAAGATTCCAAAACGAGGAATTGCAACGGGCGCTTGTGAAGAACACATACAACGCAAGTTGCTGACGAGAGGGGAGGGCAGAGGGAGGCGGGCTCAATCTACGGCAGGATCCCTTTCGAGATGAGGGGAATAGGAAAAAACCCAGGCTGCTTCAAACGTGGTGTCACTAGGAGGTTCTGGGAGGGATTGGGAGCCTCCAAGAATGAGGGTCCTCCTCGTTCGTCATAGGACTCAGGTCAAAAGGGAAGTGAGGTCCCGCGGCCTGGTACAGCGGGCCATCGGGAGAGGGAGAAACCAAGGAAGAAGAATTACTATCCCCCTTCAAAAAGAAGGAGTGGCGTGAGGGGGAGGTCGTTGACAGACCGATCATCCTTGAAAAACACAATGTGAAGGTGAAAAAGGACAGGGATCTCTGCGGTTGGAGAGGAAAAGAAAAATCAAGGGGACAACACATTATCGACTTCTCATTAAGGGGGGAACTACGTGGGGGGTGGGGTGGGGGGGGGTGGGGGGGGGTGGGGGGGGGGGGGGGTGGGGGGGGTGGGGGGGGGGGGGGGGGGTGGGGGGGGGGGGGGGTGGTGTGGGAGGGGGGGGGGGGGGGGGTGGGGGTGGGGGGGGGGGGGGGGGGGGGGGGGGG
>Ga0179593_1566721_pt1 | contig 14561 bp, 12 predicted proteins | sample CZODoug2_1_08_16_FD_185931 | JGI IMG/M metagenome (GOLD analysis project Ga0179593, IMG submission 185931) | Vadose zone soil fungal communities from Angelo Coast Range Reserve, California, USA - CZODoug2_1_08_16fungal (PacBio error correction) | ecosystem: Environmental > Terrestrial > Soil >...
GGAGCGGAAAAAAAGGAGCGTGATCGGCAGTAAAAGTACTACCAGTGAGGAAGAGGAAACTCAAAGCGGAAATATCTCGCGGCAGAAGGGTTTCAGCCTGCGGCAAAAACTGCCAGGCTGTGTTTGGCTACTCCAATGGAAGAAAAAGCGAGCATCAAGGGATTCCGCGCGACCAGAGACAGAACCTCGCGCATTAGAGGTGGAAAAAGGGGCTGGGTCCAAGAATTAAGGGAGCGAAGTCTCATGGGATGCCGGTAAAGCCCTTGTAGGGAGAAGGTCCGAATCGAGATTTCCGGAGCATGAAGGGAAAGACGGAAAAAAAAATGACAGGAGTTCGAAATGGGAGACCCATGAGCTAAAACCCCGTCGGGCTGAAATGAGGCAGTCAAGGGTTAGTCAAAAACGAAAAAGCGAGCTGCGGGGATTGACCGAGGCACGAAACGAAATAGAAGAAGAGGAGGTTTATCGGCCAATGGCTGGGAGACGGTGGGAAAGTTCAGGGCTCAAAGGCTTACGCACATGCGGTCTGGTACCGGTCGAATAAAGGCTCCGTCCAATGGAAAACAGAAGAAGGGGTGGACAGCCTCGTTCCAACATGTCTGGTTTGGGGCGGGCTAAGAGCTGAAGGGACCAATCCGGTACATACCAGCTGGCGCAGTCTTGACACCCAAACTATTAGTGTCAGAGAGGAAAACAAGACCTAGCCATAAAAAGAATTGACGGTGACGGAGCCTACACAAACGGAATACATCGAAGTAAGACGTAATCAATCGCGGTACGGATTCGATCACAAACATGCCCATGGCAAGGCCACAATTTCCGAGAATCATATGTGAGGATTTATTGTCCGCAAAAAAAAATGGACAGCTGAAGTTTTGAAGGGGGGATTGCTCTACAAGTGTCCTATGGGCTGGGAGGGGAGGCAGGGAACCCACCGGCGGCGGGGGGTGGCCCGAGTACATGGTAGAGACGAAGGGTCATCAAGAAGGGGCATGGAGAAGGCCTGTTCAGATTACGATCTACGCCAAAATCGAAGAGAAGAGGGAAGGTTCTTCTGAATCAGACGACTTTCTAGCCGGTATAGCCATCAAAAAGCGCTGTAAGGGACTTCCTGGCCGGGGCGCGTGAGAGTTCTTCACAAGGTCAGCCGAGTCGCGTATTCAAAAACACGGGCTGAGGGTTAGTTATTGGAAAGTGAGTCGTCTCTGTCGAAGGGAAATTTGTTCCGAAAAAGGTTTGTCAGATGACCGAGGATCGGGAAAAAAGCAGGGGAAAAGAAGGGAAGGCCTTGTCTGTTTCTACGTCGCGGGGTTCATAAGGTCAGTGGAGACGGCTGGTTGGCTAAAATCTGCAGACATCAGGGGTAATAGGAAGAACGATCAAGTCGTCTATCAATACGACGAAAGGAGGGCGGCGGATTCAATATTAAATCGGGAGGGGAAAAGCGGCCAAGAGGATCATAGTCGACAAGAATCACGAAAACTGAGCAGATCTTTACCTGCTCGAAAACGTAAACTCCGTGAACAAGGGGAAAACCATGTTCCCTAAAACAACATCTCTCGAGGGGCAAGGAGAGGGACTGAGAGACGCGACAATCGATCTTACGGGGGGAAAACAACGAGGGGGTCGGAAACGGGTTTCCGACCTGGTGCCTATTCAAAAAAGGGAGAAGATCTCTCAGGCCGACTCTATTCACTGATCATGAAAGACGAAAATCCAAGTCGTCGGCCGGACGGGAATACCAGACAGACGGTTCAAGTCAAAAGATTGTCAAAAATCCAAGCGACTATTTGAAGGGCTAAAATGACAAAGGAGATCTCTAACCCCGGGTGTGATATTAGCGGGGGCAAAAAGCCAGGGCGATAGGCCCATTGGTGTTGTAAGACCGGGGAGCGGGTCTTCAACAACTCTTCGGGTTATTGGGTCTGAGTAAGTCTGGCGAGCAAAACCGATCGAACGGCCAGGATAGACTGCTGGGGAACAGCGAACGGGAAGTGCGCATCATCGCCCGAACCTAGGGGGGGGTTCAGGCAGCAAACCGGCCTCTCGAGGAAGACATGTTTATGGATATGGATCGAAGGCTAAAAAAAAAGGACAAACGGAGGGGGAGGAAAGAGAGAGGGTGGCCTTCGGACCAGCAAGAACACATGGTAAAGCTCTTAGAGAAAAGGGTAAAGGGGTCCAAAGGGCGATGGGGGCCGATGAGGGCGCATGAAACTTCCTTGGGTTACAATCCCCTGCGAGCCTTGTCCAGGCAAAGCGGGGGACCTAACGAACCACCGAACACCGCGATGACGTAGCCCGGCGCATCTGGGAACGCAAAAAAAGTTCCAGCTCATTCGGAAAAAGAACATCTCTGGGCTTCCTGAAGATCACAGGGTTGAAGAGGGCCGCCTGCACACGCGTCCGCGAAGGGTGATCGAAAATCTGTCAAAGGAAAAGGGGAGGGTAGTGCACAAAACCTTCCGCCACCTGTTGGGGATGTGCAGAACGAGGCGCAAGTATGGCTAAAAGGGGGGGGGAGGGGGCCCTGGGTCTCATTGATTGCACCGAAGAAACAAGGAAGCCGGCAAACTGCTAACGCGCGACAGGGGTCCGAGGTAATAGACTGGACCAGAGCGAAGCAATCTGCCTCCTCGCCAGAATATGTTGGGAAATGGGTCCTGTGGTCTGTCGTCGCGGGAAGTGACGTGCAGTCCGAGCGCGTGCTCTAGGGGTGCGGAAAAAAAACAAAAAGGGATCGGTCTCAAGCGGGGTAAAAGGGGCGGCCTCCCCATGGGGCGGGGGGTTAAGTTGCGATCTCCTTACTATTGCAACTGAACTTGCGACGCGCATCAACCGCGAAAAAAACGACAGGATAAGGACGCGCTCGGACAGTGCTAAACTCAAAACACCGGGTTTTCCCGCGCCGTAACCCTTCATCTTCAAGGGTTGTAGACCAATGCCGACATCGAAAAGACCGAGGTGCCATAAACCAAGATCCGACTGGGGGGTTGATGAAAAACCGCTGAATAGCGCTCGAAAAACGCCCTCGGTGCCGCCACCAAAAAAGGAGAAGGCTAGAAGAAAAAGGAAACGAAGTGAGGTAAAAAAAAGTCAGAACCTGACGCACGTCGGAGCCACGCAGCAGAAGGGGAATTGGGGGAGAAAAAAAGATCTGTGCGACGAGATCGCTCAGAAAGGCCTTCACTCCTTTACAGGAGGCGAGCGCAGCCCCCTGGCGACACCTTTATCGTCACGGGGGGTTCCGGGACTGAAAGCGACAAAAGGGGAAAAGATTAAAAAGACGGGCAATCCATCAACTTCGTTAAAACACACCGGTTTGTTGTCCAACACATCTGATCAAAACTGGGAAAAAGCGAACATTGGGCTCCGGTGGGGAAGGAATTGCTCAAGAAGATATCCTACCGCAGTCTGGTGGGGGAAGAAGAAAAATTCGTCGTAGACGAGAAAACAACGATTCGGTATTGTTGGCAAACGAGGCGGACACGGGGAATAGACGTACCTGCGCCAGCCAGGATCGAGATCACGGCTGTGAGGGAAAGGAAAATTCTCTGAACCCACCAGCAATCTTAGCTAACCGAGAGAAAATGATCGCCGGGCAATGAGAAAGAAAAACCGAAGGCTCCGCTTACACATAATTCTCGTAAAAAAAATGAGGCTTTCGGAGAAAAAAAGTTCTCCCGCCAGATGGGGACGGAGAAGAAGAACACGTACCGTCGATAGCCCCTCGCTGAAGGCGCTCAGCTTCAATCGGGGGGAAAGAGACTCGCGTTATCATTATTCTATCTGAGGAAAAATCGCCAACCAAAAAAGGGTCCACCCCAACGTAGCGGCAAGCACAGAGCCGGGGGATAATGGGACTTCTGATCTCAAACTCAGACAGGAGGATAAGGAACCCCGGTCTCGTTTCACGTAAAAGCAAGTCACCACGTAATACGAGCAAGAAACTCGAGAGCCAGCGGGGAAGGCGTAAAGAAGAAGCAGATAAGTGAAGCTGAAGAATGAAAAACTGAGGGCTGAAGTTGGGGAGCATTCATGGGTCCCGCAATTGAGCGCTAGGAAAGAAGATGGAATCTTAAAGACCAAACCGAAGCTCACCTCCGGCAAACGTCTCAAAGAGCGACAGTCGGGGATGGACGGTCTTGCGGACGTGAGCACAAGGAAAGGAAAAAAAAAAATCCGCCGACAGGAAAAAAATAAGCCATGCCTCTTCATCTCATCACTCAACAAAAACAAGAATAAAGAAATGGAGCTTGATCGTTCCTGTCTGGTACTGCTGTCGCGGGAGTCAAATAAAAATGAAGGTGCCACCCCGTGCCGCCATCGATAAATCTAAAAAGGAGGCCTGGGGGTTAGTCACTTGACGGCGAGCAGGAGGATGAAATGGGGTTTTAGTTGCTACGCCAAGGACTTGGAGCGCGTGATTCAAAGAATCGCCCCCGACAGACCCGAGATCTAAAATTCATCGAAAAGGTGTCTGATTCCGAGGAGGGACAGATTTGCGAGAGTGTTCGAGCCGTCAAAGTCGAACCTCAGCCCGTAAGCTCTCTATAAAAAAAAAATTCGAAAGGCGCCCTTAAGCGTCCGTAGTCGAGAAAAAAATCCATCACCGCGTAGCTGACCCTACGTAGGAAGGCACTCCACAAAGAAAACATCAACTCAAGGAATGCCGGAGTCGCGGTGCGAAGATCGACGTCATAGGAGAGAAAAGTAGGGGAACGAAAATCAGGCTTGTCTTCTTTTCCGCCGGCACTCGCTCCCGGAAGTACCAGTTCGTCACGAGGCGACGGCTACCGTCCGCGAAAATAATGCTTGGCGCCGCAGGGGTGGCAGAGAAAAATTTGCGTTTTCCGGCAGAAACTGGGAAGACAAGCCGTGAAATTCTAGAACGCAGCGGAACCAACCCTACTATTAGGGCCTGATCGACCAAAAAAGAGCGGCGGGACGCTACTAGCAAGTAATCAGGATGCCGTGACTATTCTCGTTACGAAACAGTTCCTGTCACAAGCCAGTCTAACAGGCAAATATGAGTGTCGATTTAGGGAAATAAAAACGGGGCGTTGAGCTGAAGGGCTTATGAGCGGGGTCCGATGCGGGCGTGCGGAACAAAGATAAAACGTTGTTCCGCTTCAGGGGCTGCGCTCATGAAATGTGCGGCCACATCAGCAACCACGGCGAGAGTGCTGAGCGGGATGCGGGGGGGAACAGATTGGAGATAGCAGCGTGCTTGGCGGGGTAGTGAAAAAAAGTGCAATGAGCGCGTGGAGTACAGTTTTCCAAGCTCGCGAGAACGGGCTGGAGGAGGGGGGACGAAAAAAGGCGCGTGAAGGCGCTGGCCCAGACTCGAGATAATACCGCGACGGCGTCGGGGGAAGCTCAACACCCATTTCCTCAGTGAGTAATGGTGACAAGAGGAGTATTGGAGAGGCGAAAACCCATGTGAGGGGACGCGCGGGAAACCCGCCAGTCAAGATGCCGAGATGTCGACATGGCGACGGCGGTGTCATCTCATGTCATCGGTCCTAGTAGCAAAAGGGAAGGGGACGGCGATCAAGAAAAATCAGAACAATCCTGCTGCGCGCTGGGGGGAGGGAAAGGGGGGAAACACCGCAGTTTCTTCATTCAGAATTCGCGCCGGACCCAGAGCAGCGCGCCAAAGCAAAAAATGAATAGGACCACCCGTTCTCACAACGAAAACGGAAAAAAAAAAACCAGTGCCCTCAACAGCAGTCAAAAGTTTCGATTCGAAGGAGTTAGAAAATGATGAGTGTCTACGCTTACTATCGTGAAACGTGTCCGAGCGGGGAAGCCGGGGGAAGGAAGGGGTGCAGTGCCGCAAAAGGTAAGAAGGAGCATGCCTCAAGCAGCACCATCCCAAATGTCTCAGAAAAAACCCAGAGGACGCCGTCCGGTGAAAACTACCGCACAGGAAGGGGTCAAGAGAGGGGGGGGACAGGAAACCGTGCGAAGCCGAGGTGCAAATCCGCCGTCTACAAAGATCCTTTCAAGCCCAACGGAATGGTGATCGGGGCGGTCGGGGGGGGAGGCGAATCGAAAGGGTGTGGAGAGGATGCGCCGCAAGCGGGAGTCGGGGTGGTGATGGACATGATTCTAGAGGGTCCAAGGGACGGTAAAGCCAGTCAAAAACGCATGGTCCATCGAAACATCCTGCGAAGTAAAAGAAGCAAGGTTGGAAATTCGGCACCGTGGAAGCAAAAAGAGGTATCTGAAAAAATGTGAGTATCAGAAGGGCATATCGCTCTCAACACACACAGTAGGCTTCTGGAATAGGGGGAGAGGGACTCCATATCCATCAAGCCATTGTGGCAAGCTCGCGAGGGCAAGAGTGAGACCCGTTGCTGAGTTAGCCGATGATGTCCTGCCGGCCGTGGGGAAGAAAAAAATGCGCTCCTTGGCGCCCTCGACTTCGACCTCGTCACAAAATCGATCTTGGGGGAAGCTGCGCAGGAAGGCGAGCTGGCACAAAACCAAGAACGGCCGACCGAGCACATACTTCAGTCCGGAAAAGAAAAGTTGTTAGGGAAAAATTGTAAAAGGAAATCGTCGCGAAGGATTGATCGGAAAATCGGTCAAGGATCGTGTCACCGGACGAACCTTTTTTTAAAGTTTCCAAGAAGATGGAAGGTTATAGAGTGGCCTTGATATAATTTGACCTTTTAAAAGTCACCATGCTAAAAGCAGAAAAACCGCGGGACCGGGGTCACCGATGATCGTTTTCGCCATTCTCATGCTAACCGGTGACGCATAGAATGGGAAGGCACATTGGCGGTTCCGGCGTAGGCTGGGCAAAAATCTAGTTTGAAGAGGAAAAGCATGTACGATGCCCACGCTATGGCACACCGCATGAGGCTCAGAAAAGGAGGTGGATTGGGGGACAAACCGCCGCACGCGCAGGATGAATAAGGGCTGCGTCCATCCCAGACGTCTGCCGCGAGAACAAGAAGATGAAGCGATGGTACGTCAGCCGGTCGAAAACGCAGCAGGAAAGGGGCTTTCCGAGGAACGCGTCCATCTACTGGGTTAGACCAGAGCGCCAAGAAAGCCTAGAGGAAGGACAATAGACAGCCGCCTGGGTGTTGGCCATCAAAAACGTGGGACTTCGGGGGCCGCACTTTTCAGTTGCCAACGCCTCTCCGAAACTCAAGGGGGGGATAAAAAATAGAGCGTGATGGTAAAACTCAAGACCGGCGGCATGCTGGGAAAGGAGGGTCGACACCCTCAAAAGCTTGGCAACTTTGCGAGAAAGGGGGGAGAGATCGCGCAGCCGGTCATCGCCGTGACTTGAGGTTGTTAAATGCTCGAACCTGCCGTACACCGGATCGAGGTTGTGTTGGAAGACTGGACGGCGAAAAAGGAGATCGGGAAAAAGTGCATCATCCAAATCAAGCGGCAAAAAAAGGTTTTTATCAATTCGTCACCAGGAAGCGCGAAATTGGACAGTTGTGCATTGTCATGCATCCGACGCGAAAACGCTATTTCATAGGTCACGCGGGGTTTGGCGCGACGGCCAGGCCGTAATACAGGGTTTTGGGGCGGGATATTCTGATTGCCGAAGGGGAGCAGAAGCGATCGTCAACTTTGTCCTTACCGGGCTCGACGAAACCCACAGAGGTCTTACGACGAGGCGGAAAAACTGAGAAAGAAGTTTAACATGCGATCCCGGTAGGTCCGCCGTACTGAAAAAGTCTGACCCGGTGCGAATGATACATTCTCTCGACTCCAAAGGTGACGAAAAGAATAGCCCGCACATTACGTCTATCAGAGACTAGCTGCCTAAAGAAAAATCATCTAACTGCGTCTTGGTCTCGGAAGGGGGAGGAAACTCAACCTTAACGTCACCCGAAAAAAAACTGGGATGTGAGACTGAAGACCACGACGTCAGGGTGTCTCTGCGAAGAAGTCTCCGGAAGAAAGAGAGAGGACTTGCGCCAAAGATCCAGGAATGACGCATAGAAGACTCGAGGGCCAAAGGGAAGTGCAAAGCCCCTTCTCGGCTAAAAGTCATAATTATCCGGGGGAGCTTTGAAGGGTCAGGGGAAGGAAAAGGGCAATGAAATTCCTTGGCGTACCAAAGACGCCGTGGTTCCAAAGGCTGCTCTGGAAACCGGCCTCTCCGGCGAGAAAGTTTCAGCAGGGGGGCCGGGCGCAAGGGGGGAGGTGAAAAACCTCAGACAGCGTCATCATAAAAAAGCTTCAGCTCCATATCTCTCTCAAAAAAAAAGTAATAAGAAGGACAAGATTAGGCAGGCTTGATGACTCGAAGAGGCTGGCAATACGACCAAAGGGGTCTGCCGTGCAGCCCGGCCGACAAGAAAAAAAAAAAAGGGTGAAAACAAGTCGATGCGGTGTAGAGCCTGCGAGCAGGCGGTGAGCCGACTTCTGGCAGGGGGTAAAGTTAAAAAAAAGGTCCGAGCGTCAAGTTCGGGAATCCCTTACAAAGGAAACCGATCAAAAAGGCAAGCTTCATCGCCGAGCTGGCCTGCAGTAAGGCTCCGGGATTTAAAAAACTCAGGTCATTCCCAGAAAGGCCGTTAGGCGCAGGCGAAAGTTCGTGGATCTTCGACGCGCCAAGGAATGCTCAAGTTGTGAAGTGTACCATGGAGGATAATCGTAGGGGGCTTGACCGGAGGAAAGGCAGCAGAGGCCACGCAATATCAAAGGGGAAAGAAAAATAATGCGATGATGGTACGGGCTGAAAGCGGAGAGATGGGGAAGAAGCGTCAGGTCGAGTAGATCCTCACACATGTACTTTTTTCTCCTCAGAGTCGGAGGAAGGAAGCAAAGCAGAATGACGTGGCATGGAAGACGCTACCCTCTCAATAAAGACTTTAATACAGGGGTGTGGGTTGTGGGGGCGCCATCGTCACAGGCTGTTTCCTAAAGAGAAACCGCAGACAGGACAACCCGGGAAAGCGTGAGAGCGACAAAGGGAGGAAAGACTATGATGTGGCAAGGTCGGACCAACATACCTAGCCACGGAGGGGAGGGGCCGGAGTCGCGCTACCAACGATACAGAGTGGACGCGGAAAACCTAGTCCTAATTCCTCGACAAGGAACACAAGCCCAGAGTTCGCATGTCTCATACGGGGGGAAGGGGGAGATTAAATCAAAAAACCGTATGGCGTGTCCGCGAGTGGCTGGATGAGCCGATGTGGGAAGAAGGGCGTTCGAAAAGGAGAGGAAAACAAACAAGGGACTGAGCCTGCTTCATTGGTCTGTGCGGGCAAGAGGAAAAAAGCGTTGCAACTAGCTCTGCGAACCAGTGGGGCAGCCAGGAGGAGTGTCTATCGCAACACGTCAACTAAATCAGAGGGGAAAAAAAAGATCCGCGATTGCGATATACCGAAAGAAGGACTGGTGAAGAGAGGGGAGACGTCAACTATAGCGCCGGCAAGGACCGCGGAGGAAGTGGTAAGCTCAACCAAACTGTGGCACTCTTTAGTGGGGGGCGGGAGGACGGCGGTGGGTCGCTCTGTGAAACCCCCGGTGGCAAAAGGGAGGGAAAACGCGGAAAACGCCAGGTGCGCAGTTCAGACTTTCTTTTGTGAGAACTGAGACGGCGGAATAATTGGGGTCATCGGGAACATGGCAGGATGAGGGGGTAGGAAAGCGGCAGCAAAAAGGGGAGTGGTCCGGCGAAATCCTCATAGCCGCGACGTAGGAGTCGCAAATCTGGCCACCGGAAGTTCTGCAGCGGATGCGGGACCCGAAAGAAGAAAACGCACAGTCTATGCCAACGTAGACATTTAAAGGTACCGCGAGCAAACGCCGGAACCGCGAAGGGAAAACATCATTCTGATTTGTCGATGCGCCCTGATTGCTGGAAAGCATTATTGCGATGGGGGAAAAACAGTACGAATAGGTTACCCCGGGTCCAGCGGTTAAAGTGCCGAAAAGCCTGGTGCCCTATTTCGAAGGTCCATTTCCTAATCAAGGAAAAAAAAATCTAAATATCGGCTCAGAAATCCCAACAAGTTCTCTGGGAAGTTGCCTAAAGGAGGTTTTAAAGGGATTGCCGGATAATCCACGAGTCACTAGTTGTCAGGGCTACCGGTACAAAATCCTCTTGGGAAGGAGAGGGGGGATAAGCTTTCTCAGTCGATAGCGGGGAAGGGGCACTCGGCGGGTCAGATCGATTAGTCTTGATGATTCGGAGGGCTATGACGTCGGTGCATTCCAGATCTCCGAATGGGAAGGGGCACAAGGCAGATGCGCATCATCACGAATAACTACGAGGGAGTTACGGGAATGAGCCAAGAGCAGGGAGAAAAAAAAAAGGTTTTTAGGGTGGAGCGCGTCGAAGTCCTAGAACTCAACCCAACTGGGAGGGAAAAATATTCATTCGGCGACAGATCCAGAAGGGGTACGCGATGGCGCGGGGCCGAAATTCCCCGGGTGGGCGGAAATTTCAATGCCGGAAGGGCTAAGACAAAAGGTTCGTAGCATCCTTGGGTCCGCCCCTAAGTGCATAGGGCGCACTAGGGAAATCCCGAGAAGCGCTATCTGACGCCGTCGCTCGTAAATCGTCCAAACAAAAAGAACTGAAGAGAAACTATCACCATGAATGCGTACTGATAAAAAAGGGATGTGTGTAAGAAGAAGCGTCTGGGCGCAGCAATCTTGCCCTACACCATGTAGAGATGTTAGGTTCAAAAGAAATTTAAATTTCCAGGCGCAGAGGGGTTTTTTCTCCAATTGGGGGGATCGAGGGAAAGATGCAAAAGAAACTCTTTTGAAAAATAGGCAGCTTCACAAAAGAAAACGCTTACACTGCCACCGGATCTATGGCCATGGAAAGGAAAGCCCTCAAGGGACGACCAGAAATAAGGGTGTAGGTGGGCGATTTTTCACAGGGAGTGGGGCCGGCGCGGGCGCAGCGGGGCTGTGCAGTCGCTGAGCGATTAGCAGGGAGGAAAAGCATCTGAAGAAACGGCTGTGTAAATCATGTACAACACGGCCGGGGGGACAGGGGAAGAATATAGGTGATCGCCCGGTTGGGTTTGGTTGGGGGGGGGGGGGGGTTGGGGGGGGGGGGGGGGGGGTTTGGTTTGGGGGGGGGGGGGGTGTGTGGGGGGGGTGGGGGTGGGGGGGGTGGTGTGGTTTGGGGGGGGGGGGGGGGTGTGGGGTGTTTGGGGGGGTGGGGTTTTTTCGGTGGGGGGTGGGGGGTTTTGGAGGGCGGGGGAGGGGGGGGGGGGGTGTGTGGGTTTTGTTTGTGGGGGGGTCTGGGTTGTCTTTTTTGTTTTTTTTTGTGCCAGCCCCCGGCTGTGGCTTCCAGCTACAATCGCACCCGCCCAGAACTTCTTACTGCAGAACGCGGTTAGGGGAATGCAGCAAGCCAGCGAGGAGAAGCTGCACCCTGGAGGTTTTGTGACTCTAAAAAGTGCATCACTAAATGGGTTTTTAAGCCCGGGATAAAAAGTAAATCGACTCCGCGGGCCATAACTCCAGAGGTAAAACTCATGGTTGAGCGGGGCAATAATGAAAGCAGGGAAGACTCACTCACCACAGACCGCCATCAAACGGGGGGGGGCAGGCCGAGGTCTTCCAGGCAGAAAGCGAGGCTTTATTGCAACTTTACAGCTCAAGGGTAATCGCCCAAAGAACGAAAACCTCCGCCTGGACGTAATCTCAAAAGAAATACGGCATCGCCGACATGATGTGGGGGAACCTAGCGCAGTCCACAATGGAGGGAAAGGGGGGGATCGGACTAACCGAACGCCACTCACCATCGGACCGTGCAGAAAGAACAAAACAGGAAAAATGTGGGCAAATCACATCGATCCACAGTGATCGCGAATGTGCGCAGTTGTGCGGCATTTGCTCGGCATTACCGAAAAGGGGTCGTCAGAGGCAAGCATGGTAAGGCATTATCGCGACGCTACCAACGTGTAATATCAGGTAGGGGGGGGGGTTCACCGAGACGAAAAAAAAAAAAAAAACGGGGAAAGCTCTCAGCGAAATCGAGATTCAAAAGTCTTTCCGCTACGACGAACACCATCACCTGCTACTACAGGGAAAACCAAGAAGCCCAGATGGTCTGGCGAGCACCGAAAAAGCCTGTCCTACATAAAATCAGGGAAAGTTCAATTCTCTTCGCACCGTCGGGCCAGAATTATTTGGAGCGAGAAAGGACCGGAATCCGTCCGTCAAGAGTCCGAGATTAAGGACATCTTATCTACAGAAGGCGGGTTTAAGGAGGGGGAGATACGTTAACCTCAAATGACGGTAAAACAAAAGGGATGTAGGGGAGGCACCACTTACTCCGCAGCTTCAGTCAGGAAGAACCCAAGATACGAGATCCTGTTGCCTTCTCCAACGGCGCATAACCGGGGGGAATAAGAAACAAAAAAGATAAGGGCAGGCCAAGCACACGTCTCGATGAAGCTGAGAATCTGGAACGGCTGATCTGAAATAGAGGAAATAGGGAAAAGAGGACAGGAAAGTCCTTGGCTTAGCCCACAAACCGGGGGGTTCTCAAAAGAAAGAAAAGAGAAAAAACCGTCCTCGCCGGAGATTTGCGGAATTGGGGCAAGCACGGCAGAAAACTGTTCGTAGAAGCCAGAAGGATTCCAATCAGTCTCTCAACAACCACCAACAAAGAGGGTTGAGCGGACCGGGATGACGCTGGCCGGCGGGCTTGCAACTGAACAGGGGCTGGAGGAAGTGCGGCGAAAGGAGAGAGCCGGGACCTTTTTTCAGGCATGGCGGGAAAAGCGGGGTTGGGCTGACGAGAATTTCATGTCAAGACTAACTTGTCTTCCTCCATCGCCAAACATCCCAGCTCATTCAAAGGGAGCACGAGAAGGGGGAAGCCCCGTACTGAGAGGGCAAGTTTCAATGCCGATGCAGGCGAGGCCCGATCTCGAGATCCGGTTATCTCGAAGAAACCAAGGTGGAATGTCGGGGGAGTTGGTGCTCCCGATATACAAGGCTTCTTTAAGACCGCGAATGGAGGGTCAGCCACTCTCAGAGAGGACAAACTCCGAGCCTCTTGCGATTGCCGAACGGGGAAAATGCAGGGGAGGCTATCGCCGGTATGAAAGCAAATCATGCTGGCGACGGATCGATTTTCGGCATGTACAGCGCTGAAGAAGGGGAGCTGGCTACCGTGCTCATCCATGAACCCTTGAGGGAAGTTTTGAGCCGGCGCGCTCAGACCGTTCGTTTTTGTCCGGAGAAAAACCGAAAAACCGGTGATCCGCCAACCGATCCATGGAAGGCGAAGGGAAAAAGAAAGAATGATCAGAGCGGAACAACATCCTGCCAACGCCTGGTCGCGGGAGCTACTATGCGATGCGGGAAGAAGAGGCAGTACGCGGTACTTATGCTAGCGAAATGAATTGGAAAAAGAAAAAAAAAAGGTAGAGATCACGGTGATCGAGTTAAAGAAGGGGGTCCTGATTGCCTGGGGATAACGGTGGGGGGGGGGGCTTCAGGAGGGAATCCGTCACATATAACCACCGGCGATACCAGTGTCCCGGAAGGTGTTCGCGTCGAAAGCATAGAATGCTCTGAGCTGATCTCTGAGACATATTGGGGCGATCAGAGCTAGCTGAGGGGGAGGATCGCACGACTGTAATCCGCTGTCTATGACTGTAACACTCCGCAAGGAGACAAGGGGCCGGCGTATCTATTCTGCGGGCAGGAGTCAAAAAGGGGGAACATACGAGGCGGGGGTAGGGTGGCCGCTCAACAAACCCATATCACCTCTTATTGCAATGGGGGCGAGGGAAATGGCGAATCAGGAAACCATTGCAGATACGGGAGGTGAAAAAAAGGAGAATCTCTTGCCGTTGCGTGCATGGCGAAGCGGGGGCGAATGGAGCGGGGCTGTATCTTTCGATGAAGGCTGCAGACAAGTAGGGGGGGGAAAAGGCAGAAAAAAAGCCACTCTATCAACCCAAAACCCGAGCTTCGGGTAAAAATATCCACCCCCGGGAAAAGAAATCACGGTCCAACGACCGCAGGCATCGCCCCAGCGGCAACGGGGTTATACCAGCACTCAAAATCAGTGCCCCTCCGGGAACCGCCAGGGGAAACTAAAGCAATTCCGGCGATGGTCGGGAGGCTTTCGGCTGATTGAGACTATACGAATTACCGGTTTCAAAGGTCGTTTTTGAGCCGTTTGCAGCCTCCGGTCTCAGAAGAAAGTAAAACACGTCTCCTGCCGACCGTCCCAATCTTCGAAACAACAGGCGGCCTAGGAGGGGCTGGAAGGGGGACCTACCTCGAGTTCTTTTCATGGCAAGTTTTTCCGATCAAAAAAAGTACAAACAAGCGGGCGTATCGCTACAATCCTGGATCTTGGAAAACAAAAGTCGAGGGGGAAAAGGAAGGCGCCATTGGGTGCGTGGAGATGGGAAGAGAGCAGGGAGGGGGGATCAAGATGGGGGGTGGTGAGGATTGATTCTTCAGGGAGAAAGACAAGCCATGGCCGGCATGGTCGCCGCGCAAAGAGAACAATGAGGCCCTAAATCGGTTGGCACAAGTACGAACGGGGTCTGTCCAACTCGAGATTGGGGGGGGCTAAAGGGGGA
>Ga0179593_1417711_pt1 | contig 14560 bp, 14 predicted proteins | sample CZODoug2_1_08_16_FD_185931 | JGI IMG/M metagenome (GOLD analysis project Ga0179593, IMG submission 185931) | Vadose zone soil fungal communities from Angelo Coast Range Reserve, California, USA - CZODoug2_1_08_16fungal (PacBio error correction) | ecosystem: Environmental > Terrestrial > Soil >...
AACGGCCAATGTGGCGGCATCGGGCCAAACGAGGAGAAAACCAAAACTTGATACGGGAAAACAGGAGTAGGGGGAACACGAAGAGAAAATTGTGACGGATCTTCCGCCGAGCCAACGGTAAAGAGGGGGAGGAAAGTGAGGGTCAGAAAAGGGCTTGACTACCCGAGTCATTGTTTGAAGTTTATTAAAAAAAAACGAGAAAACAGAGGGGAGGGGGTTGAGGGGGCTTCGACAGGGAGGGAGCAAAGTTTTGGGGAATATCCAGGGAAGGGGAGGCTCGGACCCCGAGCTGTGCGAAGAGAGGGAACAAAGAAGGTGTAAAAGAGGGACAAGAATCATCACTTCTAGCTCCGCGCGACAGGTACAAATGTTCCATAAATGTTTGCCGGGTGACCTGCGCAAAGACAAATGTATTAAAAAACAGGGGGCAATCGCTTGTGGACGCCCAAATTCTACCTCTGAGCAAAACGCGACTTGAGAGCATCGATTGTAGGTCAAAAGATCCGGGGAAGATTTTAAAAACTCCTCCCTGGTAAATTATCTACATATTTAGGTGCAATACCTGTGGGGTCTCAACAACTGACAGAAAAATAAAAAAAAAAAAAAAGAACGCGCCGAGGTGGGGTCATATCTAGACAACGCCAGGGGAGTCAAAAAAACCTTCATAAAAGGGTACTAGTTCTTCATCCTTATGTAACAACAGACTAAAAGGGAAGAGAGAGCGTTAACCTAGGGATAAAAAGGCGAGGGGTCCGCGGGGCCAAAAACGGGACAAAAGGGTCAGATGGCCCCAGTCCTCGAACAGCAAGGCAAAAAAAAAACGGGAACGCAAGTATAAAACTTCGGGAAGACGGAGGGTCAACCGCTGAAAAGAAGAGTTCAAACTTCTTAGCGACAAAAAAGAAGTGAAAAGAAGTTGGGACCGCCCTCCAAAAGGAAAATGGAGGGAATATCCCCGTGGCACGGCAAAGCATCTCCAAACCGGGTACCTCCCAAGAACAAGGAAAGAACGAGAAAAAGCCGGGGGGAAATAGAAGGATGGAAGCAAGAGAACGTTTGGTCAAAAAAAATTGAAAAAATTCTCATGGGCGGGGGACGGGCGCAAGAAACCGTAAGGTGGGAAGGGGGACAAAAAACCGAATGGAGTTTAACATTTGGAGAAAAAGAATGGAGTAAAACGCAAGCGAAATGGTCTCGGCACCGATCTCCTGGACAGCGCCACAGAGGGGTTTGATCCAAAACCGACAATGATGGGGTGGAGGACTAAAGAGGGGGTCTTCACCTATCATCAACACCAATCCATTGCGGGGCCGCACGATCAACGCAAAATAGCGCAAACTCTTTCAGGAACTCCTTTTGATGGGGGAAAAATCGGAGGAAAGGGGGGAAAAAAAAAAAAAGGGGACCGCGTACGTACTACGGGGGATCCTCGGCGACAAGCACAGCAAAAAATCGACAATGGGACGAAAAAAAAAAAAAGTTTAGGCATATATAGAGAGACAAAACAACCAAAGGGGGGGGGGGAGAGAAAAAATAAGTATCGAGGATGATACACGGTATCGGGCGCAGGGGGCAAGAGGTGGGGGAAAAAAAAAAACCAAGATGGGAGGACGTGAGGCGAAATCAAGACGGCTTCTCAAACTGGGACTCCTATTCAGTGGTTGGACAATACCAAAGGGGTAAAAGAAGGAGGAAAGTGCTCGAAGAGGGAAGACGGGATCACACCGCCCCAAATGTTTGGGACTCGATGGGAAGCGTTAAAAGAAACGCTGTTGTAGGAGAACACCCCATCAACCTGTCGATGGTAAATGGCGACCTAGGGGAGGAGGTAGGAGAAGTTGAGGGGGATGACCAGTGGCGTAGGGCAGGGGGCTTTTAACAAAGGATAAAAGGGGTTGACAGCCATTATTTGAACAAAAACCCATCAAGAAAAGAGAACGGAAAAACCGATGAGGGTGGGGAAAGAAGAAAAGGGTGAGAACGGCTCAACGCAGAGAAAATCGTCTTCAAGGCTCTGTTGCAAAACAATTGAGGGGACGGGAAAGTGCAAAAAGAGGGGGGGGGAAGAAGCTTGAGAGAGACCAGGTCAAGCGGGAGGCCCCCCCTGTGGTAAAAAACGGTCTTCTTCACGCAGGGGAAAACAAAAACCGTGAGCAGGCAAGGGGGGGGGAAGAGAAGAAAAAGGACAGCGCGAAAAGAGGGATACTGGGCTGGTTGTGGCAGTAAATGGATCGTCGTCGAGGGGAAAGAAAGGGCGTGGTGTGGGGGGCAAAGGGTTGGGGGGGAAACAGCGGACTAATTGGTAAAGAGGGGGCAGACGAATTCTTCCAAATAATCGCGGGGTCAACGTGAAAAATCGGGGGAAACCTACGGAACTACGGGAGAGGGTGGGGTGAAGGGAGGGTGCGTTGCGCGCTCAATCACAAAAGGAGAAGGGGAATGTGGTTCTCAGGAGTTTGTAGAGTAACTGCCGGGGGGGCCACGTAACTAGTGAATATCAAAAAGTGTTTGAGAAAAAAAGAGATCGTGTGGACAAGGGGGAGAACCTGGAAAAAAAGGTAGACGCAAAAGGGAGGTGCTCCGCGGCGCGGAGGGTGAACGGACCGCGACTGTCCAGAGGTGGGAAACCAGTTTATACGGGGAAGAATGGGGAACAAGAAAAAAAACGTCTGGACCGTGGGAAGGAGAGCTAATGAAAATTTACTCGCCGAAAAAACGAGGGTAATGACCAACATCTCTGCTCGGAATACTGGGAAAAAGGAACGATCTTGAAATATGAGAAGGAGACTCTATCTACAAAAAACGTGCACCCCTGCAACTTCTCCGGCACTACCGAACTGAGGCGCTCCTTTTGGGCCTACCGCAAAGAAGGTGGGGAAAAGAAATCCGACGGAAAAAGGGGGAGACTTTCTCGGCTTACAGGGAGAAGCAAAAATAGGGTGTAGAAGGACTTGAACTTAGTGCAGAACAGCGTGGACGGGGTAAAGGTAGCAGCCCACCTTTCAGAGCTTAGTAGCAAATGGGGTGGACGTGCGGTCTCTACCGGGTACTAAACAGAAGATAGAATCCATGGGTGTGATAATTGGTGGGGTTTGCTCTAAGGAGGGAAAAGCTTTAAATGAACAATTAGGAAGAAGAACCAGCCGAGGGGCTTCACTCAAGCTGGTCAGCGGGAAGGCGACTGAAGGAGAGATTCCCACTAACCAGAGAAAAAATCCATTTTGGGGGGGGGGGGGGTGGGGGGGGGGGCCCAGTTGAGGGAGGGAAGGGGAGGAGCGGTGTCCGCCGTCTAGGGTCAAAATCAAACGAGGAACAACTTCTTTCCGTCAAAGAAGACCAAAGGAAGAATACCCAAGAAAACGGGTTATATTAGTCCTGCGCAAAAGTTCTTAGAGTAAGCAGGAAAAAAAAGGTGAAGGTAGTTTTCCCCGCCAAACCATTCTTTTTAAGACCTATGGGGGTGCGAGCTGAAAAGCGGGCCGAAAAGAAGTCTTAATGAAGAGCGAGTGAGAGGGAGGACAAAGGGGGGGGAATTGAGCCAGGGAAACGGCAGGTTATGACTGCTCTTGTAAGTCATTCGATGAGCGAAAACAAAGAGTATTTTTGGGGGGTTTCGGAACTAATAACAAATGTCCGTCAGGATGGAGTAGCGGGTAGAGGGGGCCGGAAGACAGGGAGCGTTCGGATGAAAGAAGGTGCCGCATCAAGACGAAAAAAAGACCTTAGGTTGTGAGGGAATGGAGAAGAGAAAGGTAGGACTGCCTCGGGAAAAAAAAAAAGGAGCGAAACTCTGGAATGACCAAGTAATCCGTTCCGAGTTTGGGGAGAGATATCTATTTCCGGCTTAGCACGGGACCAGAAGTGGTATAAGGATCGGGGGAGGGTCTCGTGGGGTAAAGGTGAGGAAGGTCATATGCTTCGTGCGGGTCCAAAAGGGCGAAGGAAAAAGCCCTTTAAAATTAAAAACTCACTTCGCAGAGAAAGGGGAAGGAAGCCTTGTTCTGAGGGGGCAGGCGTAAAAAAGATCTCGACTCAAACACCAAAAACGATGCTAGGTAAAGGAGATAGAAAAGCTCCTGAATGAGGAACGCGTAGTAAAGGCAGGGGGAGGATGACTTGGAAATGGAGGGGTCTTAAGGTACTTGATGCAGCCATGTGGGCTCACCAAAAAGCCTCATATTCCCTGCGCAGCAAAGCCGGACCACTAATAAAGGAAAGAAACCAGAGACGTAATAAAGACGCTGTAGAGAAGTGATAAAAGGTCAATATACTCTATAGACCATGAGGAAGGAAGAAGTGGGGAAGACTCCTAATTTGCTCGACTTTTCTACTCCTGGTCACTACTAAAAAGAAAGGGGAGTCTGCCGGAAAGGGGACCGAAAACCGAACCCCAAAAGAAAGAAATCAGGAATGTTCGGGGACTAATAGCTCTCCCAAAGCCTCTCAGACGAGCTCCCAGGCTGGACCGGATATAAAACTCCGAAAGAGTCCCGCACTAAGACGCATCCCTACGCAAATCAGGTTTCTTGGAGAGGGACCGAAACACCTCCACAAAAAAAAGAAGAAAAGGGACGTGGATGGCCTCGAACGAACACGAATCAGGCTGACAACCCGACGGGGGGAAAAAAGATAGCTAAAACGGAATGCAATTTCAGTGGTGAAGAACAGTGAAAAGAGCTCTCGACGGGACCGGGCATCAGGGTATAGGGGGTCTCGGGTAGAGACGAAAGGAACCAAAAAACCATGCCTTTTGGGTGGATTGGGAGAAATGATGGTTCCGCAAGTGAGAATTCGCAATACGAGTACTGATTCTCCAACCGTGTCTATGTGGGAGCTCCTTGAAAGAAAAAGTTAATACTACTGCTGGGCAAATCCTCTTTTATGTAAACTCGACGGGGTAGGGAAAAGAAAATGTCAGGGAATCAGTCAATCGTTACAGAAAGGAAAAATTTTTCTGTTGACAAAGGCACTGGGCCCTACTCAATGCAGCTTTCCTGGAATCCAAGAAAGTTGGGAGGAATGGAGGGCATATTTTCCGTTCCGATGAAAGGATAAGACAACCACCCGGAAAAGAACTGGAGTAGACGGAGGTTATCTTCTAGGGAAGCAAGTAAGAAAGTGGAAAGCATCGCAAGTTTTGAGAAGGAACCACTTAGAGGGACCTACACAAAGGAACGGAGACAACTCAGAGGGGTTCTTGATGGTGACTCCGATCAACGGCGCGGCGTCAGAAGTAAGCTTGCGATATCCTAGGTGAGTAGGCCAAAAGGGAGCAACGGGGGATGGGGAGTTTCTGGCAGAGGACGTCATGTCCAGGGTGTGAAAGATGCGGAACGTGAGGAGAGGAACTGGGGCCTCCCCCAATGGGAAAATCAAGAACCCACAAAACCAAAACGAACCCGTTATAAAGCTTGAGGTCTTTCTAGGGAAAGAGATGGTAATGAACGTCGGAACGCATCCTGTAAGAATGAGGAGGCTATCCAGCTTCAAAAGCTTTCCATAAATGGTGGCCGGGGGGTAATTCTGGGCACATCAAGGTTGTAAAAAAATAGATCAGTGACCGCCCTACAGAACGCGTAGTCAAAGAGGCTTCGTAAATAAAGAGAGGAAACCGAAGTTCTTTAAAAAACGCGGTTTTTTCTTCCAATAGTTTTGTGTTCAGACCGGTTCCGCTAAGTGAAAAAACAGCCATGAAAGCAGAAGAAGGGGTGATATCGCACAAAAACACAAGGGGAACGGGGGTACACCACAATTTCATCCTTTACTGCTGGGGAACCTCCGTTGGGTAACTCCTCGAGAAACTTGCCCTCGAACGTCCGGTCCTTAATTAACGAAATGGACGCGTACGAATTCGGAAACAATTCTTCCAGTTGTCCTTACCTTTTCAAACAGAGGAGGACGCCTTACCCACCGGATACTTCGGGCCGCGGTCCTTGCCTCTTACCCTCCTCGGTCTCGATTTATGAGTCGGGCTGATGTGCTGTTCGATCGTGAGATGGACCTCGGTCAACGTGCTCGGTGCCAAGGGATGAAGACTACCCTTGAAAATAGGGGGTGTTGCCGTCCCGACCAGGGTCGTATCCGACTCGCACTACGGCCTTCCAGAGAGGGGGGAAATCCTTTCACAAAACCGGGAATACCCGCGAATCAGCAGACGATCTAGATGCGCCAGAACTCAAGCCGGTGGGAAGACCGGTGATTAAAGCAGAGGGGGCATCGCCGGGGGAGAAGGGGGGGTATATTATTGGTTTGGAAAAAGCAACGAGGTTCCCAAATTTTCTACATTGAGCACGAAAACCCATGGTTGGGGATAGGGACAAGAAGAGGACGGAATCATTCAAAGGAGGGAGAATACTGAAATTTATTTTGGGTTGCGTGACGACATCGGAGGAAAAAAGGATACTAAAAAAGACCAAAGAAATTGGAAGAGTGAGTGAAAAATAAAGAGGAAGAGCAAAGATACACTCGTGAATCTTCCTCCTGGGAGTTGGGAAAAAAGCATATGTAAAAAAATTCATCTACCGGGGGGTGGAGATTCTGACAGACGAAAGGGCTCACATCTTCAGGAACTGACATCTCACAAGCGAAAGAGAAGTGGAAGAACTCAAGATCTCGAAGAAAAAAAAAAACAATAGGGAAGAGTAAAGGAGCGGAATGATTAACTTTAGAGGGTTTGCGCTTAAAAAAAAAATAGGAGCAAAGGAGGGAGGTCAGACTATAGAAGCCGCGGGCGAAAAATGGGCTGCCTAATGGTGGAAAAACATCTGTACCAGCCGATTTGCGTCGGAATGAGGGAAAGGGATAAAAACAGACAATGGGGGGATTTTTGGCTACGATGAAGGCGGGGGGACTAACTTGGCCCCGCAACCCCATACCTTCTGGGGAAAGGTGTCGGTCCGAACAGAGGGTTTGGGACTCGGCCGGAAAATCGTGAGAGAACAAGGGGGGAGTACTTCTGGATTGACAGAAAAAAACAAAAAGAAAGGTGAGCAAGCCATTAGGGCGGGCCACGCAAAATACAATACACTTATTCCACGAGAAAAGAGATGATTTGAGAATCAACAAGGGGAAGGGAACGTAGGTACGTAAGAGTACATATATCTGCGGCGGGAAAGGGCAAAGGTAGGACCGGGACGTCGGGGAACCCTGGCTTTCGAATGATGGACTTCGGAGGGGGGAGTCACAGGCCAGGGAAGGGAGGGCCAAAAGTACAGTCGTCAGGGTTCCAACGGGGAACAGCTCCTGGTGAAAAAATAGATCTTGTCATAGGGGAAGGACAGCTCTATCCGGACGCAGAAGGCACGGGTGGACAGATGGGTCTTCGCCGGTTGGGAAAGGAAATTGGGGGTCCAAGTGGGCACCTCGGAAAAAAGGGGTCTACTCGGGTACGAAAGAAAAAGGGCGTCTCTTTCCGTGAAAAACTGAACCGGCCAGAATGGTACTTAGTGGGGTTTTGGTGTTGTTCCGGGGATGGGCGGTGCAAAGAAGACGCGCAAAAACCTAAGAAAAACAGGGGACGTTATGGTTTTTCGGGCGAAGTGGTTCGAGACAAAAAAGTGAAAAAACACGAAAGATTGGGGAAGAGAATCAAAGCGTGGCTAAGCAAAGCAATTATAGTGAAAAACGACATCATCTGGGAGGGAGGAAAGGAAGCTGTTAATCAGTCTGTGCAAAAGAAAAAAAAATCGCGGAACCGACGAGAAAGGTGTGTAAAAAAACAGGGAGCAAAAAGCACAGGACACCTCGGCCGTTGGGAAAGAGATAGAAAAGTAAAGGAAGTGTCGAGCTTGGGGAAGGAGGGGTCTTCCAAAAAGGAAAACGCGCAGACAACGGAGGATACACCGGAGGGAAAAGAAAGACCTTAGAAGACGATCTTGCAACTGGACACTCTCCTGTACAAAAGCGAGGAAACATCAAGAAGAGTGGACTCGCACGTGGAATAAAGAAATCCATAGTAATAGAGCAGCGAAAAAGAAGAGGACGCCGCCTAAGGTGAAATCAAGCGCCGAAGCAAAATTCTAGGGGGGGGTGGGGCGCGCGGTGAACGGGAAAGGAAAAAGACGTGAGGTCCCGCATGCATCCCCCCTGGGGGGCCAGAGTAAGGAGGCAAGTGTCGGCGGGCGCCCGGTACGACAAGAACTATACGCAGGGATTTTGAACGGGTGGGGGGGGGGAGAGAGCGTGGTAAAGGAGAAAAAAGCGGGCACGATTCGCACCGGACGATGGTAGGAAAAAAAAATGGGCCAAAACTGGTAGGAGAGATAATCGACCAGGGGTGAAAGCCCACCTAACCCTTTTTGCGGGAAACGGCCATGGCCGCGGGGAAAAAGGGAGGGGGGGGGGGGGTAATCGTCGAGACGGGAAAAAAAAAAAACGGAGAGGGGAAAGAAAAAACTGGGGGACTTACAGCTTAAGTGAAAAGATTGTCAGGACAAAGGAATACAGAAACACAGAATGAAAAAAGGGGCAGTACTTCTGGAAGGGAATCGGCGAAGTATCGGAGGGGGGGAAGATTTCCGGGAAAAAAAAAAAAAAAAAAAAAAAAAAGGAGGTTGAGGACCTTTTACCGTCTGGCGGGGAAACTACGGAGCGAGCACTAGGAGGAGGGCCAGCGAGCGATTCGAGTAGTCAAAAATGGAACGTGCCGGGGCAGAGTCCGAGGTTTGGTCCTAGGTAAGAAAGGGGGAGATTGTTGCGGGATGGAAAAGAAACGGAAACGGGAAAATGCTTTAGTGTGGGGGGGTCAAGGTCGCGACCAGAACCGACTGGGAAGAGAGGGGCGTTTAATGCCTTTCTTCCAGGGCGTACCAGTATGCGCGCCGTAGTCGAGAAGGGCAAAACACTATTCGGGGTTAGGTTTTACCAAAGGGACGCAAGGCGAAGAACGGAGTAGAGACCAGGAGAAAGCACAAATAAAAGGCCTGAACCACTCAGGGAAAACTTTCCCGGGAGATTCGAGTAATCGAGGCAGGAGGGAAGAAACTATATAAAAAAAAAAAGGAGCAAGTCGTCAGGGGTTTCAGGAAAGAAAAGACCGGTGAGCTCAGGGAAAGAGGCGGATCCGAAGACAAATGGTGAGAAGAATCAACAGCCGGTTGACCTAAAGGTAGGGGGGAAGGGCACAGTCTCCAGGAAAAAACTGGAATAAGGGGGGAGTACTTCCTACGCGCATAAAGCTCTCGAAAAAAAAAAAAAAAGGGGTAAAATATCTAGATCTGCAGGGTCTCCTTCAGTCACACTTATTCCAATCCGAGGAAGAGAGAAGGTGAAAACTGGTTCTAAGGGGCGCCACGGGCCTGGGTCATCTCCATGGGTAGACCGGAAGGCAAAGGGCATATGCCCTGGAGAGGAAAAAATACTATCAAGAAACAAGCTATAACTTGATACAACTAAATCAAGGGGCAGAGGGTTTATCAGAAAGCAAAAAGCGATAAGAGGGGGAATCGCAACGTCAGGACAAGGAAAGAAGGGGAAGAGGAAAAAAAAGGGGGGCTCTAGTTTCTGGAAAAAAAGGGGGTAAAGGAAAAGCCTTGCTCTTACTAAAAGGGAAATGGACCAGGGAAAAAAATCGAGTGTAGGGGGGTCGGGAAAAAAGATCGACACACAGGAGAGAAGAGATCCCTGGAGGAAGGGGCAGTATCCAGCTAGAAGAGGAAGAACTAAGGAAGGCAAAAAAGATGGGGATTGGTCAAGAGACCGAAGTACCTCCAAACACCAATACATTAATGGAGGGGGGACCGTCCTACGTCGGACTTACAGGGAAAGGAATCAGGGAAAAAGAAAAAAAGGGGAACAGGCCAAACAGCTTGAAAAAAAAAAGCCAATGGAGAAATTTTTTAAATACCGGTCAAAAACGAATCGCTAGTAAGCGGCAACGAGCTCGTACCGAGGGGGAAAAGGGGGTAGCAAAATACGGACAACAGTTCCGCCCAAACAGAAGTGGTGGTGATGGGGCAATAAAAAAGATCGTCCGAGAATCAGGAAACGGGAAGGCCGAAGTCATCAAAGGACCTAATGAAACCACGTTGAGGATTGTGGAGGCATGTCCGGGGTACCTGACCATTTCTGAAGAAGAGAAGCGATGGGAGTGGCCCCTACGAAGGCGTAAAAACACCGAAAAAAAGCGAAAGTACCTCACGGTCACAGAAAAATTAAGACACAAAGGGGTGAATTGCCGACATAGGAGGGGGGGGGAAGGAGAAACTAACCAGCTCAAAAAAAAATAAGACGGTACCAGTGACTCACAAAACTCTTCGGGATGCCGGAGGCAGAGGAAAAATGAAAACCAGCTTAACGAAGGATATTCAAACAAACGGTTACCAACCAAAAGAAGGGAGGTCACTAGGGATTTTATCAGGAGAGGGGGAGGGAGAAAGCCTAATGGGACTAAGATACAAAAGGGCGGTCCGCTTGAAACGAAATGGGAAACGTACTGAACAGGAGGCGGGAAACAATCGATTTGCTTCTCAAGGGACGCATCCAAAAATTCAGGAGGTCTGCACTGGAGGAAAAGGGGGGATCGTAATCAGAGTGATGTGGTACAACCATCAGGTCGGGGGATGCACTGAGGCTTTTAGGTGCTTGTTGCAGAACAATTGAGGGCAAGGGGAAAAAAAAAGTTTGTGTGAAGATCTAGGAAAGGTCTCTACTCAAACTATAAGGTGACGAAAAAGTGAGGGGACGAGGAAAGGGCGTTGGGGGGGAGGAAAAGCAGGAAAAAAATCCCTCAATAAGCAATGGGGGAGCAAATCATACATCCTGAAAACGTTTCAAGAAGGGGGGGGGGGCCTTGGGAAGCATTCACATTCAAACGGGGGTTAACACCAATCAACAGAGAGTTGCCCGCACAACGACGCGACGGAAAAGTCTCACCTCGGAGGGGAGAAAAGCAAAATCGATGGGGAAAGAAAACGAGCCTTTATCGGGTTGCACAAGACAGCGGGATTATCTTCCATGGATGGGTCGTGTTGAGACCCTTGTCGCGAAACAAATAGAAGAAAAAAACAGCACGATCCATATTAAAAAGTTTGCAACGATCGGCCCTCAAAAACCGGCGAAGCCAAACCTTAAAAAGAGGAAGGGTACCGAGTCAGTCACACCCCACAAACAATCTAAACTTGACACTAGAGGAAACAAAAAAAAAAGAGAAGGTGTAAAACGGGCCAAAAAGTTTCGGGGGGAGACCCGGAGGTAACAAATGTATGACCGCGGGTGGACAAAAATTTGCACCTCAAGAAGTCAAAAAACAGAGCAGGACCCAAAGGGAAACAAAAAAAGAACCGTCTATGAAGAAAAGGGGTCGGAGGGAACAGGAGAAGCGAAGAAAGCGTGCAAGGAGGGCGGGGGAAAGAAGCTTAAACGCTAAAAACTTGACCACCTTGGGGGAATCCCTGAAGACTGGGGGAGAGCTCCCTAAAGCCGTCCACGCATCGTCCAAAAAGTACCAACATATACCTTTCAGGACCACTAAATCCTACGCCGGGAAGAGCTGTACGCAGAAAAAAAAGGGAAGGGGGTCCGGAAAAAAAAAGGGGATGGAAACGCAACTCAAACAGCTGGGTTCTGAAGTGGAATCACGAGGGTGGTAGGGGGGGGGGGGAAAGACCAAAAAAACGGGGAAAATGGGGGATAGCAGGGGGGGGTTTAGGACCACTCAATTAGAGGCACATGGTCTCGACAAAAGGATACTACTGCCATGAAAAGGCCAAGGATCGACCGAAAAAAGGGTAAGCCGGGATGGGTGGTGTTGCGGGGGAGCAACAGGCGTACTGCACAAACGGCGGAGAGAGCCCCAAGGGAGAGTGCGTGAGGGTCTGAAATAACGCGGAAGGAGCGAACCGAGTCTCGGCTCACTTTGTGAAAAAGTTGCCAACTCGGCAGGGGAAAAAGAAACAGGTTCTCGAAAACGTCACATAGGGGTAGGGAACTACTCGAATTGACCGAACCGGAGGTGCAGGCCAATCTCGAAAAACGTTAGACATAAACTCTGATCGGATGAAAAACAACCAGGGGGGGAAAAATGAAAGGAGAGAAGAGGATGGAGAAGGACGCAAAGGCGTGTACCGACGCCGAGGAATAAAACAAAGCGTCTCTTGCAAACTATAAAAGCCGGTCTAAAGTGGGAGAATACTGCTGGGGGGGGACAAATGAACAAATTAGAACTCTGACCAGGGTGCGCGATCTGGTAAGAGGGGAAACCTCCTAAACGGTTGGGTCTTCAGAGGGAAGGACTTTGAAAAAGACCGGGCTTAAAAAACGCACACCATCCCTTTCAGCGTTTCATGGGCGGACACTAGGGACCAGTAGAGCTTTTTCGGGTACACTACTTATGGTGAAAAAAAAAAAAAAGGAAAAAAAGGGGAACTTCAGAGAAAATTTTACCGCATGAGGGGGGGATTACCACGAGAAACGAAGGGAAGACCACTGAACCAAGAATAGGGAAAAAACGTTGAGGGAAAAACTTGAAAAAACAGAACCGCAGATAGAGGGCTGCTGGACGGAGGGGGGAGGAATACACGTTCGTGAACTTTAAGTGTCTGGGAAAAAAGGGAACTGGAACGCCTTATTGGGAAAAGTCGACTCCAGTCTTTCTGACAAAACTTTTTTCACGTTCAAGTAGGGGAAGCCTTTAGAAAGCGCAAGTGAAGTTATTGGAAGTCGCCGACAAGCGCGATACGGAAGAAGAAAGGTTCATCTTCTCTGGCTGCGTTTTCATGACGGGGGTGGGGGAAAAAAAGGGGGTCACCCGGACGGTAGAACGAGGGAAGCAGGGAGATTACTTCCCAAAAGCGGACGCGACGTCCCTTTTACAGTCAGAGGGAAAACGCGGGGCGGATTTTTTTGTGGGTCCCGAGTGGGCGGTTTTGAGCCGCATCGAAAAACCGAAGAGGATTTACTGGGGGGGTCGAGCAGTTGGGGGGGGGGGGCGATACCCTTGAGGCCACCGAATATTGGAAAAGATCAATGAAGTTCTTAACGAAAACAAAAAAAAGCAAGGATCGGGTCCGCAAGCGGGAGGGGGAAACGCCGAGTGCTCGCGGTAGGCGGCTTTAAAGGAAAAGCTCGGGAATCAAAGAGGGTGGAACGGAATTGGGGGGAGGAAAACATCACAAGTGGTCCAACGTCTGTACGGAGGTTACTTCAGGCAATCGAAGCGTCAAGGGAGCGAGAAAAAGGATGGGACAGAGGGAGGCCAGGAAAGGCTCTCGGCGCCGAAATAGGGGAAAAAATACCTATAGGAATGATATAGCACGTCTCCGCTATTATGAAAAAAAGAAACACTTTACGAGAAGAAGCAGAACCGACTCTTTTAGACGCAAAAGGGGGGCAAGACGTCAACTCCACTAGGATAACCAAAAACGGCCTAAAACGTTACTACCTCCTCCTTGGGTAAATTCAGGAACCGAGCAACAGGAAGGGGGGGATCCTACGGGAAAAAAGTAGGGACAGCAGCTCAAGTGTGTCCTCGCTGTCAGCCAGACCGGCAGATTATTAGCAAAGTGGTCACGGAAGGGACGCGGGAATCTACAAACACATGAGAGTGGAGGAACATTATTTTTACCGGGTGGGGGGGGGAGAGCCGTAAAACGGAAAAAAAAAGAAGCATCGTGCAGAAGTCAAGGCCGAAAGTGAGGAGATTCCCGACTGGGCAATCAGGGGGTGGCGAACAAAATTCTCCTAGGGGCTCCACCTACCAAACAACGTCAAAGAAGGACCAGAGGGGTGGACGGCGGTGAGACGTGAAGAGGGGGGTTCAAGGGCACGGAAAACGAGGGGCACAAAAGCCCATGATCTTTTCTTGTCCAGAAAGGGGAAGAAATTTTTAATACCAAGGCAACTACCTCCGCACATCTCAGGGAGGTCATTCCGAAAAATGCGAAGGTCTTCGGAGGCAAAGTTTCGAATGAAAAATTGGCGCGTTATTAAGGAAAAAAAACAGTCCGTTTTGCATAACCATGGTGGAAGTCCGCTGGCAGAAAGAGAGAAGACACTACTTCAGAAGGTCGAGCGATGAGAGGGGGCACCACTGCTTCTTGCAAAGGAACTGTGACCGAGTTGGTCCGGCGTAGAAGGAGGGGAGGGGTTTTAAGGGTGAAGGGGGAGGAGCCGAAAAGGAAAACCCCTCTGGGAGTGGGGGAGTGGGGTAGTACGGTCAGACCAGAAACGGAAGTCTGATTCTAGGGGACTTGGATAGCCTGAAGGGAGGGAAGGGGTCTCTGAAAGCCGGACAATAGATAGAAACGAAACCTTAGGAGGGGGAAAGGGGGTAGCACTTGCGAAGAGAAAAACTTCTTCGTAAACTACCATGCTCCAAAAAGCGGCTCTGTACCCGGAAACGAAGGGAAGGGGGAGGGGGCCGGTAGATTTCCTTGGAGGGATCAAATGACAGAGTTCGTTGTGAGAAGGAAATCGTTTTTTTATAGGCACGGGGTCAGGGGGGGGGCGCCCGGGAGGGCGGTGAAGGGGGAGACACGGGACGAAAGAACATGGAAAAATACTCTGAATGGCAAAGGAGAAATCGGCGGCCTTGATCCGTGTGCTAAACGACAGGCCTCTGCAG
>Ga0179593_1440821_pt1 | contig 14560 bp, 9 predicted proteins | sample CZODoug2_1_08_16_FD_185931 | JGI IMG/M metagenome (GOLD analysis project Ga0179593, IMG submission 185931) | Vadose zone soil fungal communities from Angelo Coast Range Reserve, California, USA - CZODoug2_1_08_16fungal (PacBio error correction) | ecosystem: Environmental > Terrestrial > Soil >...
ATGACACCGCCTAGAAACTCGGGACGCAAGAAAAGGGCAGAAAAAAGATCTCGGGAAGCAGTGAATGACCTGCGGGAGGAAAAGAGGCGGAAGCTGATGCTTAGTAAGGGGGATCGGGAGGGTCAAATCTAGAGAGGGAACTCTCTCTTCTCCGACTCTCGCAAATCCTCAATCTAAGACTGGAGGGAAAAAATCAGGGCATTAAGACGCAATATTCTGGGAATCGTACGGGTGACATCAACCGCAAGAAAACAACCAGAATAGCGACAACCCGTGGGGGGCGGCAGTGCAACGAAGGGTCTGGCGATAGGGAAGCATGCACAAGGGAAGTGAGGACCTCGCGGGGCACGAGGTGCGGTTGATCCCGACCTGATGAAAGCGAGGGAGAGTTCGATGCGTAAAACATATAGAAAAGGCCCAGGCGGTGCCGTCTTTAGCGCGAAGATTCTTCAAACCAGCGGGGATCAGTCCGGGAGAGTCACTATGATCCGGAACCTCTAAGACGCGCACAACATCATCAGGGAAAAGAGATCTCAGGACTCTCCTCACAGGGGAGCGGGAGAGGGTGATCGACACCAAATCATACAGGGCGGGGTCATCAATAAAACAACCCAAAAAACTTAATAATCGGAGGGAAAAAAAAGAAAAGGGGCACTGGCGAACGAGAAATATCAAGGAGCAGATGAATGGCACTTTGAACGCTAACGGCAGAGTACTGTCAAAAAGATGTCACCTTACAGAAAAAACAAGTGGGAGGACAGGGCCGCGACGCAAACCGTTGGGTACTAAGGGAGAAGGGGTTTGCTAGAAAGTCGGGTTCAGTTTGAGGGGAGGTACGACCACTCGCGTAAGAAATCAAGGTAGAAAGATAGGGGTCGACGAAAAACCGCGAAAGGACGTGTCGCCACGGAAAGCAGTCTCTCGCAAGTGGGGAAGAGAAAAGGGCCATAAAAGTCGGAGAGCGGGGAGAGGTATGAGGGTCTGGGACCTCCCTCCGTCGGGGTAGTAAAACCGACAGGCGATTGTAACGGCATCCGGTCTCGCACTGTACAAGGTGGAAAAGGCGTAGACCAAAAGGTTGGGTGACGAGTCACGCGCTGGTTTCTGCCTATCCCTAGGGGAATTTCACAAAAAAGTGTTTATAGAACCGCGGAGGACAATCTCTTCAAAACAGAGACAAGAAAACCCTCAACGAAAAACTCGTTCACAAAAGCTTCCCAAAACCCCCTGAGCATAAATTCCGCATTAAAAATGGAAAGGCGCACGGGTCCGGACGGCTATGGTTTCTCTGGTGAGGGGTTCTGGGAAGAATCTGAAAAGAGGAGTCTGATCTACGCAAAAGAAACGCTCGCAGGGATGGCGAAAGGTTCCTAGGAAGCGGGAGAAGGGAAAGGACCTGCTCTGCGAACTATTCAAGAAAAATAGTCCCCAACCTGTTCAAAAAAAGTACGAAGGCCTCACGGGCACGCAAGGAGGAAATTCCTGCACAGAGGTGGCAGGAAATCAACGTCAGATCATTGGAAAAAAAGGCAACCAAGCACCATGTAAACAGCGAATATGGGGGCCCAAGGCTCTTTGTCTTCCGAGGAGGGGCCGGAAACACGAGGAACATGGCACGGGACTTTTCAACAGGGTCCTGGCGATGGAAAAAACCAACCGAGCTGAATCAAAATGGGGTAGAATGACACCTGTTAGGGGGAAAACAGGACAAGCGGCAGAAACTAGGGTTGACGACAGGAGCGGAGCCAAAATATCCCCTGGAACAAACACTGAACTATGCGGGCGACATCGTCAAGGAAAAATATCGTACATGTGGGGAAGGTATAGCCGATGATACGATCCTAGCCAAAGCGGCCCCAGAAAAGCTCAGTGGGGCGTGATTGTCGGGGCATCCAGCACACACAGAGAGCCTCAACGCCCGGCAACTGCGTCCTTATCGGAGACACGAAAGTCTCTCGCAGTCTGTCTATCTCGAAAATGAAGATTATACCTCGTCCGCGATAACCACGGGGGGCCGCACAGTAAGCTTCGAAGTTGAGCGATCCTTGATAAAAGACGTCAGGTCAATAGCCCACCGTTGACCGATGTAAAAGGCGATTGATGCCTGGTCATCCTGCGCTGAGGGGGTTCTTCCTCTCAAACGTCTGCCAGCCAGTCGCTCACTTTCAACACTCACAGGAGGCGGGAGGAGGGGGTCAAATGTGTTGGCTGAAAAAGGTAGGGCGCAATCAAGATCGCTACTAAAAGAAAGTCAGGGGGTCTGTACTCAGCGGGAGCCGTTGAAGAAAAGAAAGCAGGGGGGGATATGGTGGCCTCCGGGGACTCCCAGCCAGTGACCGATAGGATGTGGCTAGGCAGGGGTCCTGGAGAGGGTACAGAAAAATGGGTACGCGCAATCGCAACTTGGAGGAAGATGATAGGCAATGGCCTATATATAGGAATAGAGTCCATACACAAGTCGCGCTTAAAGCAACTGCCCTACTGAATCAAAAAAGACTGGCCCGATGCTCCTAAAAACCAAGCCTACCCAGCCAGCCCTCTGACTCCACCGGTAGCAAGCATCGCGGAGGGGCAGGCACAAATTAGGAAATTGGGACGTCAAGACTACATTCGCTGAGTATCGGCGGAAGAAGAGTCAGTGAAAGGAAAGGAAAGACCTGGCAGACGAGGGGGGGGGACAAAACTGAAAGCCTGCGACCCGGGGGAGGAAAACTTCTCCGGGGTGGAGGGTATCAAATAAGATCAACAAACGGGAGCAAAAGGCAAACGCCAACCAGAGGAACTAACCAGCATGGGTGTCAACAAAACCATACAAGAGACTATTACGAGAAAGGTTCGTCTCTACCTACGACAACAAAAAAAGAGGGGGTGAGGGGGGGGAAAATGGGAAAGTATCAACGTTGTCAATCGCTCTGAGTTGATTGCATGGTGTTTTGGGGAAACTCAACCACGCATTGCTTTTTCGTCCCGGCTTTGCTGTTCTTGTGGCCCATGGGTCTACCGAAGTCTATCGCTTGTCTGGTCCCCCACAAAAGACATGTCTACTTGTTACACGGATGGCGTTGAACCGCGTCTGGCGGAAAAGGATTTAAAATGGGCATCCTGACGGAGCCGATCCCTCGCTCCACTGCCTCTTATGTCGATTAATGTTAGGAAAAAATGGAAAGCACAAAAGCAGGAGTGCGCGGGCAAAAAGGGGAAAGGGTGCTGCTGGTCAGCGAAAAAGTCGGGAAGTCCCGGGGGAAGGATGGATAAACTTAAGAGTGGGGGTATGGACCCACGTAAAGAGCATCTGAAGCCATTACGCCATTGTGCACTGAGTCTTGAACTAAATCGATGCCTTGCTGACAAAACTCTCGAACGAAAGGAAACTTTTATTTTAAGGGGAGTAACGGCACTGGAAAAGCTGTCAAAAGGGTGGGCGCGGGGGGCGGCGACGGGTCACAACAATAGAATGAAAGGTGTTCATATACCATCGCCCATACTCAGACAGGTCTGTGCAGAAAAAAACATTAAATTCAGGATTAAGAAGGGAGGACAGCAAGGGGGGGGGGGAAGCCGTGCGACACAGGGGAGGGGGCCATCAGAAGGTCCAAAAAACTGTAGTAAGGGCGAACCGATGGGGCATTTCAGTCCGTTCCAGACGCCCTCCTCTAAAGGCTGGGGTGCAATTTCGCAAGGGGAGCTCTCTCCATGGCGTCTCTCCTTCAAGAGCAGAACCCCGTCTCTCAGGATGGGTGGGCCGAGATCACGCGGTTATGGGTAGCTATGGAGACACAGGCAATTCAACATGGCAGGTAGTAACTGACGCCACGATTCGTGGGAATCAGCTAAAATAGCCGGGGTTCCAGGAAGTCCCTATATACTACGGCATAAAAGGCGGGAGAAGGGAAGAGGGCACTAAGTTGGGGGGGGACATGCCTGGGGGAAATCTTCGGAGCTGAAAAACGTTGCGCGGCAAGGACGGGCAATCGAGAAGTGCAGAGGGGGGGGGCCATCCGACGGTCATGCCGAAGATGGGGCCAGGAAGCGAGCGTTGACCTCAGACCCAATACAGCATGTAAACCAATCAAACGAAAAACGACAGACCTGTACAAAGACGAAGGGGGACCCTCACTCTGACGTCGGAAAAAAGTCTCGGGCGGTCCTTTACCCGTCTGATAAGGCCGCGCGTGTGCACTAGGCGGGAGAGGAGAGGGAGCGGGGGATGCTTCCTTACATGGCAAGGGATGAAAAGAAAGGGAAATGAGTGGCTCCGACGGCAAGCTAAAAACACCAAAAGCATGGAGCCTAATGGGTCTCCAGGAACACTAGGGGAAACCATAGCGCTAGGAACAAGTAAACTTAAAAGGAAAGGGGGGCAGAGCAAAAGGACTGGGTTACGGCGGCGGCTAGTAGCGGGGGGTTACACGCGGACGATGCCTCAGTCCGGGGTTCAAAACAGCTTGAACTACTTGAACCTAAGTGGCGAGTCAGGGCTCTCGTCGAATAGAGCCGCCGGGCCACAATTTCTAAGATGATCTCTATAAAGAACCGCGCTGGCCAGCCTGCTAGGGGGAAACGCTCCGAAAAGGGTCTGTAAAAAGCCCTCGAACCCCCCCTCGCAGGGCTCGGGGACATAGAGTAGGCGAAAATCCAAGGGGGATGAGAAGATTGGGGGAAACCAACGACTTATCCGCCGGACGGAATAGCTGGGAGGAATAGGGGGAGGAGGGGGAAGTAACAGGGAAAACAAAGAAAGAAAGTCGGAACCTTAAAACAACTTACGAACGTGCGGGACAAGAAACTACGACGTTCACAACGAGCAGGTTGTCGACCTTTTGAGGTGACTGAATCCTGGCGAGGTACAAAAAATCGGGGGAAGAGGGGAGTTTCCGTAAGATAGTAGTAGCCTGGGGACAGAACAGCTAAATGCCAAACGTTCTTTCGGCCGGTAAACTTCTCGGGGGGGGGAGTTGCATAGAGATAAAGACTTCTTCGATTAGGTCGAGGTATCTGGGTTCTGAGAGGAGATGCTCCTCAAAGTAACTGTGGTTCAGGAAGGCTGGGGATTTTGGGAAAAAAAAGAGCGATCTAGGAATGGAGGGAGAACTCGCGATAGGGTAATATCTAACTATCATCTCAATCAAGGTCTTCAGTCTCCCGGAGCGACTGCTCAGTGGATACTACAGCATTGACGGTAACTGAATGGGGGAGTGTGGTGCGAGAAAGGAGGGGGAGCAAGGCCAACCTATGTTCTTGCCACCATCTGGAAGTGAAAACAGTCTCATCGAGACCCCTCAAAGACCACTATACGCAACATTGTTCTGATTAAAATCTTTACGGAAGGGGCTCAGCATAGACACTAGGCAAGGTACTAATCCCAAAACCTCAGGGGCTGGTCAAGAAGGAGACAAAGAATGCCAAAAAGGCGAGGTATCTATGAACCGGATTACCACATCAAAAGGGGTCAAAAGCGCGGAGGCGTGAAACTTAACAACGTTCTAGGACTCCCGGGGGTTCGTCGACTGGGGGAAGATTGGGGCTTGGGGGGCTCTGAGTGGTTGGGTGGTCTTTAGGTGGGGTGGGAATGCCCATCCTTGACATGGGTCTATTCCCTATATGGAGACTGACATTACGAACTGTTGATTCCTCGAAAAGACGTTAAGTCCCTCTCCATAGAACGTAGGGGGGTAAGGTCAAATGATTAGATCAATATCGGTGACTCTAAATCTCTACACAAATCCCTCATGGGAAGCCTACAAACTCATCACAGACATTCCTTAGTCTTCCCCTCAGGAAAGATCTCTTTGTGGGCTTGGGACTGGTAGTCTGTGGGCATTCTGCTGGGGTCTCATAGTCGCACATAAATTTTTAGGCCCAGAGTTGTTGGATAGGTGGTACGAATAAATCCACTTGTGGGACTTGAATTGTTGCTTCATCCCAGAGATTGGATATCATAAAAAATCACCTTTCAACCTCACCGGCGGGAGACAATCAAAGTACCATTTAGCTGCCCAGGCTCTCCTCACTATGTTGCCAAAAAGGGAGGGGGGTCGAGGCTGTGGCGTTCGGCATGGTCAATGAGCCCAAGATTTCTTTCTTTTTCTAGTGGCGTACTTGCCGCGTGGAGACCCGTCGCTTTCTGGGCGCTGGCGAGGGGTTTAGGTATGCGGAATTACTGTCAATCAAATGCTAGGCAAAAAAATGCTCGGCAGCACAACTCAAGTTCCGCAGGATGAATACAATCTCTCCCCGCAGTCCTAAAGGGGGGATTGAAATATGTTGCCGAACAAGCCATAACTTTCAGCGGACCTGGTTTTGGAGGGATGGAGACGGTCAAAGCGTGAAAACTCCGTTAAACCCGAAAAGTCGTAATTGGGGGTAAGTGGGGGCGGCTGCCCAAGTTGAATTATCTCCGGGTTCATCAGGTCTGTTCCGTTGAAAAAACTTATTTGGTCCACGTCACAGTGAAGTCTCTTTCATCTTTCCCCTCGCCTGAGTATGGTTCGAAAGCTGGATCACCCACTCGAAGACGGGGTTACACGCGAACATTGGGGGTTGTCTGGGATCCTCGTTTAACCTGTCAGTCTGGCGTAGGAAATCAACCTCCGTGCGAAACGCCATACCCGGGTGGTGGCCGGTCTAACCGTGTGATGTCTAGTGGGGGGAAGACGGCATGAGGGTAGGTGGTAGCGTGATGCGCAGCGAATTCAAAAGAAAAACTTCTAGCATGGAAGTATAGACCATCTTCACTTCTCAGGGAGCTTATGGAAAAGGTGGTTGAGAGGTAGGGGGCTTCGAACACTCCAACCGGGTTGAGAGTAGTGGCGTCCAACCAAGCCCAGGATAAAGTGGACTATCCGTTGTAATTCAACTGAGATGTTTCCCTGAGCACACACTTGGCCGTCCTTCTCCTTTGGGACGTCTGTTCAGCCGTGACTCGCGCCCGGCCCGACCACGGCGCCGCCGGCTGTGAAGGCCCTTTATATAGGTTAGCGTTTGCCTCTCCACCGACCCCCGGATCCGACCCAAGAAAAGCTCCCAAAACCGAACAGGTATTTGTGTTTTCTAAAAAGGGTCAGGACTCACGGGGGCGATAGGGATATCTCTTCAACAAAAAACAACGTATAGATTAAGAAACTACTTCCGACGGAACCTGCTATGGTCCTGCGCTGACCATAACAGTGTCGGGGGGGGGGGACTTGTAATTCCGTTTAAATGCCGGCGGGTTTCATTGCCTCAATTAGCTCTACCAAAACTAGGAAAAGAGGACAGGGGGCAATTATGGGGGGGGTATCTCGGGTTGAAACGGACTGGAGTCAGGGGAAGGTAACTGCTGAAGCCTTGAAGCAAAAATAAAGCTAGGTTGAATGAAATCTGGATTGCTTCTGAAGGGTTAGAGGACGTGCTGTGGTTGCCGAAAAACATCGGTCCATTCCAACGTGAGGTGTGGAGTGGTGGCTCTGGGCTACGTAGGAGGTGCACTCACAACGCCGTCTCGGGGGGCGACATTCCGAGCGTGGGGCTAGGGGCTTTTACACCCTCTGGCTGGGGAAACAGCTGCAGCGCCGCGTGGGGTACCAGGATCAAACCCATCCGTAAAAGCCAGAAAGGGCCTCCGAGAAATCGCGAAGCCCGGGAAGCGCACCTCAAAGCAACTACTAAAAGTGCTGAAAAGGAAGCGAAAACGGTGGAGGGCCAAAAGACTCAGCAACCATCTCCAGGGGGCGTGGGGGACCGATCTGCAAACATAAAAAAAAGTAATGACACGGGAGGGAGGAGTGTGAGTCTTAAGGGGGGACCGTTCAGCGAAAGGCAAAAATGGGAGAAAATACCCAACTGGACAGAATCTCTAGGAAAACATGGGCGGGAAAGACGCCAGTCCGTAGGTGATATCCTTGCCCCAATAAATTAAGGGGCAATTGATACAAAAGCGCAAAATGGGAGACAGGACAGCTACAGGCGGAGACTGTATAACCAAGCGTGAAAGGAGACGCTTTATAGGCTCAACCATGAAAGGGGAAGGGCCTTAGTGACGTAAAACTGGAAAACACGAAGGTCAGTCACATGAAATATATAAAAAAAACTCTCCGCGACTCACTGTAAAAATATCCAGACTCTCAGGATGCGCCCTCTCTAGCCCCGGTGATCTTAAAAATCAAAAGGAGCGAAGGACACACCTTGGGAAAAGAGCTAAAAAATTTTCGGTAAAACGGGCCACGGGGGACGGTTTCAATGAGGCTATCAGGACTCGCTAAAGCGCCGCACTAACTCTAGGGAAAGGAAGTCAGGAAGGGGACTAGCTGGGAAGGAAAATCAAAATTAGCAGAAGGGACTAAGTACCATCGAGGTGGAACAATAAGGCGCGTCTGTGTGGCAAAGAAACAACGCCACCAAACTGCTACCTGAGCGGGGGGGGCGCGGCACGCCTGTTCAGGAGGGGGATAGGGGGGGACCGCGTCACAGGGATTAAAAAAATGAGTGGGGATTGGGGAGGTCTCATCCGCGGGACGAGAGAAGGGAGAAAGAGGGGGGGGTAAACTGAACCGCCCCAGGGGGTGGGCGGGGGAGAAAAAGGACTGAAATCTATCATAGAAAGGGGGGGCCATAGCGCAAGAAAAGGACTAGACGGCGCAAAAACACGGCAAAAATCTATCCCTATAAAAGGGATGCTCTAAAAGGAGGATGGCTGGGGGGGGAGTAAGCCCAGATAAACTCCAGACATTCTAGGGCGGAAACAATCACGACTCCGGAATAACAATTAGGCTAAAACGGCAGAAAAACCAAGACTAGCAGATTGGAAGAGGTGGTGTCCCAGACCACGATCTGAATTCAAAAACAGAAATGGTTGTACAACGGGCCAAAACATGGTCGGACGTGAGGAACGCCATAACAAACGTAGAGGGGCAGAATGGGTAAAGGGGATCGGAAAAAAAAAAACGGAGCGAGTTTTAAAAAAGACGTAGGTGCCAACATAGTCGACTAACATTTCAGCCTAAAGTGTCCCTAATCGTGAAGTAGAGTCGCTGAGGGAAGGATGTCCGAACCGGGCCGGTCTCCAAAAAATGCGGATACAGCGGTCCAGCGGAACGGCGTGCGCAGTCAAGTGTGGGGGCCCTTAAAAAGTTCAGAGCGATCGCCCCGACCGCATTAGTCCAAACGGTCACTATTGTGGGAAGGGAAAAACACGGATCCAATCAGAGAAATTACCAGCTACATCGGGAAAGCCTCCGGCCAAAAGAAGTGCCTCCTGGTTCCCCGGGCCGGCCAGGGCCTAAGGAGTGGGGGAGAGTTGAAGTACGGCGGAGGCGCGACCGTGTGCCCGATGGGTATGACTCAGGGGGGGAATTCCTAGGTTAACGGCTCATGCACCGGCAGAGAACGAGCCAGGATCCTTCCTAGAAAAACAGCAAACTCGGCAGTAAAGGGGAAAAGGTCCCTACCCCAAAAACGTAGCCTGATCCTTGGAAAGACTCTTCGGGCTCGGGTGGGAAGGGCTTCTGGCACGCAAACTCATAAAAACGTGCAGGGTTCTTACACGAGAGGGATGGCCATGGTAAGGAGTGCAGTGTAAACATAATCGTGAAGGCCCGGAGTACCTACAAAATGGAGTACCAAACCCTAGTAACCCGGGCAAACCGGGATAAACCTTATAGGCATGGGGGGGGAGAACATCTCAGGCACTAGTGGGATTATCGGAAGCGTGTCCAACTCACATGGGGGAAAGGAAGGGTTTAAAACGAATCCAGACCGAACAGAGCTAGCCACATCTTCTTCATTCCTAGTCGCGCGTTTATCTAGGGAGGAAGAGGATGCAGCAGGCGAAAAGAAACAGCAGGCCAGTGAAGAACAGTAGAAAGCAAATGAAAAAATAGCCTGAAGAGAACGGGATAAGGCACCATCCCATGAACATGGAGCCTTGAGTCAAATGTCTACACTCGAGGGTATGGAGGGGGTCTTCCAGATCTCAGAAATCAGGTAAAAACTGAGGTACATTCCGTAATGAAAGGGTACCACAATAGTCGGTGTCTTGAGAAGTAAATTAAGAGCAAGATCATTGAATCGGTGAAAAAAATTGAAATGGGTAGATCGAGATTAATACTTCAAGTCCAAGAAAGACATCTGAGCCATACAGACAGCGGGGAGTTTCGTACCGCAAGGTACCTGTCTCTGACAAAACCGACAGGCAGCAACATCCTCCATCAGTCACAAAAACAGGCGCAGAATCTCACGGTGTCAGTGCAACGGATGAATATTTGCGTAATAAAAAAAGAAGCGGCAGAGCGCTGAACTCCGACAAGGATGACGGGGATGCCGGCAGTCGAAGGGAACAGGGGGTGACAACGGTGTTGGGGAAACAGACAACAAATTGGGAAACCTTGGTCATGCAGAAACGTTGTCAAAGACGCGGAAGTACATCAGGCGTGGAACAGAAGCGCCCAGCCGCCGCGGAAAGCATAGAAGCAGGGTTGTGAGGGGACACAGTCAGCATCGGGATAATAACGGGGGGGGACAGGGAATAAGCGACAACAAAAAAGGGGAAGGGGAGGAAAAAAAAAGAGATAGACATTGAAATGGGGGTAAAACGAGTGAAGGACTGGGTTGGCAACTAAAATGCTGGACGTGATTCTAAAACTCTGCTGGAAAGGGAGCACTGGTGCTTCCTAACACTTCTAAGTTATCATAAAAGGGGGACGGGCACCGCGAATGGCGGGAGTTCAAGGGATCTCGTTTTGGAAAAAAAAAGGGGGTCGGGCGGGCTAAAAAAAAGTCGTATGAAGGGGGAAGATGACGACATCAGATCCTCGCCGGAGGGATTGAAATTGAGTTTCTGAGAGGTTGGGCAGGCCCGCGCTATGATTGAGCTGGAGGAAGAGTGGCAATCTGTTCTCTGTTGCGAAAGGGCTACGTCTACAGGTAGTACGACTTCCTTTTTACTGAGGGAAGAGGGACGCGATGGGTATTACCGAAACCGGGTAAAGCCGAAGCCGGTGCCACAGGGCAGGAGAATGGGGGGGGGGGAAAGGGGGGACACGCGAGGTAGGTCAGCTAAAACAGGAAGATCACCTGCTCCACCCGAACCAAGACGCAGAGGGGGAAGGAGGGGGAAAAAGTGAAAACTGGGGGCCGGGAGTGGGGGGGGGGCCACGGGAGCGGTGTTTAAAAACATAAAAAGAGTCTAAAAGCTCGACTAATCAACAGAGCCGGGTACTTGTTGTGAGGGGGGGGCAGGGACGAAACGGGATCAGGAAGGGACTACAGGGGATATTTGAACTGGGCAAACGTCGTGAAGGTCCAGTGCGAGGCAAAATTTTCTGTGCCAAGCGGAAAAAGGAAGAGGACGGAAAAATACCGTTAGGGAAGACAGGGGCAGTCTCGGCGGGCAGGAAGAAGGGGGACCGCGGTTTTCTGTGAGCGGACAACTACACTAAAGGGCGGAAAAAAAGAAGACAAGCGCTCTTGGTGACCGATTCTGTGCACGACGTAGGGGACGTTCTTGAAAGGGTTGGCTCTCCAGGGGAGACGAAAGCGTGGAAGAGGGCATTGAGAAATCTTAGACAGTCGGGGGGGTAGCTCAACCCAAACAGAATCTGACCTAGCTAAGGAAGAGGAAAAGGAACCTGCTGGGGGCCAAATGGAAAGCAGTAGAGGGCACACGAAGAAAGAGCGTCAATTATTCGCCGGAGCATAGAACAGAGTTCCAGAGAAAGGCGCGGTTAGCCGGGGGGAAAAAGAAAAAAAGCGCAGGGGCTAAAATGACTGAATCAAAGAGGGGGCGCGTGGTCAGGAAGCTTGCTTTCTGGGGAAAGTGTAGGTTATCGTCCTTTTGAGGACTAAAGAACCAGGAGAGCTCCGAAGAAAACACCGAAAGAGAACAAGAAGCTCAGTGCGCGCCGAGTAAACCAGAACCAGGAGCCCGGAAAGGCCACGGGAAAAGGAAGCGGCACTTCTTTTCCCGACACGGGAGGGGAGGGGTAGGAAACGCAAACCGAGTCCTCCCGGGTACGTACACAACGGGACGTGGAAAAAGCCGGAGCCGAAATAGCGGCGATCGGGCCAGAAGGGACAAATGCAAAGCAATAAAGCGCACGCCTCCTAAACTGAAGCGTCGAACGCTTGTAGTGGATACCTCACCGGCAGGCAGGGCACAGAAAGCCCGATCAAGAAGGCTTGAGTGACACAAGTTTAACGAATGGGGGAACGGTAAGGATTCAGGCACAAGGAGTAAAGTCGGAAAAATAGAGAAAAAAAAGCGGATCCTTCAGCCAGAACACCGTCGGTCACCAACTACCCGGGAGGATCTAGCCAGGGGAGGGTCTCGTTATGGGAACAAGGGAAAAGGGAGGTGCCGTGATAACAGATTTCGGGAGAAAAATGAAAACTGAATTTGGTGAGGGGGAAACATACGGGGAGTGATTAGCTCCTTCTAGGTCGCGAAAGCTCGGCAAGAGTGTCGATCTCGGGGGATCGTGCTAAAACAACTCGAAAGAAAAACGGGACGAAAAGTCTCTTGGGGATCCGGGGAGGGAAACGCTTCTTATGGGCAGGAAGGGCCAAGATCTGTAGTCGCGCCGGGGGAAGGAAAGGCCCGAAACGAGCCACGCGAAACCGAACTGTTCAGAAAATACAAAAACCAACCGACACACAGGGATAGTGTGGAAAAGCTTAAAGAATGAGGAGAACCGCAGCCACACGAAAGAGGGGGGGTGTGTCCAAGGGGGGCCCTCAGGCTACCGAGTGTCGATGACCAGGTCTTGACCAAGCAAACGCCTCCAGGTAGAGGGGGGTTCATGTGTTGGTGTCTTGTGGGGATGAAAAAAGGAGAGGACCCGGGGGGGGAGACAAAGGATGGGGCGTTCGGGACCAAGTCCTGCTGGGGTCCGCACCCAGAGGGACAACAGGGAAGGCAAGATGCCACGGGGATGTCTTAGGGCCGATCTGGGAAAGAAGGGAGCACATGGGCCAACAGCGAACGCATAAAACATCGGCCCATACAGCAAATGCGGGCTGTCTCCCAATGGTCAAGTACAATCGCAGAGGGGGACGTCGGGGAGTGTGGGGATCTCGTGACCTCACAGAAGAAGATGGCTTCTCTAGAAGAGTAAGGTGGTTGAGACGGAGGGTCCACTAGAAAAAGAATGAAAAATGAAGGTGGGGGAGAAAAAAACATATTAAAACTTCCATTAAAAAAAGGGAGGTCATAGAACAGCAGGGACGAAGATTCCAAAGAATCGAGCTACGCGGCTGCATACGGACAAAGACGAGTGGGCACGTGAAAGAGGCTCTGTGGGTTAAGGAGTGACAACAAGTCGGTGCCGAAGGGGAGGAGGGGTCCAAGGCCGAGGAAGAGCACGGCAATCTCGCACGAAAAGCGATGTGAGGAAGCCGAAAAGACCACCTCCTTCGGATGAAGGGAGAGGACGAAAAAAAAAGAACTACCTGTCCGGGGTGCGGGGGGGGGGGATAGGATGGGGGGGGCAGGAAACGCTAAAGTCCGGAACAGAAAGCGGAAATCAGTCCCTAGGGGGCCCGGAAGTTAAAAGAAAGAAAGAGCTACAAAAGGGGGGTAAAAAGGGGTCAAGGGGTCTAACGTTATGGGTGTAATAGGGCCGCTGGATCGAAATGACAAAGACTAAAGGGGGGGAATCTATCAACAAGATAGAAGGGAATTAGGGGTTCGGGACTTTGGAAAAACTTCTAGGCGATAACCAGCGAGCGAAAGAACCAGGTGCCGCGAAACAACGAGGAAGGGTGGGAAATTCCAACAAAAGAATCAAGATAAAACTGCTACGTAGGGGGAACCCATCGGCATCCACCCTCCTCGAATTTATTCCCTGAGTAAAAAGTTGGGACTTTCCTGGACAATGGAAAATTTAAAAGACCACACCTACCCACGGTTCGGGGAAGCCTGCCTATGAAAAAACCGAGGGGGTATAGAGGATAGGCTCCGCTGGACATGGGTGATCGCACCCACGTAGGGAACGTCCGGATCCCAACCCACCGCGGAAACGTAGTCGAATAAGACGACGACGTGTTCAGCGAAAGATCTCGATCAACAGGGAGGAAAAAAAGTCAAACCCTAAAATATTACACGTCAGGGGACAGGACTGCCCTGACGGGAAGCTTGGAGGGGCTCCGGTCTCTTGGGTGGCCTGGGCCGCAAGAAGCTCAATATTAAGCACGGGAGGCAAAAGGAAGGCCGCGAGGAGGGATTGGAATAAAAGGAACCCAGTCCCCAGGATCCTATCAAGGTAAGCAAGCGCTTCGGTGGAGAAAACATGGGTCTCGGAGGGCATCTTTAAAAATCAATACTTTGTGGGGGGGGAAGTAAAAAAAAAAAATGAGCGCGCCACTGTATGTGGACTGTCGTTGTGAGTCTAGAAGGAATGGGACCTTTCTCCAGACTATGGGGCAGAAGTGGCGGGCGTTGGTGTCCTAGTTTAAAACACGCATTTTGGAAGTAGATCTGAAGAGTGGAATCAGTCAACAGAGTAGTACCGACAGCAAAAATGAACGTCGAGAAACGAACCGAACCATCGAGTCTGAAAACACTGGGCAGGAACCGCGGCAGTTAAGA
>Ga0179593_1501047_pt1 | contig 14560 bp, 19 predicted proteins | sample CZODoug2_1_08_16_FD_185931 | JGI IMG/M metagenome (GOLD analysis project Ga0179593, IMG submission 185931) | Vadose zone soil fungal communities from Angelo Coast Range Reserve, California, USA - CZODoug2_1_08_16fungal (PacBio error correction) | ecosystem: Environmental > Terrestrial > Soil >...
ATCGACAAACCCGAAACGTTAATCCTCCCAAAGCTCAAAGAAAAATTTGTTATCCTTGGAGGAAGATCAGGGTTGGGAAAAGGGAAGGGGTCAATCTTGCTCTTTAAAATCCTATCCGTATGCTTAAGTAAGAAGGGGGATTGAACATTAGAAAGAGCAGCACAAGAAAGACCCCTCTATCGCTGGAGAAAAGTCCCGCCTCATTGGAGAACCAAAATTAGGAAAAAAGGGGAGAGGTCTACATTGAAAAGGATTCGTACACGAAGGGGGGGACCCACACGGTCGCCACCGGGGAAAATGGGAGCACAATTTTGGAAAAGGTAGCTGAACTCTTCGAGAAGAAGAGGTTGTCATCTGGGAAAGAGGGCGGTAAGAGAAAACCTGGTAACGCTAGCTCAGGGGGCCAGACCACCGGTAGAAGGGGGCCTTTGTTACGAAAAAAAAGTTGTTAGCTCAGTGGCGTGGCAACGCGGAAAATCCAGGCCAGGAAAACTTACTACAAGGGCGGTATCAAAAGGGAGAAAAAAAATTACGGTCACAGCGACAGTGGAATGTTGCGGTCGATCACGTGGTGTGCTGGGGAATGGGGGCCGCAGGGCATAAGCAACCATCCTCAACAAAGCCAGAACTTCGAGAAGGGTCCCGTAGCCATACTGGGGACTTTCTGGCGAAATGACCAAGAAAGTGTCCCGTCAAATGTGGATGGGGGCAGGAGGGCGGAAGGTTCAAGGAGCCCTTGAGTCAAGTATAACACAAGAGAGCTCAGTAAAAGAACCGGACCCGGCGTTGTTATTGAAAAAAGTGTCCAGGGGACGTAAAAAGGTTCTGAAACGAAGGACGACGTGAAATATTAGGACCTAAAGAAGGGAGGGAATCCGACCTAAATTCGAGAAAGGATGATGCCACGGTCAGAAGGGGAAGGGGGGAGAAGTGTGGACAAACCCCGGCTGGAAATGCGATGTAATTTTCAGAAATTCTCAAGGAAGGGAATTTAAAGAGGGGGGTATCCCGTTACTTGGGCCGAGGAATAAACAACGAAAAAAGGGACTATACGTGATGAAAATTCACAAGAAGTTAACTTTACAAGGGAAAGGGGGCTACTACTGGGAAGGGGAAAAAAAAAAAACTTCTTGGAACACAGGAAGTCAGCGTAGTGAGAAAACTCACCTTCTGGCGCGACCTAAGCCAACGTGGGTTCATGGTGTCGCAGGTCAACGGGGGAATGTTGACCAGTTGGAAGGAGGGCGCAGAAAACTTGGTCTTGAGGGGGGGCAACGAGTCTTTCCCGCGAGTGGGGTTGGGCAGTTATGGTGTGAAGACTCGTATGAAAGAAATGAAAACCATAAAAAAGTTGATACGAAAAAAAGGGACTTCGATAAGTACACCTCGAAAGAGGTCAAGTAAGGATGACAAAAACTGAGGGACCCACCCCCCCCCAGGGGGGCTGGAGCAAGAAGAAACCCCACTTACATTACAGATGTATGCGAGGGAATGTAACTAGGGGAACTAGCATCCGCCGACAAAAACTGAATTCGCATTAAGGGGATATCACATCAGGAGCGTCTTGTCGAAAAGCCGTATATGAAGGTAAAAAACGCGAATGGTGCGCGCGCAAACGGGAAAAAAAAAAAAAGCTACCACCTTTATGAACAAAATCGGTGGTCGTCGCGAGGGGTGAGCGAACCCGTCCTAAGACCGCCGGAAAAGGAGCCTCGACGCTGGAATTTCAGGGGATTATCTGGCAACCTTAGGGAACGGCGTACCAAAAGAGAGGGGGGCAAGCGTGGGGGGGAAAAGAAGATCCTTTTATGTCAATCAGAAGGAATGAGAGATAGAAAATCCTCGTTCCTTAATGCTTTTCAGGGCTATATGTTTCGACAAAAAAAAAAAGGGGATTTTCATCCAGGTTAGGGGCTTGGGGCCTTACGAACTGGAGAGAAAGGGCAACCGGATAGAGTGGGGAGAGCAAGAAGTTCAAAACATAGGAAGAGGGCTGAAGGCGCTGGGGGGAAAAGACTCTAGTCTAACTGCGGAAACTTCACGTTCTTACTGATGGGGGTTCAAGGCAAAAGGAGCTCACGAGCTTCGGTTGGGGGGCGCCGCGGAAAAACGCGGAAAGAAACTCTCAGAGGGGGTCATGGTAGCATAGAAAAATCAAAGACGACGAAGGAGAAATATAGGGGAGTCAGTTTATGGATTGAAGGTGGTTTAAAACGAAGCATTCTCTTTGCAACAAAAGAAGGAGAAACTCAACACACCAACTGGTAGAGAGATTGTAAGTTCAATAGTGCTAGGCGGGAACAACAACAGAAACCCCAGGGACTTGAAGAAGGAGGAGGATCGTCGTGAGCGTGTTATCAAAAGATGGAGGGAAACCAGGACGACACTCGCAAAGGTCAACGAAAGTTAGGATACCAAGAGGCGATGCTAGGCTTCCGCCTCGCGCTTCTAAAAAATCCGCTTTACCCGTTGAGGAAAAAAGATGTATAGAACTTCAGGTTATGTAGAATGAAGGAAAAAACAGGCGAATGCCTAGAATCCTACTGATTAAACCCCGAATAGATCAGACCAATAAGACCGGAACAGGCCAGCTCCATTTTTAAAGTCCCGCTCATATGGATCAAGAAAGTCTATTGACATAAGGGGGGAATTGGGGGGCCAGGGGGGGTCAAAAAAATAAAACAGTGGGAAAAGAACTTGGGGAGGGCGGGTTCGTTGACTTTGGAGAAAAACGGGGTAACATCCCTTGAAAACAAACCGCGACGGGGGACCAAGTTCAAGAAAGGGGTCACGCAGACTATAATCGGGGCCAGATATAGCAAAACAAGGAGAAAGACCAGTATGCCTTCATTAAATTAAAGCGAGGACGGGTGAAAAGAACAAGCGAAAGATAGAAACGCGTTAGACCGGCACGTAACGGGACAAGCGGGCTTAAGACGCGCAACAATAGCGTCGGAGAGTGTGGATCTTCTCTAACATTTAAGACCCACAGAGGACGCTTCAACGAAAGGCAGGTCAGAAACTGATGAGCAGCCTTTGGAAGCGATTCCGGCAAGGAAAAAAGTTTGAAAAAAACGATACGAGCAGACATGTCCGCGGTGGGGTTCCAAAAGAAAAGGGGACGTGCTACCGCGACTGGAAGATTAGAGCGAAGGTTGTAGAACACACTCGCTAATAAGGCGTCTTCTGAAAAGAAAATTAATTGAGAGAGGTCAGAGCTCTGACACCAAGCCGTCCCAGAAAAGAATACCGGACGGCGAGAAGGCTTGAAGGAAGGGATCTAATACGGCCAAAAATGAAATGTGGGGTAAAGTAGAAACGGAAGAGAGAAGAGAGTTAAACCACGGGTGTAAAGGGAGGTACTCGGAAAAGGCGCGCGGGCTATAAAATCTTAAAGAAAAGCGTTAAAGCGTAGCCCCCGCAAAAGTTCAAAGCCCTAAGCACTCGAGAAAGAGGGGTTTCAGACGGTAAGAAGGGAGGAGAGGATCGGAACAAGAAGAAAAGACTCCGGAATGGACCTTCGCGAGGGGATTTTGAAAATTCCCCAGCTACTTATGGGCCGAAGCCGGGCGGCGAAAGTCCAATTTAAAGTGTAAATTGAACCGTGGAATAAGGTCGACTGGGAGGGCGGATTGCCGGGCTAAGTGGATGCATAAGGGGGAGGGGTTTGCGTTCCCATATAGGGGCAGGAAAATGGGGAAAAGTAATTGGCAAATGACAATCTGGTTTAATTATCAAACTGCCTGGGGGCGAGAGAACGGGGACGGCGGCGAAAGAATGGGATACTTGAAAAACGTGTCGGGAGCGCGACATGCCAAAGAGACGGAAACCTACCTACGGAAGGGGAGGGGGATGAAGGCACTAAGGGAGGGGGGGGGGAGGGTCGAGAGGGTGAAAAAAGCATAAGAGGATGTGGATCTCGAAAAAAACATGCAAGTCAAACGGCAAAAACTCGGAGGAAAATAGAAAATTTAGGGAGGACTGGAACAGGCGAGTTCAATTTTTTGGAGAGAAGTTCAAGGAAAAAATGGAGCGTCAAGATCTGTATAACCAAGAGTAGCAAAAGGTCTACGAAGTATATGGTAAGCAAAAATCTAATCCAGATGAGGGAACAATAAGGGAAACCTATGGCCGGAGCAGCAAGTAACAGAAACTGTACCATAAGAAAAGGGAAGAGCCTGTATCTGGGTCAGGGAAAGAATTTCTGATGGGATAAAATATTTTTCGGACCGAGGCGAAAAATGCTTTAAACCAGTTTGGCAAAAAGTCGCCGGGTTCGGGGAACCTAAGAAGGGGTTCTCCAATGGGCGGGGAGTGCCTAAGGAGGCGCTGGGGATGGTGAGGCTGCGATGAAAGGAAAAACTTAAGCAAAGGCTGTCAATCAAAGGAAGAAAGGAGAGGAAGAATACGGATTACTTAAAGAAAAAAAACTATTTGGGATGATTAAAGGGGGACAATGAGCGTGGGAAGAACCACTGGTTAAAAAGGGGAGAAAACACAATGCACTGGGGAGGAGGAAATTTCGTCGTTGCATGTGAAGATGTACGGCAGGGGGAACTCTCAGCATAGAGAGATCACTGCCTAGCACGGACAAAAAGGCATAAAAAGAAGTCACCACACGGCAATGCTGGATGAGGGTGAAGACCACAGTGGGGGGAACGATAAGAAGAGGATAATTGAATAATAATAGAGCGAGTTCGTGTTGGGCTTCAAGCCAGAAAAGTCTTGGATGCACTATTACGAGAGGTCAAGACAGCGAATTAGAATCGGAGAAAAAAAGCAAGAGACCCAGAAAGCCTGCTAGCGACGACTATTGAAAAGAAAGAATAGTACAAACCAGGCGAAGCGAAAAGGAAAAAAGGCTCGGTCCACACAGTTTCACGCCGAAGGACTAAGAAAAAAGGGAGTGGCGAAAAAAGGTAGCTTAAGAGGGGCCAGATACGGTGGGGACTGTACAAAGGCGTCGTAAAATAAGGCCTAGCGCCGAATTTGCCACGTCAAAGGATCTTGGAACTTTGGGCCGGGGGGGGGAACGACGGAGACCGTTTGGGGAGACTGGCGGGGAGAAAGCAGAAACACGGAGAAATGAAGCCGGCGTAAAGAGGGCGGATAAATTTACAAGATGATGGCGAAGCGACAGAGAAGGTTGAAGGGCGCGTCAAAGAGGGGTCGGAGGGAAAAGGGAGTGCCGCGATCCAACCAAGAAGTCACCAGATTCAGTCCACTGAGAGAACCACAGGGGTCCTGAGCCATCCTTAACTTAAGGGGGCCGTAAGGACCCACGAGGGGGGGTATCAAAATGAAGAGCAGGAGGAGAGGCGCATCAACCTGGGGGAATAAAAACCTGGAGAAGTACAAATGCAGCTCCAAGCGGTGGGAGAGGAATTGAACAAAAATCAAGAATTGAGGACCACAGGTGGGCTGATAAAAAGGACATGTGGGGAACGGAAGAAAATAGTAACAGGAGCAGAAGTAAAAGTGTAGAATTTACAGATCAAGGATTAACAAAATTCAAGATGAAAATTGGCCCGGGGGAAAACCCAGATTCAAGAATCAGCTTGTAAGGTTAAGAAAAAATAAAAAGACGAGGAAAGGAAATGAGAATCACTGGGGGGGGTGGAATGTTAGATTGAAGGGAAAAGCGCTAATAAATTTGGACCACATGGAAAAGTTTTGATAAGGACAATGTGTCATTGCGGGGGATACTAAGACCCGAACTGAAACGCTCGAAAAAAAAGCGAAATTATAACGCCGCATCAGGAGGACACCGACCCCACGGGGTTGAAAAAAACCCTATGGGGAAGCGGACTGATAAGGGTATACCAGTGACCTTCATTGGTGAAGGCCCCAGGTTTTGAAAAGTGAGAGGGCGTTCCAAGTAAGGTAAGGTGTGGGGCCTGGGACGGGAAGGTGACGTTGAAAGCAGGAAGAAAATCATGGGGATCGAAAAAATATCTCGATGGGACACTAGGTAGTAGGGGAGGAAAACAGGAAGAAAACCTGGGCTGCGTAAGACCATTAAGGATTGCTCGAATCTGGATGCGACAAGTCCGGGATCTTTTAGACTGACGCCAGGCGCTGAATAGCCTGGACGGGTGACCGGCAAGGGGGGGAGGAGCTGAAAGAGGGGGAGGGGGCAGCTACGAAAAGAAACGGGGGTGTTTTGAACCTGGGGTAACCATTTTGTTCTAGCGTCAAAAGCCTCCGGAGGAGAAAAGTATAGGACGAAGGGGAGGGAGGAGGGAGAGCAGATGCGAACCTTCCTCCTACCTCTTACGAAAACGCAAGCCGGGGTAAAGAAAAAAGGGGTCTCGGTTTTTTTATGTATCACGCGGCCAGGGAAGAGATGTTGGAACAGTCTGGAAAGGACGGGGGGAAAGACAAAAAGCTCAGAGTTGATGTCCTCAAGAGAGGAGGCGAAGAAAAAAGTGAACAGGAAAAAAAGAAAATTGTAAACGAGGGAAGGGAATGTTCGAAACACTAAAGAATAACCAGGGGAGGGAGAAAGCGGGAACTGACCTAGGGAGCGAACTGGAGGTGTACAGGGGGAAAGTGGCGATCTCTACTGTTTTTTATATCAGCCTTCGGCGACATTCGCTGACAGACTTCTAAGAAGGGAGGGAAAAGTCTCATCTTCTGTTTTTCTGAGGAAACGGTGTACGAGGGGAAAAAACGGGAACTGTATGGGAAAAGCTGCCAGCGCTCAAAACGCGTAGAAGATTCCGCAAGGGGGGGAGGCAAATGGTTGAAACCAAAAGACTACCCGACGAAGAAATCATTCAAAAATACTCGGCAGCATGGTGAAGATACGGGGGGGGCGCTAGATCTTGAGAGGAAGAAACAAAGGAGAACAATCTCTCGTAAAACAAAAAGGTAAAAGAAGTTGTTCGAAAGGGCAAGAAGGATCGGAGCCGCAAAAACCACTTCCACCCCGCAAAAAAGGCTGGCCGAAGTATGCCTAGGGAAGGGGAGTCGTTCTTTTTTAGAAAATGTAAAGCGCACCCTAAGGCCAAAGCGGACCGAGAATGCGTAGAAAAAGAGGATGCTGACAAGGAGTAAAATCAAAGAATCAGGCGAAATCAGGTTGAAAAAAATGGTATCAGAAAACATACCATTAGAAGGGGGGAAGGAGACTAAAGCCGGGGCCTGCTTACGAAAGCCACAGCGATGGCCTCACACGCAATGAGTAAACCCCTTGCGGAAAAGACCAATAGATCCCTAAAAACAGGGAAACCCTGTATTGATCCCGCCTCATAACAGAGCACAAATATCTATGCCGTGGGGGGGGGGACCAGGGGTTTGAAATAGGAAGCGCCACGCACATATAAGAGGATAAACAGGATCGGGTTCGTACTTTTCTCAACACTGAAAAAAAGAGGGAAAACTCAGGGCCACACAGGAGGACAATTGGGGAAAACGGAAGCTGAGCGTTGCCATAAAGAACAAAGCGAATTCGCAAGACGTATGGAAAAAAAAGAAACAGTTCAGAGGAAGGGTCATAATAAAACAGCGAACAGCTCTGCGCCCTCTCTCGAGAAAAAGAAGACAGCATATTGGGGAGAGGGGCGAAACGCGCGTGGACTGAACGGGTGGGGTCGAATCGTCGAGACAAGGTCCAGCCCCCTGAGTCCTCCGCCAGGGCAGAATCATCGGAGGCCACGCATTCTCGGGGCCGGCCTGGCAGAGGACACGAAGGAAAGCATCAATAGAGCAGGACCGCGAGTTTTTTTCCTCGCTGGGAAAATAACGCCAGTTGCCCGAGGGAACCGACTGGTGCAAGAAGTTCGAGGTTGGTACGGCACTCACGATAGAATTCGTCGAGAAAAGAGAAAGGCGGGTGAAACTGAGTCAATACAGAAAAAAAGGGAGTGCAAAATCAGTACAGGCAAAATAAAAGAAGAAAACGGGAACTATGTTTAAGGGCAAGGTAATGGGAAAACGCGCAACTGGGGAGAAATGAGGAAAACGCAGGGAAAAAGAAAATCAATGGAAACAAAAAGGGGGGGGGGGGGACGCTGCCAGAAACGTGCTCAGGGGCTCTTTCGCGAACGTTTGAAAAGAGGGAAAGGTTAAGCTTCGAGCCCCGCAATAATGAAGGCATAAGGTAAAAAGGAAAGTTAGTTAGCAAAAATGCTGAGGAGGGGAACCCTACGAAAATCACTCAATTCACATTCCCCGTAAATGGAAACTTCAAAAGAGGCTCGGGAAGGGGACTGAAAAAAAAGAGGAGGGAAGAAGGACGTTGTGGAGACAGGGCAAAGGAAAACTCAGAAGGACGTGGGGGGAAGCATCCCAGAGATTTGCGCGGACGGCACTACTCTGAGTCTAGGGGAAAATCTCCGAGTTGACAAAAAGGAATAACGGTTCAAAATTTGCGTAAATGAAAGGGTGGGGGGAAAAATGTCGAGCCAAAAGACCTGTCAGGAGCAGGCGGCCAAAGGCTGCCTAAGGAAGACTTACAAAGTAAGTATTGGCGGATGCCATAAGGGAACTGAGAAAGAAACAGCCTAGCGGACAAAGGGTTCCTGACTGCAAATTAGGAGGGCTCGGAACAAGAGGGGGCGAAAGGAGCACTCTTGTTATTTATTGTGGGGCCGCGCACGCGCCCTTGAGAAGAAAACCCCATCGTTAGCTACTCAAAATATCTATGTAGCTTAAGAAAACGACGCGTGGGGTTATAAGACGGCGCAGGGAAGAAGAATGGGTGGAGATGTGCGATCATGTATAACTAGGGGAGAGAAGGTTCGGTCTTGAATGACAGGAGAGCGGGAGGTACCTTGGGGAAGACAATTTAAAAGAGTCTGAAAGACCGCCCTCCACTGGAACGTTATTCTTAAGGGTAGTATTAAACAAAGTGGGCTGGTGTAAAAAGGAGGACAGTCTTGAGGAAGTTTGTGGGCAGGGGGGAGCTCAGCCTGTTGGGTTGGGGAGGGAAGAGGGTGAATTAAGGTGGAGGGGGAATAGTCAAGGAGAGAGGGGGGAGAGGGGATTTCCGGGTTAGGGGCTTGATAAAGAGGTGTTGACGATCTGTGAAAATCCCCGTTACAGCGGAAGTAAAAAGCTTATAAGAAATAACTCGCGTACAAGAAGAAAGCGGAAAGAAAATTGATCACGATAAAACTAACGTTAGAAAAGGGGCTGTGGAGAAAAAATGCTTCCAGCATTAAAGATGTGGGGGTACTTTCCGGAGGTTGTGTGTTAGAAAATGGGCGAAAAAAAAAAAAAAGGGGAGGAGTCCACATAGATCAAACTGCATAACTGACAAAGCCAAAAAAATGGGCTAGCACAAAAGCTACGGGTGCTTTAAAAGAGGACGTTTTATAACGGAATGGGGGTCGTTCGAAATGGGGACCAAGAAAGAGGGATTGTTGGCTTTAAGATAATAAAGGAAAAAAGGGGGATAAAGAGTTACAAAACATCTTTTCGGGGGAAGAAATGGTGAAGAATGATTCAGGAACCAAGACGAACCCAGAGATCCTTAAGGAACAGCGAAAAGGAGTTAAGAATCCAGGAGGGATACCACAATAGATAGCTAAGAAAAACAAAATTAGAAGCGATTTGAAGATTCAGTCTGTCAGCCTAAGGAAGTAAGTGGATACAAAGTGGGTGAAAAGAGGGAGAAAATTCGTAATACAGATTATGCTGGAAAGGGGCTTTGGAGTCGAAAGAATGGGGGAAGAGCTAGGGGAGTGAACGAAGGTGAAACTTCAGGAGTCTAGAGGTTTAAATTGCGTAAGAAAGAAGACCTTTTATCGACCTTAAGGATAAAGGGCGACCAAAGCGGACCATCGGAGAATTAGGAGTAAAGCAAAGGAAAAAACGCGATTGTTTGAGGTCCAGCACAGGGGGGGGATGCTGAGGAAGAGTGGTGCGGAAATGTTGAAAAAGGCGAGGCCTCGAGAAAAAAAATAAAAGAGATTTGAGGTGAAAAGGAGCGAAAAAGCGTTAAAGGAAAAACCGAGAGTAGGAAAGGGAGGGTACCGACCGGGGTGGACCGCGGTGGGGGAGTTCTCAGATTCTAATGGAGCTAGAATCCGGAAAGTAACCACTGCTCTTAGGCCTCCTAAGAGACTGATAGGGGTGGGAAAGAGAATGAAAAAAAAATTGGGAACCTGTGAAGTACCACACTCAGGTTGTGTCGAAAACGTATAAGGGGAAGTAAAATGTTCTAATTATAAATGAGCCCTTAATTTCAAGACTCCGGAAATTCTTGACCCTTATTAGGGCCAGGGGGGTTCAAAAATTGGGCCCTGAAGAGGGGCCCCGCCCAGACATAATTACGGATTTGGAGCATAGACGACGAAAGGAAGGGAAGGAGAAAGGTCCTGAGAGGGGGTGTACGGGAAATAAAGCTAGGACATACTTATCAGAGCAGGCAGTAAGGGGGAAAGGGGACGGGGGCGTCTGGAAAAACCGGACTCTTTAAACTCGGGGAAGAAAAGTAAAGAGAGCCAGCTCAATGACTTGGGTTGGCGAAAGGGCGGCACCATGGTTTAACATGGAGGTGTCTCTAAACGGGCCAGAGGGAAAGGGAGTCGAATTGAAGAACCAAGGGCCCTCATTTTCGCCGGACCATGTTTGTAAAACGGGGGCACAAACATAGTCTGTAAGCAGTCCGTGGTAAAGTGGAAGGTGGTGTCCTGGACAGGCGGATTGAAAAAAGTCATATAAAGGGAAAGAGCATATGAGAGAGAAAAACCGTTGAGGAGGAAGTGGGGGTCCGTAAAACAGAGAAAGAGAGGACGTCAAGGGGCGCCAGAAAAAAAAGGAAGTGGGTGTCAGCTTTGAAAGAACGGACATGCTTGCAAGAGCTGAAAATTAGGAGGAAATAAACGAAGGGACAATCCGGAGAAAAGACTCATGCCTATTGGGGGGGGAAGGACAGAACGGGCGAGAAGAGAAAAACGAGGAGGTGCTTGAGGGGGGGAGAGGGGACGAAAGTAGGTGAGACAAACGTTAGCCAACTTTGTCTTACAACTGGAGAATGAGGGACGACGGAAAAACAACTCTCATTGTTCTAGTCTATTGAAAATGATACGAACCTTCAAAAGAAAGGAGGAACGGACGTCAGAAGGGAGCTCTCAATGGAAGGGAACTGTGTGTATTAAAAGCTGAACTAGGGAGGAACCACTTCTTGCAGGGGGGGCAAAAGGACAGGGTGGAAAAACGCCAGTGTATTTAGACATCCTCCGTCGGCGAGAAAAGAAGCAGAGAGCAGGCGGGTCCTGCTATGGCTATTTCGAAAAACTGGGAAAAAAACAACTTAAAAAAAAATGTCGTAAGAAGGTGGAGATGAAATACCTCGCGGAAAAAGTTAGAGGATGGGGGGGGGGAGAGGGGGGCCGGGGTTTCCAATCAATTCCCGCGCAGGGGCTTGAAAAGGTAGGCATTAGAAAGCAGGAACGAAGTTCAAGAGATTCTGAGCGGGAGCAAGGGGTAAGAACGCGCTTATGAAGGGGTGTACGCCGCTGCAAGAGACGCCAAGGAAACAAACAGCGAGGGAAACGGTGCTACGGGGCAGAAACTCTAACATCCACCGACGAAGAAATCAGTGAGGCGGCAAAGAGAGAAGGGGAGGAGTTGAGGGGGGGGGGGGGGCGACGAGCGCATGAACTTTGCGAAACGAAAATCTCTACTCACAAAACGGAGAAAGGGTAAAGCTCTTGGGGGTAGAAAGAAAACTGGTGGCAATGATACAAGGAAGACGAAGCACAACCCGAAAGACCTCCACCAGGGGATGGAACCGAGGGAGCATCAGGGAAACGTAGAGAGTTTCTCAAACCCTGCCCACGCGTCGGCAAGGTGAGGGTGGGAAGAAAAAGGTCTCTCTGCGGCTGTAAAATGAAAAAAAAAGCCCTGTCGCAAATCGAAATTACAAGTGGGGGGATCCCGAATAAGTTAAGTAAGAAGAACCATTTGTTGTTTTTTGTGGGGGTCCTTTTTGTTTGGAATAGAACCTGATAGCAAGCCACAGTCCTTGCGTCCAAGAAGGCCGCTGAGAAACCCCGGCCAGGAAATCGGGAAATAGATCCTCAACAGACAGTAAAAGGAAGAGTGTCAAGCAAAGACCTCAGCCATAAGCCAATAAACTAGGACGATAGAGGGAAGTTGGGGGGGAAATTGTTTTTAAACCTAGAGAACACCAAAAGTTGAAAGAAGCGGTCGGGGTCGAAGGGTTAGCACGTAGAAATCAACGCTGCGCATGTTGGAAAAAAAAGCTCGGTAACCACACGGCCGATCAGGGGGGAGGGAGGGGAGAAAATCGATTACGGCCAGCGGTTGGAGATGTAAAAGAGGAAAATAGTAAAGCCGGAGCGTCCACTCTTTATAGGAAGGGTAGAAAGAAACGGCATCTCGAAAGACGGCAAGTCTCTAGCGTAGGAGAAAAGGGAAAAAAAGAAAATTGAACTCGCCCAAGAAACGCAAAGCTGGAGATTGACAATGGAGAGGAAGGCAAATTTTAAAAGACACAAGACGGTAATCAAAAGGAAAACTCGGAGAAAGATTCAAGAGTACACATGGTCAGCGCCGGAAGTAAAAAAGATTTCGGGGGTCGGAAAAAAAAGTGTTGCAGCAATCAGATCGACGGCCTAGGGTTGGAGGCCCGGTGAGGTGGCAGCCGAAGGAAAAACTTCGAGGGTCGAGGGGAACAAGACGAACTTCGTCTCGGTCGATAAATAGGAAAAGGGGTCAAAGATTCTTGCTTTAAAATATCAGATATGACAACCAAGAGAAAACAAATAGTAACACGCGGGGAAGCTGATGTGGGGAGGCAGGTAAGGGGGCCAAAAAGAAACGAAAGCCATGATGAAAGAGACGCCCAGAAAATCAGTTGCCAAGGGGCACGCATTGGGGCGCAAGGGGCGGGTCTCGACTAAAGCTTAACCTTGGGACCAAGTGTAAAAGTAGAAGGGGGCAAGAAAGGAAGATAGAAATACAGGCAGGGGGTGGGAGCGGGAGTTAAGAGAGGGAAAAAAGAGGAGAGAAAATATGGATGAAGTAAAGCAGGAAACGAGGGTGGTAAGAGATTAGCGTTGGGGAAGGCGGAAGGATGCTTTGTGAGAAGAGGAAGGGGAAAAAGGGGGGCTGAACAATGAAGGAGACCGCAGGAAACGGGGGAGAGGTGTGGGGGGGAAAATAAACGGGTAGGACGGGCGGAGGTGGGGGAGGCGATAAAAGGAGCAGGGGTGGGGGGGGGGATGGGAATACGGGGAAATAGAGTGAGATTAAAGGAAGAAGCGGCACTCGTAGATAGGGAAGAGAGCTGAGGGAGGAAGACGGGAAGAGGGGGGAGGGAGAGAGAGGAATGTAATGAGAAGGGGATGTGAGGAGTAGGAAGCTAAAATTGGGGAGGGCTACTTCTATTTTATAAGTGAAGGGAGATGATGATGGGATTCCAGGCAAAAACCTCAATGCACATATACAAGAGACGTAAATCCTTAAGATGTCCGAGAGGAGAAAAAAATTCTCTACATGATGATGGGAAAAAAAAATGGCGTGGGAAATTCAATTCAAGCCACTTTAAGAGGGGAAAAAGTGGAAATATCCGTGGACGAATTTTCAGTCGGACCGAAAAGAGGAGACTCATTAACGTAAAAGGCGGACTATTTGGTCACGATAAAAAAAGTCAGGTTAAAGATGACGGGGAAAAGAGGGGACTAAAGGAAGTGATGAAAAATTCTGTGGGAACTTCGGAACCAAACGCCAAAAAGGTTTACTGAGACGATACTGTCAATTGAAAGATCTGATGGAGCCATACAGAAAATGGCGAACACCGAGCAGACGAAAGAAGGGGGGGGGAAAAAGAAGGAAGGGGGAAGTTAACTCTCTTTTCGGAAAGTTAAAAAAGAAGGGAAGGAAAGATGATGTAGTGGGGTCTGGCGGAAAAAGAAGTGGGACAAACAAGAAGAAAAAGAGGGTGATCGACGCAAGAAGCTGAAATGAAGAACTTACCGGGAAGGAACAGAGGTCGTTGAGGGGGCAGATAAGCTCTTTTAAAGGAATGGGCGAATGGGAGGGGACAATCGTACGATGACACTAAAAAAAGGAGAAAAAGTCAGGGTCGAAGGGCGGAGGAGTCAGAAGTGGGAAACAAAGCTCATGTCAGGTCAATTCTTTAATCTCTGACGAGGAAAAGAAGTGTTCTGAATAAAGCATCACCTGGAAAAGAGCAGGAGGGACGAAGGGAACTACAGTTCGAAAATTGTGGCGCCAGGGGGTGAGAGGGTACGGAAGCGGGGGGACTGAAGTCAATGTTACGCGGGGGGGATGATCGCTCGACTGTGGTTAGAATTGTGGGAGAAATTTCAGTGCGGGAATGGGACAATCGTAAGTCCGGGAAAACTTTCTTAAAGTGCTGGGCGACATCTTCTCAGGGGAGCAGGGGAATACCTGGAAAAAGGGAAACAGAATCCAAAATACGGGCGTGAAACACGAAAGCGAAAATATTGAATAGTATGCAAAGAACACGACCCCAACTGGTTTCCAAAAGAGGAAGAAAAGGGCGGAGGTGGGGGGAACCGGAGTCGGGCCTGCTTGGGTCGGGTGAGTACGCATTGAG
>Ga0179593_1570951_pt1 | contig 14560 bp, 22 predicted proteins | sample CZODoug2_1_08_16_FD_185931 | JGI IMG/M metagenome (GOLD analysis project Ga0179593, IMG submission 185931) | Vadose zone soil fungal communities from Angelo Coast Range Reserve, California, USA - CZODoug2_1_08_16fungal (PacBio error correction) | ecosystem: Environmental > Terrestrial > Soil >...
AGGGGACTTTAGAAAAAAGAGACTCAGTAGGGGCAAGAAGGGGACGACGGGCGTCCGTGAGCGCACCACCATTGGGCTCTTGGGCGGGGCGAGCGAATAACTAACGCTGGCAAAAAGAAGATGCAAAAAGAAAAATCGTATGAGACTCAGAAAAGAGCGCAGTGCTCGCTCAAGAGCAGGGTCGCATCGGGGATCATACTGAGAAGGACGCAACAGAAGAATCACCCAACCGGGAGAAAAACGGGACGCAGACAGAATCAAGACTCTTCGGAAGTGGCCGGAGGAACTTGAGGATGGGGACGAGGGAGGGAGGGGAAAAGTGGAGATGGAGATGGCCTATCTATGCGTGCAACCTTTCTAAGTTCTTTTCTGGATGGTCGCGGTGGAGATAACGGGGGGGGGGGGATAGGAAAAACAAAAACGGGGCAAGGGAAAATAAGAGTGGGTCTACGCGGGAAGTGACAAAAAAGGAGGGTTCAGTACCTAAGGCTCTAGACGTCAAAAAAAGGGGTTAGGAGGATGAAAAAAAAAAAACAAGTCATGCCAATTCGACAAGATCAAAAAAATCATTCTGAACCTTACCGGACGGAGGCAGAAGATATCGGGTAAGTTAACAGGGAGCGGAAGGCAAGGGGAAAAGGAATAAAGAAGGAGGAAACGAAGGACATATGGCCATTCCTGCACGGGTTATCCTGTGGAGGATGCGCGAGGGGGTCGAAAAAGGCAAGAAAGAAAAGGGTAGTACGACGGCGGGGGAAAGCCGCTGGTGTCCCTCTACGAAAGGGGCGAGCTCAAAGGGAGAGGAGTGCGAAGGGAAGACACAAGGAAATATAAAAGGGAAATCGGAAGGTCGGGTAGAAGAATTACCCTCTGCATCCACTTCCCCCTATTTCCTCCTTAGTGCGCGCGGCGCCTTGCGAAAAGGAAGCCTGGGGGGAAAAAAAAAAAAAAAAAAAAAACACACAACCAGAAAAAACCTACTCCAGGAATGGGGAGAAGTCTTAGCACTTTCACGAAGTTTAACAGACTGAAAACGAACATACAACTTCCCAAAAAAACTTCAACTCCCCTCCTTCTACACTAGCTGGAGAAAGGGGAACCTTCCGTCTCCCACCGGCTCTTTATAAGGACTTATAGATGGAAGGAAATCTGGGGAGATGGGGAAGGAAGGACTAAAAAAGGAAAAGAGGCCAGAAAGCGCAGCAGGCAGTAAGCGCACTCAGATCGCTGTATTAGATCTAAAGGGGGTCGAGGAAACAGGTTCTTGAAGAAGGACGGCAGATTTCAAAGGGGAAGGGCGTCCAGGGAAAGAGAGTTAAAAAAAGCCCTCTTACGCCGTAGGAAGTTAAGAGGGGCAAAAAGGCCCGGTCTTTCCATCTTTGTGGAAGCTTATCTTCTGGTAAACTCCCGCCGGCGGGTGCTCTTGAAGCCGGGGTCCTGCCAGCGTCAGGAATGCGCGGGGAGACGGAAGTAGAGAAGGGTGAAACCAACATGACGGCGGATCGGGCATAACGATCACGCCTTCCTCATAAAAGGGGGACCGACTCTAATTCCAAGAGGGGGGGGGGTATTCACTCCGAAAAGAAAAGCGCTTGAGGAAGTCTGGGGGGACTTCGGAAGCCAAATCGGCCTGCGGCGGATTCTGGCCGGCCGCCATGGAGTCGAATTCCTGCACTATGGGGACAAGGCACATGTCTCGGAGGGGGGGGGGGGAGAGACCTTGTAGCTGGGGGGGGAAAAAAAAAAGCACGCGGAAGGGAATGGAAGGGGGGGGGGGGTGCAGCGAGAGGCGAAAACACAAATCGCGGCAAGAAGAGATGCGTCGCAAAAATGTAATCTAGCACTACTCGGAAGTCACGCAAGATACCGGGGACGAGTCTGCGTTAATAGCGAGAAAAGAAAACAACGTAGGAATTAACGAATAGGGGAAGGTCATCAGGGGCAGAGGAGAGCTAGGGAGTGCCGATTGTTGCGCCGGCGGGCGCCAAGAATCAAAAAAGGACTCTCCTCTAATCAAAGGACGCGAAAATGCAAAGGAAACGCGCGCGTGGGCAAAAAGACGAATTACAAAACTGACGGCGGAAGGAAGGGAATGTCGGGGGGGGGAAGGAGGCGGCTAGAGGGAGGAGGAAAATTACGTTGGCGAGAGGCGGTGCCTCTATAAGGAGGGTCTACATTCCAAGGAGGAGGGGACGTGTCATGAAGCAGTAAAAGGGAAATTTGTATAAAAGGGAAGATTGGGCCGGGATGGCGGGCGGGGGAAGGGGTAAATCGTCATGGGGAGGGTTGACAATATGATGTATGTTCTACATGACTTGCGCGTTATACCTTGTGTACTACCACAGCTGGGAAAAGGGATCAGATAGGGTGGAAACCGAGCAAGGGAGGGAAAATCAGGGAAAATTACGGGAAAACAGTCAAGTTGGTCGGGAGGGGGATGGTATTCGAGGCGGTGGTGATGGTGGTAAGGGGGGTGCCGGGTTGTGGAAGCAGGGAGAGGGGCTGGGGCATAGCAGAAGGGTGGGTGGGGATGCGGGGAAAGCGGGTAGGGGGGGGATTCTGGGGGTCGGACGGAGGGGAGCTGGGGTGGGGGTAGATCAGGGGAAGGCGAGATGAACAATATGGCGAGATGGGTGCAGGAGAATGAGAAGGGAAGAGAGGCGGAGAGGTAGCGAGTGTGAGCGGGTTGGCAGGCGGAGGGGGGGAGAGGGGGAGAAACTGGTTAAAGGAAGTAGTATTGGGGAGGAGGAGGAGGTGGTGCTGGAGGGAGGAGGGGAAAAGGAGAAAAAAACCGGCGGGAAGGGGGGGAGGAAGCAACAAGAAGAAGAGTGGGGATGGGGAGGAAATTGAGGTTTGTGTTTGGTCGTGTAAGAGGGATGGAATGTGAGGTGTGAGCGAGATCACAAGGGAAGGGGGGGGGGAGAGACCATGGAGGTGGGAAGGCGGGGGAGGGTGCCAGAGAATGTGAAGGAGGAAGGGGGACAACAGGGGTATCGAGAAGGCAGGTACGCGTGAGGAGGTGAAGGAGAAGGGAAAGGGGACGAAGAAAGAGGGGGAGGAGGCGTTGGTATAAGTGGACAGGGGGGAGAGGGGGTGGGGAAGCAGGAGGTGTAAAAAGTGGGGAGGGAAGGATGGATTAAAAAAGAGCGAAGGGGTAGGAAAACAAGGGAGAACAGAGGAGGGGGTTCTATTGGGTTTAGGGGGAAAAATTTTCCTCAAGAGAATATAAACGGAAAAAAAATTGCAAGGGTCGGAAGGGGGGGTAGAGTAGAACGCTATCAGATTACTAGGCACTTATGCTCCCTGGCATTACTGTACAGAGAGATAAATAGGTCCTAGGCTTAAAATATCTCCTTGCGAAAGGAAAATACGAAGAAAGAAAGGATGGCTAGTCTATTACTTGCTCTTTTCAAAGTTATTAGATTTGGGCGTTGGGGGTATAGGGGGAAGGGAAAAGTTGGTCTCGTCAAATGCCAGGGAAGGCCGTTCCCCGAGAAATCTCGCTCTCTGTATGAAAAAGATTCTAATATATCGGATTGCTTAATTTGTATTTAAAAAAGTTGCATGTAAAGTAATGAATGACCAGGGGCGGGCAAAAACATCTTCGTCACTTTCTTCTTGTTGGTCTGGTAATTTTAGAAAGGAGGATTGTAAAGTAATGAGTAGACAGTGGAAGAGAGCCTTGAAGGAGGAAAGAGGAAGAGGGTTTGAGGATTAGTCAGGGGGGCTTTTTGTTCCTTACTAGTTGGTGGGGGTGGCAAGGAAGTTCACTTGAGGAAGGGGGGAGGGGGGGGGTTTTCCTAAAAAAGGAAAAGCGCGACAAAGGAAAAAAAATTAAAGGAAGGAACATTACGTTCACATGCCGCCCAGACCAAAGCGGTCAGAGGAAATGGTCTGGGCGCGTCATGCATAACAAGGAAAGAGGAACGTCGTGGAAAAATAGGGGAAGGGGAAGTTCGGAAATGGGGCTTCGGCCGTCTTTCGGGGGAAGGGGGGTCAGAAGGAGAGGATCTGGGAAAAATTAAGAGGAGAGGAGGGATTCGGCGTAAATACATGCATTCCCATATATATCCTATTATTTAGAAAGGGGACTTTCATGAAGGGGGCTTCGGAGAAGCTGGGTATATGCGGCAAGTTTGTCGTAAGGGAATTGGCGGAGATCAGTGGCTCCAAGCAAGTCTTCAAAACGTCTAGAAAGATACCGGATCAAAAAATAGGGGCTACCGAGGGGAAAGATGATGTTCTCTACGCGGTTCCCAATTCTAATAAGGAAGAACTGAGTTCTAAGGAGGGGGTTTCAAGGGGGGACGGAGCTGGCTCACGGGAGGGCAGGGGGGTGAGGGTCGGCCTTAAAAATTAGTATATCGGTGAACTAGGCAAGGGTCTTGGGAGTGAAGGAGGTTCAAGGGGGGGATTGAGTGAGAGGCGGGAGCCGGGACTCATGACATGGGTTCTCAGTTCTTTAGGTGGGACGGGGAGGAGAGTGCCGCAAGAAAAAAAGGGACAACAAGAAAAGAAGGTGTGATGCACGCTAGGGGAAGGGAGAGATCTAAGGAGGGGGGGGGGAAAAAGGGATGTACTTTATCCCAGAACAATTTGCTGCATTCCCAAAAAAGCGTGCGGAAGGAGTCTCGGTGGAGGGAATGGTTCGGACGGGGGTCGTCGGAAAGTAAAAAGCTCGCCGGCTAGATCTGGACAAAATCTGCGGAAGAAAGAGGAAGTCTAGAAAAGGAAGGAGAAATGGTCTTCCTTCGAGCGACTCTCATCACGCGCAGGTAGTGGCTCCAGCGGTACTACACGCACTAGGGAAAAAATGGAACAAGAATGAAGGGTCTTGAAAAAAACGCGGGGAGGGAGGAGGGGAAATCAAGATGGGGGAAGAATGGCGAGATGGCGTCAAAAAAGATTTGATCGTCGGCAATGCTCCGTGAAGGGGAAGTAAGCGTGTGGAGATGCACGAAAGGGAGGTCAGAAGGGAACTAAAGGGGTAGAGGGCGCTGAGGTCAATGGAAGGTCGCAGGCTTCGGACGCGATGGGTTGATTGGGGTTCATGCAGTTCTGCTGGCGAAAGCGACAGCAGGGGACGTCATGCGTAACGTAAGAGGGAGAAAAAAGATAAAAAAAAAAAAAAAAAAAAAAAAAAATAAAAAAAAAAAAAAAAAAAAAAAAAAAAAAAAAAAAAAAAAAAAAAAAAAAAAAAAAAAAAAATAAAAAAAAAAAAAAAAAAAAAAAAAAAAAAAACATGGGGGTGGGTTTGGGGGGGGGTTTATATACGAACAAAGCAACCGGAAAAAAAAAGCAGAAGGGGGTCTTGAATCAATGATCTGCTGTCAAGGGAGGGGCGCGTGACTAGCATTACGAAAGGAGGGAACTAAAAGAAAGACGCATCCTGGCACTGAGGGGGGGGAGAAAGGGAGGGGAGGATTGCAGTGAAAGGGGAGTTCAGCTGGAAAAAAGGGGGGGAGGGACTAAGGGGTACCTCGCTAGCTCGCTCGCAGTTAATTCTAAAGGACAGACCTCGTAGAGGGAGCACATAGGGGAACACCTTCAAGGAAAGCTTCACCTCAAAGGTGTCCCCGGACGCATTATGAAAAGGGGGGATAACATCTGGTTTTCTGGGTATTCGTTTGGGTCTCTTGACCTGCGGGTCTCGGAAGGAGACGCCTACTCTGGGAGTCAAGGACCAGGGAAGGTAAGAATTAAAATCAGCCAAAAGCTTCCGGGGAAAAGAGGCATTTACTGAAGGGGGGGAATATCAAATCGGGAAAGAATTACTTGCTGTCCGATACTGATAGATCTTCTAACTGCTTTCCTCGGCTGGGGTAGAGTTTGTGTGAAAGGAAGGAAAAAGGGGGGGTACAGAAAAACAGGAGAAGGAAGACTCGCGGCGATAAATAGGTCGAAGGCGCGGTGGGGGGGGGTCTTTCGCTTCTTTGCCGCCTGCAAAAAGGGGGTGCTGGAAAAAGAGGGGAAGCATTCCTAGTCCAGGGCGATCAAGGCTTCTTTAAAACGGGGGGGAAGGCGCCGGATGGGGGCACAAAGTGAAGAAGTCACATGGACGCAGAGCGTGAGAGCGACAGCCCCTGCACGTCGGTCAATTGAAAGAAAGTCTGCCATCGGGCGCTTGGGGAGCCCGAGGATGAAAAAAAAAAGAGAGAGGGGGAACCGCAATGAAAGGGGGAATCTGTCAATTGGCAAAACGAGAGACTCCTCCTTCTTAAGGGGCCTACATCCTATGCTGGCTTTAGGGGCCAGGGGCTCGGAAGACTTCTGAAGAGAAGCAAGAGGGATACGCTGGGGGAAGGGAACCTTAGGGGCTGCCAGGGAGGAGAATTTGAAGCAATACCCGCTGGCGTAATGGCCGCACGATTCGACAGACAACAGTGCTTCTCGGCGTCGTGAGTCAATCACGGGAAGCGCTCCGCCGCGGGACACGCGAGGTTATAGTGAAGAAAAGGAGGGAACGGTGGGAAAGAGGGGAGGAGGAAAAAAGGGCAAAAAGGAGAGGACGAATTCATGAGAAAAGCTGAGATACGACCGATACTGCGTTTGCGATGTCTTTAATCTCTGCAAGAAAAAAAATCGTTGTAGTATCAGTAAGCGAATCTTGCGCAAGCGGTATCGGGGTTTTTCTCATGAGAAGGGGAGCGGAGATAGGGGTTTGGGGAGGAACCCGTTTCATCGACATGCAATCGAGGGCGGCATGACGTCTGCGCGTTCGGATGCTGAATATACAAGGAAAAATCAAGCGCGAAAAAAGGGCTGATGGTGCGCAGTGGGGGGGGCATGAGGAAGAGGGGGAAAAGAAAGGTGGTACCGCAGAAGGGAGGCCGGGAACTCAGAGAGAGGGGTTTTTCGGTCAGAAATTCGCAGGGCGGGGGAAAAAGTATCAGGATTAAGGGAGAGGAATTAAGGGGGAGTTCATGGCGCAAGGGCGTTGGGACAATATGAATAATGGGGATAGCTCGGGGAAAGGGCTCCTGTGGGGGGGATCATCGGGGGGGGGGGGGGGGGGGGGGGGGGGGGGGGGGGGGGGGGGGGGGGGGGGGGGGGGGGGGGGGGGGGGGGGGGGGGGGGGGGGGGGTGGGGGGGGGGGGGGGGGGGGGGGGGGGGGGGGGGGGGGGGGGGGGGGGGGGGGGGGGGGGGGGGGGGGGGGTGGGGGGGGGGGGGGGGGGGGGGGGGGGGGGGTTAATCTAGGCAAAAACTCTTTCTGCGAATATGTATACCGGATCAAAAGAATTCTCCTTTACGCCCTCTTTTCAAGGAGTCTTGGGGAAAAGAGGAGGGAGAAATCCATCTAAAGATCACAGGGGGGGGAGAAAAAATAAAAGAAATGCCGTAGTATAGGAAGAAAAACCTTCATATTTAGCGAAAAGTCGATGGCGCAGAAAGTGCGTGACTAGGAAGGAAAGGTGTTAGAAGACTGAAAAGCTGCCCGGAGGGGGAGGAGGAGGCTCTCGAAACAGGGGGGAGAAAGGGATCAAGAAAGCAACGTGGTGCAGGATTGGAGGCGGAAAAGAGTGACACTTGACTCTCTGTCAAGCGAGTAAATCAATTCCAAGGAAAAAAAAAAAAAAAAAAAAAAAAAAAAAAAAAAAAAAAAAAAAAAAAAAAAGGAGATCGCCGTTTACCGAAGCTGAATAACTTCCTTGTCGTGAAGGGTGGAGGGAAAAGGAGGCAGAGCTGGTATGGGGGGAGGAGGGAAGAGGAGAAGGGGATTCAGGGGGAAAAGGCATATCTGCGCACCTGGCGGCTTGGTTTGGTTGCTGAACATGAGGTCCGAGGGCAAAAAAAAAGGTCAAGGAAAAAGAACCGACGGGTGGAGAGCTGGAAGAGAAAAAGAAAGGGGGGAAAGGAAGGGGAAGAGGGTGAAAGGGTCTATGTGTATTACTCAGTGGGTGGGGGAATAAATGAAGCTTCGGTCAGTCAGAAGGGTCCAAAGGAAGGGAAAAACTGCCCGGTAATTCCCCGGTGGCGATCGGATTCGTGAAAGCAGGGAGAAGACAAGCAATCCTCCAAAAAAGGAAACCACCATGAAAAGGGGGGGGGAGGATGGGGAAGGGTTAAATCGTATGGGGAAGGTCGCGCGCAACCGCGAGAAGATCGTGAGGGGAAGTAGAATGAGGGACGTTAAAAGACGCGGGGATATTCGGACGTTGATTTTCTAAGTGTCTCTGACAGTCATGAGGGGTCGTTGAGAAAAAGGCCGCATCAAGAAAAAGAAAGAGAGACGTACAGGAGCCTGGGGGTCGTAATACCAGGGAACGAAAGGGGGGGGGGGGGGGGTCGATCGACGGTGATGCAAAATGACTTTTTCCCACATTTATGGCGGCAGTACGAGCAGCACGATAAAATCGGTTTGACAGGCACATGCGGTATAGCATGAAGAAGACGAGCGAAAAGAGGGGACCCTCAGTCCGCGCATTCACTAGAAGAATGAGTTCTTTTTGATGGTTCTATAGCTTTGGTATGTCACGGATCCCAAAGATCGCGTGATGTAGAGGGGCCTCAAGTACGTATGAGAAGAAGGGGAGGGGAAAAATCGGGAGATAAGAGGGACTCGAGGAGTAGTGTCCGATCGGAGGACAGGCGTGCGATCGAAGTGCCAGCGTTAGTATTGGGGGCGACGGGGCGAGAAACAAGAACCAGAAGAATTCTAGGAAAAGGCGTGGGGGGAAATTGTGCGGTAGTAGTTGGGAAGTGCAAGACTGAAACCAGGTCTTCAACAACAAAAAAAGGATTAGGGGGGAGAGGGCTGGGTTGAGACGATGTCATCACAAATGCAGGGGGACTGGCGTCAAGGGAAAAGATGTTTTAGAGAAAGGGATAACGGAACAGGGAAGATCGACAAACGCTGTCCGACCTATCTACATATATCAGGCAATCTCGCGTCACGAACAGAAAAAAGGCAAACGGCAAAAAAAAGGAAGTCGCTATCGGGATGAAAAACGAAAGGGGAAAAAAAAAAAAAATTAGGACGAAAGGGACTATAAAAAAACAGATCAGGGGAAAAAGAATGGGGAACACTTGTCCTTTCTTGGCCTACACTAACTACAATCAAAATCACCAAGAAAAAAAAAGAAACGGATGGGGCGACAGACGCAGGGGGTAACAGAAATTGGGGGGAAGAATATCGGGGGGGCGGTCAACGACAAAGGGGAGCGTGTAGGCAGCAACAAGCGCGTGTATTCGAATACTACACGGCATTAAACATATAGACAACCTCCGAAGGAGCAGACAACGAGAAGGGGCCAAGGGGGAAATACAAAAAAATAGCACACCCAGGACACAAAATGGGCATTTCCTGAAGATGCTGATTTTGTGATGGGCGGTTTGCCCATGGACGTATGACAGGGAAAGATCAAAGGCAGGGAGGCGAGCGGAGGTGTGACGATCAGGGATCGCTCGCGGGCAGGAAGGTAAGGATGAAGTATGTATGAAAGAACAGAAGAAAGCACTGAAGGGGGGCTGGAGAAAAAAGGAATGACAGAGTAATCCGTTCTTCATCCGGTGGAGACTGGGGACTGCGCCGTCGAGGAGGACCTACTCCGAGGGGGGGAATAACAACCTTGCGTAAGGGAACAACAGAGACTCCTTGACTATCCCTTCACTCTTCAGACGAGGGAAGGCGTCTCGCAGTGGGAAAAGGCATCTGAAAAAGGGGAAAATCCGGAAGGGGGGATTGTTTCGTCAGCACTGCACACAAGCCGCGCATGAAAGGTCTAAGTGATCTGCGCGACCCGGCAGACCAAGTCAGGTGAAGAGAAGAAAGTTCGCGAGAGGAGGGGCTAACTCACAAGGGAAGAGGAGGGAATGAAGGACTAGAGGGAAAAAAATGGGGGGGGGGGGGCTTTCTCGGCTGAGCGGAGGGTGTGGGGAAAAGCCATTCGGATGACTGGAGAAAAAAACAGCACTGGAAGAACCGTAGAGAAAGAGGTGGAAAGGAAAAGCGGGCAAGACTTGGGAACTACTCGGCATATTTCTTATTGGTTTCCTCAGTGAGCCAGGGGCGAAAAAAAAATAACTCTGCGGGGGGAGGGGAACTCTACGAAGGAAAACTCGTCGAAGGGGATGCTGGGGGAAAGGAAAAAGGAAAAAGGACATCGGTCGAAGTGATCCAGGGCTGCCTTAGCGAGGAACGACTTTGGCTCTTATGCACCAAAAGATATAACTTCCGAAAAAGAGAACATGAAGAAGGGAACCCGAAAAGGGGGAAAAGAGGGGGGGGGGATCGAATATGGAAGAACGCCTTAAGGAAAGAAGGATCTAGGGGAACCTGCTTCTGACCCTCGTACCTACCACCTAAAGGGGGAAGTGATTACCGAGCCGTCCTTCGTTGACAATCCCTAAACAAGCCGATTCAGAGAGCCTCAGAGGGAGAGAATTCAGGAGAAGGATCGACGATCAGGAAAAAAGCGTTCGGAGGGGGGGAAGACATGCAAAAACGCACGCGCGTTATAAAAAAGAAACCGGACCTCGATGAGGTCGTGGTTTTTGGGTCTATGGGCGTGTCGCTCTGCGCGCAGACAGCCTAGAATCCGGAGAAGAAGGCTCTACTCTACTAGGAAAAAGGGGGGGGACCGTGCGATCGGGCGTGAAGACTAGAAAAAAAAAAAACAGAGGAAAAGATTAGAGATTTAACGGGGGGGAGGGGAAAAGTATCTGGTGCTTAAGAGTTGAATCATGATTGCACGAGAATCTCAAGGAAGATTTGTTGTGGGGCAGAAGGGAGGGGGGGAGGAAAGTGCCATAAGCAAAAAAAAAAAAAAAAGACTAGTAAACTGTCTAAAAAGGGCAGACGGAAGGCTGAATTATTCACATTCATACACTAGAACTCACAGCGGAGACGCATTTTCCTGAATTGAGGTAAAAAAGGAATTCTTCAGGAGGATGAGCGTAGAAAAGGGAAAAAACGAGCAGGCGGTGATCTCGGGGGAAAGGAGACTTAAGGGGCGGTCTCAAAAGCGCTAGAAGCGGGGGACTTAAAGCAGTATCTTATACTGACCTGAATATTATTAGACACACAACTCGTTCTGCAAATTGAGATCCGGAGGGAGGGGGGCGTGTTGAGGGGTCGAAAAAAAGGGGTGAAGAGGGGGGGTAAGAAGCTCTCTGATAGGCAGACTCGATGCAATGAAGACCCTAAAGGTAGTGCAGGGGGGGGGGGGGGGAGGTGGCAGGGCGAGACACTCTAGGGGACAAAAAAAGTATCAAAAAAAAATAAAAAAAACAGGGACTGTCTATTAATCTCCCTTAGCCATAAAGCGGAAAAAAATAAAAAAAAAAAAATGCATATTTAGCAAAGGTCTCAATGGAAAAAAGCAAAAGAGATGTCCGATGTAGGAAAAGAAGGACTTCAAAAAGATTCTGCCTCTTCAGCAGAAAAGCAAAGACCGGACAAAGCTACGTAGCAGACACACATTGCAGGGGGGGGGGGGGGAACACTGGGGGGAAAAAAAAAACCGAAAGGGAAACAACCGAAACACGATTAATTCAACAAATCAAAGACACAGTCATTACAGTCATCGACTAACTGCGGGGCGGAAGGTGAAGGACCAGGCGGGCAGAGGGAGGGGGACATTTCAAAGGGAAAAGGGTAAGTACGAAAACAAAGGGGAACCTCAGAAAAGAGGAGGCACTGGGAAAAAAGCTTGTGTTGGTTTGGTTGCTAAAAAGAACAGGAGGGAAGCAGGGGAATAGAGAAAAGGAACCCGGGGGGGGAAAAGAGGGGGAAATAAAGGGGCAAAATAGGGGAGGAGTGCGAAAGAGGAACCTGGGTTTTAAAGGGATATAAAAAAGGGGTCTGTTTTTTACCGATTAAGTGTTAGGGGAGAGTCGTAGGGGACACGCTTCTGCGAGCGGGAGCTTCTTTCCTGACTGGATTTCCGTGAAAGAAGTATGAAGATCTAAAAAGAAGAACCAGTGCAGAGGTTCTTTCGGCGGGACAAATACCTCGTAAGGCATTTAGTCCGGCGAGCGAGCCGATTAATTGTTTGGAAGGGGAGAACTTGAAGGGGGGGGTCAGGGAAGTGCAAAGGGGGGTGTGATTGTCGATGGGGTCATTACGACATGCGTCGGGGAACTCTGAAGAGGGAGGGGAACATAAAGCGGGGGGGGGTAAGGCTGAATGCGATTGACTTCTTTTTCGATAAACTCCTTGGAGTGATATCGGCTAGTTTGTCGAAGAAGTCTATGAAGAAGGGGGGCCCCTTACGGAATCCGAGACTTATTTTCAGGAAGCGATAAAACAGTGTTACGCCACAGCCAGAGTAGAGAAGGAAAAAAAGGCTCAATAGCAAAGCGAAGGGAGCGCCAGAACTAAGTCGTCCATCGCAGGCAAAGCAATCTTGTTGAACCAGTTTAAACATAAGGGGTATGAAAACCGAAAAGAGGGGGAAACTGAGGGTATTTCTAGTACCCATGGCTGGATGGAAGGTCGTGGCGGAGAAGGGAGGTTTGATGGGGGTGGGGGGTTCGGAGGGGAAGATCGGAGTAAGATTTAGTAATTGGAATTCCAGGGGGGCGAAATAAGCAAAAAACCTCCGACGCCGAAGAGAAGGGTGTGAAAGTGTAAGAAAAAAAATGGGATCCAGGATGGCTCGATCAATCACAAAACAAGTGGGGGGGGAAGGGAGGATGTAAAACTATATTGTAGCTAGACTCGAAGGGCCAAGTTGATGGATCACCAACTGAACTTGACTGAGGGTCAAGTGGAGCTGCTAGATTAGCATAACGTAATTTCTAGTCTATGCCTGCTATCAGGGCAATAAACGGGAGGAGCTAAGACTCTGAAAGCCAGTAGGGCAAAAACTTGCACGGTACGCAAGAAGAGTAGGATTATATCTAAGTCTGACCTAAAAAAGGGCGGAACTGTGGGGGAGAAAATGGGGGGGGGGGGGGGGGGGGGGCTAAGAAAAAGGGGGAAAGAACGATCTGTGCGAGGACCATTCTTAAGGGGGCTCCACTTTCTTCTCGGGGGGAGAAGTCTCCTCGGAGGGAGTGGGAATGGGCGTGGGCATCAGAAAAGCTTCAAGGGGGGGGGGGGGAGGGGGGGAGGGGAGGGTAGAAGAACGGCAGAATTCATAAGGAACATACATCTGAGAAGATAATCTCCATTTGATTCGTCCGCGTAAGGGAGTTGCAGTGTCAAGCAGTCCCACAACTTTAGAGGGGGGGGGGATTTAAAGGGTCAGAGGGAAACTCCGAAAAAGAAAAAATTTCTTTCCGTAAAGGATACTCTTAGTCAAGATTCAACGCAGTTAAACTCGCGCCTAACGGACTGAGGTGAAATGTTGAGGGGGACTAGAACCAGGAGGGCGACGTGAAAGCTTAAGAAAAGTGTTATTATTGCGCCTATTCAGACATTGAACGATGCAATGGAAGGTTAATCAAGTCTTGGTGGAGGAGTCTCTGAACGAAAAGGGGGGGAGTTACGTGGACGCCTCCTCCGATTATCCCTCTAGATCCAATGGAAAGTTGAAACAAAAGAATGGTGGAAAGGGGGGAAATCAGAGTGGAAAAAAAAAAGGAGGCATTAAGTCTGGGGGGGGCATCATTATGCCAGTTTCTCATCTCTAGGTTTCGAAATTCATTGAATTAGGGAAGAAGTTCTGAAAACAAAGGAAAAAAAAGGCGAGAAAATGGGACATCTGAGACCCCGGCAAGGGTCCATCGCAGGTGACTCAAATACCCGAAGTATTACTTCAAGCGCAACATTAGGGGAAGTAAGGGAAGGAGTGCAGCGGGGGTATTATAGAAGATTTAGGAAGGGGTTATTGTGGAACGGAGGACTTATCCTTTTTTTAGGAAAATCAGACACTCCATGCAGGTTCCTGGAAGCCGACTGGAACAGGCCGTATAGAGGAGTAGCGAAAAAAAGCTCGGAGGTCAAGAGAGGATGGATAGGGGAAATGCAGTCGAAAACGTCCAGGGCGAAGAGGTCGCTTCTAACTCTCGGAGGGCATTCCTGCTACATTTGTCTACGGATCTCGAGAGAGGGGAGGGAAAGGGGTCTTTTTCTCTTTTGGGCGTCCGGAAGGGACCGAACCGGGGAATTAGAAGTCTAGCAATATCGCGCGCTTTGTCTTAAACCCAAGAAGGACCGGCGGCGCTGTCAAGGGTAGAAAAAAGAAATAGGGTTCAAAGAAAAGGAGTGCAAAAGGAAAAAGAACGAGTATCCGCCTGCCTATAGGAAAGGCCGGGCCAAATCGATCTGTATTGACATCTCACTGTGCCATTCTGCGCCTGGGGATGACCGAAAACCTTTCGCGATAAAGGGGGGACCGGGAAGAAGGAAGGGCAGGGACTAAAACAGGCGGAAGGGAGGAAAAGGGGAGCGAGGAAGAAAACATGAAGGCAGTCAAAAAAAAAAAAACAGTCGATCCCGTCGGGGACGGCGTCTGCCTTGTCAGTCTTCGGGCGCGGCGAGCGCGGGGGCCCGATGAGGGAGGGGGAACGGGGGGGTTGGGGGAAAAGCCTGAGGAAGCGCGGCAAAGGGGGGGGGGGAGAAAAAAGAAAATTTCATACAGAGCATCTCCGGAGGGAGAAAAAATTCTCTGTT
>Ga0179593_1605541_pt1 | contig 14560 bp, 19 predicted proteins | sample CZODoug2_1_08_16_FD_185931 | JGI IMG/M metagenome (GOLD analysis project Ga0179593, IMG submission 185931) | Vadose zone soil fungal communities from Angelo Coast Range Reserve, California, USA - CZODoug2_1_08_16fungal (PacBio error correction) | ecosystem: Environmental > Terrestrial > Soil >...
CCTACGCGCCGACGGACTTCGAAACTTAAGCCTCGGCGTTCTGGACAGGCTTTTATGAAGGGGGAATGTTCGCCGCTGAAATCCACTCTTGGGAGGCAAGAAAAAGGACGGGCACGACGTTCAAAAGGGGGCGGTCGGGGTACTACCAGATCAAAAGGAAGGAACAACCGTCCTGGTCAACCACAGCAAGATGAAGTGCCCCATCGCCGAAGCATTTCCGGAATACTGGGAGAACACTTCTTCTTCCTCAGCACGAGGAAAGAAAAAGGGGGCAGCGGCTTCGTTCGTTCGGAAAGAAAAGGCAAAGAAAGGAAAACCCGGTTTCCAGGGCAAACTCGGACGATCGCAAGGGAGGCCGTACTCGCCCATGGCAAAAAAGAATGGAAGCGCCGTACGGACTGGGGAGAAGAAAAAGCCAGATCGCTGTCGGCAGATAAGTCTCTGGAAAAGAGTCTGTGCCGGCTTCGTTATTTCCCGGAAAAAAGGGAGGGGAAAGGCTGCCGTGACCTATACCATCGCGATGGGGGGGAAAAAAAAAAGGGAATGGGAGGCGGTCCCTCTGACTGACCGCCTTCTGAGCTGGGAAAATTCCGGCAGGGATATTTCGTACATGGACGAAGGGGCGAAGGGGGGAAGCTTCATCGACGTCGAAGGAAAAAAAAAACCCCTCCCTCCGGGCCGATTGGCGGTGAGGACGACGACGACGGCACGAATTGGAAGGGGGAGGGAAAAAAAAGACACCGCGGCGGTGTCGGCGGGATGAAGGGGAAGGGAAAAAAAGGGTCTCGACACGCTTGTCCAACGAACTCCATCTTCGCTAAGGAGCAACACCGATCGAAAAAGGGAGAGGCTCTTCTAATGTCGTCTGCCGGGGCAGAGAGAAAAGGGGAAGGGGAGAAGGGCCGCGCGACGATCGGTGGTGAGCAGGGGGGGCCTTATATCGTGAATTAGGCTTCCGGGGCGGCTCGTCTTCTCGGGGGAAGCAGAATGAGAGGAAAAGACTCCTTTGGCTTCTTCTGCCCTTAGAATGGGGGAGAAGGGGAAGAGGGGAAAAGGGAGAGCTGGCCGAAATCACCAAGCGCCTTAGAAGCACACAAAGCATTCCATGCTCCCATGGAGAGGGGAGTCCCACTACCTTCGTGGTGAGGAAGAAAGGGAAGAAAGGGCCTTGACTTGTGGCCGACCCAATGAGCTTGATCGTTTTCTCTTTAAGAGAGGGAGGGACGGCGAACCTAGTTCTCCCAAGGGAGTGAAAAAAAAAGAGACGGCCCAGGGGTTGATGAGACGACGAGTGTTTCTTCGACATAGATGGATGGAGAAAAAAACTGCGTCCGTGTGGGGGGGAAAGAAAAAAGCCGGTTTTCCTTCCCATTAGGGTCCATATTGTTAGCACCGTCCGAAGAAAGAAGGGGGGGGGGGGGGAGCCGGATCTACCATTTTCCCGGGCCTCCTTGAGAAAGGACGCAGGGGGACGGGAAAAAAGAAGGGAAGGGAACTCGACGCGGAATGCTGAGGGGCGATGGCCGCCGGAAAACCGGCGAGTCGTGTTTTTTCGGTGGTCAGGACCGAGAAGAAGGGGGAAGGGGGGGGGAACGCCGCCTGCGAGGAGAACGGCTACTGGGATGAGACTCGAAGAGGAACTCTTTCTTCCCCCTTTTTCACAGGAAGGAGGAGGAGGAGAAAAAGGCGGAGTGAAGTTCTTTGGAAGGGGAGAAAAAAAAGAGGACTGTAGGGTGTTCCCGGTTAAGGAGTGTTTCTATCTTGACGGGAGAAGAAGGGAAAAGGACGTTTTCGCTCTGCCGGAACGGAGAAGGGGGTGCGGATCAAAAAAAATACTGCTGGAACCCTTTCCTCCTCTAGGGGGACGAAAGGGGAGAGAAAAAGGTAAAATGGCCTATTCATCATCCACATCGGAGCCAGGGGAAGAGGAGGAGGGAGTTCCAGCACGTGGAGGACAAAAAAACCTCCCGGCCATCTCTATATCTTCCTATATTGCGAGAGGAAGAAGAAGAAAAAGAAATCCACGGCAAGCCCTTTTCAGAAGAAAGGAAAAAGGGAGCACCGTAGACTCAGATGGAATCTCGAGAAAGAGACCTCTCTACCTTTTAGAAGAGAGAGAAAGGGAGGGAGAAGACTTCCGCATGAGCTGAAAGTATTTCGGAGAGAGGAAGGGGGGGAGATAGATGGTAGTGAAAAAGACCTCCTGCGGGAAGCTTTTCGTCTACAGGCTTAGGAATGATTGACATGCAGATGCTGAGCCAAAAAGGGGGAGAAGGCGCTTGGTGTGTAGGAAAAGGTGTCCGAAGATGCGCGTAAGCGCGGCGGAAAAAAGACATCCTGAACGGTTACCTTTGTTTGTGGGGGGGAGGAAGACACGAATCTTGATGGGAGGCCATGGTAGAGGGATCTCCCGGATGGCAGGCAAGGAGGGGGTCAGAGCCTGAATGATCTGTTTGGGGGGCGAGAAAAAAGTAAAACCATACTTTGGGGGAGGAAATCCCACGATATTGTTTTGAGGCGAAAAGGGGACGATCGACATTTATTGATGTCCAGGGGAAGGGGGAAAAGGAAGGGACGGGAGAATTCGAGAAGTCTGACAATCTTGCGTCGCGGCGGGAAGGAGGGAACATTTGACTCCTCATTGTGTCATCGGACAATGATAAAAAGGTGACACCGAGGATTGATGGGAAAAGGATTGTTAGTTCATGAGAGAGAAGGGGGAAAATCTGTCCCATCTCGGAAGAAGGGAAAAGAAAGGGAAAGCTGTTCCTCCATTCGAGGGATCCGTAACAGAGTGCGGCCGAAAGAAAAAAAGGACCAAGAAAGAAAGGGGGAACTTTTCATCGATAGGAAAAAATGACATTAAAAACGAATCCGTTCTCCACGCAAAAGAGGGGGGAACGCTAATTTCCATAGAAGGGAAAAGGAGAGAGGGAATGCCGCTTAGAGGAAGACAAATCGGCGGGAAAAATCCTCCTGATGTTTCGGAAGGGAAGGGGAAAAGGGACCTGGCTTCTTCAATGTCGGAAAAAATCTGCAGCGAGACTGACAGGGGTAGTGGGGCGACGCATCAATCCCATATAGTGGAAGAGGGGGAAAGAGGGGGAAAATTCCTGCTGTTTTTAGACGGCGGGAAAAGAAAAGGTGTCCATGAGCGAGTCCCGAATATCGAACTAATGGCCGGCATTTCTCGAAAAGGGAAGAGAAGGAAAAAGACGATTGTGGCTGGGGGAAGAAAGAAAAGAAAAGGGTTATCTCCAGGCCCTGAATCATCTTCTGGCAGAGAGTTTTCCTTGAAAGAGAGGAAGGGGGGCGACGAAGATTTCCTGGAACAGTCTCTTCAAAAAGCTTCTTGGAAAAAGAGCAGAGAGAAAGGGAAGTCCACGATAGTTCCTTCCGGCGTAGGATGTAAAGGAAGGAAAGGGAGAAAGAGTCCGTAAAATACGTGCTTCGTGTCTTCCTGTTCTGTTACGGAAAGAAAAGGCCATGGACTTGGGGAACAGAGAAAGGACGAAATAAAACAGCGCAAAGGAGTCTTGGCACACGGACCTTTACTACACCGGGAAAAGGGAAAGGAAGCGCGTCAGCGCACGCAAGAGGGAGAGGAAAGGAATTCCTGAACAATTCACGTAGATGCCGAGACAGTTTCTGAAGGAGGAAGGGCGGAAAACTGAGGGTAAGGGTGGCCGCCGCGAGATCTAGCAGCAAGTTCATCGAAAAGGAGGGGAAAGATCCCTTCTTCTACCGAGAGGAAAAAGAAGGGTGGTCAGCTTTTGGCGCTCTGGGGGGAGAAGGGGGGAGTTCCTCCATAGCAAGAGAAAAGAAAAAGAGGGGTCTTCGACACATAACACCGAAAAGGAACGATGATAACTACTAAGCCGAAGAGAGGGGAGTAGTGTTTTCGCTATAGAAAGGAGGAAAGAAAGGGAAAAAAGACAGCCAGGCCCGCAGGAATAATAGCATGGGCCATCCTCCATATTTCGCCTCTGCAAGATGAGGAAAGGGTCGAAACTCTATTAATTAAGGAACGAGGGGGAAAAAGGAAAGATTTTCCGGCGGAAAGCCTCTGGCGCCTGGGTTTTTTTCTAACAATACGTGAGAAGAAATCGGGATTCATCCGCCGATAACACCGGGGAAAGGGAAGGGGAAAGTGTAAGAATCCAAGAGGATTGCAGCAATCAAAGCCGTTAAAGGAGGGTTAAGGAAGAGAAAGAGAAAAAGAAAACAAAAACTTCTGGTTAGCTATTCTGTAAAAAAAAAGGGAAGGTGCGCGACACATAAGGTCCTAAGCGGTCAAGACACAACGCCGCTGCGGGCACCCCGAAAAAAAAAAAAGGAAAAGGAAGAAGGGGAGGGAAGAGCTTCTCAATCAGAAATATCCACGTCCAAGAAAAGAGAGGGAAGAAGGGGGGAGAAAACCGAAATTTCCTGCTGAAAAACGAGACCCTGGAAGCAGGTCGATGTCCCGGTCTTTAATTCTCACTGTGAGGAAAAGAAGAGGGGGGTAATCTTGCCTCGCAGGCGTGGGAGGGAAAAAAAGAGGAAAAGGGTCGGTTTTTCCGCTGTGCCCTAAAGGACTACCCCGGACAGCCTGACATACGTGGAGTCTGTCCCGAAGAGAAAGAAAAAAAGGAAAAGGACATTTCGTCTCGCCATTTTCCATCTGGGGGAGGGGGGGGGGGGAAACGCGCTTGCCGAACGGAGTTTGGAGCGAACGCTTTTTTTTTTCGGGATGGAGAAAACGTATAGTCAGCATACCACTATCGCTAGAAAAAAAAAAAAGGGGAGGGGGGTATCTGCCCTATAACGTTGGTAAGAAGAAAAAAAGGTCCGCCAAGCGCGTGGAAAACTTGGCGTAACCCTATACTACGATACAAGATGGAAAAATGGCGATCTAATTGGAAAGAAAAAAGAAAGGGGAAAAAAAACGGTACGTTTTTGTGCGTATACCGAGAAAGAGAAAAGTATTGCAGGGGCTGCCGGGTCGTCCGGTTAGGAAAACATCCGAAAACCTACCCCCTCGAGGATCAAGAAAAGAAGGGAAGAGAAAAAAAGGGGACACCCGACCTCACTCCTACCTTCAAGAGGGGAGGAGGGGAGAAAGGAAGGAAAAGGGGATCCTGCTACGTCGCAGCAAAGGGAATTCGTGTTTGTCCATGCACTCCTTATAACTGATAGCGAGGAGGGGGAAGGGGGACTGATCTGGAATCTCTTAAGAACACGCCGGGAAAGGGAAGGGGAAAAAAAAAGGCGTTGTGTCTGACGCTTTAGGACAGTATTGTCGCGAAAAACGGAATTTGGTTCCTCTTTGTTGTTGGAAAGAAAAGGGAAGGGGGGGGGGGGTCGTCATGCCCATAGGTAGAAGGAAGGAAGAGAAGGACCGGGCACGGCTTTGATTGCTTAATATCCCTCTTTATTTAGGCAGGAGAAAGGAAAAAGGGAAAGGAAAAACCCGATTTGCGATGGTTCCTCCAACGTGGAGGAGAAAGGAAAAAAAAGAAAGGCGCCGCCGGAAACTTGCAGCCGGCGAAGGCACTCTTTCCTTCAGGAAAAGGAAAAAAAAAAAAAAAAAAAAAATCGCGTTTCGACAGTTCAGAAAGAGCAAGGACTGGCCCTGCTTATTATTTTCCTGCTTGCCTTGCTATGAAGGGGGGAAGAAGAAAGAAGAAAGCTCGCTCACCACTAAAGAACATGGGGAAGAGAGGGAGCAAAGGGGCCTTTTCGGGGGTTTATTCTTGGGGGAGAAGGAGTCTCCTAGTTGCGCGTGCGAATGAAGGCAACCTCGAACACGCGGAAAGCCCCACCCGATCTACAAACATCTCGGGAAAATGGGGAGGGAATCGCGGTCGCGGAAGGGGAGAAGGATCGACTCCTTGGAAAACCGATGACCGTGATGCTCGCCCTCCAAATGGACGGCCAAATTCGTCGGAAGGGAAAAGGGGGGGGGGGAAAAACCTCGTAAAGACGCAAGTCCAGAACTGATCGGCAGGCCTCTCATTGAAGGGGAAAAGAAAAGGGGCGATGCCTCCTCGCTCCTGCGGGGAGGAGGGGGAGCGCTTCATGGAGCGCCGCAACAAGGGACCGGGGGCGTCCCGGTCCTCTGAAAATCCCGCCGCGAGGGGGGAGGGAAGAAGGCCCACTCATGATTCGTTAGGGAAAGGGGAAAAGGGGGGGAGGGGAACTCGCGCTCGTTCCCTTCACCGAAATCACTCATTAATGAACGAAGCAAAGGGAGAAAGGAAAAGGGGGGAGGAGGCCTTAATGCATTTACAGCAATACGGCCTGACTTAACTAAGAGAGAAAGGCCTGCGCTAGGGCAAGGAAAAGTCCAAGGAAGAGGTTTTAAGATACAGTTCAGGAAATCTTCTGTCTACCAGGGAAGAGAAGAAAGAGGGGAAGCGCAGCCTATGATTCAGGGGGACGGGGGAGAAAAAAAGAAAAAAGTCCATCGTGGACTACAAATGCTGCCGGTTAGCGACAATGCCGGGGAAGGGGGGGGGAGCGCTCTGACATCACCCGGAAGGAAGAAGAGAGAAAAGGGGAGCACCAGCAGCAGAATTTGCCCGGACTGTTGACAGCTCCCCGATCTCATCATGTGTGCTGGATGAGGAAAAGGGGGGAAGTCCTCGCTGCATAGATGTGAGAGGGGGAGGGAAAGGGAAATGGGAATTTGGCGGCAGAAAATCCGGAGGAGTGCCCGCCGTCTTTTTTCGAGGGAAAGGGGGAAGACTCCTTCAAGCAGACGGGGGGAGGAAGGGAGAGTGCGCCACAATCTGGGTAGGTTTCGTCCGGAGGCGTTTTAATTTTCAGCATTCACGCTTATCCATTAAAAGGGCAAACGAGGGGGAGGGAAAAAGGAAAAAAGAGATGTACGGATCTCAAGCGCCGGGAGGAAGATCATGCCAGTCTTCATAACCTGTTTGGGAAAAAAGAATGCTCTCTGCGTCGGCTCGGAAAAGAAAAAAGGGGGGGGAGAAAGAGAGGTGTCACTGAGGCTTCGTCGGATGCGAGAAGGGGCCGATACTCCATAGCTTCAACTTAGCAGCAAAGAGAAGGAAAAAAAATTGTCCCGAATCTTCCTCGAATTCTCCCGTACCGAAAGGGAAGGAAAGAAATCAATAACCTGTCGAGGCACAAAGTTGCACGATCAGTCCTTTCGCCTCCAACAATATCGAGGTGGGGGAAAGGGGAAAAAGGGGAGGGTCTTTCCCGTGGAAGTAGGGGGAAAGGGTCTTTCTGATCTTGTCACCAGCCTAGTCAGGCCATCCGGGAGAAAGAAGAGGAGAAAGGCCCAGATTCGTGTCGGTCGCAACAGAAAAAAAAAGGGAAAAGGGAATTTCCGCCCCGAAGCATGCTCATCTTCGAACCCCTCTACTAACCCCCCAAAGGAGAAAGGAGAGAACCTTCCCTGGGGGGAGAGAAGAGAAGAAATTTCTCTCAAAGTCGGAAGCATTGGGAAAAGCCGAAACGCTTCCCTGCCGGGGGGGGAGGGGGAGGAGGACTCCCCTCTTTTCGGACCAGCTAGAAAGAGGAAAAAAAAGAAGAAAAACTCGGATATTCGACAGGGAGCGTTTCTCTCAAGGTCGCTCGGGTACTCGTGCTCGAGAGGAGAAGAAAAAAAAGGGGAGATCTGCCAGGGATTTGCGCGTGGAAGGGGGAAGAAGAGCTGAGGAGGGCAATCGCCCATAGCGGACGCTATCTAGAAGGGCAGGGAGGGGGAAACACTTGCTGAACGATTCCGTAAGGGAGAAAGAAAAAAGGGAGGCTGCTCTGCGGCATTTCCGGCGAGAGGAGAGGAAAGGGAGCGCTTCGTCACCAAGAAAGGGGCCACCAGGCTTTCTTCCCCGAAGCCGATCACGCTCCGGAGAAAAAAACGCTCCGCAGGAAAAAGGAAAAAGAGGGAACACTCGGAACCGACAGACTAAAATTCCGCCACGCATCGTGCGATCTCACCGGAAAAAAAGAAAAGAGAAAATCCTCCGCCTCGGGCAAAGATCGGAGAAGAGAGGAAAAAACGGGCACCCAAGGAAGACGCGGAGGCGCTACCCCGTCGGGAAAAAAGGTGCGGCCGTTCCTCGGGAAAAGAAGGCATTCCGCCCGGTCCTTACCACGAACACAAAAGAAAAAAGGGGAAGGAGGCATCTCCATCATCATTAAAAGAGGGGGAACCCACCTTTCCCCCGACAAATTACCAAGTCACCTTCTTCCAAGAGAAAGGGACCTGGTCTATCCTGATCCGGGTAGGGGAAGAAAGGAGAAAATCTTTAATTGGGAGGCTTTCCTTGGATAAAGAAAAGGGGAGGTCCACCTTCTTCATTGTTCCCAGAGGAAGAAAGGAAAGGGAAGTGTTTGCGCGTTTTCGGGCGGAAGCTCTTCTACAGCCCACTACTGGAGGAGGAGAAAGGGGGCCTCTATATTTTCCGAGAAAAAAAAAGGGGGGGATAACTCTTTTCCAGCGATATCCTTTTGTACCACTTCGCTTACCTAGGAAAAGGGAAGGGGGGGGTTCGCCACAATACGTGCCCGAGTTAAACCCCATTATTCTAACCAGACCGGGGAAGGGGGGGGGGGGGGGGGGGCGCAGATAACGAAGTAGGGAGGCGGGCTGCTTTGGGGGGAGGGAAGGGCGCGGTTTATTTTCGGAAAGAGAAGAAAAGGGGAAGACTGCAAAAACGGATCCCCCCTGAGCAAGGGCTCCGCAATCCACCGGGGGGAAAGGAAAAGGGGAAAAAGAAAGAGCATCGCGGCCCCCGAGGAAGGAAGAGAAAAAAAAGAAAGGGGAATCAGGATCCCCCCACCGGGGGGGGGGGGGGGGTTGTTTCTTTAAAAAAAAAAAAAGAAAGGGAAGAGAAAGGACCTATTCTCCTGCTCCTAAGGAGGGGGAGGCGCACGTCTAATAATCAAGTCAGAGGGAAGAAGAAGAGGGAGGGACTGTGTTCTCCATCTATCTAATCTGGAGGCGTCGACAAAAAAGAGGGGGAAGGAAAAGGGGGGGGAAGGGGAAAGGTCACGTCACCTCAGAATCCAGCCGAGACACCCACTCCGCGGTGGAAAAAGGGGGAAAAGGAAAAAAGGAGGCTGGTCCGGACACTTTCTTTGAGGGAAAAGGCGTCCCGTGTTAGGTTGTCGGACCTATCTACCGTGTTGCGAGTTCTATTATCAATCCCTGTGGAAGGGAGAAAAAAAGAAATCGTCCACTGTCTCGCATCTCCCTGCGAGGGAAGGAAGAAGAAAGAAGGCAGCAGCGGGCCCGCCTCCAATAGGCGAACACCCTTCTCCACCAGAGAGGGGGGAGAAAAAAAAAGAAAAAATCCGATTGTCCCATTCCGGGGGGGGAAGAGGCACAGACTCGTGTCCAACTTTAGCTGTCCACAAGCGATCTTTACGGGAAAGGGGAGGGGGAGGAAAAGAGGCGCGATCTAAGGATGGGGGGGGGGGGGGGAAGGGGGAAGGAATCCCTTGCGATCGCCAGCAGTTCCCTGGTCAACAGTGGACTGACAGGGGAAAAAAAGGGGGGGGGTCCCACTGAAAAGCGGCCCGTTGCGTGTCCAGGGAGAATATGCTAGGAAGGGAAAGGGGGGATTCCTTCCCTTCTTTCTTCGATGGGGAACAATACCTTTCGCGGCTCGTGTTTCCGTCATTCCTGTGAAGGAAGAAAAAAGAAAAGGAAAGAAAAAGGAAAGATCTTTTTTCTTACCAACCGCCCTCCCACCTTATTGCCTTCGTGCCCGAAGCCACTGAAGAGAGGAGGAAAAAAAGGTCAGCGGAACAACCGCCGGAATATTAAAGAAAAGGGGGAAGCACGAGAGTCGGAATTTCTCGACCATTACTTAGGAGAGGAGGGGGGAAAGAAGAAGGCGTGATCACCTTGTGCCTTGAGGGGAAAAAAAGGGAGGAATGGGGGGGCCGGTTTGCGCGACCTGAATTACTGGGGGGACTCCGGCGTTCCCTCTGATAGAGAAAGGGCTGACTAGGGAGGTAAAAAAAGGGAGCTCAAACCCGGGAGGAGGGCGCTTCGACCTTCACGCGATAAAAGAAAAAGCATGGTTGCTTTCTTCCAAAACGGAGAAGGAAAAGAAAAAAAGAATCGAGGGGAGACTGGAACACTCGATCGCGCCTTCTGCTTCATTAAAAGAAAAAGAAAAGGGACGCGACAAGGAGGTCAAGATCTCTCTCAACAAAAAAAAGGGGGAGGGGGAGAGGGAAAAAGCCTTTTGATCGAGACCGAGAGGCGAAAAACGTTTCAGTGTCCTCGGCCGGAGCAAAGTATTTCGATCTATAAGGGGGGCAGAAAAGAAAAGGGGGGGGTCGTCGACTTTCGCATAGCGCTGGGATGGAAAAAAGGAAAGAAGCGATCTCGGCGCAACGGATTAAGGTCGAAGAGCCATCTACCTTGACTACACACGTGGGGGGGGGGGGGGAGAAAGGCTGATCTCAGCGGCACGCCGTAGGAGAAGGAAGGAAGGGAAAAAAAGGACCTGGACCTCAAGGCCCAGGTGGATCACTCGTCGTCGTCCGAACTCTCCTACGCGACGGGGAAGGAGGGGAAGGGAAAAAAAGAAATGCTGGATTGTGATAGCAGGAGGGGGGGGAAGAGGAATCCACGCTGTCGTACTCTCTATAGGGGGGAGGAAGACTACTTCCCTATGTGGGAGGGGAGGGGGGAAGAAAAAGAGCGGTCTTATGTCTTCACCGGCCCTGGGTTCCCCACTATCCTCATAAAGTACGGGGAGGGGGAAAAGGAAAGGGGGGGAAGGAATACCATGGCGCACACGGCGTCTTCGCAGAAATAGAGAAAAAAAGGGGAGGCTGCGTCGTGCGGACCTAGCTCGCCTCCGTCGTCCTCGTCCACTTGTTAGGTTTCCAGGGAAAAAAGAGGAAGAAGAGGAAGAAAGGGAAAGCCCGGGCAAACCACCATCCGAGATCGCGAAGTACGGCCTGTTCTCCTGGGATAAGAAGAGAAGGGGGGGGGAGGGGAAGCGAAAGTCTCTGGACACCTTCAGGGAAAGGGGGGAAGGAAAACCGTAATGTAGGACCATCCGAGCGGGTCTTCTGCCTTTATGGGGGGGGGGGGAGGGGGGGTGAAAAGAAGGAAAGAGGAGAAGGGGGGGGTTTTCGCCTCGGTGAGCTGGCCCTCTTATGGGGGGGAGAGGAGAAGGGGGGGGGAATTCCTCATTTATAGTTTCGGAAGGGGGGGGAAGGGAAGGGGGGAGGGAGCAGCCATTTCTTCCATAAAGGCGTCTAACACGCGTCATCTTGTCCTCTCCCCCTACAAGGAAAAGGGAGATTATTCTACTACTACTTCACCTAACGTGGAAGGAGAAGAAAGAAGGGGGGGGAGGAAAGAGTCTTTTCTCGTCTTGAGAGGGATTTTCTTGACGACCTTCTCACCTTCAGCTTAGTTAGAGAAGAGGGGAGAGAAAAAGGGAAAAAAAAGGGAGCACACCGATCTAAATCTCCGGGCACAGGAGGAAAAAGGAGAAGGGGGGGAAAAAAGGGGGGAAGCGAACATCCGTATCAGAAGAGAGGGCCTCTTCGGCCGAGCTACGATCTTTTTTATCAAGGGGGGGAATGAAAGAGAGAAAGGAGGGGGAGGGGGAGCGATCGCGCGTGGGCTCGTGCGCTTCACAGACGGATTAAAAGAGAGAAAAAAGGAGAAAAGGACTTCAGGGGGTCCGATGCCAGTAGGCAGCCGGCGTTCTTCGATCTTGCGAAAGAAAAAGGGAAGAAAAAACATCCAGCTCCCCCTACCGAAGAGAAAAGGGAGAAGCCCACTACCGTGGTGGTAGCCTCATGGGGGGTCACTCTTCAAGGGGGAAAGGGGAAAATGGTTTCAGAGGAAAAAAGAGGCGCGTAAACGGGTTCCTCCCAAGGGGTGCACCTCTCGGACCATATACAGGAGGGAAAGGGGGAAAAAGGAGGAAAGAGGGACGAGCTGGCTGCCTAAAGTTCCAAAATAGGGGGGGGGACGCCGTCCGCGTACCCTTGCGCCGTTGCCGTCCCTTCTTTTCCTATTGGAAGGCACAAAGCAGAAAGGGGGAAAAAAAAAAAAAACATCCGTATCGACCATGTGCCCGGGAAATAAGGAGGGAAGGGGGGGGAGGAGGGTCGCACCGGTGCGGGAGAACTCGAACGGGAATTCTGCTGGCGCTGGCCTCCTTCAACTTCGAGTAGGGGGGGGGGGGAAGAACGTGCGTAAGCCTGGAAGGGAGGAGGGGGGGGGAAGAAATGCGATCTGCAGGCTGTGTCCTCAGCTCGCCGATAACTCTGGCCGGAAAGGAAGGGGCGCGACAGCGGCCGGAGACGGGGAAGAGGGAAAAAGGCGGAGTAGGTGCTTTGGACGTTAGAATCGCCCTCCTGGAGGGAAAGAACTTGTCGTGGAAGGGGGGCGATCTGCGGTGGCGAAGGACGCCGGCGGCTGCTGCGTGGGCTGAGAGGGGAAAGAAAGCGTTATCGCGGAAAAAAAATTTTCTTTCCCACTTGAAGGGAAAGGAAGAAAGTCTCGAGGGGAAAGGAGGGGGAAGAGCGCCGTAAATGTCCATCAGAAGCACATCTTCCGTGGAAGAGGGGAGAAGGAGAGGGAAAGAGAAAGTGGTCTGCCTAACGCCCTCCCGGAAAAGAGAGGAAAGAAAGGAGAGGGGCTAGAGGCCTCCTCAGTGTATCATCACAAATCCAGTTCTCTCAAGCAACGGGGAGAAAGGAAAGGGGACTCGAGAATTCAACCGTATACGAGAAGGAAGAAGAGGGGGAAAAGACTTTTAGAGATCTGCTATGGGAAGGAAGTGAGTCCGATTTGGCTCCCCCCCTCCTATCAGAAGGGGGAAAGAGGGAGAGGGGGGGTCGACACCGAGGGTATATAGATTTTTGAAGGAGAAAAAGAAGGAAGAAAAGGAAAGGGGACGCCATGTTCGCGAATTATGGACTGCAGATACTTGACATCCATGCCGTGACGCTCAGTACCTTTTTTTTGTGAGAAAAAGGGGAAAAGGAGAGGAAAGGGGGGGAGGATGCCGCCTCCAACATCTGAACGGGGAACGGGGGGGGGGGGGGGGGGGGAGTTGCTACCGACCGATCTTGGGATCTGCCATGGTAGCGGATCTCCCTTATTCCTTCTAAGGGGGGGAGATAAAGACCTTAATGAGGAGGGGGAAGAAAAGGACACCGGTAAGACCATACTGGGTATGTAATCAACCTCGATATTGTTGCTCGCAAGGAGGAGAGGGGGGAAAGGGAAGAAAAAGGTTATTGAGTCCATGGGCCTTTCCTGAGGGAAAAGAGGAGGGGGGGGGAAATCCGGCGGCGCGGCGGGACTCGGGGGTGTGAGCATCCAGTTGACGCCTCATCTTATCTAGGAAAAGAGAAGGGAGGAAAGGGAATGGCTGTCAAAGATTGTGTAAAAGGGAGAAGCGGCGCATCTGTCCCATCGAGGCAAGTTTCTCCGACTGGATGAGGGAGGGGGGAAAAAGGGGAAAAAAAGTACATCCGGCGTAAGAACAAGGAGTGGGAAATGTTTCATCGGCTTAATGAATTAAAACGAATCCTTCGCCCAAGAAGAAAAAAAAGGGGGGGGCGCACGCTAATTTCAAAAGAGAAAGGGAAAGGCGATATGGCCAGGGTTATAAAGCTCCAAAGGAAAGGGAAAAGAAAGATGGGTGGCGTCGCAAAAGGAAGGGGGGGCGTCGTCAATGTCGTACCAGAGAACCTCCTTCATCTAGGCTGAAAAAAGGGGGGAAGGGGAGAAAAGCAAGCACCATGATTAGATCGGGGAAGAAAGGGGGGGGGAAACAATTCCTGGCGCTTGTGGAGAAGGCCGTTCCATCTCGCGGAGAGAGGAAAAAAGAGGAAGGAAATTATAGCGCATCTACCGCCGCATTGTCCGAAAAGGCAGCAGCCGTTGTTTATGCACACGAAGGGAGGAAGGAAAGGGAAAAAATCAGGGTGCATCTCCCGGAAAGGGAGAAAGAAGAGGGGGGTTCCTTGACGTCTCTCTCTCTGCCTGTCGACGAATATTTTCTGAACCTGTCCTGAAAAAGAGAAGGGGGGAAAGGTAGCCTAGCCATGCGGAAAAGAAGAGGGAAGAAAAGGAAGGACAGTCCGGCGTCGGGGGGATGTACATGCCTGTCCTGAATCTGATTCGAAAGGGAAGAAAAAGGGGAAAAGTCTTCCTGAGTGCGGTGAAGGGAAGGAAAGAGAAAAAATTGCCTTTGTCCCCAAAAGGCATTGTCGTGGGCAACGGCAATCGAAATAAAAACATCTCCGGCGGGGAGGGGGAAAAAAAAAGTCCATTGGCGGCGCTCCATGAAGCGCGGCAGAGGAAAGAAGAGGGAGGAGGAAGGAAAAAGGTGCCTTCCTAACAAATTCAATGAGCGGCATGCCTATCATTTGCTGAGGAGGACGGGGAGAACAACTGCGGTTTACGCGAGGAAAAAGGGGGGGGAAGAAAAGGGGGGGAGAAGCACGTCATCGAGATTCGATCAGGTCGCGATATCAGGAGGGAGAAAGAGGAGGAGTCGAAGCTTTTTGGAAGGGAGCTGTGGCTCTGGGGGAATCGCGCTTTTCT
>Ga0179593_1633661_pt1 | contig 14560 bp, 17 predicted proteins | sample CZODoug2_1_08_16_FD_185931 | JGI IMG/M metagenome (GOLD analysis project Ga0179593, IMG submission 185931) | Vadose zone soil fungal communities from Angelo Coast Range Reserve, California, USA - CZODoug2_1_08_16fungal (PacBio error correction) | ecosystem: Environmental > Terrestrial > Soil >...
CTGGTTGACGGGAAAAAATCCGATCGGCGCACGGAGAAAGAGAAGAGAGAAAATTTTTCCATGTGTCGTTAGCGACGGGAGAATTGGGAAGGCATCCTTTCAGGTAGAACGCCTTCATCGGCACAGAAAACGAAAAAAAACGAGTACCTCATGACCGGAAGCTGGGGGAAAAAAAAAAAAGGATCTCGAGTTGACTCGGCTCCAGCCAGAGATCTTTTGGAAAGCGCGCGTTCGTCGTCTGAAAAAGCAAAGGGAGAAGCGTCTCATACGAGTTGTTTTGCAAAGGAAAGGAGAAACCTCGTTCAGGCTGGCTGAAGAGAACCGAGCGGAGGAGCTGCTCGAGTCGAATTCGGGGAGAACAAAGGTCGGCCTCTCAGTTCGCATCCGCAGCCCGCGCAAATGAAAGAAAAAGGAAGAGGACATTGGGATGACGACCTGATCCGTGCAAAGAAAGGGGAAAGAATTGCCGGCCGCGCCCCTGGGAGGGGGTCCGGCCGACATTTCCGGATAAGGAGTCCCTGGGGCCGCATTAGGGGCAAACCAATCGGGAGGGGGAAAGAGCTATTCGACAAACCGAGGGAAGCCGCTCGACCGATTAAAAAGGAGGAGGGGAGAGAGGTCTGCATGAAGACCTCGTAGCTTTCAAAGGGAAAAGGGAAGCCTCCGGGAGAGTCTGAAAACGGTAAAAAAACCCCAGGAGGATTCGACGCTTATCATTACCGTTATCTGGGGCCGACACATAGTGAAACACGTGCCGTTGACTGGGGAAGGGGAGATGATTGAAGCGGAGAAGCTCCACGAAACGCCTTCTGGGGGGGAAAGGAGGAGGCCTTTGGGCTGAACCCGCGCCTCGGAGAAAAGACCCGGGACGATTTCCATGACATTTTCGCGCCTTGAACCGCCGATCGTATGGAACGAGACTTGTTGACCAAAGGGGAGTTCGATCCGGTCGATCTGATCGAAAAAATGCCCTGCGCTCAGCTCGCTTCCAGGGAAGGGGAAAATCCTTTACGACTCGCTGCGAAAATCAACTGAAACAAGGGGGGGAACGACTTACGTTGGGGGGGACCATCGATCTTCGATCTCGGAAAAAAAAGGACCGCTCCGCCAGAGGAAGGATTCGCGCGGAAGCGCGGGGGGAGAAAGAAAGGGAAGCTTGTCCATCACAAATCCTGACACCGGGGATTTAGGGAAAGCTTCGCCTTGGCGTCGAGCTGCAGAGGTGCTTGGTGAGCTGCGCCAAAAGGGAAGGGGAAGTTTCTGGCTCTGGGTCGCGCGCCGGGACTGACTTGAATAGGCTCACTTCCGACTCCAAAGGGAGAGAATCGTTTTGCCCGCGCCTGCAAGAAAGGAGACGTGTCGAGGCCGGAACTAGGAAAAAGAAGCCGTGCCTGATCTCGTCGAATATGGCTGTGGTCACCACCGAGTCTGCTTGCGCAAAGAAAGAAAAAAGGAGATCGCCAGCTGCGACCGGAGAAACGCGATTCTCCGCGATAAAAAGGGATGGTTTGCTTGACGGGGGTTGAAAGACGAGATTGGCCCGGCACCACGAAGAGGAAAGAAAAAAAGGGTAGAACACCCCCAAAAACAAAAAGTACGACAGCCAGGATGAGAACAAAAGGAGGAAATTCGCGCTCGAACGACCAACGAACCCGCACCTCAGTTTGTATCGGTCTTCCGGGTGCGGCGCAGAGGAGAGGGAGAAATGTCACTCCTTTCATCAGTCCCTAAAAAAAGACGCTCAACCAAGAAAACAATGGCAGGGAGGCTGGCCCGGAAGTCCGAATCCTTGTTGGGGGAGAGCATCAATCGGGGGAAGGGCTCATGCCCTATGGAAGTACGGCAATGGCCAGGGCCCGGGTTTCCAAGAAAAAAAGACATGGCTCGGCGGCTAACGACAAAAGGGGGGGAGAGGACCTCACGACGGGAGACCGAAATTCGGCTCAGACGCTTCGCTTCATGAGGCTTCCCCGAAAAAAAAGCCGAGAAGAAAGGGAAGGGCTCGAGCGCGCGAGGGGGGGGGGGAAGCGCCTAGCGAAAAAACCTTTTTTTCCCGGTCACGGGGGGAGGAAAAAGGTGATGGCTGGGCTGGAAGGGCGAGGGGGGCGCGGCGAGGTGCCTCCTATCGGTCTTTTCAAAAAAAAAAAAAAGAACAAGGGTCTTATTCCGAACTTCCGCACGGCGAAAGTCGCCGGCCTCTTAAAATGACGGGCTCGCTCGCAACGAAGAGCGACGTCGCGCGCAAAAAAAGGTCCAAGGGGAGCCCTTTCTCGCACGGGATCCGGGAGGAAAAACCCCAACTGCTGGAAAAAGCGAGCGGGGCCTTTTCCCATAGTTCGCCGCCGCTTCGACAGGGGATTGGGCGACGATGCAGTCGGTCCCCGCGCCATCTCGAGAGGAAGGGTTGTTAGCGGGGAAGCGATTTGTTCCGTCATGTCATCGAAAGCTTCGCGAAGACGTTGCAGTTCAAAAAAAAAGCCTCGCCCTGCGCCGAAAAGGGCATCGTTCAGCGCGTCTCCAGGAGGAAGGCCGGTTTCCGCTCGGGGGGCCTCATTATCAAACAAAAAAGAAAGCCGCGGCGCGGCGAAAACCGCAGGGGGGGAGGGCGGCTCCGACTGCTGCTCAAAGGCTGGGATGATGCCGCCGGAAAAGGAGGAAAGCCGGCGCGAACGGGGGGGGAGACCTCGCTCGAGCAAAGGAGGTGCCTCTTGACTCACCATGGCCATGGACCGCCGGAAGCGCGCTGGGAAAAGCAAAAAAAAGCGATGACGATACTCTTATTATGGGGAAGGGAAAGAAAAGCGTTTCCTCTCGTCGGAAAAAGTTTTTTTGGAGGGGTGCGATCGTCGATCACAAAAAGGGGACAAGGAGAAGAAACCACAACAACGAGGCGGAGGAAAAGAGAAAGAATGTTTTTTGAGAAAACAAACGCCAACCTGGATTCCGTACTTCGAGGAAAGAAAATAAAACATTCAAAAAATCAGGCGGGAAAAAGTATCTTCATCAGAAAGATCTCCTCGTAAAAGCCGCGTTGAAAAGAGAAGGGGGAAAGGGCAATCGATGGCAGTTCGTCTCATCGAGGAGATCGGGAAAAGTGTTCGCCCAGGGGGCCTCCCGGGGCGGAGGGGGAAAAAAACGCCTTTTCTCAGAAGGAGGGCTCCGAAGCCGAACCAAGGCGTTGCCCTCTCCTGAGGAAGGGAAAAAAAGTTTGATCATGAGGGAAAGAAGTCGCTGATGCGGAAGAAAAGGAGAAGGAATGCATCTCGTATGAGGGGTGGGGGGGGGGGTCCGCATGGCGAGGGAAAAAAAATTCAACTTCTCGCGAAAGGGGGGGACGGTAACAAATCGCCGCTACAAAAAAGACGCTATTGCGCGGGGCCAAGGATCGGGAGCGTCTGCTTGCATAATTCTAATCGGCGGCTAAAAAATGTCTTGCTTCACGCAGAAAAAAAAAACCTATTCCCTGGCGAAAGGAGGATGGCGCGAAGATAAGCGTCGCGAGGGAAAAATCCTACGATCTTTAAAGGGAAAGCATTATTAATATAAGGGGGAGTAATGGCCGCGTGACAGTCATCTGCCTGCGGAAGGGAAATGGCTCCCGGCGACCCCGCGTGAAAAAGGGGAGGGCACCGCGCCGCGCTCGACCCGAGCAGAAAAAAAAAGAAAAGACTGGCTAGCCCGCCGTGACGGAAAAAGCTCCCGAGGCGATCAACACACGTCCTAGGGGAATGCGCGAGATGGGGGGGGGGGGGGGGGGGGGGGGCGGCTATGGAAAAAGAGGAAAGGGGAGAAGCCGGTCTGGGGGGTTGATGAAATCGAAGAAAGAACGTGGGGCTCCCCGTCGTGAAAAAGGAAAAAGCCCCATGGTGACCGCACGGGGGAATGGAATTTGGATGAAACAGGGCGGCCATTCCTTAACGTGAGCAGGGAAGGCAGACAACCTATGATGCTCCGCAAAGAAGAGCCTTCCAGCCGAAGCAGGAGAGCCACGTTGGTTTGGTGTCCGCAATGATTGGGAGAAAAAAGGTTACATTTCTCCTCGGAAAGAAGGAAGAGCCTGAATATGAAAGAGAAAACCCTGACTTTGCGGCACGCTGGTCAGTTCTACGCGAATTGAAAAGGGTCTCATCCTGGCTGTAGGAGAGGGAGGGGGTTTTCTACCGCTGGCGGGAAGGGGGACCGGGCAATCTCGTCGTTCCATCCAACGGCAGCAAATAGCTCCGACCGGCGTCGTTATCGCGGCGAAAAAGAAAAAAGGCGCCGCTGGCTATTCTCTGGGAAAAAAAAGGAGCAATCCAGCCTTCCATTGTGACCAAGACTCGACGAGATCCGGTCACGGATGGAACGGCTGACCGCCTGTATCGTTACGGCCTAGGGAGAGGAAGGGAAGGGAATTGCAGGCGCGGGCAAAAAGGAAGGCGTCGGAAGTGTCGACCCTCAATGGCCGAAAGAAAAAAAGCCGAAAGATCTCCTGCAATTCGGGAGCTAGCCACCCAGTCAATTACGGGACTGGAAAGGAAAAAACCCCCCCTACAAAGGACAAAAAGACGACTCCAAGGCGAAGCAATTGGGGAAAAAAAACGTGTCATGATTTGGTATGCCAAGCTATGGTCGTGTCCGCAGGCTGACGTCGCTTCAGCGCGAGAGAAAAGGAGAAGACATTGACTTCGTCGATTGCCGAAAAGGAATGATGCTTCCCAACTCAGGTCGTTCGGAAGAAGAAGGGGGGAGGTAAGGATTTGAACGAGGCGCAAGCCAGAAGCAAGGTCGCATCATGGCATTGCAGGCGCGCGATCAGCTCGAACGGATTCGAAATCAAAAAAAAAAAAGAACCAAGCTCTCCGTCCATACGATCGCGCGGCGGTAGAAAAAAAGATCGTCCTCGGAGAACGGATGAAAGGAGGGGGGAACCAAATGACATCGATCACGTGCGGAACACCGCGTTCGTGCCTTCTCGCCTTCAATCACGAACGATGAAAGAAAGCTCCACGGCACGGTTTCCTAAAAGGAAGATCATCATTCGACGCGAAGAAAAAGCGGTTCGTGCTGCCGGAGACAGGACGTCCGCTGAAAAGTCCAGCAACTGGTTCCGGAAAAAAGGGAGTCATGCAGACCGGAAGCAAAAAAAGGAAATTATCTTTGCGAGCAAAGAGGCGGCGCGCGTTTGTCGAATTAGCTACGTACTGGCAATGAAGCACGCTGGTTGCAAAAAAGGGGGAGAAGGGCAATTTGATCGCGGAATGTCCGAAAAAAGCGCCGGAAATGATCCATCGTTTCGAAGGAAAAAAGGAAGGTTCGCATTCCCAAGGAGATTCCTTGGACCAAAACGAAAGGGCATTGCGCGGCTGCGGCTGCGCCTGAGAGCCGCGGAGTTCTCGATAAGAAAAAAAAAAAAAAAGAGCGGGAGGAAGAGCTTGCGATACAACGCAAGCAGAAAAAGAGGAGGGGGGATTGAACAACGCGAGGAGACGATGAGAGAGTAACCTTGGACGGAAGACGACGCACGCGCGCTTCCAAACAGAGAATCCGAGTCCATCGGATCATGCGCAGAAGGAAGACCAAGTATTGCGGTCAGCTGGAAGAAAGGGGAATCGATCGTTATGCTGGCACGTGTCGAGGAAGTTCTACCCTTCCGGTCATGCCTTTCCACTTCTAAACACGTCAGGGGGAAAAGGAAATGATCGCGTTTCGCGACGAAACCGTGCAGAAGGAAACGTTCAACAATCGCTTCGCAACAACAAAGAAGGGAGGGATCTTGTTGACGGGAACCAAACAGTTCTACTCCGAGAAGAGCAAAAGAAAAAAAAAAAAAAAAAGGAGACATCTCGCGGATTTTCCAGGTCCGTGAAAAGCACCTGGCAGGGGAGAACCCGGCAAGGAAAAGAAAAAGCGAAATCCTTGCCGTCGAGTAAAGCATGACAAGCCTCTTGGATCCGCCTACGACCTCGCAAAGGAGAGACTGAGAAAAGAAAAATTTGGAAGCGGCGAAAGAAAGAAAAATACGGAAGCATCCCTTTGCGCAGCGTCTCCTACTTTTGTTCAATCCGACACATCACCCGCGGTCAGAGGGGGGATCTCACAGCTCGTCCTATCAAAAAAAGGACGTCTCGTAGTCGAAGTATCGAGAACTCCGTCGGGACTCTCATTCGCATCCCAGCCCGCCGCAATGCCACGGCGGAAAAAGAGCCGTGTGACTGCGACATGTTCCGTGCCGGGGAGAAAGGCCGCGCCTGGAGGCTTTGGGAAAAAAAGGAAGGGGGAAAAAAAATGCCCGTCGCCTGGACAAGGGAAAACCAATCGTGCCTTCATTGGCGTATCCAGGAAAAAGGACGCAACTGATCGTGATAGAAAGAAATGTTCGGCGGGAAGGGCAGAAGAAAAAAAATAGGCATGGCAAAAAAGTTTGCTGATGACCCGTTCAGCCGCCGGCGAAAAAAAAAGAAGGAAAAGAAAGTGACGTACTGCGCGTTCTGAGCTGGGAAGGGAGGGCGACACATGGAAACCGCCGTTTTAACTGGGATCGTGCGCTGATGAAGGGGAGAAGAAAAGACGGCCGTCCGCACGGGATCGAGGAAGAAACTCGCTCGATCTGCAGGGGCAGAGAAAAGAAGGAGAAGTCCTGACCGGTTCGCGGACCTGGCCTTGATCACGCCGCCGGGGAGGGGAGGGGAAATGGTTGACCAAGCCGGAGACCGGGAGAATCCGTTTAGGCGGAGCGGGGGCTCAGAAAGTACCAGCTGTCTCAAGCATCTGCTTCCTGGCTTGCGCCTCGGGGAAGGGGGGGAAAATCGCTGCGAAATATCCTGATCGGAGAAAGATGATTTGGGGACGCAGAAAAAAGAGAAGAGAAGGCAATCGCCGACTTCCATTGACCGCGCCTGCCCGTAGGTTTGTGCCGTCAAAAAAAGAAGCGACGTCATCGCGACCAGAGAAAAGGCTTGTCATAACAACACTGAACAAAGGGGGGAAGGAAAAGAAAAATCCAATTGTCTTCGCAGGGGAGTCGATCTGCGCGTCCAGTCCCGTAATCTGAGAAACCAGAAAAATGACCTTTGTCAGGTAGAGAGGGGAAAGGGGGGGGGAGCTCGCAGGATAGGAAGGAAAACCTTCCTGACGCCCGCGTCTTGTGACATCGTCCTCGTTTGCAAAAGAGGGAAGGCGGAATTCGCTCGTGAGGGATGCCGTCACGAGAAAAGGAAAAGACCATCCGTTCACACGATCTTATTATGCAGGGGAAACCCTGAAGGCTGGCGGGGAAAAGGGGGGAGGTCATCCGAAAAGAAAAAGGCGACCCCGACCCATGTTGGTGTACCGCTATCTCGAAGGGGAAAAAGGACGGTCGTATGCTTGATTTGAGGGGGGAACTATAGATGGCCAAAAAACTGGCCCCTCCATGCGGTACAAAAAAAAAAACCAGTATCGACAGCCGGAGAAGGAAAAAGGACAGCAATTCGCCCGGCGAGAAAAGGGGGAAAGAACCGTCAGGGTGAAAAGAGGGCGAAGTCTTCCGGAGGGGTCGGAGGAGAGGAGAATGTCCGAGGGAAAAAAGATTTTCAATCCACGGTGTCGCGCAGGGCAGGCTTCGGCGGGGAAAAGAAACGGGTTCGCGAGCAGCAGGGGGGGAGCCTCCCGTCCCTGAGAAAGAAAGGGGGGGGGGCCTTCCCGGGTTGGTCAGGCCCATGGCGAATTCGTGTCACCAGGAGTCGGGACCTTCACGACGGTGGGGGGAAAAAGTCGGGAGACGGAAGAGAAAGAAACCGACCTCTTCCTCGAAGCGGCTCGCAAGCAATATCGTCTCGCTCAGGCTCGGAGGCCGTTGTGGGGGGGGGGGGGGGGGAGAGCCTCGGGCGACCGTGAAAAAAATGCTGTCCGCGGGTCCCAGTGGGAAGGGGGGGGGCGGGTGAGGCAGGCGCGGGAGCGCGGAGAGTTTGCTCGATCGGGCAAGGAAGAAGGGGTTCGCCAGGGAAAGGGGAGGATTCCGCTGAAAAGGAGACGCACGGCTGTCCCTGAAAAAAATTCATCATGACGGGCCGAGGGGGAGCGCAACGAGCGTTGACGCTGACGGTTCTCGCCGAGCAAAAAGGGAGAGCCAAGCGAAATCTGAAGAAATGGGAGAAAGGGGGAGGTGCCTTCAGCCCCGAAATGCGTGAGCCAGACATCGCTCGCCTTTCAAGGGTTTTTTTTTTTCCCGCCGACGGAGGGGGAAAACGATGCCCGAGCGGGCCCCGCGCCAGAAAGGAACGGGTGTAGTGCGCGATTTGTTACAAGAGAGAGAACGTCTAATACGGTGCAAGTGCGAAAATAGGAAAGAAGACGCCCTGCGGCCCCACTCCGTCACCTAAACGGTCAATAGGTTCCGCTCGTCTCCAGAAAAGAGGAAGGGGGAAGCGATGGTCTCATTATCAAACGCTCAAAAAATCCGCGGCGCGGCAGCACAGCAAGAGGAAGGAGGGGCCGACTTCTTCTCCACGGCTGTGGCTTGAAGCTCAAACGTGTCGGAACTCCTGCTCTACACGTTGGGAAGAGGGAGCCGAACGCATCGTTGTCCAAAGAAAAAGAGGGGGAAATGTTTCAAAGAGGGAAAAAAGGAGCGCTGGACGATGCGAGATGACGCTGAATTACGGGGTATTCTCTATCTGAATGGCCCGGAGAGAAAAGCCGTCTGGCCATCCAGGTGGGAAAAGATCACCACCAGAAGGGATCAAAGAGAAAACAACACGGAGGAGGAGAAAAAAAAAGATCGGCGATACCTTCCTGGTGGTGCTCTACGATCAAAAAAGGCACGACGGCGAAGAACGCCTTGAGCAAAGGGAGAAGGATGCCAGACAGAAAGGAGAGAGTCATCTCGCAAATCGTAAAGCGCGACTGTCGCTTTGAAACAGGGCCATTTGTCTGTACGAGGGGAGAGGGGGAGGGAGAGCGAGGAGATCTCAGAGAAAGCCCGGAGTTCCGCCCGGGAGGCAGGGAGGAAAAAAAAGGGGGAAGAAGTCGGCCGCCTCCGAAGATTACAGGGGCTGTGCGCCTAGCCTCGCGGTCGCAGGGATCGTTGGAACAAGGAAAAAAGGCCGATTCGATGATGGCGGAGAGAGAAAAAGGATGACGGCGTGGGACAGACGAAGAGAGAAGGGAAAAAGTCTTGCGAAGCTTCGATGACGATGACGGAAAGAGACGCTAACCCGACAGTCGGCGTATGCGCGGGTCTCTATCGGCATCGGGGCTAATAGAAGAGCGGCGAAAGGCCGGAGGAGAAAAGAAAACACGCATTTCAGGTCTGAAAAAGGAAAGGCCCCGGGGCTAAGGGAAGGAGAGGTCGCTTTCTCGGAAGGAAGAGAGCGAGAAAAGGTCGACTATCTGTTTCCGAGAAAAAGAGGAATTAAGATCCGTGAGGAAGGAAAACTCCGTTTTCATCGGCCAAGTCCGACCGAACCTTCGAAACAAGCGTTAGGAAAGGATCGGGGGGGCAAACTCGCCTCGCTCGAAAACGCAAGCAAACAGACCACACACTTTACTAATCCCCGCCTTGCGGAAAAAAAGGAAAGGGAACACTGCCTCCTCGCTTCGCGAAGGAAGGGCTCTCCTTTCGTAAAATACAGGAGGAAGAGGAGAAGGATCCGACTTTGGCGGACCTCTTTAATTTCCGACCCTAGAAAAAGGGGGGAAGCATCGCCATGGACTTGAAGAAAGTAAGTAACGGTAGCAAGGCCTGGGAGGCAAATGCTCGCGAAACCCTGCTCGGAGCAGAACTTTCACATCCTAATCCTGCCTGCCAGGTGGTAAATCCCGCATGGCTTATGACCAGGAAAAGAAAGAGGAAGTCTCTCCGCACCGAAGGGAGGAAAATACAACCTGACGGGGGGAGGCAACTGGGGGGAACTTTTCGATCTCTAATTGGGCGCAGGGGAAGGGTACGCACCTTGCTGTCGTACGGGAAGGGTTGTTCGTAAGGGAGGTCGCCGTCGTTGTGTCAAAACCCGGGGCAATCTCGTCGTTCAAACAATAAATCAGGAGAAAAAGGGATGCGTCTTTAGAGCGAGAAGAAAAGAAGAAGGGGGGGTGCCGCGGTTCCGCGATCTCCTGGTGCGGCTTGACGCAAAGAAAAAACGTCAGGTGGTGACCAAGCCAAGAAAAAGAAGGGAGAGGGCTTTCCGAACGAGCGGAGAAGAGAAGATCGAATTTCCGCCGTAAATGCAGCGCAGCTAAACGATGACGAGGTCAAGTAAGACGCTGGCGTACGGAAAAAAAGGAAAGCCAATCCCGGCGCGCGCCCAAAGAAGAAAACGTCCAGGTAGAGAAAGAAAACAGATTAACGGATGGAATAGCATCCCCCCCTCCCCCCCAAAAAAAACTCTGACGCCAGTCGAAGTCAGGGGGAGGGAAGAACGCCGACGAAGGGGGAGGGACATCATCTGGTACCGTTGGTCGCGGAGGGAGAAAATTCAGGCTCGAAGAAGAAGGAGATCTTCGGTACAATTGACGTGGGGGGATTGCCGAGGACGATATCGAAGATCGAGGGAAAAAGTCATGTCGTTCGAAGGGGGGAGGGGTTCGCACGAGGCGGGGGGGAAAGGGGGCGCAAGCCAGGAGCCGAGCTTGAGAACATTGCATTGCTGCCGCGCGGAAAAGAGAGGAACCATGCCCGTTCTCCGCTTGGTCGAAGAAAAGAAATACGATTTTTCGGCGGAGTGAGAAGAAAAAAGAGGGGGAAATCGTCCCGGATCCGTGACCTGCAGATCAAGAGAGCTTGTGCAGCAAAAGGACATCGAGTGAGAAAGGGGCAAAGGCGTTCGTGCGCTCTCCCCTGAAAAAAAGGGAACCACATCTCACGGAACGTGGGGGAATGGAGGGGGGAGAGAATTTCATTATCAGCATGCGGGGAGCTCCCGACTTCACTTTCTCGGGTCGTGCAGAAAGAGGAAGGAGAGGAACGGTCATCAACTGGTCCGGGCATGAAGAAGGAGGAAAAAGAGCGAACCATGATGAAGTAGCGTGAGGGGAAAAAGGAGAAGTTTCTTGCGCTCGTTTGTCGGAGGATACTAATAGCGTCCAATGAATCACGCTTGGATTGTTAACAGCGACCCCGGCAATTTGATAAGAAAGGGGAAAACTCCAGGCGCGGAAGGAAGGAGAAGGAAGGCGGCAACGGATCAGGTCGTCATTCAAACCAAAATTACCTTTGTCCATTACGACCGTTCATTTGGCGCGGGAAGGGCGGGAAGAGAGTTTCTCGATACTTCGACTACGAGCCGCTCAGAAAGAAGGAGACAACAGCAATCCTAATCGCAGGTCGAATGCGGAAGAGGGGGGGGAAGATGCGCAATGGATGCTTCCGTATATGAAAAAATACGACGCAACGCGCGCTTCCAAAGCTCTCAAAAGAAGAAGGGGAAAAGCCATCGAGATCAGCGGCGAGGTCGGGGAAAAAAAAAAAAGGCAGGTCATGCTGTGACTAGAGAGGCAAGAAAGTGGCGATGAAGCGTCTACCCTGCCGGATGCCTACCACGTCTACACGTCGATAAGACCTTTCAATTCCGCGATATGAGCGCGTGGAAAAAAAGGAAAAAAAGATGGAGTCGAACTGTTGTGGAAAAAAAGGAAGAACAACAACAACGATGAGGGAGAAAAAGAAAAAATGAAAGGGAAAGTAAAAAAGGACGACTCCGTAGACGCGCAAGTTTGGTCGCGAAACGGCAGGAGAAAAGAGGTCGTATCGACTTGCTAAGTGGAAAGGCAGCCAGAAGGGAGAGAAAAGGAAGCATCAAGAGTAGGAAGAAAGGAAGATCTAGTACATACAAGCATGACAGCCTAAAAGAGTGGCTTCCCGCGACGACCTCGCGCAGACTTCGAGGGGAAAAAAAAAGGGAGGAGATGCTTTTGAAGCGCGCGGAAAGAAAAGAGGAGTCCAAGATAACGAAGCATCCAGTTGCGAAAAAAAGGGGGGATCCGTACTACATGTCGAAAATGAGGGATCGCAGCAGCTCGTAAGGAAAAAAAGAGAAGTATCGAGACACCCGGAGGCAGCTTAGAAAAAAAAAAAGAAAGGCTCGTCATTGCAATGATTAGGTTAATGACCTACAATGATCGTGCCGTCATCGCCAACGAGAAAAGAAGGAAGGGATTCTTGTTGTACGCAGAGGGGGGGAAAAGCCTGGGCAGCAGGGGACAAACCACAGTAAAAGAAGGGGAGGGGCTATCGACAAACGCGCGCAGTCAAAGAGCGTGGCGCTCGAAACAGATAATTCTCATTGTTCTGGAGAGGAAGAGACCTCTTTATGCATCCCGGAACAAAAAGGACCGACGGAGAAGATACGGCAAAACGACCCCGGACCGGTGAAGTAACGCTCTTTTCCTACTACTTCTGATAGAAAGAAAAAAAAAAAGAGGAACCCGTCCTTAGCTGTGGAAAAGAAGGAAAGGCGTAGAAGCGCACGAACGGAAGGGAGGAAAAGGTGATCGATGTCCTTTTCTGAAAGCCGCCTCTATCTTCAGTCATCGTAATCCGTGAACGATTTCCATGAAGAAAAAGGATCACGCCTCCCGATCGATGGGAAGCCTATACCTGCAATGGAGGGAGAGAAGGGAGAAAAGGAAAGAAAATGCCATGCTGAGAAGCTCGCTGACCTTCCGTTTCTTGCGCCTCGGAAAAAGAAGAGACTCGCTGCTAAAGAAAGAGGAAGGACCTGAATTTGGGACGAAGACGAGACTGAGAAAGGGAAGGGGGAAGAAAAGGAGTCATTTGACCGCGCTCGGCCGTCTTTTTGCCGATAAAGGAGAAAAGCATCCGCGACACCGTTAACCAGGGGGAAAAAAGAAGAAAAGGGGGAGGGAGCCGTGGATCAAATCCAATTGACGGAGCCTTTGCGTCGAGCTGCGCTTCCAGTCAAAAAGGAAAGCTGCGCGACCGAAAGAGAGTCTGGCTCTGCGCGCGCCGGGAGGAGAGGAAAAACTCCGACGCCAAGCGTCTTCGTGACATACACATCTTTTGCCCGCTCCTGGCAAGAAAAGGAAGAGAAGCTTGTTCCGAGAAAGCACGCTCGGCGGTGAGAAAGAAAAAGAACGCTGCCCGATCTGTCGATAGGACTTGGTCACCACCGGAAGGCTGGCGGGGGGGAGGAAACCAATCCTCCCAGATAGGAAAAAGGCACCCTTTGGGTACCGGGAGATCTCCTGCGATAACGCCGCCGGTACGGAGGGGGGGGAAGGTAAGTTGTGGATTGAAAAAAGAAAAGTCACCAAGAAAGGAGAAAAGACAAAACCAACCAGCCACCGCAATTACGACATCAAAGATTAAACCCGCATTCACCGAAAGGAAAGAGGGAAAAGACCATCTGTCCCGCACCGGGGGGGTGGAGGACTACTATGAAGAGGGGGGGGGAGAAGAAGAGGGGAGAGGAGAATGTCACGCCGTTCATCAAGCAACTTCGGGGTTCCCAACAACTTGGTCGCAGGAAGGACGCTTTCCCTTAAGCTCCGATCCGAAGAGAACATCTGTTGCGAGCCAATCCTGCTCCCGTTACCGGAATGGCCTGGCCCCGTGTTCATAAAAAAAAAAGGGGGAATGTCGGTCACCATGGGTGAAAGAGAGAATCACGACGTGGAGGCCAGGAAAAGCGTCGGCTCGAAGAGACGCTTCAACATCCCGACCGGCTTAAAGAAAAAGGGAGGGCATAGCCCGTCAAAAAAGAAAAAAAAGGCCGTGTGGGGTTGAGAAGAAGGGGGGGGACCTTTTTTTTTTGGTGTCCTTCAACGGCTGGCCTCGTCCCAGTTTGAGGGGGGAGGGCCGGCGCGGTTACGAGGGCTGCGTGGGGGAAAGAGGGGTCTTTTCATAAAAAAGGTTTCGACGGTATCATTGTCTGATTCCGCGGGAAGGCTTACGCACGGCGGTCCCCTTAGGGAGGAAGAGAGGTGCTCTCTCTGAAAGAGAGGAGGGGGGGAAAAGGGAAGCGCTGGATCCGTCGCGCCAAGCGACATCTAACCCTTTCTCCGGGACTCTTCGTTGCCTTCAGCAAGGAAGGAAGAAAGAGAGACGCCTTTCCCATCCGCCTTTTGAAAGAGAGAAGAAGGAGGCCGCTGACGATGACAGAAAGAGAAAAAAAAAAAAATCGCGCGACTGTTTTATCCGGCTATTTTTTCCGTCATCGTCAAGAAAGAAAGGGCGCGAATACGTTGGCAGGTCGGAATCCCGCCCTGAGGAAAGCCGTCATCCAAGATTCATCGTTCCCGCGCGTCTCAGAGAGGAGGGAAGGTTTCCTCGATGGGCCAAATCCTGCTACCAAAGGGCGGCGGCGGCGCAACCGACGTGGGAGTGAGGCTGCGGCGTCCGACTTCTTCTTCCACGGCGGGGGCTTGGGAGAAAAGAGGAACTCCGGCGCGAACACGTTTGAAGAAATCGAATCGAAGCAATCGATTTGCCCAGAAAAAAAAAGGAAGGGGACAACGCGTAAAACGCGACGGGGACTAGGCAAGATGCGATGACGATACTCTTATATGGCGCAGAAATCGAAAAAAGAAAAGGAGGGGAGATCCGTCTTCATCCAGGTTGGCGTTGGAGGGAGAAAAAAAG
>Ga0179593_1391812_pt1 | contig 14559 bp, 17 predicted proteins | sample CZODoug2_1_08_16_FD_185931 | JGI IMG/M metagenome (GOLD analysis project Ga0179593, IMG submission 185931) | Vadose zone soil fungal communities from Angelo Coast Range Reserve, California, USA - CZODoug2_1_08_16fungal (PacBio error correction) | ecosystem: Environmental > Terrestrial > Soil >...
TCTCAAATGCGAGGAAGGGGGCGAAAGAAATTCCCAACAGGCCTAAATGAGAGAACTTACTTTTCACAGAGAAAGAGAGTCGAAGAGTGTTCTAACAAAAGAAGATCATCCTACAAGGTAGGAGGAGGGAGAGGGTTCAACGTAAAATAGCAGGATGTCGATTTAGTCAGAAGGGGAATCGATACGACGCAAGGGGGGCGACAAGGGAGATCGTCTCTGAAAGATAGCAAACAGTCATGCAGAAGGCCGATAAAGGGGGACGGGGAAAGAAGATCAACTACATACTGGGCCTTTTTGAAAGGCGGATGTTTGAGACGTGAAAAAGGACAAGAGGAGTCAACAAGGAGAAAACCCCCGAGAAAGATTTCTTTGACAGGGGCTAAAGAAGACACGAGATGGGGGGGGAAAATGGAAGGAGGTGATAGGAAAAATGGCAAGAAAAATAGATGAGCGAAGAAATATAGAAGGCGCCAGAAGAAAGGAAAACAACACATCATGAAACCTTGAAGGGATAGTGGGTGCGAAAACACCCGTACATGCTATCCTGAGTGTGAGGGGTTGCTCGTCGCAACAGACGAGAAGGCAAACCTCTCGGGTTGAAGAATGGGGAAGTAGGAAATATGAGCTCCTCCTCATGGTGTTATGAGAGGAGTATGGTTTTCCCAAAGATCGGCTCCTTCAATAGGGAAGCGAATTTTGGTGTTAGGGTGAAGTTCCTGAGTTTTTTTTGTTTTCACTAGGTTGGTCTTGGGGGTGGGCAAACGAGCGTCAGGAAAAAAGGTGAAAAGAAGAGAGGAAAGAGGGGGACGAAAGCTTGCCCCGGCAGCTCGGAAAAAAAAAAAAAAGGGAGAGGATAAAGAAAATTAAGGTGTGGCACAAGCGAGGGGAACGTTAGAAGGGCGTCAACCAAGCAAAAATGGCAGCTCTTAAAAAACAATGAGGGAAGGGAGAAAGACATAGGAAAAAAATCTGCGGGGAAAAGGATCAGATAAAAAGTAATTGAAAGAGGGGTCGGACACAAATGCAATTTTTTGAAAAGGTTCAAAAAAGACCTCTATAGCTGTTGAGGAAACACGATCCAAGTAAGTTGCGGAAGCGAGATGGAGGCGTCAGGGGGAAACGGAGGAAGAAAAGATGAAATATTTGCTCTCAGAAGTCAAAAAAGGGTCGAGGGGATCGACTGTGCCTGAGGAACGTCAATCAAAGTAAGCTGTCGTTTAGGCGGGGGGGAGAACAAGGTATCTGCCATCATAATGCGAAAGAAGAAGCGAGGTCGTGAACTCGTAAAGACGAAATATAGAAAAGAAGTGGCACGGATCGAAAGTGCGGACGGCGTCAGGGGGAATGAACTCCTACATGAAAGTTCTGCGCTTGAAAGGGGTGTCAGGAACCATGGAAGTTAATTTCATCTGATGATGAGGTCGGGGTGGCCTTTCATGGCTAGGACAGGGCACAGGGTTTCAGGGAGGGAAGTGTAAACTTTGAGTTAGTTATAATAGCGTTCGATGGGGGAGAAGAGTAACTACGGCCCTTGGAAGCACGAAACGGAAAAATGAGGGCGTTGTTTGGGATTCCCTGAACCCCCATGACTAGGGGGACCACACTAACATGCGCAAGATCAGGGGGAAACACGAATTAGTCCCAAAAATCGTTAGACAAATGGAGAGATGACAAAAATCGGCTAGACAAGAGGGAAAAGTGAAATGCAAAAACATTTACTCAAAGAGAAGACGTCTGCCTGAAGGAAAGAAAAGGCACTCTTGCTGGGAGATGGTGGAGGGGTTAGGTCTCGAAGAAGGGGAAGGGTAATGGAGGAACCTGGCGGAAACGGGTTGCGAAAGTGGGGGGGGGGAGGGGGTGAATACCAGCTTTGGGAAGTTAGAAAAACCCGCCGGTGTCCTAAAAAATGCCGCAAGCAGTCCAATCACATAAGAGCAGGGGAAAGGGTCAAGAAGTCCATGAATAGGGTCAAGCGGCTGTAAACGAGCAGCTTTTGGAGGGGGGTAGCACAGCTCATCTAACGGACGTCAATCAAAAACAGAAAGTAGAACTGTGAATCGATGGGCCTAAATTGACTGCAGGGAAAGGCCATGTGTCCGCTTGGAAAAATGGCGTGATGCGGAAAGAAAGCATCGGGCGTGAGGTAGGTTTTTTTGTAGAATTTTTGATCAACCCCCTCATTTTGTTCAGAGCCTGACTAGGGATTTGGTAAAACAAGTACCAAGAACCTTCAAATCCCAAACTCGACCGAGAGAAAACCCCATTTGGACTCCTCAACACTCTTACATGGATTGCTAGATTTTACTCCCTTTATCTCTCAGGCGGGGATAAGGGGTCGAAACCTTGACTGTTGTGACTATAATCAAAATCCGAGCCTACCTGGAGCAAAGACCAATGTTCAGGGAAGAGGTGTCATAAAACAAAAGGCGAAAAAATAATGTGCCTTCCCACCAAAGCCATTGATTATAGGGGTTCCTTTTTTTGAAGTCCTCCGGGCATGGTTTTCATGTCAGAGTTCAGCTCGTACTTAGGGGGGAGGGGGTGGCTGTTTCCCAAACACCTCTGACATCACGCAACTGTTTGTGGTAGGGAAAAGGAAAATATGTCAAGAAAGGCCGGCCCATGTCGCAGGTCGACAGAGTGTGGAACAGCAACTTCCAAAGGCTAGGGGTTGACGCAAATGGGGTTGGGAAGAGGGAGCCGGCGTGCGGGAGCGGCTGCGCAAAAAAAGATCATACTGATCCCGGAACCGGTACTCCGATGGACTGAGCGAAAGGAGAAAATGAAAGAGGAACTGGTCCAAGAGAAGAGATGAAGAAGGACTCTGTCCCCACGTACGCGAATAAATTAAAACTGAGGAAAGAGCCGCCAATAGGGGGGGGGGGGGGGCGATGGATGCAAATCTTGCAGGGGTGGGGGGGGGGTTCGGAGAGATTGGGGCTATTCCAGTGGCCAGGAGGAAGGCTAACAACAGGGAAATCCAAAAACGAATCCCGCCTGTTGGTTGGAAACTTGAGTTTGGTTCTATCTTAGTAAAATGAGAAAAGCTCGACTCGAAGACTATCGGTGGGGTGTTGGTGGGATGGGCGTCCGGAGTGCTGGGTCGAACGAAAGGAGTAAAAAGGGGAGACGACAATTGTGGTGTAAGGGGGTAAAAGGGAAATGTAGAAGGAAAGTAAGCAGGCGGTTGGGGGTCGGGTCGGCGTCGGAGAGGGGGAAGGTCTATGCGGGCAGGGAGATTTACATAACGTTTGGGAAAATCTTCGTAAAATACAAAAAAAATGAAAAAAGGCCGCATAGTTATCGCTACAGCTGAAAGACGTCAAAAACTTCGAAAATCTGAGAATATCAAGAAAGAAAGTGAGTCTCCTCGATCAGGGGGCTCGATGACACGTTGATCACGATCCCCTTCCTCCCAAGTAACGAACGAATAACTTCATGAAAGGAATCCAGCTGGGGAATTCAAACTAGGATGGGCCCGGGGAAGACTGCTCCGGTGACCCTATTTCGGCTAACCGCGGCTCCAATAGAGGCGGGGGGATTATGTTTAAGAAGATAGCCGGGTCGTTCATTTCCCCCTGCTTGAGACGAGGGTAACTAAAAAGTAACCCTACGCACTCCAAAAGACGCGGCGTTGGTGGCATTAGATTGGTTGGGGGTTCTCGAATAGGGAGAATGACTCAGGAACTGGTAAAAGCTCTCAACAATAAGATAAAACCCAACCACTGTCGGTGACTGGGCTCCGCTTCATCAACTCTGAGATTCTTGGCGTCGCCCAGAAGGAGAAGCAATGGAAAATAAGGAGCCTGTCCACAACAAAAGGAAGCGTGATCTAAAAGTAATCTTTGGGTTCCGACGGAAGAAAGGGATAGGTCAGAAACCGGGGACTTTCGAACAGGGCTGGGGAATAGGACGATTATACCTTTTCTACAGGGATCCTCCAGAGCCTCCGGAAGCCTCTACAGCGAAGACGAGGAGGGCTCACAGAGAACGGGGGTCGGGGCGGGGGGGGGCGATTAAGGTGCGGAGGAGGGGCGCAAGGGAATAAGGAGGGCTCCTGGGGAAAGGGGGAGGCAGATCGTTAGAGTCTTCCGAAAAAGATAATACGCGGGACACAAAACAAAATAAGACACAACGTCTTATTGAGGGACAAAATAAAGGGGGGGAAACCTAGGAAGGATTTTCCATAAAACAAAGTGGTTTGGAAGTAAAACAAAAAAACAAAGGATGCGCGGTGGTGCAGCTGGGGTTTTAAGGCTGCTGGGGAAAAATGAAACTCGAGGGCTAATGAGTTAGCTAAGCTTGACGTTCAAGTCTGTCTGGTTGGCCCAATTTGCTATGAAGGGGTTGGGTTGTGACGTGGGAGGGGGGGTTCGAGGCGGGAGAGTACGGCAGGATCGTCTTTCTTGCTGCTTTCCAGCTGTCGCGACCGGGTCGACTAATGGTAGTTCGCAAAAAGTGGAAACCAGCCCTGAAGGGCGCTTATGGGAGGAGGAGAAGAAAAGGGTGCCGCGGGAAAAGAATGATCAAATGGGATTTCAAGAACGAAAAAACTTGGACGGCCCGCTACCAAACACGTACATAGGAAGGGAGGGGTCGAAAGGACAAATTTCCGTGGAAGGAATCGGGGAAAAACTCGAAGTGGGCGCAAACCCAACCTAGGAAAAGGCGTTACAAGCGAACTGGAAACGGCGGTAAAGGCAGAAATTTTCGCCACAATCAAAGAGAAGACATCGGAAAGGGGGGGAGTGGAGGGAAAAAAACAAGAAGGAACTCTAAAAGATACTGGAGCAACTGGGGAGAAGGATCTCTCAAGTCCAGGCGCTGAACTCGCCAACACAAAAAAGAAAAATAGAGGGGGGGACATCGCACTAATCGTAGGAATCATCAACCGAGTACAAAAAATCACAGTAAACTAAAACAGCCCTTCTCAAAGTCACCGCGTCTGAAAAAAAAGGTTTTTATCTTCAAAAAAAAAGGTGACAGGACCATCAGCTAAATAGAAAAAAACCTTTGACAAATAAAAACCAGCGTACTGCGAGTCATTTTAACAGGAAAACAAAGAAAGGTGAGCCCCTATCTCTGACAAACACGGAAAAAAACTCACCCAAAAAGTCTTAGAAAAATTACCGAACCGGGAAAGGGGACAGAACGGAGAACGAGCACCCGAACCTAGCGAGCATCGCACCTAAGTACTTTCCCGGAAAAAACTCAAGGTGACCGTCAACATCGGAGGACAAGGAAAGAGAAACTTTTTAATCACAAGTTAAAATAAAATACGAGAACTACCGTCAGACCTTTCGAAAAAACCAAACCACCTCTTAAGAATGAAAGGGAAAAAAGATTAGAACCTAACGGGGGAGCACCGGGAGACGCGTCTTAAACCGGGGTCGACAAAAAAGTAAAAAAGAAATGAAATACTTCGGCCGCAACCAAGAAAAGTCAATGCATCAGCCGCGGAAAAAAAGGAGAAACGGGGGTAGCTAAATGCCGCAAAGTCTGAAGCCATAAAGGATCAGTTCCGTACGGAAAACTAAGAGAGAAGATTCACGTCGCGACAAGAGGACTGAACGCTGGGAACACGCCAAAAAACCGAAAAACCTACATACTTGATGAGGGGTAAAGGGGAGAAATTCTGAAGTTTGACCCAATCAAATTAAAAAACTGTCACGGTAACTCGTGTCAAGAAAAATTCGGCGATGCGTGGGACATAATCGCAAGGGGACATAAAAGAACCACCCGTCATAGAGAGCTGACGGATTTTCGCCGTCTAAAACATGGAAAGGGGTCAAAAAGTCAACCATCGAAAATGGAAAGTGGGAAGGTGTCGATCATACGAAACTAACGTAAGGACTCCTAAAAAAGATAAAAGTGGCAATGTCTGTTTGGACAGCGACCGGGAATTGAGCAATAAATAAAACCTCTAAAATCACCACCTCATGCAAGAAAGAAAAAAGCCTACCTACCGGCGTGTGTTGGAATGCTACACTAAAACTGGAAGAGGGGTTGTCCGGATCCGCTAAACACGACTGAATTAATGAGAGCAAAAGAAGGGAGGACTTGAAGCAACTGGCAGAGTTCCGGTCTTCAAGGATGCTACGCCTATCTACAAGGGGGTGTAAAACAACTTATAAGTCGTACAAAGTGAACGCGTGAATTGGACTTGCTTGGCGGAAGCGGCAGACTTATCAAGGGTCAGACCTTCTGGGGAAAGGGGAAAAACAACGCAAATACCAAACAGAGGCCCCGGTGATACTTCTCTACCACGGCGGAAATCGGTGGTCATCAATCGAAAATAGGACTGTTCGTAGGCTCGTGCCAAAACAAACAGAAGATAAGATTGGGGCACTTGACGGGCAACCGGAAAGACAAAGAGGCCAGACGACTAAAACTGTACCCTCCAAGGTACTGTCGCCTACTCAGAACTAGTCCCCGTGATAAGGAGCAAGGAAAGACGCAACTGGGACGGCTTCAGCAACTTACAAAAAGGCAACGCCTCTCGTAACACATACAATAAAGCAGAGATCAACCAAAACATGGAGGTAGGGGAAAAATAGAAAAGAATGGAGGGTTTCGTTTACCGCAGAAGGATCCGATGTTTAAAACGAGGGGAACGGGGATCTCTTCTGCTGTGGAAATGAAAGGAGGTGGGACGTGCCCTGGGGACGCTGTTGAGGAGCTGGGGGGGCGAAGTACTGGGAAGTAGTGATCGGTTAGAAAGAAGTGCAAGATGGAAAGAATAGCTTTTGAAAGGTTACACGAAGACAATTACGAGTTCCCAGACCTCGCCCTTAGTTAAAGAAGAGAACTGGTGAGAGAGGACTGGGGGGCAGGTGTGGTTCGATTAACCCCAGGAAGTACGGGAGGGGAAAGACAACGGCCTCCTAAAATCAAAAAGTCAAAAAGGTAAACTTGACCGTACGGAGCTGGTTGGAAAACAGAAAGGATCGTGGAAGGCCTCCATTTTCAAGGAACAGGGAGGAAGAAGAAAGGGGCGCGGCTCTCCGAGGGGGTCCGTGTGAGAGGAAGAAACACAAGGGCGGTCAGAAAGGGAGTAAGAGGGCCAGTACACAAACAACCAAGCGCTATGGCGGAGGTGAGTTTTCTATGGGGATGTTATTAACGATACGGGCTAAATGTAAAAAAACCTTGAGCGGGGGGAGAGGACTCAAACTGGAGTAGGAAGAGACACGGGGAAAACCCATATCCAGACGGAGTTGACGGAAAGAAGTTTGCAAGTTAAAAAACACTCGAGATACGTATAGGAGGGGCGACGCCGTTGCAAAAGGTTTAAGCACAAGCTTGAAGCCCGAGTACCGCTTTTAGAGAAAAGAAGGAAAATGGACTTTAAAAACAGATGTAGAGGGCTGGGGAGGAGGCAAAGAAAGTCTCAGGGTCAAATATGGTTGCAAAACGAAGGGGGCTGAGAGAGATGGCTGGGATGACGCTTATGCCGCCGTGACGACCGCTTTCGCCGCACTCTTCTTAGGGCAGAAAAAGTCCTCCTAATTTGGGATGAGGGGGGAAAAGGTGACGTCTGTGGGGCGCCGAAGGCGTTGAATTGAGTGACGGGGGGGGAGAACGGGAACGCGAAAAAAGCGGAAAAGACTTCAGCTGTCCATTGGAGATGACTAAGGGGTTGTGTTCTTCCAGGTGCCAGGGGCGACTGAGGGAGGAACTTTTTGCTCGCGGGAAAAGGGAGAAAGAGAGGGGTGGGGCGGAAAAGTTCGAATCGACGGAGGGGAGGACGGCGCTCAAATAAAGGGAGTGCGCTGTTTAAGCCTCCTTGGGGATGCGGTGACGGTAACGGTTCATGGACGCAAAGAGCGTGGAGTGGGGGGGGAACGTGGTTGGGGGGTAACGGCGGGGGGCCGAGACGTGGGAAAGCGGGGAGCAGCTGGAACAATGGATGGAGGAAGATTTGGGTGGGGAGACCAGTCCGAGCCGGGATTGAGGAAAGTGTTTACGAACCCCGGGGGGAAGAGGTCGGAGAAACCAAAAAGGTGTAGGGAACACGGCAGAGGGCTTGCATCTTGGGGAAGGGGGGGGGGTACGAGGGGGTGTAGGGCGATATCAGAGGAGGGAGGCCAAAAAAAGTAATCTAAAAGTGTGTGGGGTTGCAGGACGTTCAGCGTCCGGTGAGGCGAGACGGTCCAGGTGCTCAAAAAAAAGTGAAAGTTACTGAAAAGAGGGGTGGAAAAGGTAGAACACCGGGAGGAGAGATAAAGGGAAAGGGTGGCACGCAAACCGTTCCGCGAAGGACACGACAAAAAGTGGTGGTTCATACCACTCAGATGGGGTGGGGGGGAACTGAGAAAAAGGAGAAAAGAAAATTGGCCTTAAGAAAAATCAAACAGCAGATTATGCGTGGTTCATGGGGAAGGAATACCAGTCTCTGGGTAAGTATTTGGGGGAACTCAGTACGTTCCAGCGTCGAGAAGAGAATACTTACAGGAAGAAATACCGATACTGAGGTGTACGAACAGGTGAGGAAACATGGGGCCGTTACCGAAGGCCACAGCGAAGAAAGAGATTTCCCTCTCCAAGGATTAGCCCTAATCCTAACTTAAGAGTCAAAATTTGGGGGTAAAAAACGTACAAGGGGGTAACGGGACACGCTAACCAGGGTGCAGGGGGGTGACAACACAGCGGGGGAGACGACATCCGCTACAAAAACTGACTGCATGATCACCGGAACAATTATTGACTTGGAAATTTTGGTCCACGAGCCGGTGGTCGGACAGGTCAAATTTACAATGGAAAAAAGGCAGTTTTTGAAAGGGGGAGGGTCTGATATTATACTCGACGATAGCAAGCCTCAAGAATCTGCACATCTTAGGCGGGCAACAAAACGAGAGGGAAGTAATTTAACCGAGCCTGGTCGCCGTAACTCATCTGGGGGGCTGATCTGGACGAGTTCTCTCGTAAGGCGAACGGTCGGAACTAGAAAGTCGAGGAAAGGGAAGGTTGGGGCATAAAAAATTGTGCGAAAACCATGATAAGGACGTAGGTCTCAGGGTCGGGGGAAAAACTGCTAAACGAAAAATAGAAATCGATCGTACAATCCTCAACCGTCACCAAATGTTGTTTTTGAGCATGTAACGTTCGGGCCGCGGCGACGAGCGAGAGACGGAAACAGCGCAAGACCAGAAAAAGGTGCGCGGCTCGGGGTCCGGAAAAGAGATAAAGCTGAAGCAAAGAAAAGGGCTTGGAACACTAACGCCAAGCGTTATTTCTAGGGGCCTACATAGGTACGAACTAAACGAAGGATCCTGGCGCGTAAGATAAGAATGTCGCCTGTGCGTCGTCGGCTGGGAGAGGCGGAAATAGGGGGGGGAGAATGGGCAAAGGGGAGAACCTGATTAGTATAGCAGAGAAATCTGCTTTTATGGGAGAGGAAAGGGTAGGGCGAGACAGGGGGACGGCCGTTCATTTGCTGGATCAGTTAAAAAGGGAAAGACGTCAACCAAAAAATTGGGAGCGTGAAAAATACGACAGCAAATCATGCTCTTCGATGCCCAAAAGGGAGGTGACTAAATAGGGTGCGAATTTCTGGACTTGAAAACCGCAAAAAATGAATCAGAAGGGTAGGGGCCGAGGCATTGGGAGGGACGACCAGAAGCCGAATATGAAGCCAAATAATTGACCGAAACGGAGAGACACGGAGTAGCTCCCTCTAATAGCCAGTGCAAAAAGAGCAGGGGGGAAAATCAAGTTAGTCGCGCCGGGGCACTCGGCTCGGGGAACCGAATACGGCGAAGAGGGGAGGGGAGGGAGAGCGTACCCAGCAGGCGCAGCACGCTGCGGACTTAAGGTTGTCATAGAGAAATTTCAGCGAGGACATCGTTCTATGGTAAGTAGAGGGAGAAGCTTTTTCGGTCCTGTAGAAAAAGAAAAAAATAGGGGGGGGGCCAAGAAAAAGGGAGTACACCCGCGAAGCGGGAGAAAAAAAATCAAAGGGGGGGAGAAGAACAAAATCTTTCAAGGCAGGTCTTTAATATCGTTACGAAAAAAGGAGTGAGGACTCCGCGGAAAGTGAGGAAGGGTCCCAGCAACATCAAAAAGAGGGAAACGGCATTCGGTTATATTGGGTTGGAGAAGCACGAAGAGACATTGGGAATGACTGAGTGATGAAAAGATTTGAGAACGAGATTACGCGAGAATGGGGGCGAAATCTGAAGAAAGGGAAAGCGTATGGAGCCAATCCGAGGTCGGTCAAAAATTCTGTTTGGGGGGGAAGAGAAATAGACACAAAAACGACATTTGCCGGAAGACTGGTCCCTACACTGAAAAATGTCCCTCATGGAGGAAAAAGGTAAGTACACAACAGAGAGAGCGGTCCCCTGTTTCGAGAAAAGGAGGGAGGTAGAGGGGTAGAACTCCTCATCTGGTAGGATAGCGTGGAATGAGGGACAAGCTTGAGAAGAAGATCTGTTAGGGGTAGAGTCTGCATGGGAAGAAAATGAACGGCGGGTGAAGACCTGAAAGCTGGGTCTTCACAAGGGGGACAAGTAAAGCCTAACCAGATACATCCGCTGTTCGGCGGAGTGTCAACATGAACAAAAAAGCTCCCGCCGCTGAAGGAGTCGGGTAAATAATGAGGTTACGGAAATACGAGGGAACGCCTTGAACGCACAATTTAACTTGACCGACTGGCTCTCCTAGGGAAGGCCATGGGTCAGGATTGGTTTGGCATACTAACATTTCAATGAGGAGACGGGGAAAGGGAGAACGGATGGGCAAAGGGAGAAAAGCGGTAGGGTATCAAAAAACACGAAGGAGGTTAAGAGGAAAAAGGTTAAGGCCATCGCGTCAGAACAACATAGACGCAACTACAAGGAAGTTGAAGCCCATTTTGACCCGGAAAGCAGAAAATCGCAACACGGAGAGCCAGGGGTCAGAGGCAACGGATATCAAAACTTGACGGGGGGGAGTCGATTCATCAGAATGTCTACCACCCAAGGCAAAAGAAAGAATTAATGAAACGTCGAGGAGGTCTGGAAAAACAGTACAGCATTCAGGATCTGTAAAACATCGTCTCGGGACCGGGGTCCGGACGATATCGGAATGCAGTCCCTTTAAGCATGAGAATGGCCGAAGTTGGGAAAAGTATCACGAACTGTGTTTCGGGACGGTCCTCTCACCTTCAACAGGAAAAAAAAGAAAGGAGGGAGGAGAAGAAATATGCCGATATTTGACAGAGAAGGGCATCAAGACAAGCATCGAAAAAACATACAGACGGGAATAGTGGTTCACAACCTTAGGTAGGACGGGAAACATCTGAAAAAGAGAGGCTGTTTTAACAGGGGGAGGAAACTAAGGAAATTATCCGTCCGATGGTTTGGCGTAGATAAGAGTTTGTTTTGCCGAAGGGAGGGTCAAGATAAATTTGAAAAATTCCGCAACGGACCTACCTCTCGTTCTCAGAAAAAGGAGAAGCTGGGGACCCAGTCATCCTACAGAGCGCAAAAAAAAAGGGATGAAGTGAAAAGGGAGAAGATAGGGTGCAATCGTCGCCTCGTCGAGAGCGTCAAGGAGATGAGGCCAAGTTAAGCGAGGACGAAGCAGCTCTTCACACATCGAGAGGGGAGGGGGGGGGAGAAAAAACCAGGCGGAGCGATAATGGCCAGTGGAAGTAGGAACAAAATGATCTGGTTCAGAAATACAAAAATACGATATACCGTTGCAGCCACCAAATCCAGGAAGTTGCGGGCGCAGGGCGGAAGGGGGAGGTGCGGACTAAGTAGGGAGAAACAGAAGGACATGGTGGCTATAGAAGGAAGTAATAAGGTAAAGGAGGGGAGAGGGAGGGTTCGTACTTCTGGAGGGGTCGTGATTTGATCAGGAGTAACAGTTAGGCCAGGAATGTCGAAAGAATTAAAAGGGGAGGAACCCGGCTTATCGTGAAATAAGAGGAAGATAAGGAAGTGCATGTCCGGAGTCAATGAAGGGAGAAAAAGAAGAAAAGACATTGGCGGAGAAGGGTGTCGCCAGCTTGATACAGCGGAAAGGAGGGGGACAGAGATTGATCAGGGGAAGACGGCCAAAAAACTTGGGAGATGGAGAGGGAAAAACCTTTTTTGGTCGGCAAAGAGAGGTCGGGGTGGAACGCGCCGTCCTGGGAAAAACTCAACTTCACATGAATTCTGTGTGGGGACAAAGGAAAAAAAGCCCTTACCGAAAGAAACAGCACGACGACATGCGAAACGAAGTTGACAAAAAGGACTATTCACTGCAAAAACATCTTAACTGACCGTAATAAATAAAGTCACGAGAAAGCGTCACGGTGAAATGCAGAGGGAAAAGGCGCGAATCGGGAAGTCTCATGGGGAAAAAATGATCACGAACGAAAGAGAGGGTGATGTGGAAGGTGTGCAGGAGGAGAAGAATAATGCTATGAAGGGGATGACCTGGCGCTTGCGGTTTGAGGAAAGGGGAGTGGAAAAAGTTATTGGGCCAAAACGCATGGGACGAAAATGCCGAAATACTCCCAGCCATATCTATCAAGGGTAGTTCCAAGACCAGAATCGTTCTAACTGCAAGGTTGAAAGCCGCTCACTCAGAAAAGGGGAAGGAGAGTAAAAAATCCAGGCCTCTGGTAAAACCATGGGGGAGATACATACTTAGTTGACGCAGGGGAAAAAAAGAAGAGAAAAAGAGAGGCAAGGATTGTTCGATTTGGCCTGTCAAAACCCCAGGGAAGGGGGGGGGGGAAACGAAGAGTTTGGCTCCAGGAACAGACCGGTAATGCCGGTATCGCCAGGAAAAAGAAAAGAAAGGTAGACCTGATTCTGGGATCCCGACGTGAAAGAAAAGGGACGGGAGGGATCTCCACCAAGGATCAACCGGAAGTGGGACGGAAGAAGAACGGCTGGTCGTTTCCCCGAACTTACTGACCCGGCGCGTCACTACAGTCGAAAATGCATCCGGCCCGATTTCAGACTGTTCCTAAAAGGATTTCAAGAAGCGAGGGAGGGGGGGAAAATGCGTGGTACCTCTAGAGGAAGTAGTGTCGGCTCGCAAACTAATAGAGACGAGAAGGTGAAAAATTGTGCTCGAGAAAAGTCTGTATGCCAACGAAAGAAAAACTGCAGGGGGAGGAGAAGGGAAAAAAGCCAGAGGAGCAGGGAGAGGGGAGGAGGTGATAAGAACCCGAAAAGTGGCCGAGATCCTAACTGAGAAAGACACTGGTTGGGGGAAAGATTATTCAAAGAGACGCTTCATGCGAAGAAATAGAAGGTCAGAAAGAAGGGAGGTTGATTGGGAAACGATCCGGCTGCGGTCTCCAAAGAATAGGAAAACAACAGGGGCGGGGGGGAGCACATTGGTGAGGGTTAATGTAAAAAGGGCGCGACAATGAGAGGAAGAGCGGTTGGGATCAAGAGGGAGGGGTTGGCGGGCAGGAGGAAAAGAACCGTCGGTGCAACTTATTGACGTAAAAAAGAGAGAAGCCTAACGGCCGTACATCCGGACAGGAGGGCCGCAGAAAAGGCGACGCGAAGAAACCATCCGACCTGTCCGTGGCGAGCTAGGCACCTTGCCTAGAGGGAAAGCAGTGAGAAGAGACAAAACTCGGACGTCCCGACGAATAAGGCGACAGCCGAGCGGTGTCCGGACACGGAACCGTTCCGTCGGGGAGGCGAGGTGGAAAACTATTTCTTCGCCTCGAACCTCCCGTGACACGGAAAAAAAGTGAGGGAGGGAAGCAGAGGGGATCGGTCGACCAGAAGGGAGGATAAAAAACAAGGTGTTTTGCGGCGAGGGTGTTAGGTCCCATGCTCTATAACTCGTCCTGGGACTCCGACGTTCCATAAAACCTAGAAGGCACAAAACCCAAAAGGGGAGTGGGGGAACTGAGAAGGAAGATATAGCAGATCGATTGCTCCGGACCGAAACGCGAAAATAACGAGCCTGGAACAAAGAATAAAATCGTAAGAAGGGGCGAGGGTCACTCCCTGAGGAGTAGAGCCGATACACTCGGAAAATTAAGAAGGACCAGATGATTGGAAAAGAAACACGAAGGAAGTGAAGGTTAGGCGATTCGGGCTTGAAAAAAAGCCTAGAGGGAAAGACCTATGTCTATGCCGACGGAGCTTGACTCACGAGAAACTGAATGGGAAAAACGGACTAACGTCGTCTTTAGGTATGAAGGTTAAGGAAAAAGAGGGAGAGGGCATAAAACCGAGGGGAAAAGAGGTTCGAGTGGATAGGATTCGTTTGTGGGGGGGGACTTAGGGGAATAACCGCAGCGGGAAATGTGTCGGGGAAACGGCAAGTAGGGGGGAAATCATTTGTCTCAGTAAGGGAGAAAGTAGGGCGAAGTACCGGGATGCTGGCCGATCGTCTGGTAGCCGAAAATCTATGGGGAAAAAAAGTCAGGGAAAACAGGAAAGGGACGCAACGGCAGGTCCTAAAACGAACTCTTCTCGGCGTAGAATAATAATCCGCTGGTAATGCGTTCAAAGAAACAGGGCTAAAAGATATAAAATGGCCGGGACAGGGGAAAGGACCCCCAGAATCGGCTGCTGGGGGTGGCGAAAAAAGAGGAAGGCGTCAAAG
>Ga0179593_1659037_pt1 | contig 14559 bp, 10 predicted proteins | sample CZODoug2_1_08_16_FD_185931 | JGI IMG/M metagenome (GOLD analysis project Ga0179593, IMG submission 185931) | Vadose zone soil fungal communities from Angelo Coast Range Reserve, California, USA - CZODoug2_1_08_16fungal (PacBio error correction) | ecosystem: Environmental > Terrestrial > Soil >...
CTCACTCCTCTATTGCCGTCCTTCGAAATCCTGGCCGGGAAAAAATGTATAGATCCTATAACCGAATGGTTCACTAATCCACTGTGGCGCACACCCGGAAAAGAGGAGGAGTCAGGTGCGTGTTTCGAGGGAAGGGGGTTGAGCTTTCGGGAGAATTTGACGAGAGGAGGAGAGAGAAGGTTTCATACTTAATGGGGAGGAGGATCTAGTCGGATAGGGGTGAAGAAATCACAACAAAGGAAAGTTAGAGAGGAGTGGAGACTCGACCGTCGAGTAGAAGAGGACCAACCGGCTCCATGCGGGCGGAAAGGGGGAGGGGGGGGAAGAAAGGGCAGGCGGACCGATATACTCAACGAACACAACGGCTGAAGGTTTAAACGGGGGCAGCGTCATCAGGAAAGAGAAAAAGTTTTCCTGCCGAAAGAGCTGGTGGAAGGTAGGTCTGAAAGCATCTGCGACGCAAAGAAAGATATAGAAAAGTTTCTCAACTGAAAGAGACTGTCTTCCACGAGGAGGAATTGGGGAGTCATCAGTCCGCCATGGCTAAACCAAGACGAAGGCAAGAGGAAGAGAAAGGTGCCTCCAATAATAGGAGGGGAAGGAAAACCGGAGTGGGTCACTCTATGATTTGGTAAAGGGGGGGTTCTCCTAGGGGGGGGAGGGAAGCCTGAGGTTCTCTAGGGGAGAGCTACCACGGCGACGGCCAGTGTTCTGCCTTTTTAGGTTAAAAGAATTTGGAAGAGAAAAGAAGAGAGTTGCGCAAGGATAAGAGAAGGGGGAAGAGCGAGCGGTCTAAGGTTAAGGAAGCTCGTCTGTATAAATCTAGTCCTGGGAAAGACCCTTAAGGTTGAGAGCGAACAACCTAAGGGGGGGGGAAGGGGGGACGGGAGATCACTCCTCGATTGGAGAAGTCTCGGGCCGATGGCTCACGAGTGGAGGCGGTAAATGGGGTTGGGGGGGGTGCATGGGAGGACCGTTCGGAAAGGGTCGAACACGAACAATCCAAAGGCAAAGAGAGGGGGGGGATTTGCCGATAGACGAGTGAAAAGCAAGTGCATCGAGTCTTGAGGAAAATTGGGATTTAATGGGGAATAAAAATCCTTCCTCACATGAAAGAACATTGGCTGGTGGTGTCCAGATGGGTTTCACCAGAGTAGAAAGGGGAGGAGGGGGGGACATGAAGTCGGAAATCGGCATGTGTCTTAAAAACAAAGCTTTTCCGTAACCAATGCATTCCAGGTAACCGCCAAGGGATCGGAGGGAGAGAACTTACTGAGGGAAAAGAGGAGCGCGGTCATGGGGGGGATATAGCGTGGAGGTAGGTCTGTGGGAGAGTTCAAACGAGGCAATGAATAGTTCAAGGAGAGGGGGGGGAGGCTCGACTCTAAGAAAAGAGGCGGGGAAGTGGGAAAAAGTAGGAGGCCGAGCCCAGTGTGCACCGTATTTAAAGGGAAGACGAGGCACGTCCTTTATAAGAAAGGAGGTGTGAATGGGGGAACATGGTCTAGCAGGGTGCAGTCTCATTCTCAGGTCGACTGGTTTACGGGTCTAAGGGGCTCAGAGGGGGGTGTCCTAAGGATGACGCCGGAAAAAAAAAAAAAACTTCGAGGGAAGAGGGGGGCTGATTTTGCAGAGGTCGGGGGTTGGACAATAGGTGAAATCACGAGGGACATCTTCTGGGGGAAGAGAAGCTCGTGTGGTGAAAAAAGCCACGGCTGCATGTCAAGACGCGCCACCAAAGGTCCAAAAAGACGGTCCTCTGCACTCGGGGGTACTTCTTCCCAAGGGAGACCAAATCTATCTTATGAACATGAAAAGGGGGGGGGACCGTACATGAAAGGTCGAAGGGGCCTGCCAAAAGGGGGAGCCTCGTTTGGGAATAAGTCATGGTTCAAATAAAAAAATAAGGAGGACAAAGTCTGTGTACTTTAAGGGAGGGTGCCATGTCTTGCGGATTTGAAAAACCAGTTCATCGTGTGCGGCATTTCCACACTAGGGGGGGGACTCCAATTGTTTTAGAAGGAAAAAAAAAGGGGAGATTTGGGACGAGGTTATCTCTAGGCAAAGCGACGTAAAGAACATGGATAATCCGTGGTAAAGAGAGGACTCCATACAGCTGTCAAGAAAACGGAAATCAACCCGTACTTTTGAGGGAGAGAGGAAACGTTGCTCTTTCGCCAAGAAGGGGGTGGGCGGGTCGATCGTTGCAGAAAAGAACCCAAGTAGGGTAAAATCCGACTCCCGTCCAGAAAGACAGTAGGATCAGCCCCACGAGGCGGGGTAGAAATAGGGATCCGGGCTTCATGGTGAGTGAAATCTGGGAGGCAACCTTAGGGAAACTTTGGGAAGGATAGGTCCCCTGTTGAGGGAATGCTCAACAGGGGGTGGTTAAAAAGGGGCACCCCGTTACGGCCGGGAAGGGCGAGTCTCCAAAAATCAAGGGGAGAATTCCGTCTTAGGGAGTATCCACGCTAGTAAGTTCAACAACAACTTATGTTGGGAAGGGGAAGATTCTATCTGGAATAGCACAGAAGGGAATCGCTAAATCGAGTAGGGAGGGGCTATTCCTCGCCGGAATTGGGAAAGGCGGATCCAAATCCTTTTCTTCCTGAAAGAGGGGGGCCTTGGATATACAAAGAAACATTACGGTCAAATCAAGTACGGTTCTTATTAAGCACATAAACATAACACAGTAGACAGTGAAATTCTAACTCCCTCCAAGGGGGGATGATGATCGTTCGGGTAGAAGGAAGGCGATTCCGTTTATTACTGTTTGTTAAGTCAGGGAACAACGCTCTCCTAGAAAAGTCCTGGGGAGGGGGGACGTAGCTAAGAAAAAAGATCCGCAAAAAGGGGGAAAGGTCCCTTATGGAGAGATAGACATCATCAATTTGGCGTATTCCTCTTTATTTGACGGGGAAGAAGTCAAGAGGAAGGAAATGATCGGGGTCTACCTGGTCGAGTCTAGAAGACAAAATTGGTGGGGGGAACAAAACCGCCTCGTTGTAAGCAGGTAAGATCCCCTAACGCGCAACCAGAAGAGGAAGGGGAGTTCAGTTACGAAGGACTGGGAACTTTATCAGACGTAGTCTCCTCAGATCCCACGTCGAGTGGCACAGTTTTCACGGGAAAAAAACTCGCAAAAGGGTCATGTTGACGGAAGCTCACCTTGGATAGAAGTTTGACGTGCTCCAACGTGTAGCAGAAACCGGGACGAAGGTGTGAAGCGAAATCTTTTATCCTGGCCTTCTAAAAAACACCATCGAGGGCGGGGGCACGCGATGAACCCTTATGTCGCGCCAACCTCCGCTCAAGGAGGGGGTGGCGGAGAAGGCGGCCGCTTCCCGTCTCCGTCGATGCATATACGACGCTCGTAAAGTAAACCGATCTTAAGCTACTTCCGAGAGAAGGGGACCCTGTAACGTAAAGACGACGTCGGATAGGAAAAAGCTACAGATAGGTCCCCCGACGTCGCATCCGGACGAAAAAACTCTCATTTGCAGGCGAAGGCGCCCTTCGATGAATCAACAGAAATTTTCGGGATATCCAACAAAGTCCAAAAGATCCATGGGGGAAGGTCAGCCAGGGCTCATGTAGGCGAGGACTAATGTTCCGTTTAGGACAAATCCTCGTCGATCCGCCACGGGCGGAAAGAATGCAAGTGGCGGGAAAAACCGGCTCGCCCGGTCTAAAAATTAACTTTTCTAATAGACTAATGCCTTTACCTGAGGGAAAAAAAAACTGGTGTTAACAAAGCGGGTAACTAAAGGGGTGCAGGGTTAAACGGACAAAAACGGAAGAAAAAGTCTTACAATAAGAGCAAGACGGGAGGGCCATACTTCCTGGGGCGGCGCTGAAAGACTGTACCGCCCTCTTGGTACTGGGGGGGGGGCGGTGGATAACGAGGGATTGAAGGGGGCGTCCGATTCAAGTTCATCCGAGAGGGGGCAATCCTCTTTATTCGAAACCTATACTCTGCATCACTAGTCTTGCGGGATCCAGAAAGACTAGAGGTGGTCGCTGCAAAACCAAGTGGGAACCATTGAAACTGAACCGATACAGACCTCTGGTTGTAAAAGGATACTTAACGCCAACCTGCACGGAGACTACTGTCAGCTCGGGAAGAGGTAGGGAAAGCTTTGTACTAACATTATCACATGTTCGCACGGTAAGAGAGATAACGGAAAGAGGGAAAGGACAGCCTGCGAATCACACTGATGGGAAACTCGCTTATCGCTTGGTTTTCTCGAGGAAGGGGACTTCTTGGCGTAGGAAGTTACTCGAAGGAAGGCGTAATGTCACTTTGGGCGCGCAGGGGGTGAGTCGAACCACCTTTTGTGCAAAAAGAAAAAGACGAAAATTTCGCACAGGGTCCGGTAGAGGAAAAAACGTGCGGCTAGGTCTAAACCGCGATGCACTCAGGAAGAAATCCGTAACTAGCGATAGGCTAAAAAGTCTCTCCTGGGATCATGGTCGAGAGAGATCCAACAAAATTATGGTAAACTAGATAAGTTCAGGGGGAAAAAACGACCATTAGATCCGTGACACAATTGGAGAAAAGGGTACCTCCTCAGCTAGGGACGGCTGAGAAGCATCTAGCGTCGGCCCGACCAAATATAGGGAACCGGTTTCGTTTTACTGTGGAATGGGCAACATCGCTCGGGATGCCTCCTGCAGGGCTGAGGGCCCTAGAGCTCAGATTCGGAGTTACTCCTCAGAAAAAAAAGGAGGCGACAGACCAAGAAAGAAAAGAAGGCCCGTTGGTGGACAGGGGGTTTTCCCTTGAACCATTCGGTAGACCCGAGAGTAGGACCTGACAACGAAAGGAGGGTGACTAAGGTTAGTTTAAGGAAAAATGGCTCTCAAGATAACCGCGCTGCGGAAAAAGTTCAAAAGCTCGAAACGACGGCTGTTCTCAAAAACCTAGGACTGAAAGGATTAAAGATCAGCTGGCAAACCACGAGTTCACGGAGTCTTGTGCGCGCGAAGAGGTGCCTGGCGCCCAATCGAGGGAGGTCGCAGGTCTCTGTCGTGCGCGCTAAAACGAACGCTTTCTAGGGGATGGGACTTGCAGAAGAGACTAATCTCCGGGCCGAGCAAGAAAAAGGACCAAGCTTTAACGTTTCGGGAGTAGAAGCTAAGAAAAGCTTGGAACCGTAAATCCTTGGGGAAAGCGGGGGGACCCAGACGAGATTGGGAATTGTAGGGAATCGGAAGAATCAACGGCCGAGAGGTCTTTTGGGGACCAATTCAAGGGGGGGTTGAGTTGACCTCAAAGGGTGCCAAGGGAGGGAGTGAATGTTCGTCCACGAAGGTCTTGGGGGCGAATCTCAGGGAAAGTACTATTCTTGACCAAAATATGGTGCAGGAGCGACGAGGAGTGGGGGGAAAAAAAGACGAGGTAAAGCCAGCTCTGAAAGGAGCGGTCTATGGGTGACGAGACGTGCATGGATAACTTTTGAGTTTAACGGCGCACTGAAATGGTCAAACCAAAGAGCTTTGTGCTTCGACTGGGGAAGAAAATGAGACGGCTGTCCGATGTCTAACGGGGTTCCAAGGTGGCAGAGAAGACCGTCACTCCATTAGAAGAAAAAAAAATCCCCTATGAGGTTGGAGGGACCTAGTGCGCCAAGAGCTTAGGTCTGGGTTACTGCGAATTCTCGCTTAAAAAGGGCGTCGTCATGAAAGGGCTAGGACGTTCTCGGGGGCATCGGGGGGCTGGAAGAAGACACTCAGGGTCATATAGGGGTTTAGCCCAGAAGTCAGGGTTGGAGGCACGGATCACCCGCTCCACCAGTTCCGCAAAAATCGCCGAACTGCCGGGGTTCTCCAACACGGGGTTCGGAGCTCTGTCTATCAAAATTGGCGTAGGGAATTACGGACTTGGGCGAGGCAGGGCAAACCGGGGTCGTACTCGAAGGTCTCTGTCCAAGTGCAAAGAACACTACCCGGAAGTCGGGGAACCGCAACATTCGGCCGCAGGGAGGGTTTGCCCCCCAGAGATCTTGTCAAAACAGTTTTCAAAAAAATTGTGTTGTGTCTAGGGAGGGGAAACCATGGGAAGACGGCGCGATAATTAAAATGGAGCTGTCGGGCCCTTCCCGGACAAAAAATCTCCATGATCTCTTTCAGGGCGAGTTAAGAAGAAACTAATGGGGCGCCGACAAAGTCTTGTGCAGCTTCTTAGTCTTCTGCTGCCACATTTGCGATCTTGGAAGGGGAGTCAAATCAGGTTCAAGTCCTCAGAAGGCTTCCTCATACAGATGCGCCAGCCAGTACGGCGGGGGCTTAGGCAGTCTCCGTGTCTCCATATTGGAGGGGCGTCGGAGCAGCCTCACCAGAGTGGAGGTGTTTGTCGGGGTCGAGTGGGTGTTCGCTTAGTGGGATCCGCCTGAGAAACGCCGGCCGCGGCGGGGAAAATAAGAATAGGACTGTCACTGGAGGTGCGGGGGGATCATGGAGCGAACAAAAAGTCTGATTAGAAACAAACGAGCTGGGGAAGTCAGCACGGGGGACGGCAAGCGCGAGGGCTCATCGTGTGGTCTGGGCGTCCCGGACGCGCAGTTGTGGGGATCCAATCAGGGCGGGGAAGAAAACCCTGGACGACAAAGAAGCCCGGCCGCCACCTGGTCTTCTAGGCTCACGCACAAAGACCTGAAGTCGACTCCTGCCTGCTTGTTCTTGGACGGTCTTAGGCGGGAAACCGGACCTGACAGTGGTGTTAAGGCGGTGCACCCAGCTTCTCTAGAAAAGTGAAGTGAGCTTGAAAGGATCCGCCAAAATACGGAAGGGCCCCCTTGATCATCTCGCCCGATACTTTATCTCGGGGGGGCTGGAACGGCTCGGGGGCTAGGAAAACTCGTACCAAGACTTCTAGCAATGGGGGACCCTGCAAGTTGCTCCCGCTGGGGGGGGGGGGGGGACAAGTTGCAGGAAACTTCGAACACGTTCCGCTTGACTGGCAAAAGCTGTCCCAGTGAAGCTCGTTCATTGATGGGCTGACACCTGCAGAGAAAAAGAGTGCCAAGGGGCTTCCAACGAACCAGTGTAAGGAAAGGGGGTGATCTACTTCGGTGCCATCCATGGCATCCCCAGTGGGATAAAACTAGCTCTGAAGTCGTGCGAGGTTGCAGTTCTTTTAGAATAATGCGCTCAGCACACAACGAGCACCCGCTATCGCTCCTAAAACAAAAGGGGGGGGGCGGGGCGCTGCCCCCGCCGGGCCGGTAGCCTGCTGCCCTTCGAAGGTATATTCTATCAGGGAAGAAAACTATGAGAAAGCTCGCTCGTTAAGAAAATGACTCGAGGCGCCGATCGGGGCCCTGGGTAGGCCGTCCGAAGAGGTCGTATGAGGGTCTCTGGACGACATTCCTTACTAATACAGCGTGATCCTGCAGTCCATTGCCGCCGTTGAAAAAGATCCTTTGGGGCGTGGCCGACGTGGGAAGGGAAAGAAGTCACAAGAGTCACAATGCTCTACGCACGTCGTCTTTCCTTTCGTAAGAAAAAAAAATCGTCGATGACCCTGGCGTTCAGAATCGTTACGGGCAAAATGGCTCCTGAGCCACCGGGCTAGGGTAAAACGCATGACGGGGAACGCCATGCCAGTGCTCTGGCCCGGTCCATGGCTTTACCTGTGGGGGGCAAAATGCTCGCGGAGGGGCTCCAGGTTCAGAAGGGGGGCGTACAACGTACAAGACCAATAGCTCGTACAAGGGAACGGCAAGTCCTAGGGCCACTGGAATTATGGGGAGGCTACTTCGAGCTGGAATGGGGGTCCTCGGTTGGGGGGGATTTATCCCTCCGTCCGAGGGGGCAGGTCTCCGGCAAGTCAATTCACCGAGGTGAGCATTAGAAGGGCGTACTGTCACATCAGGAGGGGGGGGCTCGAAACTCAAGAGTTTTTCTAAAACCCGGGCATTCCAGTGGTGACGGCTCTCCTAAAGAGAAGGGTTGAGACACGACGTCAGAGAAAACAAGATGAACCTTCCGCTGAGATGTCCATCTCGCGGGCGCGTTGGAAATTAGCTCCTCATTTTGAAAGGGAGTCGGGGGGACGAACCGAATGGGCAATCCTCACTGGCGGCGCAACAAATAAAATTCCTGGCGTCCTCGTGCTTGGGGCGAGGTCTTGAAGTTCTCGAAAATCTGAAACGTTTTCGCTTCTGGAGAGACACAGGGGGTGCAGGCGACGTCCGCAGGGAGACCATGGTCCTATATCTTAACGTGCAGCTACGCTATGCCCTCCGAATCCACTTAGCGCCAGGGTCTGGACCGGTCTCAAGAGATCATGTTCGAGGACGGGAGGAAAGCTCAACACAACACCAACGTAAGAGATAAAGCGGTAACTCAACCGGGCTGTCCACGGGGGGCCATTCCGAAGGCGGGGAGAGGTAAGAGAAGCAATCTAGGGGGAAGGAGAACTTGAAGATACCAGTGCTCAACTTTAAACGGTTACGGTCGCAACTGCGAACTCGAGTTATATCGGTCCTCCATACCTCTGGTGTCATCTATAGGAAAGGAAGCAGAAAGAACGCCGAGAGAACCAAACCCCATCCAGAGAGAGCAGTCGGTTTCGGAATGGTCATTTCCCATGGTGAAGAGCTCTAACCGACAGGTGCACTGCGGTGAGCTCAGGCGTCGAGCCGCGAACGATAGCGCTGCGCAAGTGAAGATCAGGAGGGGGGGAGAGATAGGTCGGGGGCAAAAATAGGGGGAGAGTATATCATCTCTGGAGAATCCACTGGTTGCCATCCAAAACGGTGCCTCTCTAAACGAGGGGAGTCGAGCAAAAATCGATTGAGAGGGGTACCAATATTTTGCTTACGAATGACGACGCTCTCATGGGTTATTGTCCGGCGAACGGAGGGAGGCAGTACGGCTGGGATGCAAACTCAAACAAGATCGGACTTTTCGAGTACCGAAGGCTCCTTCCTGTACTCTGGGCGTAGGGGTACCAAGACGAAGTGGGGGAACTTGGGGCGCAGCCTTGCATCACCTGGGGTAGGGCTCCGCGATTTCTTGGGGACCCACAGACAGAGTGGGCACCCTCTGGGGCCGTCTCGAAAAAAAAGCGGGGGGGAGGGGGACATCTTCATCGTGTGTCTGACCGGAGACGGTGCTAACGGGGCTATAGGGGGAACTACTCTGAAAAAAGGACCGTGATGCAATGAGGTCCTCTAACTTCAAGCACTCGAAGGCGGAAAAAGGGGAGAGTATTGGCGAGATGTGCCATGGGAAGCGGTTGGGGGACAAACTTCCGTAAGCCCTGACAAATTCTTTGGCTTCCTAAAGGGGTCGAAGAGGTCATGACCTTCGCGCAGTCCGTGCTGGGAGCAGGGGAGATAACTGTCCATCACCGGGTTAACCGACGGGCGGGGTAAAAAGGGTCAACCGACCGCAGGCCGTCCCTTGCGGGCGGAAAGTGGTACTAAGTGAACTGCGCGTCCTCTCTCTGGAGTGACAGAGCTCGAAAACCGTCTAATTCAGGGAGGGGGGATGCTGTGAGGAGGCGGGAGGACTCCATGATGGCTCGGGAGCGGCGGGTGGGGCTCAGATTAACGGCCCCAAAAGGCACACCAGTTTCGGGCGAAACGTCGACGCGCGGGATCAGGGATGACGCACGGGAAAAACTCGCGAGCGAGAGGACCTGGGGCAGTGGAAAGGCTACGCGATTGGGCTCGCGCAGAAGGGAGGAATCCGAAGAGGGGGGGGGGGGGGGGAAGTTGGGGGGGGGGGGGGGAGGGGGGGTGGGGGGGGGGGGGGGGGGGGGGGGGGGGGGGGGGGGGGGGGGGGGGTGGGGGGGGGGGAGGGGGGGGGGGGGGGGGGGGGGGGGGAGGGAGGGGAAAGGGGGGAGGGGTGGGGGGGGGTGAGGATGGAGGGAGAGGGAGGGCAGAAGTGGGGGAGAGTGGGATTGTGGGTTAGGAGAGAGGTGTGAAAAAGAAAAGATGGGGGGGGGGGGGGGGGGTGGGGGAGAAGGGGAAAGGGTGGTTGAAGGAGAGGAGGGAAAGGAGGGGGAGGGAGGGGGGGGGGGGGGAGGGGAAGAGTAGGAGATAAGGTGGGAGGTTGGTTCGCAGAAGGTGTCTTCCTTCGTCCTTTCCGGGGGGGGGGCCGAATTAATTGGGGGGGCGCGAGTGTTCCAACGGATCTTTTATACCATAAAACACGCTTTGCGTGTTGTATTGCAGACCCAGTTGAAGCTCCGTCGGGGCGTTGTTACGAGTTATCCCGGCTTTGCAGAAAGAACTCCGAAAAGCAGAATCAGTGACGGCGTATCTGCTCTCATAGGGCCCAGCTCCGGGAGGGTGTAGCTTCTTCTAATCTCAAAAATAAAAAGGGCGCTTGCGGAGTCTTCGTCGGGTCCCAACCGGCACAGGCATTGTAATACTTGATAAAAAAAAAGTCTGCAGATAAACCAAAATAATATCAAACTCGCGGCGTACTCCGGTCTCATCATGGGTGGCGTGGACATACGCTGAAAATGGGTTAACTTCCTTGGGATGACGTCCCTGTTCTTTCGGAGTCAGAAAAAAGGGGTGTTATCCTATTAAAATCAGCGGTCGTCTTTATGACTCCTAAGCTCGGGGACATCAGCTGCGGGAGCCACGACTAGGGATTAGCTCACAAAGGGAGATTCCCAAGATAGATTTGTCCTTCAACAAATCGTTTACTCAATGGATCGTGACGCTGCCGAGTTGAGTCATCCTCCAGCCGGGCTCCTTTCTGCGCAGACCAACGCCGTCAAAAAACCTGCCGTCAAAAAATGCGGATGCCAGGGACCAGGGAAGGAACCGGATCCGGGGGCCAGGCGCAACCTGCAGGGGGGGAAAAATACTTTTCTTAAGAAAGTTCCCACGTGGCTTGTGCCTTGGACAAAAAAAACTCTCTCAGACTGCCTTACCGGACGACTCCTGAAGGTCGGCCCTTTCGAACCTCGGTTTATGACTATAACTAAATTAGCTCTGGGCTTAAGCAAGGTAAAATCACTCCCCGTAAAACACGACTTAGAGAAATGTGGTAATACAACAGGAGAAACCTCTGTTGTTCAACAATATAGGGGGTCTGAGTGGTGCGTCTAATAGCAAAAAAGACTCCGGCTGTCCCGTAAGCTAGGGTTCGGAAAAGTGAGCTTGCACTTCTCTAGGAAAAAAGCACAATAGGTAAAACCCAAAAGGGGGGACTTCCTCAACCATGTATGTCCTTCACCCAATCTGCGAAGGGGGGGAAAAAAAAACATGGGCTCCGTCACTATCTCGGAGAATTCGGATTAAACGGTTTTTAGTGGGCATAAGGTTTCCGTGCTTGTCTCAAAGACCTCCCCTGTCAGACCAAAGAGTTCGTTCTGATAACGCTGTCACCGAAGAACTTAGGCCATTTCGGTGCGACAAAAATTCTTACGACGTTCAGGAAAAATCACGGGGAAGAAGGGGGAAGGAAATGAAATCTCGTGTTCGTCCCGCCTCGTAGTCGGATAAATATTGGCTTCTACAGGATTGACCGTTAACGCAACCTCGCAGTCATCTCTCTTAACCAGTCAGAGCAAAGAGGGGCTTGGAGTTACAAAAAAGCCGGCAAAAACGAATGGGAAAGAACAAAATCATGCACGATATAGATCTGGGGAAGCTAAAGTCTACGGGCGTAGAATTCGAATAAACTCGGACAGAAGGGAACCAGGGGGACGTTTGACAGAAACAGATGGAAAGGATCAACGGCTCGTGACGAAAGCCATCACCGCCATGAGTGGGGAAAGGGAAAGATGTGGGCCCATCTACCAAAAGGAAAGAGCTAGAGGGCCCAGATGCAGTGGGGCTTCACTAAAATCTAAAATTCTGGTCCCGCAAGGACGGGTCCCCTGCAGGCGGGTCTACTTGGCAAAGAAAACTAACCAGATGGTCGAAGGGGGGTGCGTGGATACCCACAAAGGCCGCCGGTCGCCGGGTCAAAAGATTGGACTCGGAGCGGAATCTGCTGGGGAAATTGCGTAAGAAAACCCTACCTATATGTTGGATAACACCAAAACCTACGGAGGCACAGTGGGGTAGACTATCCTCGTAAAAAATAAAAGGAAAAACTGGTGTGTGAAAACAAGGTAAAAAATTAACCTGACCCGGGAGAACAGCGCTGAGCTGAACCAGAACGAACGGAAAACTCACACCTCCGTTCAGGGTAAAAAGGACCTATCCTAACCGAATGGAGAAATACAAGGGCGGGGGGCAAAGTACAAAGTGCGACGAGCGTGAAAAAAAAAAACGGAAAGTGCTTAACTTTCGGAAGATAGATATCGGAGCGAGAGGGTGCGTTTCCTCTGGGAAGAGGAAAAAACCATAGGCATTGGAATAAAAAGCGGGAAACGCACTTTGCCAAGGGACTATATCTACTTGAGAGAATGAGACGCGAGGACAGCCCCTGGGCCGCGATCGCCAAAGAGTTTCGGCATTCCAATTGGCCTCGGGGTTGAGAAGATCTCTCGAAACACGGGAGATAAGAAGGATAGCAGGTCAACGGAAGCTACAAAACTGCCTAATACTGGCTAACTGGTGAAAAATTAAAAAAAGTATCATCTCTGGACGCAGATAACTAATATATCGGACCATGATGTCAAAGGGTCTTTGAATAGGGTCTGGGGTCTGGCAAAAAGAAAGCGCTCGTTATTAATTGCCGCGAAACGAACGCTCCACGCAAAACAGATATCTGACCGACCGCAAGAAGTCCGCGAAACACGAGAAAAAGTCATTTGACTGGTTTCTCCGCCAGTAAGGGCAAATTCTGTGGCTGGGGAGGTCTGACCCCAACCCCCACGGGGGGGGGGTCGAGGAGGGGGAAGGGGGGGGGGGGGGGGCGGAGTACGGGGGGAGGGGGGGGGAGGCCCGGCGAGGGGGGGGGGGGGGGGGGGGGTGGGGGGAGGAACCATGGGCCAAGAGGGGGGGTGGTTAGTATGGGGAACCTACCTCGGAGACGCCTGTAGTCAAGAGGGGCGCCTAACTCATAAAAGGCCGAGCAGTAGGAACATCGACGGCGTGCCAAAAAGGGGGTGTCTCGACTACTTCTCCAAGGTGCCAACAAACCGGGGGGCAGGAAAAACAAATAGTAGGGGCCGTCGAGAAACCCTATCGCAAATGCTGGGGGCGAATTCACGCTTCGCCCGAAGTAAGAAAAAAAAAGGGGACTCTCTACCTGCGCCATCGTCACGTAGGTCCACGCACGAAAAGAAGGGCATCGACGTTATTCAAAGTTAGAATCCTACAAGCTGCCTCCCTTTACCTAAGTAGGGAGGGGAAAAATACAGGACGAGAGGATTACGAGCCAAACTGCATCACCGTAGTCCAGAGAAGGGCTTGGGTTACCAAAAGGTAAAGATGCGGTAACGTATTCGCAAATCATTAGGGGGGTGGTCGTCACAGAGTGCGTGACCCGAGAGAATTGGAAGCCCACTTACGATAGGAACGGGGCTGGGATGATGTGGTCAAAACTTAACGACCGCAGTAGCGAAGCGATCTAGTGAAAACATGGTTGGATCGGGAAAGTCGGAATGACAGGATCTTTGTCTGCTACGACTGGACGAAGAAAGGGAGAAGCGAGAAAATCGGATGCGAGGAAGTCAGGTCACGAGGGGATCATACAGGTCCACAAAGTTATCCTAACCGGAGGGACGTGGACAAGGTCCCGATGCGGGCGCCAGAGGTGAAGAAAAGAAAACCTTGATCTCTTGGACTTGAGAGAATACGTCCTCCTGAGTCTAGAACCGCGAAGGAGGCGGGCAGAAGTAGGAGGGGGCAGAAAAGGACAGCAACCAGGGTCTCACGACCGCGCCCGCGATCGGTATGAAAAAAGGCTGCCAAGCCCTGCTAAAAATTAAAAACAAAACGTCGAGGAGGGGGAATCTGTCCACGCCACGGGGAAGGCTTGCCCACAAACTCGACACAGCGTGGCCTAACATGAATTTGAACGGGGCCGGCACTTGGCACCTCGATTGGCTCGCCAGAGCTCATGTGCAATCAGGGAACCTCTGCATTAGTACAAGGGGGGACAAAAAAAAAAGGGGGAACAATTTCCGCCAAGGGGGGTGGGCAAACCTGCTTTGTGAAACTGAACAAAGCGGCTTCCAAAAAGAATGAAAAAATTGTTGATGAGGGGGAAAAACAGGGCTCGCCGGCGCTTGGAAGAATAGGGGATATCCCCCCAAAAAAAACCCCGTACTTGCGGCTCCATTATATCAGTCTGCGAATGAACTCAGCAGGGTTCCACTTACTCAGCAAACTTCAAAAAGGTGGAAAAAGCTTCATCAGGCTCAAACTGGGTCAAGAGTGGAGGTGAAAAATGCAATGGAACAGAAGGGGTCGGCCTCGCCCAATAAGAAATAAAATCCACGGCCTTCTGCCTTGCCGAGACCGGGTCGGCGTTTGCAAGAAAAGGAGACGGCCTGGGGTGTGGGGCGTCGTTGCGCTTAACCGGGGGGGTCCAAGACAAAGGCTTTTCTCCTACCTTAGTCCAGGCAGCGACAAGGGGGCAATCAACACTAAAAACCGCGCCTGCTGGGAGGCTGTGAATCCACGAAGAGAG
>Ga0179593_1276742_pt1 | contig 14558 bp, 20 predicted proteins | sample CZODoug2_1_08_16_FD_185931 | JGI IMG/M metagenome (GOLD analysis project Ga0179593, IMG submission 185931) | Vadose zone soil fungal communities from Angelo Coast Range Reserve, California, USA - CZODoug2_1_08_16fungal (PacBio error correction) | ecosystem: Environmental > Terrestrial > Soil >...
TGACCCGCCAAGATTCACACCAAAACAACTTAGGTGCGGGAGGCTAATCCAAAAAAAATAAGAGGGGTTGGGGTGTAAAGAAATGGGTGTCACAGGAGCGGGTGCGAAAACTGAAATCGGGGGGAAAGTGAAGTCCCACTAATACTAATCCAATCGGGAACAAAGGCGCCTGCATTCACTGGTAGAACACCTTCCTAGATCCATAAAAACACCAGGAACAGTAAAAGATGTCTAATAGGGTCAAAGGGGCATCGGGAGAAAAAGGGATAGGTTCCTTCAGAGAAAGGCCTCGAGGTGGGGGGAAACTCAAAGAGAAAAGCTGGCATCCCTGTTTGAGGAGGGACTTCTTCCGCGGACTCTCCGGACGAGAATCGAAGTTGTCAATTTAATATTGCATGATTAGGCTCCTACACGGTGAATTGAAAGTAAATTGTGGAGAGTAGATCCTCACGAGGTAGGAGCTTATGTCCGCGGCGTGCGAGGAGTTAAAAAAAGGCTTGTGTCCTTCGAAAGGGAGGAGAGAAAAAATTCCTTAAGAGAGGCCGTCTAGAATAAGGGAGATGATGCATGTGTTATCGCAGGAGAAAGATTCAACGAGATGAGGATTCAGTCTAGTATAGGGTTTTTGGCATCAAAAAAAAGAAGCGTTGACCGCTGTCCGCATCACCCAAGTCGCAAAATAAGCAAGGGAAGGTCACAAAGGGGAAAGGAAAACAAAGACCCGAGTCCCAAGATAAAAGAGACTAGGAACACAAATCATACTCTCTTAGAAGGCCTCGAGGCGGAAAGGCGACGCAAAAGAATTTAACCCCGCAACGCAAGCAAGCGCAAAAAGGGAGGGAAGGGAGCGTATCCTGTGCAAAGGGGCGGGAAATAAAGAGAAAGGGGACGAGGGGTATGAATACAATTCAATAAAACGGGGTCGCATGAAGAAGGCCACTAGCTAAAGGGGGGGGAAAACAAGCGAAAACAAGAACGAGTAGGGAAGGACAAACGGGGTCTCAGACAATTTAAAAAGGTCCGAACTCAACTCTCACCATACGAAAGGAGCAAACTCTGTGTCGGAAGAAGAAAAATAGGGGAAAGAGAGGGGGGGGTCTGTTTCATTCCTGTCAAATGGAAGACATGGGCAAGGCAACCGACATTGCAAGAAGGTCAAGGACTTCTTTTCTCTAGGCCAGCAAAAAAGGACCAAAGTGGGGGCGGCCCTCGAGGGGGGCGAAAAAGCATGAACCGCTGCCAGGAGTTGGTTCATTAGAGTGGGGATTAAAAAGTTGTCCTTAGACAACTGTTTAAAAAGAGCAAGCCGCCTGAACGATTGATCTTCTGGGGAAGAGACTCTGAAGGAGAATTCGAAAACCAGAGTAGGAATGAGCAGGACCTACGAAAATTGGCACGGAGGGGGACTATATTTTGGGGGAGTAACTACCGGGGAGATGAAAAAGGTATGAAGCAGGCACAGGTCCCACCCCGGGAGATCTCTCAAACAACACGGAGGGTTCGTAACTCTATCGGATAAACTTCCAGAGAAGAGAAGCCGGACCTCGAGTAAGGGATTGGGAACAAAGCATGAGAGTCGGGCAAATGTCGAGGTAGTCCCCAGTCCGATCCGATGGTGTGGTCCGAAAAATGCTAAACCACGCAGCGAGAAAGGGGAAAGGGGGGGAATTCAGCGTTGGCAAAGCAGTGCGAAGACTAAAAGGGGGGGAGTGACCTACGGAGACGATGGAGACACCGAAAGGGGAAAAATCGGAGGGGGGAGCTCTATACATGCTTCTAAGTGGCTCACCACTTGACCTTCATGGGTGCAGGCGGAGCAACGAAGGGCGGAAGAAGAAGGGAAACTTGTTTTTTAACGAGAGGAAATACGGAGAGCTGGGCGCATTGCACGCGGGCGAGGAAAAGAAAGCCAGAAATCCGAGGAGTTCCTCTACTTAAACCCGTAAGGGGTTGGTCGTAAGGCGAGGGAGTGAGTAGCCTGAATATACGAGGGGGGGGGGGGGAAATGTCAGTAGAGCATTACCACAATAAGGAATGAGATGAGGAAAAATTTCGAAGGGAGACCGGGAGGAAGAGTTAGAAAAGGTGGGGAGGGAAGGGGAAGGGATTAATGCTAGAAAATAGGGGCCGAGGCAGGATTGAAAACGCCAACAGAAAAGGTGGCATCCTCTTTCCGGGTGGGAAGGTGATCGTTTCATGGGGCTTCTGTTCAGGCTGGAAGAGCGATGGTACGGGTATAGGTAGAAAGTACTCAATTGGGGGGGGGGGTCTGCACATTTGAAATCGGACAGAGCATCTCAGAAGGGGTAGGGTGGGAATCTAACTTGGAAAAAGAGACAGAAGATAGATTGTGAAGAAAGGGGTTCCTTCCGGCGAAACGGGGAGGCATTGCGGAAGGGGCAAAACAACCTTAGGGGGTCTATTCATGGATGCTGGAAAAGCGATGGGGGGAAAATAGAAGCTCAGTGCAGATCAGCGTCCAAGGAAGTCCCTGAAGTCTCTAGATCGATTCACTTCAAAAAAAAGGTACGCGAGAAAAGTCGGAGCAAAAAAAAAAAATCTTTTTACACGGGAAGACGTCAAATGGAGGAAAAATCAGAGAAGAAGACGAGACGTGAAGTAATGAATATAGTGTCAAAGGCCACCACCGTGGCCGAAGGCCAGGCATATCCTTGTTGAAGGGGGAAAAAAAAAGGAGGCTAGACTTGGTCTCAAACGAGGGAAGACGTCACCGAAAAAAGGCAGGGAGAGGTCGTCGTCAGCCGGCGATTTTTGCACCAGCGAAAAACCAGTCAGAAGGACGGAAAAGTCAAACGGACGTATCACAGTTTTGACGAGGTAACTGGGACTATGCCCGAGTAACATCACTGGAGGGAACGAGGAAAGGGAGCTTGAGCGAGAAGTTGGTCTAAACGTGTAACGACAAGTGCCGGATACAAAGGGGATGACGAGGAAGGGGGGCGGGGAAACTTCAGGAGCTCTCCTCTGCAGGCAAAATGCTCGGAACTAAAAAACTCTGGACAGCCACCGGGCTTGGGGTGGGGAAAATGACTATTAAACGGCCAAGAAAGCCGAGGGGTGGGGGGAACGGCCGAGGGGGGAGGGGCTCTCAAACAACAAAGATTATTAGTGAAAAGGGAGAGATGACAGAGGAAAAACGCGCATTTCAACCAAACAAATCGCTGCTGGGGAAAGAGACCCAAAACCTCCCGGGGGGGTTGTCAAGAAATTTCTTCAAAGGATCGGGTGGGAGAGGGTGGGTGAACGAAAACGAGGATACAAAGTCCACGCGAATCATCAAGAAGCGAACCGGAAAAAAGGAGGGAGTCAAATCAAAAGGAATAGGGCATATTCGCGCCAAAGAAGAAGGCCACGTTAAAGAGGAAGAGCTTACACCGGTACAAACTTCATGGAAAGAAGGTGTCGGTCAAGGAAGAGGATCCGAAGATCGGTGGGTTTCCCAAAAACTTTAAAAAAGGGGAGCCCGGTTGTCAGGAGGTGACTTCTTAATAAAGTGGCCAAAAAACGGAGAGGGAAGTCATTACCCCATTGGGGGCATGCAGAGCGGCCTGCCAAGATTAGGTGGTGGGGAAGAAATTCCGAGAGGCCTCGTAGGGCTCAGAGGAATGACCGCAAGACTTGGAGAAGGGTATCATGGAGGTGAAAGCGCAGGGATCTGATCCATGTATGTGAAAAAATCCTCGACAGAGGAACCTAAATGGGGGGATAGAAAGAGTTGAAAGTTGCTCCTTAGTAGTAAAAAGTACCTGATGTAGAGAGAGATTGCTATTCAATCCAATATTCATTGGGGGCAGAAAAAAAAAGAAGAGTTTATAAGAATCCCCAGTTCTTTTCGAAATCGAGGGAAGGTAGGTCTTTTCAAAAATTGGTATAGTGAAAACTAAGAAAAGGATTCGCAAGAGCTGAAAAAATTGGCTTGGAACACTTTCTCCATCCTGAGTAAGGATAATCATAAAAGTAAGGAAAGAGCGAGAACTCCTTAACCATAAAAATGCGGGCAAAGGAAAACAAAGTGCGTTAGACAGGAAATTCAACCCGGGCCAAGAGAAAGGTGGTACGTGGAAAGAAGACAACAGCTAGCTTATGAGAGGTAAATCGGGAAGGAGCTTAGAGAGCTCCTTAGCGGAATACATGGTTAGAGCAATGCCCAATCAAGAAAACCAAGAAGGGAAAAACACAGAGGGGCTAGCAAAGACATTTCGAAATCAGCCTAGGAAAAAAAGAAAAAGTACCGGGGTTGCAAAGTAAAAGAAAAGGACGGAAAACTGACTAGATATGGTAGGGTCAATCGGGGACGAGACCCAGGCCGAGACCATGGAAAATTTCTCTTTAACCTGTCGTGCGCGAAAAAAAACGAAAGGGGAATTTTGGTGGTCCGCAGTAACTCTGAAAGAGAATGACGAAGGAGGGGGGGAGGTGGGAGACATCTGGCGGAAGGAACGAAACAAAGGGCGCAGGCGCATCCTCTGAGGGGGAAAACGGTTTCGGGGAAGAGAAAAGGCGGGAGAATAGGGGAATAAACAAAAGATAAATAAGCGAATAAGAAATTTAACAATATAAATAAGGAATTGGAATTTACAGGGCTAGGAAGGAAGGTGTAATGAAGAGAAAGGGTAGAAATTATCCAGAAATGGAGAGAAGCTCACAAACACACCTTCTGAGTATGGGTAAAGGAGAAGTGGATTCCTTATTCAGTCAGGCTATTAGGAAAGTGAACTTATGCTATATCATTCTCCAGGAGAGGTAGTGAAAAAAGCAGGGGTCCGAAGGAGACGTAAAAGGGGGGAAAAAGGCAGGCAAAGAAGCAGGTGGCATCAGGACTTCTGAGGCCGCGGCACCAAAGTTTGTTTCTTGTACCTAGGCGAGGATAAAAAAAGCAAAATTCTTCAAGGGGGGGGGGGGGCTGAGGAGAGACACCTTACGGGTTCGGAAAAGGAGACCCAATAGGGGGGGGAATCTCAGAAAGTGCTGAGGGGGCTGGAAATAAGGGGCGAAGGGGCGTGCAGCATAAATGGGACAAAGTGAGCTGCTATGGTCACCCTCCTCAAAGTCAGGGTCCGATAAGTAAAGGAAACACAGTAATTTTTTGGGGGGAGGGGAGCCTAAATTCAGAAAATTGGTAAATGGAAGGAGAGGCTGGGGACCGAGGGTAAGAAAAAATTCGGTTTACTATTTTGGTAAGGAAGCAAAGGGAGTCGGCCAAGTCTCTCACAGGTTGGAGGGGTAACGGAGTTGTGAAGGAGATAAGAGATCAGGGAACAGGGAAGAAAGACCACGCAGGCAATGAGGTCTAGCACTAGGCCGAGGGGCTATGGGGAAAATCTTGACGGGAGGCGGGTCCTGTTGTGTGCTGCAGCAAGCTGTGGAGAGGGGGGGTGATTATAGACGCAGGATTGGGCGGCCAAGGGTAAAAGGCTAAAGTAAATCTCTAGTCCAGAAAAATTTCGGTTGGAATCAGAAACCACGGGAAAAGGACTTGATAGAGGGTGGACACCGCACGTGTAGGGCCTTTCCGGCCAGGGGGGGGGGATGATGATATTTCAACAACTTGGGAAAGAGAGCAATTGAGAGACCGCGGTTATTAATAAGGAAACCGGGGGACCGATGAGCATTCAGAAAAAGGAGGCTGAAATTAGGAGGAGAGCGCGTCAAGAAAAAGGGAGGGACATCAAGAAAAGCTGTGAGCACTCAGAAGCAGTCGCATTCGAGAAGCCAGAAAAAAGGCTTCATGAAAAAAATAGGAAGAACCGGCGGTCAGCGGAAGGATTCACGGCTTCATCCCGGTGGGGCATAAAGAGAGGAATCTCTCAATATGGCTCTTCATGCACGCTAATAAGAAGTCACCATAAAAAAGAAAAGAAAGTTTCTCTTCTCCTGGGCTAAGGGGGGGGGAAAACACACCACTCACCGAAGCTCTTGTACCAGCGGAAGCAGCGTGTGAGCAAAATCTGTGACTATACTGCGATATGAAGCCTGTGAAACGCGAATGGGGCCGGCTCTCGAAAAAGGATCTGAGGACAGTTTGTCGACAAGGGGAAGAAAGGTCTGAGTCTGTGTCGAGGCGCAACTGTATGAGGAGGAAGTTACCTAAGAGAGCGGGCACAAAGCAATTTCAGAGGAAGGACCTTTGGAAAACCACAGGCTGGTGGGGGGGGAAATAGAATTCAGCCACAGAAGCCTATTTGGCTAATCTGGGAAGGCACTGACAAACACTCACAACTGAGAGGAAGGGAGGGGGGAAACGAGGCTTAAGGGGAAATATGCTGTGGGAAAAAAAAACATACAGAGCTTTGAGAAAAATCTCAATTCCAAAAAGCATCTTTTTGGGCCCGAAGGGGGGTAAGGAAAAAAGGAATCGGGGAGGGATAAGGGTGAGAAAAAAAAGCTATACCCTTCTTACCTCTAACATCGTTGCGTTTTCAAAGTTTAGACACCGGAGAGGAAGAAAGGGAAATCGCGCCGCCTTCCATCAGGGGAAAGGGGAGACGAGGAAAGGAGGAACAAAAAGTGATTTCAAACCGTGCTCGTTCACTTCGCGGCGACAGCTGGAAGGTCGATGGGGGAAAAAAAAAGCAGAAAAGCTGCGAAGGGGGAGGGGATACTTTGAAAGAGGCGACCACGCGCGGAATAGACGGAAGTAAACACCAGGTTTGCTGCCTGAATCGGCTGCAGAGGGGGGAATTGAGTGGGGGGGGGGAAACGCGACGGGAGTTAGTATCTATTGGGGTCAGGAGCTTGGCGCTGGGGATCACCACATGTAATTGGGTTGCCGGGGCAAGGGAGCGGTTCATTCTTTGGAATATAGCACGAAGAATATGGGATCAAAGAAAAAGCGACTGAATCAAAGGACAGTCAATGAACTAGTTCTAATCACGCTTGAATCGCGGACAAGGAATCAGGTGGAAAAAGATTGAAACACCAATACCGGGCGGCAGAAGCCCAGAAGAGGGGAAGGGGAAACCAGAGTCAGCGGGTTCAAGGGGAAAGTGAAAGAAGAAAGCCGAAGAGGAAACCCATAGAGGAAAACTTGCTCCTCAAAAGAAATTAGAAATCGAGGAGTCAGGACGAGGAGAAAAAGTAGGAAAAGCACCACGCGCTTCAAAAAAGCTCATGGAGGAAGTTGATCGGCAATAATACTATGGGCATTGAATAATTAGAACAGCGTAGCGGTGGGAGGTCAGTAAAGAAATAATTTAAAATAAAACTTCCGGCAAATAAGGGAATGAATAAATTGCAAGGGACAAGTTGGGATCAACAACTCCGATCGGTAAGACTTTACTGCTCAAATGCGAAGAAAGGAAAGGGGAACTTGGAAAGAGAAGACTCTCACCAGAACGCGGAAATCAACCTGAGGGTGCAGGTAGTGAGGGCAAGAGGCCCGAGAGATTGGGGAGGGCGAAATCGAAGAAAAAAAAGGAGAGATTCCTAAGAATTTAAGTGGGTTTCAGGAGAATCAGGGAAAGACTCAGGGCGCTATGAACCCACAAGTTAATGGGGTGGGGAAAAGTATTTCTCTGGGAGAAGAAGATGCACCAAGGAAGGGCGTTCGCGGTTTGATAGAGAAATCAGCAACGGGGGAATGATGGGGAGAAATTCCGTCATCCGAGGAACTTGATTGGGCCAAATCGAGGGGAATACGCGAGCGGAAAAGTGACGAACCCTCGGAGAGAAAGAAGATAAATAGAATTGATCATAATAGAGACTAGAGTTGAGTCATGAGAAAGGATTCATTAATTATACATGCGAAGTTCATTCAACAACAGGAATAAACAAAAAAAAAGAGGGAAGAGAAGTCCTTGTGAGAACATGAAAAAGGAGGGAGGAGCTAGGATTAGGTGGGGAAAAGGCCGGGCGCCAATGGAGGGAGGTAGGACCATCAGATCCTATTTTGTCCGAGGGTAAACCAGGAGGTGAGGGAGGTCCATCAAGCATCCGTTCAGGAGGGCGCCCTAAAAAAAGAGTGGGTCTCGGGGGTTGACCTAACTGACGATGGAGAAAAAAGAAATGAACAAACTCAGGAGGGGAAAGTCGGGCTAGGGGGGGGGGTCTTCGTGCGACCCAAGGGCAACGAGGGGGGGCCAGCGCAAAAGGGAGCGCTTAAACTGGGCATGGGGACGGGCGGGGAAGAGGGCTGCCGGTGACTATAACGAAGACAATAATATGGGGCGTGCCTACTACACACCCAAAGGGGGTTTGGAAGTAATCGTAGCGGGGAAAAGAGGATCTTCTACGGAAAAGGGTGAAGGTAAGTAGAGGGGCTTGCCCCGAGTTTCAAACGGATGAGAAGGAGTTAACGGGAATCTCAAGTTGGAAGGGGGGAGACGGCTTTCTAGACACTCAGGGGGGGGGACGGGGAAAAAGATGGGGATTCGATCCTCTATATCTTTTCAGGGGCCAGGAAAGAACGAAAAACCAGGGAGTTTTGAGCACGCTGACAAAAATGAAAAAAAAAAAACAAAATCAGGTGGAGCGACAGGGGGGGGGGACTGCGTTGAAGGATGGATCGGGCGCGCAATGGGTGAACTGACCAGAGGAGGAGAAGTAAGAGGGAGCGGCGCACTGGGAGGGAGAGGTGCCGAACGGGCAGCAGAATTGCGGAGGGGGGGGGAAGAAACAGTACTAAAAACCCCCCACTTTGAACCTCTTCTTTAAAAGAAAAAAATTGGGAAAGAGGGTCGAAAAGACGCGGGTTGATACCTGAGGGAAAGAAAAGATGCGAGGGCATGACGAACTGATGAGCATCTCTTGTGTCTACTTCCGAAAGGGGGAAGAGGATACAGAGGAAAAAGGGCGAGATCGGGGGGCGGCGAGACGGCAAAAACGGGAGAGCTGAAACATTCACGTGCCAAAAAAAGTACAGCGGGATCAAACAAAAGAATCGTCTTAGGACATCGGAGCCTAAAAAAAGAAAAAAGGAGGCTTAGAAAACAATAATTTACATTAAACCGAAGTGGCGTCCATTGGCCACAGAGGTGGGAATGGTTGAAGTCTTCGAGCTCAGGGGGGGGGAGAAAGAACTGAACAAGCAAGAGGAGAGAGAAAAAGAGTCTCAGAGGGGTTTTCGGGTCGGGAAGTGGACAAACAAGCGAAGGAATAGCCGAAGCCGGACATGAACGAAACGGGGGTAGAGGAAGTTCATTTAAACAGGAAAGTATTGAGTCACGAGACGAACTGAGCCGGCGGCGTCCGACATGACCTTGGAGAGAGACGGTTTTCTAGAGACGAAAAGGAGAGAGGGTCGCGGGGAAAGGAAGGTAGGTGAGGGTGCGGGTAGGGATCCAGGGAATCGTCAGCCGAAAGAAAGGGGGGGTGAATAGGGCCGGACAAAGGTCGGGAAAAACCACCGGAAGTTAATAATGCCAGAAGAAGATGGGGGTGGGGGGGGGGGGGGGGGAGCATCAAGGTCTGCAAAAGAAAAGGGGAAAATCTAAAAAAAAACAAAATTGAAATAGCTAATTTCGCACAGGCTTGCCGACAATCGCGGACAGGGAAAAAAAAAACAAAAAATTTCGCTGCAATTCCAAAAGCAGGGAACCGAAGGAGGGATGAGTCACCGGATAGATAGAAGTTCCAAAAAATATCGATACAAAGGTACCTGGGAGACAGCGCCGGTTGAGTCAAAAGGAAAAGGGAGAAGGGAAAGATAATTAGAAAGCCTCAAGTCACATCATTGGCAGGTGGAAAATGGGTTTGTGCATCAATGATAAAAAACCGAGAAGGAAGATAGAGATTCAAGGATGGGGTCAAAAAAAACAGACGTCTACGAAAACAGTGACTATCTTTTCAAGCGGGGACGTAGTACGGACGGGGACTACCATGGGCGCGACTGCCGAGGAAGATTCCAAAAAATAGGAAAGGATTAAACACTGAGACACGGCGGGTGGGAATTGGAAATACTTTGGTTAAATGAATGACGTAGGGGAGCACTGAATTGTAAGGCAGAGGGAACAAATCAAACCTTCGTTGACCGCGCAGGGAGAGGGGGGTGAGGTGGAGCTCGAAAGAGGAAAGCCTCAATTGATGGCGATGGAGAAGAGGGCCAAGTCAAGGGGCAATAAAAAGTCGCTGCTCACAAGAGGAAAAGACGCTCAATAGGCCTAAGGGGGTTGGAAGGGCAAGAACTGACTCGTTCGCGAGGCAGACAGACCAAGGAGGGGCAAAGAGTCATAGGAAGTTCGGCATTTTCCAATATGGAAAAAGAACTAAACGACCCAAATGGGGGGCACTTCTCTATGTGCACGTGCGAAAAAGCGGAAAACATCAATCAGAAGAGTCCGTCAAAGACGAAGGAAAAACAGCAATAAGTAACCAAGCCCAAAGGCTCAGAAAAATTGGGGGCGGGGAAAAGAGTGAATCGCACAGGCCGATGGTGGAGGAAAAAGGAAGAATCGGCACAGTAGAGCGCAGGGGGGAAGAAGCCGGTAAAAAAACTGCGTGATCGAAGGGGGCCAAGAAGGCCATCAACGGCGCATTAGGTTGGGAACAACATCAGCAGGACAAGGGGGGGGAGGATCGGAGGAAAAAGAGTGGGTACGCCTCGAGAAAAAAGTTCGGGGGGGAGGACGCATGCAGAGAAAAGACGACGGAAGCCAATAAAAAAGGGGGGGTAGGAGGCCATCGAAAAAGGAGGGGGCGGAAGGGCAATAGCCGAAAATTAACAGAGTCACAACGTTAAGTGTGGAAGAGGCAGAAAGGGTCCGATACCACCCAACGAAGGATGGGCGCCACTCGAAAAGATCTCTCGCAGACCCGAGACGATCGGGGGAGGGAGAGGGGAATCCATAGGCGCGGGAGGGGAAAGAATGGGGACTCGTCTCACAAAATTAACTTATGTCAAAGGGGAACTGGTTACGACCACTAAACTAGGAAAAAAAAAAAAGCTGACTTAAAAAGAATCAGTTATCATGAAGAAAAGGATTAGGTGAAGTCAGAGGGATAGGGAAGGATCAAAGCCTATTCAGACCACCACCCAGGGGAAAGAGAGAGCAAAAACACAGTGAGGGGAGAGAAAAAGAGTAAAATTAAAGGAGGAGGAATCTATTGAGATTGAAAAATATTTTCTCACTAGGAAAGGGAGGATAGGCGAGAAAAGACAGGGGGTGTCCTCAGAGTCTTCCAAGCCGGACTATTAAGTGGTCCCCACGGGGGGCAAATCCGTTAGAGGAGGGCAAAGAGGGAAAAATTTTTCTGTGACCTACAGGAAAACAAAAACTATTGATTTTTAAAAAAAAACCAAGAAATTCGTAAGAGGGAGCAGGAAGGCAAGAGATGAGTTTCTAAACTTGGAACCTGCGTTTTCTGAAAAGGGGGAAAACTTGAAGCGCTGACATGAACTGAAAGGGGGGGAGTGAAGAGGAAATGAACAAAGCCGAACCAGCCTGGAGGGTACTAAAGCAACCGGGGTAAGGTGCGGTAAGAGGCGATGGAAATAGAAAGAGGGAAGGTTAATCCGTCTCTGGGAAACAAAGAAAGGGGACTTCTTGGACAATGTATGTGGAAGAAGGACGAAAGGAGGCCCTGCTCCTATGGAAGAAGGAAGGGGGTACTTATTTATTCAGATAAAGGGGGAAAAGAGCTGTGAAGGAGCCAGTCCATTCAGATGGAAATTGGGACAAGAAAGCGTGTACAGCAGTGTGGACTTTGGCAAGGAGGAGGGTGAGGAGGAGGACCGGATTGTCTGCAGCCGGTGAAGGAGAGGAAAAAAATGATCTAGCTTAGGGGTGAGCAACAGAGGAAGAGTTGCAAGCGCGTGCCCACATGTCTAGGAGGTCAAGTCTACGAACAGAGAACTGCCATAAAGGGGGGGAACACCGTTGGTGCATGCGGACAAGGGAGGGGCGAAAAGGAGTTCGCGGGTGGAGGACTAGCAAAACCCGAGACAGTTGAGAAAGGAGCGAGCCAAGAGAAAAGGAAAGCCTGGGGGTGATTTGTACTGAGCAAATGGCAAGATGATCCATCCCATCACTAGGGGAACAAGGAGAGGCGGCTATAAATAAAGGGAGAGCAAAGGAGGAACACATAAGGACTGGGGTCTCAACAAAAGAAGATTCAGCAAAGCGTACGATCAGAAGGGCCGGAGAGGAAAAGGAGGAAAAAAAATACTTGAAAAGGCAAAATGGTTTATCATTAATTACTGTGAGAATGTGGGGGAAGGGAACTTAAGTAGGCAAGGCTAACTAAGGGAGCGTACTAAAACTCCAGTCGCTCGCTTTTGGTCGGAAAGGGAAAGGAGGGAAACAAAAAGAAAATATCATGGAGAAAGAGTGAAACCCGTTTCTCACTGGGGGCAGAGTGAAAGGGGGAAGCCTAAGAGAGTCATCGAACTGAGGGCCAAGGGCACAGACTTGATAACGATAACGGTGGGTTCGCACACGGGTGAAAAAAACTCAAATTACTTATGTGGACTAAAGTGAGTAGAGGGGGAGCGAATTATCATCGTCTCGGGGGTAAAGGTAAAAGGGGCATACGTGCCAAACCTGGAACCCGAGATTTGTGGAAAATGATATTCTACTCTAAGCAATGTGGGGGGGTTAACTGGCTGCGGTCATCGCAGGCCCAAAGAGCAAATCAATATATTGGGAATTTTCCCACTGCCAAGGGAGTCACAAGCGGAAGTAAACCAAAAAAAACTGTCTGTCGTCTAGTCCAAAAACTAGGGGGGGGGGGGGGAACGGTCCGGCGCTCATTCACGGGGGAAGGGGGGGACTACTATTAGAGGAGGGGTTAACGAAGAATACGAAGAACCGCCGGAACCGAGAATATGACTACTTTGGGCAAGAGAAAAGTATGGATTTCTAAGAAGCAAAAATGAAGAATTAATCGATAGAGGGCAAAAGGTAAGAGACTTAGTGGGACGAAAAGGGGGGATAGTGAAAAGGACGGAAAAAGCCGTTATTGGTGTTTAAAAAAACAACCGGCGAGACTCTGGACTGGTTGAGGGGCTTGGAAAAAGTCCGGGCCGACCTTTCTCAATAACTCGAAGTGGCACAAACCGGAAGGCAGGAACTTCTAAACCCTTGTGGTATGGGGGGAAAATTTACCTCTCATTCAGGGGAAGATATGAGCCGCAATGTTGATGCTTGAGACGAAAAAAGGGATGAAAAGCGCATGAACATTATTTGAAGGAGAAACGAATTGGGTCCCTCGACAAGTTATGTAGCTGGAGAAAAGGGAAAGGCGCAGTAATATCACCAAGGAGGAAGAGTCGCTGGGCAAAAAGGAAGTCTCCAGATGCTCTTGGGGAAATAAGAACAAGCGAGAACCGTGGGAAGGGAAAGAACAACTTGGCAAATAAAGAGGCCAGTAGGGAATCGGGTCACAAGGGGGGAGAGTGTACTAATCTACAACTGTCGCAAGAGCGGCAAACCATGGACTTTCGCCGCAATCCTAACAGTAGATCAGAATAGGAAGGGAGAGGAGGAAGACTCAGCCAATAAACAACGTACTCAGGCAAAGCCAAATTTAGGGAAAAAAGTGATTGCTCCGGACTATGTTGGGAGTGAAAAAAAGGGCATCAGAAGGGGGTGAATAAATAAGGGGAAAAGCAACGACTTAAATCGGCAGGGTGGGGTGGGGGTCCCACTGGTTCTTTCAAGGGTTTCAAAGAACGAAGAGGGGGACAAAGAAATGAGAGGGGCCCGCCGGGTACGAAGTCTAATTGACATTGACAAATTTTCAAATAAAGAAGGAGAAACAATAAACATAGAAAAAAAAACTGAGGGGGCTTTAATTATGCGGCCCCCCGAGATGGGCTGGGGGCAGAGACGAGAATATAACTCAGGGAAAACCAATGGCCTTAGGGAATATGAAACAAGGAGGGGGACTATGAAACACAAGTAAAGGGAAGGGGGTCTAAAACTTTAAGATCAAAAAAGCTGAAATGAGTTGAGGAGAGGCCAAGGCTCCTTATTGGACCAGACAAAAAGGAAGCAGCACCTCTGAACTTATTCCAGAGATGGGGAAGAAGAATCAACACGCGTCGGGAAGAAAATGAACAAAAGGAGAGAGGGGAACCTAAACGACAGTGTTCGAAACCGTTTTAAAAGGAGGGAACAGTAAGAAATTAATCAAAGGAGAAAAGGGCCAAAACGTGGGAAGAAGAGAAGTCAACAACAAAAGGAGGGAAAAGTGAAATATATAGAGTCGTAGTGATATTCAGGCCTTCAATTAATAGGGGGGGACAATCTGTCTAGCATTCTCAATTAGGGGGGAAAACAGGCATGCTCCGGGGATGGGGGGGGAAAAAAATTGTAGTCAAATCCGCGATTATTCATGCCCAGCCTGGCAATGAAACAGGAAGAGTGGAGCCGCTGGACCAAGAAGTTTTGTAAGAGAAAAAATTCGCAAGAGTAAAAAAGAAAACCCTCGAAAAGAACAAGAAGTAGGAAGCGGGGGGGGGAAGGAGAAAGACCGAGCTTCGAGTGGCGCCCCAATTGGAAAAGCTGGGGGGGGGCATCGAGGGGCAAAGGAAGGAATCTTAAACATACGTTCAATTGGGAGGGAATAGGGTCGCATGGGGCTAAAAAAAAAACGGACAA
>Ga0179593_1329187_pt1 | contig 14558 bp, 15 predicted proteins | sample CZODoug2_1_08_16_FD_185931 | JGI IMG/M metagenome (GOLD analysis project Ga0179593, IMG submission 185931) | Vadose zone soil fungal communities from Angelo Coast Range Reserve, California, USA - CZODoug2_1_08_16fungal (PacBio error correction) | ecosystem: Environmental > Terrestrial > Soil >...
CCCGTGACTGAAAACCGAAAAATTCCACACGTGAATTCAGCCCTACGTTGCGGACATGCCAAACACACGAATGAGGCTGGGGACCAGGGCCTTCATGTGAGGACGAGCAGGAGCGAAGAAAAAACGCCAGCATGCCCGGGGGGAGTCCGGGAGGGGGTCTGCCCGATGCCGTTCCACATCAGCCGACAAGAGCCGCTACTCGCTCTTGCGAAGGGCGGAAGCCTCATTCCGGCCCCTAAAATCTCCATTCTTCAGGCGGGGGGGGGGGGGGTGCATGGGGGGGGACCAGAACGAACCCATAAGGCCCTAAAACCAGCACTACGTTTCACAAGAGTCCTTATGAGGTCTCCCTACTCCGATTCCTCTGGGGAAGCAAGGAAGATTAAAAAGAGGGTTTTGTATAAAGAAAGTGTGAAAAATGAGGGAACGGCGATCGGCTCAAGCATCGGCATGGAATCCTAGGAATGCGCTTAAAAAAAAAAACGAGTAGGAAAAAAACTCATCTAATCCAGAGAAGTAGGCAGTGAAAAATTCTTTCTAAAAAAGGAAAGACAACCAGAGATTCGGCCGGGGGAGCGGGACAGAGACAATAAGGGGGGGGTTTTCATGGTACGCCTGGTCCAGCAGGTTGAAGAGTTTTTGACTAAAGAGTTTCTTATGCGATCTTTAACCTCAGATTAGGGGGAATGATTGAAAAGGAAGGCGCCGGGAGAGAGGGGAGTGAGGGGGGAAAGACAAATACCAAGAGGGTAATTGCTCCGTTCTTAAAAAAAGGTCTTACTACAAACGTCCTCTCAATTCGCTCGACGACTTATAAGGCGCTCCGTTCGGGGGGCTGGGAGCCGGCCCTCGAAAAGCCACATAAGGGCTCAGGGGGAACCTCAAGGGAACGGCATGTCAAGAATGACGGGCCAAGGAATGCGTCAGTGGTGGTACCCATCTGCAGGAGGGTCAGAGCCATAAGTCAAGCACACTGTTGGGCATGGGGGAAGGGGGTAGAAGTCCTTTCACCGTGTGTGAATGTCGGGAAGATGGAAGGGACTAAGGTTGTCCAAACGGGTTAACGTGTGGATATGCGCGGGAGGCACACACTTTCCGTCCATGAGAATTCCAATTTGGGGGGGAGTGAGAAGGGGGGAAGGGAAGGGGGAGAAGCCCATTCGGTCGGGGGTGGTTTCCAGTGATGTTGGGGAGCTTTCGCGCACGAATTTGCTCACTCTCCGCTAATAACTAGGTAAGGGGGAAAGAGAGGTAGGGAAAAAAAAAAGGGGGTAAGGGTTACACATCCCCAAAATGGGGATGCAGGAGGGTAAGTCTACGGACAGCCGAAGCATTGCGTTGAGCGTTGTGAGCAGCTTTGTTAAAAGGAAGACTGGTAGGGGGTGGCTGAAATATTTGTCAAGGGGGGAAACCGAGGGAGTTTACGAGGGTGCTCCTCGAAAGCTAACATGGCGGAGGTCAAGACGTGAAAACAGCCTCCATTACTTTAGGGAATGTATCAAGAAAGGACACAGGGGACTTCTTGGGTATACCTAAAGTCTAGAGGGAGAAAGGCCTACAGAGGCTGGGGAGATCGGTAAACAGGGAAACTACCTGACCTTGGAAAAGTCGGTTGACTTCAAAGAAGGGGAACTTTCCTCTTAAGGCGCTGATCTGGTTCTATAACTGAAAGAAACCAAAAGTTAGTGACGAGCAAGAGGGAAAATCAACACCTAACATCATACTCTGAAGCCCGACTAACCAGCAAGCACGGGATACAACTTCCTTTGCACGGAATTCTGGGTGGAGACAGGGGAAAAGAAAACACTAGAAAGAATTGAGGGGGGGGGGGAAAAGCCATTAATCGCTGGGTGTGAGACACGTGAGTTGGGATGAAGTGCTCAAAAGCGAAAATGAAAAAACAACCAAGGATGGTGGCATGCCAATTTTTCCGGGTGACGATGCAATTGAAGGAAAGCGGAAATCCCACTCTTAGAAAGGAAACAGAATAGGGGGGGGTGGGGGAGGAGACGGAACCAACAGGGTAGGGAAAAAATGCCCCTGGTGATCTATGCTACAAAGGTGATACCCATTGTCCAGGTTTATTCGATTAGCACTTCGTGGTGGTAGCGTAGCGGGGTGGTTTATTGAGTAACGGGACGGAATTGGAGCCGTCACTCTTCGCAAAAAAGTGCTAATGCAGGGGCATCAGTCTCGAATTTCACTAGATCACGAAACCAGTGGTTAAAAAAGAAGAGGGGCTAAACGACGTTGTGGGAGTCTGGGGGCTTGGGTCTCCTGCCGGCGTGGTCATAGTGACTGACAGTTGCGCCACACAACATCATATTTAATGGGGGACGGGACTGAAGGTGGGAATCCTGGAGGATGGTCAATGTTAACGTAGTAATGAGGGGCTGATATAACAGACCAGGCGTGGTTATTGTGCCCTGGAGGGGGGTAGGTGAGTTGGGGGGCAAAGTTTTCGTGCAGAAGGAGTGAGGAGAAATGAGAGAAACCAGAGGCTTTGGTCAGGCTCCACAGTTTTGAATTATGGAAGCACATTAGCGAAGGAGGGGCTTGAGTTATTAATAGAAAGAGGCGAAACACGGGACTGCCATTTTTTTCGGCGTCAAGCAAAACCCCAGACGCGGGAAGTGGGGTTTTCCTCCCTCCCAAAAAAAAGCACTGTTGGGAGAAAGCTGGGTGGGGCGCGCTTAGACTGCCAAAAAGTGAATGACTGATCAGGAAAAAACAACCTACCTGGCGCTGCAAAACAGAATTGGCTCCTATCGTGAGTCCCTCTCGTAGGATTGCCCTAAGAAAAAACATCTCCAGCGTAAAACGGCTTACCAAAGTTTAGTGAGGGTGGCATTTCAACTTCAACGTGCAGCGTCCCCGATAGAGGGGGGAAGATGTGGCCGGTTCTTATAATTATATCGTCCTTCGACGGGGTGCCAGGAAAAAAAAGATGAAGGGGGGGAAGAATGCTTCTCGAAACCAAAAAAAAGATTAGGAGGACAAAATGACTATCAGGCAAAAGCTGATGACTGGCAGACGAACCTTCGGAGGGAAAGGGGAACATCTTAAAAATCTGATCGGGTCATGCAGGACAGTCTGCATATTTAAGATGGAACTCTGGAGGCAGGTGGGGAGAGGGGGGGTTGTCATCGGAGCGGTCACAATGGCAGCACCAATTGAAGGGTTAACCAATAGCGGGGCCTGACTAAAGGGGATTTGTTGGTTGCAGAAGAGATGAACATTCCCGCTGGAACTCGATAAATTGTACTTCGCGAGTGGGGGGGTTTGGGGCCTGGGAATCCGCAAAATTTTCAGGTTCCTGGGGGGTAAGGGGGAGGGGACGGGACCACAAAATGAGACAATCGCGAATTTAAAGACAACTGCCCACACCCGTCCCCCCTCCCCGTCAAACCCCATAAACAAGCTTCAAATGTTGGAGAGGCACCCGCTCCGGGAGTTCTTTTAAAAAGACAGCTTTGGGGGGACGACTTGTGGGGTGACAAAAAAAAGCAAAGATCCAGGGGGAACCAACCTTTTTTGTCTGGGGGAAAGGATACATGGCTTAAATAGACGGACAAGTGTATCGACGAATAAATACATTCGGAACAGGTGTTCGGAGACCTACTAAAAGCTCAATGAACCAGCGAACAAGCGAAGGCCCCACCTCCTGGACCTGTTAAAGTTAGCAGGACGGCCGGGGGGAACCAAAGGGGGGGATCCGGTCACACGAATTGCCACGCGTGATGAGACGGGGCGCTTCCCCTTCAGAAATTCCAAAATTAACACCACCTAAGGAAAAATGTAAAAAAACGAAGCTGAGACCTCCGAACTACACAGCCGGAAAAAGGTCAAAAGTAAAAATTTCTAGTGTTACATTGGGAAGACAGGTCCACGAGCCTTCGTAGGGGGCTACCCGTGCACTGTTCGAAAGGAAACCTTAAATTCAACAAGTGGCTAAAAAAAGAAATTGAGATACACCGGGGAAAAATCAAAGACACGGTGTATAGTAACAGAAACGCAATTCCCCATAGGGGGAGTCCTCCACTACGCAGGAAGGGCCCAGGGACGAGCGGTCAACCTTTGTCTAGCCCTCCACTTCAGCAGGGAGAAGAAGATTATTGCGAAAGACAATCCGGTCTGAAAGGAAGACTACCATTATCAGCAGGGTCCTAGCAAGGCGGAGGCTCGCCGCACGAAAAACGCCATGGTGGGGAACTGTTGGCAATACGGCGACATGGGGTCGTCACCCGGATTAAAACTGCATTCTAGAAAGCGTGATCAGACACAACATGTAAAGGGGGAAGAAAGGAAGGTCAACCAAACATGTTGGCTAAGGGTGAGGTGTGGATCGGAATGTCATGCAAAATCGAGCCGGATAACATCGAAGCGTCGGGAATTTTCCGCCCCCGACGGATGCTTGGTAGGAAAAAACCGTGAGCGGCACCGGCGGTCAAAGAAACAAGGCTTCGTGCTTCCGTATACTTACAGCTCTAGCATTCGTCTTAATACATGGTAACTACCCTGGGTGGGAATGCGTCAAAACTCTGTGCTGCTTTGTTGCAGAGCGCTTTAGAGGGAAGTCCCAACATTCGTCGGAAGAACCGGGGGAAACCACCTCGCAAAGGGTTCCCGACCCACGGCTCACCCCAAATACTGGCATCGGCGCGCGGCTTTGTTTGGCTCAATGAGCAAGGGGGCCACAAATCAAAGTTTAACAAAAACGTTGAGACAAATACAATCTTGAAAGCCTTACCCGCAATGAAACAATTTCGTGGCATGACGGGTTTCCTGCTACCCTGCCTGAACCCTCAGACATGAACCACACTGCTGGGAAGGAAATTGGGCTCTATCAGTTCCGCCAGCAATTCTCGAGAAGTTGCGAACGTCCGGCCGCTTCCACAACCTCCAGGAGAGCCGCTAAGCTTTCAGGAACGTGTTCAAAGGGGGGGAGAGCATGCCGATTCCAGGCTTGGAAAAAAGAAACGAACACCCTTATTGTTCGGGGACTCAAGCACAAGAAGACCCTAGCGACTACGACAAGCGTTTCAAATATCCTTCTTCTGTCTAGGAGAGCGGACCTGCTCAAATTGAAGAGGTGGCAAACTCTGACAAACACAAGAAGGACGAGGGAGGGGGGGGGTGAAAACACGTATGTCGCGATTCACAGCGAAGGACTCAATCGAAAGCATGGCACGGAAGTTTCCTCTAGAATCTCTCCTCCACTGAGGAGGAATAAACTGGGAGCAGAGGTACCGGGGAAAAAGGAAAGTATTTCACAAAAGAGACCAGCGAGGAGCCGTGACTAGACATCATCAAATCAGAGTCATACAAAACTTCGCAGGATGAAGCGAGATTGGCCGGGCTATCGGTAGGCCGGCCCAGATCAAGGGGGAAAAACTTTGAGAAGGGGGAGGAGAGTAGGGTGCGTTATGGGGAAGACAAATGCACCAAATGGAGGGCGAGGATTCTGTTCAGGTTCAAGGATATCGGCATAGGCTAGGCCAAATCAAAACGCCGGCACTTCTACGAGAGTTGCTAGGTAAGGAGAGAAAGGGGGTCAATTCCATGGATTTGGAAGAACCAGAAAGGGAATAAAAGAACCTCACAACCCCGGACCATGCGGCTGGGTGGGGATAGGGGGTCGGAGCCAATGAATTCGTTTTATTAAACAAAAGGCCGTCCGCTTGTTCGGGGAGGAAGTAATTTTGGTGTGTCATGGTGGTTTCATGGAAAGGTGGCCGGAAAGGTACAATCCGTGTGTGGGCTGGTAAGGAACGGGAAATAAATTGGACCGGAGAAACGGGGGGGGGAACGGGAGCTGGGGTAAAAGTCTCTTCGAACACCCATGACGTTGCCAGGATTCTATTGGGGGGCGTTCTTTTTAAAAATTTTGGAAAAGGAGGAAAGAGGTGGTGATGAGAGGGGGGGGGGGGGGGGGGTCACGTTGAAGGTGGCTGGGCGCCCAGAAAAAATTTTCCTCTCTTCGGAGGCTCAAAAAAAGGGTGAAGGGAAACGCCGGACATAGGACAAAGGGAGTTACCAAATCAAGTAAATCAGCGTTGCAGAAGGGACTTCGAGTAAGAAAGTCTCGGACAAGCGAGACATGTGTGCGTTGAGCTCGTTTGCCGGGAAGGGTGGGAAAAAAGCAAAGTAACAAGTGATTGTTGGTGCTAATTTTCCCGATGGCTCTGGGGATTCCGTCTCGACCGCATTTTCAAGGAGGGTGAAAAGCCAACATTTAACTTTCCGGGAAGTCGCTGCTCCACGGGTGTTAACTGCTTTGGACGAAGTAGCTTATAAAGGCGGGAGAACAACAAAGGGGTTCAGTTAAAAGAGAAGAAAATAGTGCCTGTAGCGAGGGGCCGGTGGGGAGACGTCGTTGTGAGAAGGTAGTTGAGCATAAGGGGGAGTGTGGGGAAGAAGGATAATTCAGGACAGAGGCGCCCCGTAGGTCGTGAACGTTTGCCTCAAGAGTGTGAGATGCCGCAAGTAAAGTGGACGTCCGTCAAGAAAAAGAAGTTTACTGACCATCACCAATGAAAGGGGGAAAAAAAGAAAAGTGAGGAGGGTAGAGTAGGCCAAGAATTTATGTGCCACGGGGCGGGAGGGTGCATACCCGGACGATTTACGGGTTCTGGAATCCGCAAAAGTGGTCAAAACAGCCAAGGGGGTTAGACACAAAAGGGCGAAGGCTCTTTAACAAGGGGATGGGGGGTGCACTGTTTGGCCTCACACTGGATCTTTTGCAGACTGTAGTTCGAGTCGTCGTTTGGGGGGGGGGGGGGTTTATTTTATTGCCGAAGTTAAGAGGGGGAGTGCCAGGGGGACTTAGTCAACTTCATGAGTGCTATGGGGTCTCCACCACGTTCAAGGGGACACGACCCATTTGGGGGGGGGACCACTTTAGCACGGGGAGAAAAACCAAGTGGGGGGGGGAGTAGGTGACTTTGACGATGGGCAGATGGGAACGTGGGAAAAGAGCTGGCAATGCAAGCAACGTTAATATTACTAGCGATACTTGCCCGATAAGGGGCAATAAAATAGGAAATGCAGGAGCTAGGAACATCCACAAGTAGTTTTTAGAAACCCCTGGACGGGTGAAGGGGTCACATGGTGTCGCACGTTGGCAAGAAGTTTGCACTTTAGTGAAAAAAAAAAGAAAATGGGTAAGGGCTGACACACATGTTTTAAGGGGGGTTGGGGCGGGTGCATCGATGTGACGGGGCCAGATCGATACAACGCAGGAACAACCGTCGCCATTTGGGGCGGACGGCCAACCCACTCGCGGTTCAAAAAAAAAGTGGGGGGGGGGGGAAAGAAGAGACGTTGGTACAGGAGTGGGGGGGTGAAGAAAAGGCTGACAAAGCAGGGAAAAAGAGTCACCCTTGGATCGTCCGAAAAGAAAATTGCGCATATGTGATCCTCCTCTCCGAGTCACAACTAAACAATAACAGAGGGAACAAATGAGAGAAATCTGAAAAAAGTGTGCTTCAACTTAAAAACTGCTGAAGAAAGTCTCCGAGTCTGAGTGGTTTGAAGGATAGTTGGCGGTGTTTCGGGGAACTCCAAGGATCGCTCTCGCCATTTCAAAGGAAAGGGAAACTGTTGAGAATGGATCTAGAATCAAAAAACAACAAAGATTGAGGGACAAAGTGGATACTCAAGCTATAGAGGGCAAATGGAGAAGGACGACCTGGAGTTAAGAAAAACATCAAAATCTATCGGTGCTGACGGGGCAGGAAGGGGTTGTAATGGGGGGGCAGTCACTTAAGGTAGGGGACCGGGGGGGGGAATTGTGCGGCAAAAAGAGGGATCACATCAAAGGGCTTGCCGGACATGGTGACCGAACCAGATCTGTAAGAAGAAAAAAAAAGCGGTACCAAAGAAAAAGACAATTTGTACGGGAGGTGGGTTTGGACGGGGGTAAAAAAAAAGTCAGAGTGGAGCGCGGCTATTCAATATTACGATCGCATTTCTGCACCATCGCTGGCCCCAAAGAAGGAAAGGGGAAGAAAAGATCTGGCTGATTTGACAAAGTCGGAAAAAGAAGGGGCAGAAAGTCAGCAGGGACCCGCAGCAGGAGGGACTACTACAACGATGTACGTCGGTCCTAATACAGGGGGGGGGGGAGAAGGGAGAAGGAGAACATCTACGTGGAAGGGGGTGTTATCGGCATAGTTCCGGAAGGAGTCGTGCATGAAGTGCGTCACCTGGAAAAACTCCAATCTGACCATGAATACAAGAGCACACAAAGGGGCGGGGAAAGGAGGGCATTTCCTTTGGGCCAAAAAAGGGTCTTGCATACTGCGTGGAAGGGAAAAAAGGAAAGGAGGCCCAATGTAAAAGACCGGGAGTGAGGAAATCGACCCGGGAGCCCAGCGGAACAGTTCCCTTCCCACATTCGAAAGTAAAAAAACGGAAGGGGAGCTCTGAAAGAAAAAAAAAGGGAGAGACATTTGCTGGAGTCACGGCAGGCTAAAGGGCGGCACGGGTCACGAGCTTCGGAAAACGGGGCTGACCAGGTGGCGGAAAACGGCGGAACCAAACCCTATACACACGTCCAAACAAGGCTACAATGCACCACTCCGATTGCGAGACACGGGGGAATCACCCACAAAAGGGGGGAGGGGAAAGGAAAAAAACTAATCACATTGCTGGCCCACACAAGTAAGGTATAAGAGATCAACCGCTGCTGGAACCAGAAAAAAAAGAAACGGAAACGTCCGGGGAGGGATAAGAGATGCTGCGATCCCTCCAAAAGAGAAGAGAAAATATGCGACTACACGGGAGGCGGAGGAAGGAAGCTCTACCATAGAAGAGGGAGGTCAAGTATAAGGAAAAAAGTCTTAAAGCATAGAAGGACACTCCAACGCGCACGTGGAAAATAAAGGGGTGCAAACGGGGTGTCAAGCACCCGTAGCGCACTAGACGTCGGTATAGCAAAACGAGAAAAATGTGCAAAAGGGGGAAAGGAGATGAATAACTGCAAAGGATGCTGGAAAACGCAGAAAAAAAAGGTTCGAGCTCTAACCCAAACAGCACAGGGCATAATATTTTCGCACCCCCGAGGAGGGGAGGGGGGGGGGGGGGCCTCAAAAAAACTTCTCGTCACCGAGCGCACGTGAAAGTTCGGGCTTGTCCGGAAAGCCCCTGGATCTGCAAGAATAAAGGGGGGGAGACGCCCTTTGCAGGAAGGGCGTGGAGGAATTCTTCTCCTGCAGGGTGGGGGGTGCAGCGCAGGGTTGAGTGGTCCGTAGAAAAAGAAATCGTCTGGGAAACGGTGAAAGAACATTAGTCCGAAGCAGCATGGTGTCGCTAGGAATTCCTACGGCATCAACCCGCAACAAGAAGGGAAAAACGAGAAAAGGAAACGCCTTGAAGTTGGGGTGGACGGAACACTCTCCATGCATTACCCAGCTAAAAGGTAACCCCAAAGAGGAAAAATCTTTACAGGACGGCCCGCATCCAGGTTACAGATTTCGGCCATTCCTTCGAAGGGAAGGCCGGAGAGGGGGGAGGGAAACTTAAAAAGTTGACCCAAAACGTTCATGTCTGAAGGAATTCTCGAAAAAAAGGGCGGGGGCCCGGGTTTCGCGAAGTTGTCGTGCCGGCTGCCCAAACACGAACAGAAAAAAAAAAAAACAGAAAGAAACGACACTCTGGAGAAAAAGTGACAAGGTATCACGATGCTGGGGGAAAGAAAGGACAAATCCATGGGTCATCTGGGTGCGGGGGATGAACCCCTAAACTCTACCCGCCCACATCGTCCAGGACCTATGGACAAAGACTGGAGTAGGAGGATCGTCCTAAGCCTAGGACCTCGTAGCAAACTCTTCCAACTACGGAACGGTTTGTATTCAAACGAAGGGTTGGGGGAGTCCTAGACATAGCGCGAAAAAGCAGGACGAGTCAAAAGGAAAAAGGGAGGCAGAGGAAGTCAGATCTCAAGAAAATCATTGGAAAAGAGGAGAGAGTGGAGTGAAGGGAAGGGCTTGAGGTTAAAGTAGAGACCCGATAGAAAGGAGCACCTCATCATCTCCAAAGATGAGGGGGAGAAAAAGCGAAGAAAGAAGGGAAAATGTTGCGCAGATCGGGGAGGTTTCGTTCTCCCCGAAGGAAAGGGATCTGTGGGGGAAAAAAAAGAGGGGGGGTAGGCGCTTGGTCTATAGTCGGGTACATGCAATTGCACCCATTGAAAGCGGGGTGGGAAGGGGGTGGCAGAAGCGTCATAAGCACAACGTCCGCGAAACGGGGGTAGCTCGAACATAGTCTACCCTGCGGCATGCTGAGGGGGCCGCATCGCAAGAAGAAAAGAGAAAGAAAAAACGGTTACGACGGGGGAGGGTTGGGGTGTCAGATAATATCGAAAAAAAAAAAATATGGCGGCAGTGTTGTACAAAAATTCCTTATTAGGAAAGTTGCAGCCAGGGCATTGATGGGGGGAAGGAATATCGGTTCAAAGTGTGTGTGGAAATTGGGGAATCTCCTGGGATGGAGGGAGGGGTGGAGACGGGGGGTGTGGTAAATAATAGGGGCACTTCAACACTCACTCCCTCGGGTGGGGAAGGATATCAAGATGGGGGCGAGTCCTGGAATTTCCGAGGAAGAAAAGGTGAGGTGCATGGGCAGGTGGTGGGGAAAATGAGAAAGATCTTTTTTGGAGATTTAAAAAAAGCGACACACTAAGAGCGCCTGACAAAAAGGCAGTACGTGAAACCAGGAACACTCAAAATAATGCAAAAAATTACCCACAAAATACCCCAACATTGAACACCTCAACGAGAAGTGGAAAGGGCGGCAGAAGAGCGATAACCGTCCTACGAACCCGCAAGGGACAGGTGTCGACGGGGAGACGAGGGGAAGGAGAACGGGTTAAAAACGACGGTCTGGGGAGATAGTTCCAAGGATCCGCTGCTGATGTTTTTGAAGGGAGACGGGCCCGGGGAAGAAAGGGGACACCTTGAAAATCCACCTCCCAAAGGAATGGAGGGAACCTTTAACAAAAGGAAACGAGTCTCCAAATTTGAACGCGTGAAATACCTTGATCGTCTAGCTGAATCACGGGCTGACTACATGTAGCACAGGGGGGAAGACAGAATTAATTCTTTTGGAAATTGAAGGTGTTTGGGAAAGGGTCTTTTAAGGCGGAAATGATCTGGGTAGGGATAATAAGAGACCCTTTTATGTAGCATATTTATCTACTCAAATACCTTGATTGTGACAATCAGAAGATACAACGAACAGAACGCAGTCAAAACAAAATCCCAAGTCCGAGTGCACTTAACTAGCAGGTTGAAGGAAAAAAGCCGGCTCAGACTGAATTGGTGGCAGCCATGAAGCTGTGGTCGCATATCACCGGGACGGGGGAGGGGGGACAAAGCAAACACGTGTGTATAATCTAGGGTTCATCTCCAATGCATGACGGGGGAGTTGCGGGGGGCAAAAAAACGGAAAGGGCAGCAAATGCCCGGTATCCAAGACCCGGACAAGTGTCTCGTGGAGAAAAAAAAAAAAGGTTAGGGAAAGGCCAAGAGTCCTTGAAAACAAGAAACAGAAAACGGAATACAAAAGGGAACTAGGGAAGTTCGAGGTACAGCAGCCTATAACAGGTGCGTTAACGAACTATGGGAAAATGATGGTCTTTATTGAAGGGAGTTTACAACGAAGAGGCATGCAAGGGGCTAGGTACAGGAACTCAGAGATACAGGCACACGCATTCAAGAGCAGTCACCGTCAGATCAACCCTGGGCAAAAGTCCACAATAAAAAAATTGGTATGGGATTGCACTTGTATCGAGGATGGGGGTGGGTCAAGAGGTAACTGGGAGGGCTGGCAGGGACAAACCCCAACGGAAAACGAAAGGAAAACAAAATGATTGACGAATGAAACAACGACGTAAGATGGGGACAGAACGGTCTGCTAATGCGAGATGGGGAAAAGCAGAGTGGGGGTTAGAAGAAAAACGGTACGGCTTAGGGGTACGGGGGGAGAGGGACGGAAAGAAGGAGGTTTGACGAAGGTAAATCTCAAGAGGGGCCGAGCCACATGGGGGGAGGTGAAACCGATGGTGTCACGAATTCGGGGGCCTACGTTGAGGGAATAGGAAGCGCTAACAAGATGTCCCTGCATGTGGTGGTGTGAGCTTTAACAGGAAAAAACCCAGACGAAACTTGGTTCAAAAGTTGAAGGGGGAAGCTTGGGGGAAAAGACGAGATGTCCCGCTATCTATGACAACACAGTACCAAATCATTGGATCATGTCCCTGCCACAGAAAATAAAAAAAGGGGGAGCACATAGGGGATACAGAAAATCATCATCATCCTTCCCCCACACTCAAGACCCTCCACTACCACAACATGCCAGGAAAGTGAAAATAAAAAGGAAAAGGCACAAAACTAGGATTACAATACAGGAAAAGAAATTCTGGGAAACACGAGGATTGGCGGTCTCGTCTCAAGGGATCGCGCCCTGCGACACAAAAGGGAACATTCCAGAAGAGCAAAAAGGGGGGGGACTAGCGAAAAACAACCAACACTGACTTCAGGGGACTAAGAGCAACCGTAGGATCGAGAGACAGGGCAAATGGCCAACGATACATCTGAGGGAAAACATACACATCTCCACAATCGGGATTGGGACGTGCAGATGGGAGGGGGGGGAAGCCAGGAAACTCGGGAAAGGGGGGGGGCAGGAAATGGGTTCTTTTAACTAAAAGTTTACTCACCCTAAGCGGCAACTGAGGGGAAAAGTGGGGAGATACCAATGCTGATCCGAATCTGAGGGTCATCCTAGCTGACCACGCGGGGGGGGGGGGGGGGGTACAACGTCGATAATAAACTGGGAAGGGCGAGTGGTGGGGGGGGAGAGGAAGTCAGCCAAAAGGTGTCACTTTTTTGAGTCGATAGGAAAGAGGGTAGGGTGCGAATGGGAAAAAAAAAAAACATAAGGGGCTGCACCAAGAATTCAACATGTGGACGGAAGCTTCTTGTCTTTACTCAGTACGCAAAAAAAAGAGGGGCATAGCTGATGTGAAACTCCCCTCAGAAATTTTGCCCCGTGAAGGAATTCTGGAAACTCGGCTGGGAAGGGGTCTATATCTGGCATGGGAAGAAGGGACATAGAAGGGTCAAGGGGACGCCTTTCCTCCCGGCCCGTCACAAAGACATTGGGGGAAATGGAATGTAAACGAACAAAGAAAAAAAGCAAAAAGCGAACAGAAATACATAACAAAAAAAAGGAGTTTCATTGCTTACAGGGCACCCAAGGCTGATATCGTTAACGTGGAGACTGAATGGGGATAGGAAAATGAAAAGTCTTAGTGGCTTACGACCCACCGAAACCAGGGGAAGAACTCATTTCCCTATAAAATTAAAGTTTCGAAAAAAAGGAAAGCTACTCGAACAAAGCAACAGCCTTGCAAAGGCATATAAATGGAGGGGAACGGGATTTCAGGGGAGACTACACGTGGTCAAGAAAAAAGTCGAGACCATGGTCGGATAAAAAAAAGCAACTTTTCAGAACGCGCCACCATGTACACAAGGGGTAGGGCTAAAGACAAAAAAGGGAGGAGAAAAACGGGGGGGAACATCAACTTCACGGTGGGGAATGAAAGTACCAAAAGTCAGCCGGAAAGCAAGGGAGAATGAGGGCCGTCAACTCGCCTCTGAAAGTAAACGTGACGTCAGTGTAACCATTCAGAAGAAGCGAAACCTAAAAAAGAAATTGATTGAACGTGGGCAGACTTAACAGGCTAGTATTCTATCCGAGGGTCGGGACAGAAGTCAAGGAATGCTGACCGTCTTCTTCACTCGAAGAAACACTGGAAAGGCAAAATGACGGCGAAAGGTTTCGGAAAAAAAAGGAAATAAGCTAAAAGGAGTGTAAAGTAAGTTACAAATTTTGTGATTCCCTAAGAGTGGTGAGGGAAACGTACGTGAAGAGGAAAGGTTCAACGCTGTCTGAACATGCAACCTCTCCAGCAAGGGAGGGGTAGGGGAGCCACCAAAGAAAGAACTTGCTTTCAATCCAATGCGGGACGCGACTCAACGCATGGCATTTCGGGGCTTGTCCAGGAGGAGGAGAAACAGAAGGGATAAAGGGAGGTGAGGAGTTTCCCCTGTAGGTTCAAACTAACTTTGTTCATATGACTCGGGGAAAAACCTAAGATAACTGAAGGGTTGTTGGGTCAGAGAGAAAGAAGGGGGGGCGGAGACCCATCATCTCACCGTGGACACAAAAACGAGGGGAAGAAACGAATGGGTAGGGGGAGCTAGGAAAGTAAAAATTTCTCAACGCACCCATCTTTAGGAAAGTCATGGGGGTGGGGAGAAAAAACGCTCGATTTACCCTAAGCTCTAAACCCCGTTTTTTCGCCACATCTTGTTCCGGGAGGAAAAAGAAGGAAAAAGGGGGGAAAACTTTCTTTAATTCCATGTACAAAAAAAGTCCAACTTTACTGCAAACGGGGGAAAAAAGAAGAAGGGCTGGGGGGGCAACATGCCTGCATTTTGGAGTCGATCATTCGACCCAACGCAGGGGGAACGGGGGTGAAAATAAGAAAG
>Ga0179593_1394910_pt1 | contig 14558 bp, 16 predicted proteins | sample CZODoug2_1_08_16_FD_185931 | JGI IMG/M metagenome (GOLD analysis project Ga0179593, IMG submission 185931) | Vadose zone soil fungal communities from Angelo Coast Range Reserve, California, USA - CZODoug2_1_08_16fungal (PacBio error correction) | ecosystem: Environmental > Terrestrial > Soil >...
CAGAGTTCCAAAATCAAACAGGAGCGCCAGGTCACGCGCAATTAGCAAAACAACCCCCAGAGAACAAAACACTTCCTTCTAAAAAAAAAAGACAGTCATTGGACCTGAGCTCATCTTCAGCTAAATCCCGCTTAGATCCAGAAGAGCCCATTGTCCGGGAGGAACCCATGGACCAAATCCCAAAAAACCAAGAACGTCATCCTGGACGTTGAAACGGCTTGAAGTCGAAGTCGAAAGAACTAGGAAAGGAAAACACTCAAAAAGAAGAGGACAGTTGACAGGAGGCTCTTCCCTGAAAGTCGTAGACTTAACACCTAATGAACACACGTAACTACTGTATTGGGGGGTTACAAAATACGGATGGGGAAAACGCAGAAAGAGTGGTGGGATCTGGAAAACTGTACCGGAATTTAGCGGGAAACTAATTAGACCGAGGCCCCGAGGAAGTTGTAAGCCGCACAAACGTAAAGGAAAGAAAGCAGGGACAGGGGAGTCGCTTCAACTGCCGACTAAACCGGCAAAGGAACCCCTAATCTTCTAGTAAAGAGAGACCTAAAGAGAGACAATCCACCCTCAATCTTTGTGACTCGAGCAACTAAGGATAACAGCAGCGGAGGGGACCAACATCGCAACCCGCGCGGGGCCGGACCGACTCGAAGAGAGGCGCATGAAGCAGAGAAGAGAAAACATCCCTGGCAACGAAAGAAGTCGCTCATCCGCTAGGGCCGAGGCTGTAAACCCGCCTGAAGTGATCAGCAAGGAAAAGGCTCCTTTTGACTCAGGCGAAATCGAAAAAAACTGACACTTGAACATGATGAGAAAGAGTTTGGCATGTTCCAAAAGTGAGCTAACAGGCTGGCAGGGAGGCCTATCCAAGAGAACGAAGTTTGAGGAGAACCGGCCTGGCATACATCAAACCTAGCTCCTCTGTCCCACAGGCAGCCCGTTCGCCTGCGCTGTCTCGAAAGAAAACGGCCTCTGGGTTCTGTTAAAATGGTTGGCAGGAGTACACGCGGGTGAGGCTGGTTCTACCAGTCGAGGAAGGGGAAAAGAGTTGGGGAGGAAGAATAATTAACGGAAAACACGAACAATAACCGTCTGGGACAAGAAAAAAGGAGAAAATCATACATAGGGGTGACCAGGAATGAATAGGAACAAGACCACTAACAAGAAAGGGACGTCTAAGCACGACAAACCACATCAGTTACAGGGAAAAAACGGGAAACTCTCGCTTCGAGGGGACTTCAGGTCAAAAAAAGAGACAACGTGACTGCCGACTGTCGCTCTGGAAGAAACGCAAATGGAATGTTGAGGTAATCATAAGTCGGCTCAAGTCGCTTGTAAAGAGTCCCACTCCCTCATCGGGACATACTCAATCCGCTGGCAGGTAACGAACGATGGGCAAGGTAAGACACGTTTCAGAAAGAGAAAGAGGTGTGGCCGCATGACACTTTAAAGCTCCAGAACATGATTGGAAACGGGGGGGTGCCTACATGGAGATCATAGTGCCCATGCCCCGCGCATGACCTCACAAGAACTGAGAGGAGAACTACGAACAGAAATAAAAAAAAAAAAAAGAAAAAAAAAAAAAAAAAAAAAAAAAAAAAAAGAAGAAAAAAAAAAAAAACCAAAAAAAAAAAAAAAAAAAAAAAAAAGAAAAAAAAAAAAAAAAAAAAAAAAAAAAAAAAAAAAAATAAGAAAAAAGAAGAAAAAAAAAAAAAAAACCCACCAAAAAAAAAAAAAAAAAAAAGAAAAGAAAAAAAAAAAAAAAGAAAAAAGAAAAAAAAGAAAAAAAAAAAAAAAGAAAGAATAAAACAACCCAAACAAAGCCAGAATAAAAAAAACCCAACAAAGAAACAAAAAAAAAAAAAAAAAAAAACACCAAAAATACAAAAAAAACCGATCAAAAAAAAAAAACCGACCAAAAAAAAAAACACAACAAAACAAACAACACCAAAAAAAAAAAAGAAAAAAAAACCAAAAAAAAAAGAAAGCCAAAAAAGATACAAAACAGGTGACAAGCCCATCAAAAGAAAGAGAAAAAAAAAAAAAAACTTTTGGCAAAAAAGGAAGAAACAAAGGAAGAACAAAAAAAAAAAAGAAAAAAAAAGAAAAAACAAAAAAAGGAGAAAAAAATGGATAGAAAAAAAACAAGAAAGAAAAAAAGAGAGAGAAAACCGAAGAAAAAGAAAAAGAAGAGAAGACAGGGAAAGAAAAAAAAAAAAAAAGAAAAAAAAAAGGGGAAAAAAAAAAAAAAAAAGAAAAAATAAAAAAAAAAAAAAAGAGAAAACAAGAAAAAAAAAAAAAAAAAAAAAAAAAAACAGAGAAAAAAAGAAAACAAAAAGAAAAAAAAAGAAAAAAAACAAGGGAAAAGAAGAAAAAAAAAAAAAAAAAAAGAGGAAAAAAAAAAGAAAAAAAAAAAAAAAAAAAAGAAAAAAGAAAAAGCAAAGAAAGAAAAAGAAAAAAAAAAAAAAAAAAAAAAAAAAGAAAGGACGAAAAAGAAGAAAAAAAAAGAAAAAAAAAAAAAAAAGAAAAGTGTACTAAGGCAATCCCCCTCCCTGATAGTTGGGGTGCCCCCATATAAAATCTACTGGCATACCCTCTCGACGAGAGAACAAAAGATACCACTAAGGATAAATACATAGTCCAAAAATGAAAGCACCTTTACCAAACGACGAATAGCGAAGTGGGGGAACAACTACCATAAACAACGACCATATCAATCTCGGAAATCAGTCGGACTTGTGTCAAGGCTGTGAAGGTGTATTTGAAAACACTGAAAAAAATTGAAAAAAAAGGAAAAAAGGCTAATCTCATGCGAGGCTATTTGGTTAAGGGAAGCTTTGGGAGAGTATATAAAGAGAGGCCGGTTGGATAGGAGAATCACTTCGTAGTTAGGGAAAAAAGGATTGGTAAAGCCAACCTATTGAAAGCAGAAACATATTCACTAAAGACTGTGTGCTTTGGATCGGGGCACCAAGAAACGGTCCTCTGGAAGTCAAATCACCAAACAGCCGGGGAACGGGGGGAGATGAATACCTTAGATTTGGAGAACGGACGGGGTGGAAAGATAGGTGGAAGGTTAGGGTTAGGGGTACAAGGGGGGGGGGGGGAAAGTCTAGAAATGGAAGAATCCCATCCAAGTCTTTTTGGTGCAGATCACGAAACGAGTGACTATTTCGGCAAGACTCGGTTGGCTTTTAGTTATTAGATCAAAAAACAAAAAGGGTGAGGATGCTAAAGGTAAATATTCTGGAGGCACTCGTTTCTAGAGGAAAAAAACCAATACCGTATGGGATGCCAGGTCCTTTAGACGAAAGTCAAGAAATTCAAGTGAAGAAAGGAAGGAAGAAGAAACCCCGTAGTCTCAAGAGAGGAGAGCATGAATCATCAAGAAGGAGGAAAAGAGGTGTGGACAGGGGGGGGGGGAATGTTACTATTGGGAAGTCTCCGGAGGATGACGTGAAATGGGCGAGGGGTCAGGGCTGAAAAAAATATGGTTGGTAATGTAAAAATAAGAGCTGCCCAGACCGGAATGAAGGACAGGAAAGAGAACTGGATGGGATCTATCAGGAAGAAGAGGGACAGAAAGGCTCGATCTGCAGGGTTCTTGAAGCGCGGGGGTTGGACTCTTCTTATGTTCCATCATACCGAAAAGACGAATAGACAAGGTTTCCTGAGGGGGAAGTAAGGGTCTGGGTTTTGTGGAGGGAGTGGTCAAGAAATGGCCTCGGGCAATCTTCTGGTCGGTCTTCCAGGGGGGGAATTAGGGGGGGGGTGTTAGTTATTAGGGACAGTCTTTGGTGAGTAGGAGTCGCCTAGGGTTGAGAGGCCGTTGAGGTGTTTGGGGCTCACAAAGGAAACAAAAGAAACAGAGGAGGGATGAAGGAAGTACAATGATGGGTCGGGGTAGTTCTGAGACTACAGGTGTGAGCTAGTTATCGGAACGGGTCCTTTAAGAGAAAAGGTAGTACAACATTAAAGATGTTCGAGGGCCTTTTGGGGTCTGTCCACTTAAGAGATAACGAGGGCTTCAGCGTCTGAACTCCGCTTTTGGTCTTTCGGATGTAGTGAGCTGGTTAATCACTCTAAGGGACAAGGGGAAGAAAAATGGAGTGACCAGGAAAGGTGAAGGGATTCTGACGAAACGCTTGTTTGGAGAAGGACTGAAACTTGAGTAGCGAAGAGAAGGAGGTCCATGTAACTTATGGGGACTGTATACGCGGTGTAGTGCTAGTGGGTTTCTGACGAAGGGGTGAAGTTGGAGAAAGGGGGTGTAAAATAGGATTAGGTGAGAGTTGTGAGGGGAAACCATAAATAGGCGAAGGAAGGGCGTGGTTCTTGGCCCGGCAGTTAGGTGGTCCCAAGGTCTGGCAGGAGAGTGGGGGGAAACCTGAACACCCCCAGGGGAGACATGCACATCGGGAGAAACTATGTATTAGGAACAGCAAGAGCGAAAACGGCTGGGCTGGTGTACAATAGGCTCTCAGGGGAAAAAGGGTAAAAGAATTGGACGCAAGCCAATTGAGGAATGGTTCGAGAAAATGAAACCCTTTTCCGTTGAAACCAGGTTGCTAGGCGACAGAAGGTTCTTCATACGTGAAAAGGAAAGGAGGGATTGGCTCCTACTATGGGGCTGTCAAAAAGCTTAGACTATTATGAACGAAGATGTTAAGGGAGCGGGACCGCAACTAGCGTGCTGAGATCGAAGGGGTTCGAAGGGTTAAAAGGGATTTAGGTACATTAAGATGTAGAAGAGGGAGAGGACGGCCTGCTTAAGACGTGTTGGTCTAGGGGGCAGGATATGGGATACCCTTATTACGTTCGCGGGAGTCATCCTAGAAAGAAAAGGGGGAAAAAAGAGGGTTACAAGCGATTTGAAAAGGGGTAGTTTCTCTAAGAATAAAAGCGGGAAAAAAAAAGGGGGTGGTGAGGAAAAGAGAGGAAGTAAAATGGTTTCTACCAGAGGAACGTATTGTAGATGCGCCTCGGGTGGTGGCTACATAGAGGATCAGCAGTGCTCAGGAGGGGGAAGGTTTTCATATTTAAAATCCAGGGAAAAACATTGGAAGTTTCAGAATCCCCACCTCTATTTGGACGTGAAAGAAAGGGTAGTTGGGAAGAAAAGACGATTACGGGGAGAAAGGAGGAATGGTTGGAAACAGAAAGGGAATAAAATCTCAGCCGCGAGGTAATTCGGGGGTGGAGGTGTTGGGGGAAGGGGACCATATTGATCGAAAGGGGGAAAAGCGGTTACCGTGAAAGGAAAAAGGTTTGGGGGGGCGGGGGTAGGGGGGCGGGTGAAAGAAGACGGGGGGAAAGTTCGCGGTAGAGACTCTATGACTCCGCTTCGATGAACTTAGGTTCGAGAGGACGGATCTGGGTCTGTTGAGGAAAGGTTCAGGGGGAAAGGGAGGGGAGTAAGCTTAGTAAGAGTCGCGGAGGTGATCTCGGAACGGAGGTCGGAATATCAAACAAAACAACGGAGAGGCTTGAAGATAGAGACCGAGCCGAGCTCAACATAAACCTGAAGAGAAGCCTCAGTCATCCAATAGAAGACAGGGAATCGATGCTCACCCCGCCCAGCCGTGATTTAGACCGAATCGCAGAGGAAAAGGGGAGAAATCCAAGGATCTAAGCTAACTAAGACTAGCAGTGGGAATGATCGTCACCCCTCCCCGCAAAACGGCCTTCGCCTTACTGGGAAACTGTGAAGTCGCGAACCACTCTATGGCAAAACAAAAAGCAACGAAGCCCGACGTCCTTTTGGACATCGCGGAGCAGAAGGAACGTGAAAATGAAGGGGTAAAAAGGGACCTGGGAAGTTCACGAAGGATACAGGGAGGGAAAAGGATTCCTCATAGCTTTGGGGAGGAATCACTTAGGGAACTGGCCATAACTCGGAAAATTCCACGAAGGCACCAAGGGAGACTCGTAGCCCCACAACCAAGAAGGGTCTCCGGAAGCCTTGGAAATGGGGCTGTCTGAGAAAAGAAGGGAGACCGGACCTCACCAGAAAATGTCACTGTATTCGCTCAAAAGAAGTCCCAGATAAGATCCTCGCTGGGAACTCGAGCGCGCCGAACAGTATCACTCCTCGGGTCGAAAAAGTCGACACCCGCGCTCAAAGAATCCCGAGGAACTCGCAGCTGAAAAAAGAAATCCCGGAGAAAGAAGCAGATAAAGACGAAGAGGAGTCGACCGTCCCTCTCCCGTAACCCCGAATAAGGCTGGCATCGAGATACACCAGCTGCCTTTTGAAAAACTAGGGGGGAGAATCCATCCTGCTGTGCACTAGGAATGATGGTACTAGCACAGTTGGGAACCACTAATGCTGTCAATTTCCAGGGAGAAGGGAAAAAAGAGAAGGGGGGGGGGGGGAGACTTCCTTTCTAAAGAAAATTCGAGACATAGAGGTCCAGAAGAAAGAGGGAGCGCAAGGAGTCTCTCTGGGAACTCTGGGAGACCACACCAAAAAGTTTGAAAACCAGTACCGGGGGAGGGGGGGGCATCTTGAAAGCGGTTTCGGCTGTGTATAACCCTTCGACAGGAGGTCAGTTGTATCGGGAGGACGCATCAACCCTCGACCTCTCTTCGGGGTCACCGGAAAAAAGGATCGAAGAGAGGTTCCCCGTAAAATCTACGGCCGTAAAAACGCCACAGAGACAAGAAAACCCGTCTAAGCAGACAACCCCAGCACGTTACAGGACAAAAGGCCTCGTCAAAGAAGAGATGCCGTGGGGGGAAAAATGGTAAGGGGACCTCTCCAGAAGTTCGGAAAGGAACACCTGCATAGGAGGGTAACTAGACTTCGGGCCCGTGCCCGTCGACGGGGGGAAGATGAATATCCCCGAAAGAAAAGAATCAACAGGAAGGCGTGAAAGAATTAAGCACGGAAGACCCCTGTTAAGAGACCGAAGTGGGAAAACCCAGCATTACATACAATGAAATTCAAAGTTTGGAAGATGGCTATCAAGGAAAAAAGGGAAAGCTCAGGGTCCTCTCAAAACTGATAACAAATAGAAAAGACATCCCCCTCCAAGGGTGGAAAAGAAAACGCAGATCTCGTGTGGGGGGGACCCCATCACAATACCGGGGGGCACTTACCAAGGACGCCGAACCAGAAAAACAACGACCTTACTATAAATCTCCAAACCTAAACAAGGTATCACAGGAAAGGGATAAAGACGAGCTAGGAGAGGGGGAAGAACTACAAGCAACAAAAAACCCAACTAAAAGACTCATTGGGGTAAGTGACAGGTGAAGTGAGGGACAGTTAACGAGGGAAAAAAAAATAAAAAAGTCTATATAGCAGGCGATGGGCAAAAAGGGGGGTGAAAGGGGGGCGGGGAGACAAATTATGGGGACGTGGGAAAAATCATAGGGAGGCAAGAGGAGTTTACAGGGAAAAATAGGAAGATGAAACAAACGCTATTTCACGGTCCACCTGTGGTTCTTACGGGATCGTCCAAAAAGAATGAATTCAGTGGAAAACCTATCTGGAACTGAGGTTACTAACTGGCGGAACAGGGGATCTTGGGAGAAATTCGCCACGCCTTAAGTTGGTTCTTGTCTAAGGGGGGGAATTGGTAAAGATTTCAATTGGACGCACCCAAGAACACGGTCAGGGGGGGAGAGAAGAAAGGAGTCGAGTTATCTTAAAACTCGGGTTAAGGTAAAGATGATCAAAAAAAAACAGGTTGGAGAAAAAAGAGAGAGAGAAAAGAAAGCAAGGGCAAGGAGATAACTATACTCGGGTCGGGAGTACGCAAAAAAAAGACCAGTGGCTCAGAAAGTTATAAAAAGCACTAAACATGGGCACAGTAGAACGCACATGAAAGGAAAGCGGCACCACGTAATTTCCTCCAAAGATCATTCCCTGGAGGGGCCGCAACTAGATCCAGGTCAATTCTCTTGTTGAACGTGAAAGGAGGGAAAACGGATGGGGAAAAGGGAAAGGGCAAAACAGTATGTACTTTAAAAGAGACGGGGTTAAAGAAGTTGGGAATTTGGGAAAGAAGAGGGCCCTACCGATGAGGAATAGGAAGATCCAACGTCAGGAAACTTTGATCTACTCTCCAACAATCAAGGAAACGAAATCGAAGGGGGTCGACGAAGGTTTATGCTGGGGAGGCTGAAAAGACGGGACATGAAGACTGATTCAACCGAGGCTAGTTATTTTGTGAGGGGTAGGTGGGGTGACCAAATGTAGAAGAGGTCGTTCAAAGGAATGGAAAGGGTTTACAGTGCTTAGGTGTGGGGATGGGACAGGCGTGGGGGGGGGTGGAGGCGTCGGGCTCGGCGTTCATTGTAGTTGGAGATGGGTTCGACCACACACGAGGCAGCGGGAGGGGCAACGCGAAAAGTGATTGGAAAGGGGAGGGCGTATTAAAAATCGAGGGGGGAAGAGGAGAAGTGCAATTGGGCATGGGGAGAGTCAGCTTACCCCGAACAAGAGATTTTACGAGGTTGAAGGAGGATTGAAACAAATTTCAAGACCAGTGGATGCCGTGATTCAGCGTCGTGACCCCGGTTGAGGATGTCGATAGTTAATTACTCGGAAAAGGCGAAATAGACCTTTCACTAATTAGGTGTAGAGAAACATAATCCTATTGAGTGTACTGACAGACTTTTTGGCCGTAGGATACTGAACTTTAAAACGTGGCAGAGATAGGGATAAAAAGGAAGATGGCGTGGGAACTTTACTTATGTGGGCGGAGGAAGGTAAAGGTTTCGTGATAAGTGGGGGGGGAAGCTCTTCCTTGATTTAACCTGGTTAAACTAGGGTGGAAAAGGAAATGGGGGGGGGGGGGGTCGGGCCAGAAACTGAGCTAGTTTGACTGAGGACCGATGTTACAAGAAGAATCTAGGACAAAAAACGAATCCCCAGGGAAGAGGGGGGAAGAACCATACTTGAATGGAGGGGAGATCCAAAGCGAGAAACGTTCTTGAATTTGGGGGACATAAGTAAGTGATCAAGATAAAAAGGGCAAGGTTTCTCCACGCTCTGGTCTTTCGGCCTATGGAAAAGGAAGTTGCGTTAACCTGGTGGGATAAAGGACAACGCATTGGCATGAGCAGTCCCCGCATTGGCGGGTTCGCCTATAAACAGGAGCCGGGGGGGTGAAGATCATACTAAGGTGGGGGCGGGAAGGAGGTTACCCTTTGTCTGCAGGGAGGGGATGAGAGAATTATGGAAAAGAGGTCGAGAGTTATTTCTAGGCCTGATCTGCGGAAAGGATACAGTCTGGGGGCCGGCGGCGCGAGGGGGGGTGTGTCAAAATTGGGGGGGGGGGGAGAGAAGGGAAGGGGAAACAAACTATGAACGTAAAGGCGTCGCTACGAGGACAGAGTGAAGAGGAATCTGGGGCATGAGAGGAGGGTGAGGTCCTCGAAGAAGAAAGCTTAAAAAGATGAGTGGGGAGGGGGGGTAGTGCTAAGCTGCTTAAAGACAGGGGAATAGAGAGAGAGATGAAAAGAAAGACTGACACAGCGGGGGAGTGTAAAGACATTATTAGGCCGGGACATTCGGATTTAAAAAATTTCAAGGGAAGGGCCATGAACCATGGACTGTGAGAAAACAAAACCTCTAGTGGCAGTATGGTGACCCTCCGGGGAGGTGGATGCCATGACAAGAAAAGTGTTGTAAACCAAGGCAAGTGACGTAATTCTGTCAGGAAGGGGGCGTCAGGTTGGGGGGATGGGGTGAGGGAAGGAAGGGGGGATCGACTTCACGCAGGCCATCCAGTTGACATGCATAGTGGTTTGGTTGAAGGGAGTGAAATAAAAACGAAAATTTCGACGTCTGAGTTGCATATCAAAAAGAAAAGGATTTCAGAGAGGGAGGAGAAAGGAGGGCTTCGAAATGAGAAGTCTCGGCTGTTGGAAAAGCAGATTTCGGGAAAGTGGGTGATGAAGCTGTCTTAGCGAGGGGCGCAGGGAGGGGAGGAGTAGGAGATCAGAAACAAAAGACAACGAGGACAAGAGAAGCCTAACTGCCGAGCTAAAACCTACGCAAAAAAGGATCGAAGAAAGAGTCAAATCCAATTCTTCATTCACCAAAGAAGAGAAAAAGAAAAGAAAAAAGTAAACAAACCAAAAAGGAAGGGGAGAACGAAACCGCCAGCAGTCATTTCGACAAGAAAGGAAGCGAAGAAAAAAGCCGCTTCAATAACAGAAAAAACGACATTTCTGATCGGACACCGCGAAAGAAACCAAAAAAAAGATGACCGCTACAGCCTGAATGTGAACGGCTGAAGCGACTAAGCAAACTCTATGGGAAAAAAAAAAGCAAAAAAGAAGCCTGCAATCGCTGCTGGGAGCAGGGATCGTAACTTGGTGAACCTGAAGGCAGACCGTAAAAAAAAAAAAAAAAATACTGAAATACGGAAAGAAGGGAGAGGGTGGTGTATTCGCAAAAGGGAAAGGGGGCCTTACGTGAACTAGGGAAAAGCGATTCCCGGAAAGGGGGCCCCGGCAAATTTCGCGAGGGGAGAAACCAAAAAAACAAATCGGAAAACTAAGGACCTGGTCCTAAGTACGAAACCGGCCCCGCACCTAATAAGAAGATGTCCTTCTCTAAAATAAAGAAGAGGGAAAAGAAAAATCTTCCTCAGGGGGACGAGGGACGCGACGACTGGGGATTCAACATCCTATGGCGCCAAGAGGAGATCGAAAAACCCGACGGCCTTCCTGAAGAGAAGGGGAAGAGCGAAGGAAAAGCCAGTAACGGAGGAAAAGAAGGCGGAAACTAAGGGGCAAAACGCATTGACGCAGAGGGAGCGTCTCGAAACCACTGAAGTAACCGCCTGAAAAGTTTCTCATCAAGCGGGAAAAGGCTCCTTTTACAAGTCGGATTGTCAGAAATCCGCCCAAGATTGCACTGTGAAGGACTAAAACCCGGAAGGTGACGAAAACAGAGAACGAAAAGCTTGGATTGGCAGGGAAGGGAGCACGCGAGGGGTAACGGAATTTTCTAAGGGCCTGCCCCGCTTTCCAAAGGGCCTCCTTTCTCTCTTCGAGGATCTACTACCCTAGTCGGTACCTGGAGGGTTGGGAAAAGAGGGACCGGCAGGGTTGAGGCCGGTGGCAGCCATTCGCTGGAGGACCCTGTGGGGAAAGACGGCAACTCAAAATCAAAAAAAAGAGCCGGGGCGCGGGAAAAAAAAAAAAAACTGGACAAGACTCGCAGAGTGAGAACAAGTTAAAACATGGCCGCGCTCACACGAGCACGAACCGCCGGCTAAACGCCGCCAACAACCTCATTTACCAGAACCTAATCCGAGGAGCCTAACCGGTGAGGGTCCGGAGCCTGGGGAGGAAAAAAAGGAAAAAGCTAAAATGGACTCCCTTCATCGGGACTTTGTATCTCAGCGCCAGGGGGTCAATCGACTTTAATCACACAACCCAACCCAGCCCGAATCGAAATCAGAACACAGGCGGGCGGTCAATAAAAGAAGGGTCACGAATACCCAGTGGAGAATGTAACTAGGTGGCCGCTCTCAACAAAGGAGATCAGACCAATGTTGGTCCGTTGTGCAAGAGGCGGAAATGCCTAAGGTGTCAAGAGACATGAAGAAATCTCACCCGGGGGGAGAGAGGAATCAACCCGGACACGTTACTGTTTCATCACCCGCAGCGGAGGGGTTGACTACCAATATAAACTAACGGCAGCCCACGAGCGACGCATACCAAGCAAACAAAAAGAGGGGAAACAGACTCCAAAACGACTCCTGCGTACAAAAAGGTGAAAGCGAAATTTTGTAAAAACTAACCCTCAAAACTCCCTAGCAATAAAGACGAAAAGGAGGACCTTGGTTCTTATTTTAACGGGGGAAGGGGGGAGACATTAGGCCTTGAAAAAGGGGTAGAAGGGAGTGCAAGTGTCGAGAGGGGGTCAAGAAAGTATGAGAGTCTAGAAAGTTAGGGCCTTGGGATATGTCAGTCATAGGAACGGTATGGCAAACTGAGGTGGAAAATTGAACCTAGGGGAAAAAGAAAGAAAACCCTAGTGGGGAAAAGACGGGTTTCAAGGTTCGGGAAGAGGAAATAAGGGGTCTAATAAGAAGGCCGAAACCCGAGCCTGAACTGAGATAGTTTCCTCTAATGCGCGAACGGGGTAGGGATAAAGGACTTGGTTCAGTCGCATCCGGGAGGGGGACTTCTAAAAAGGGGGGGACTTTGAGGGGAATAAAGTGGACGAGAAAAACAGTAGGTGGGGTAGGGAAATTCGGTTGTATCGAAAGCTGTGTTGCGGTAGTTCAGCTATCTCACAACAACAAAGGAGATTAGCAAAAAGCTAACTAAACAACAAGAGAGGATGAGAAAAGAAAACTCATCGGGTCGAACAAAAACCGTTGATGGGGGATGAGAAAAAAAGTTAAGAAAGGAAAAGAAAACAGTGAAAAAAGGTAGAAAAAAAAACGGAAAAGGACCTATCTCACAAAGGCATTCTCGAAAGAAAAAGGGGCGCTATTGGCAACTATCTCAGGGAACAGCTAGGGGTGACATTGAATTGTAGACGGAGTGAGAGCAAGAAAAAAACAGGATGGAGGAGGCGTTGGGTAAGGGGGCGTTCAAGAGGGTGGCAAAGAAGCGGCCCTAACGACTGAATGCTGACATAAAAACCTAACTTTTATCTCAACAACTCAAAAAGATCGGAACCAAAAGAGGAAAAGTGCATGGGCAGAAAAAGAAGGAGTTGAAAAAAAAAAAAAGGGGTGGGACAATCAGAAAGGGGTTGAAACTACGGAAAAAGAGAAGGAGTTTCTCGGGGGGTGATTTAGATTGAGGGGGGTTGCGGTTTGGGGTCAGAAGAGTAGCTAGAGAGGAGAGTGAACGGGGGGGGTGCAATGGTGGAGAAGGAGTGTCTTAAAGTGCCGGGGGGGGGAGGGCTTCACTCGGGCTCTTGTCCATAACCTGGGGGAGGGGGGTCTACCCCAAAAAGGGGAAGTGGGGTGAACGCGTAAACGTGGATGGGGAGGGGGTACGCACGATAGGGAGAAGGAATGAGCACTACTGGGGGAACGTGAAGGGACATTGGTTAAAACCGGGACCTCATTTTCTTGAAGAGGTCCTTGTCGGGCTCGACACCTGAAAACAAAGGAAAAAGGGAGCCTGAGGTAAAGTAGAAACCGGGTGAGGCTGGCGAAGGGGGAGCAGAAATTCTGGAGAAGGGCACCTGGCCCTATTTACGATAAGAACAGCCTATCGGAGTCGACAATAAAAGAAGGGGGGGGGGGGAAGGAATCTAACTTAAACGGCGGGGATAGGCGGAAAGTGTCCATGTAACATGGAGTGGTTGAGGCGTGAAAGGCGGGTTTCGGGCGTTTGTTTTGAACGAGCCGATTATGGGAAAAAGGAAAAAGCAGGAGAGTATTCAGGTGAGCCACAAACGCGAGGGAGTGTTGTGGAAAAAAAATGTGAAAAGCGCAGAAAATGGAGACACAGGACGAACCCCGCGGGAAGCACAAACAGGAAACGAAAAAGGTTAAAAAAGGGGTAGGAGTCATCGGATATCTGAAGACATGAGAGGTTTGGGGGGAAAAAAGGGGTCTCGGGAAGGGGAGGTGAGAAGGAAGGGGGGGGGGATCAAAAAAAAAAATCGATGGTCTTCAGGCCGAAGGACAGCAGGAAGTCACCCTGGTTTAATCAAAGAGGGGCATTAAGCCGTTAACCAGCAATGGGGCGAATTTCTGCATGAGGGTAAACTGAGGAAGGGGGGGAATAGAGGAAGGGGAGACAAAGGGAAAATGGTGTGACTTGTCGGAGGAAGCGGCAGTCGACATGAGTGTTTCTAACGGGATGTCGTTGCTCGAAAGATCTCAGGGTCACAGACGCAGGCGGATCAAGAGAGGGCTCGGTTTGTCAGTTTTGGAGAAGAGGATGGGGATTTGGGGGGGGGGGTTATTACTTCTACGAAGATAGGAAAAAAAGATGGGATAGGATCTGGGGAAAAAGAAATTTAGGGTCGGGGGGTCGCGAAAAAAAAAACAAGATATGAGGTCGGGCCTTTCGGACCAGGAGCGAGAGAGGCACGAGGGACCCATGTAAAGCTGGGTTGGGGGGCTACTCCTTAAGGAACTTCGGGGAAGTAAGGAGTGGAAAGAAAGGCAGGGCCAGGTGACATTTCGAAGAAAAACGCTGTTGAGAGGAAGGGATTTTTGTAACGCACGTAGTTAAATGTAGGGCCATTCAAAGGGGGGTGAATTTGAACCAAATTTCAAGGAAAAAGAAAGACAGGTCGCATACCTGGGAAAGATGAAAGAAAGGTGGAGGGGGGGGGGTTGGGGGGGTCTTTCAATAGATGTGAGTGCGACTTCAAGCGTTCACCGGGGTTCCAGTCGGAAAAAAAGGAAAGAGTGGTTCGGTGTAAGGAGTGTTACTAAGCAGGAAAGGGTAGAGGAGGGAGTTTTCAGGCGGTAAAGAGGAAACTGGAAGTGAGAAAAAAAAGGACGCTGCGCTGAGGATAAACTGACGTGCTCTTTGAAGGGTAGAGCGGCTTCTGGGGCTAAGCAGGTCGGCTCAATTCGCAGGATGTTTATCTCGGAGCAGGGAAA
>Ga0179593_1485330_pt1 | contig 14558 bp, 16 predicted proteins | sample CZODoug2_1_08_16_FD_185931 | JGI IMG/M metagenome (GOLD analysis project Ga0179593, IMG submission 185931) | Vadose zone soil fungal communities from Angelo Coast Range Reserve, California, USA - CZODoug2_1_08_16fungal (PacBio error correction) | ecosystem: Environmental > Terrestrial > Soil >...
AAGGAGACAAGGTAACGGCACAGGCCCCTCTTTGCTGAACGTGAACAGAAGGAGGAGTAGAAAAGGGGCACAATCAAATGAACCCTCCCGAATGTTGATGTTCACGGGGAAAAAAGGAGGTGACTCCGAGTAAGGCATTTAGGGACCCCCTAAAAATGGCTTCCCTGAAGGTAGAAGGAATCATACTTACTGAATTGGGCAGCGCTTGGACGCGATCTCAAAAAAGGGGGGAAAAAACAAAGGCGCCGAAGGCGCTAAGACAGAATCAAAACAAAACTTAGGAAAAGAAAGGAAGAAAGAGGATAAGCAAAAAGGGGTCTCAAACGAACCTCTTCTTGTAGTGCCGTGGGTTGGAGAAAAGGAAAAAAAAAGTCCATTCTGAGGAAACCTCTGGCACGGTAGTACGCCACTTGTGGGTTCACCCGAGGGAAAGGGGGGGTCAGAACGATGAGGGGGGCGTTTTGGGCAGCAGGGGAAGAGTGCACATTCTCATAGCTTCGCAGCAAATATCAAACTAAGCAGTAAGAAACTGGAAGAAAGACTGAGAACGGACAGGTGCGCCGCCCGGACATGTGGACGGCGTATGAACATCGAGAATTTTATCTGCTTCCAAATTGTAGCGGTTTCCCGAACTTGGTGCACATAAGTTAACTGATGCACTAAAAATGGGAGAGAGAAGGAGAGAACGCAAAAAGGCCAGGGGCCGCCATACGAGTCATGGGGTACCTTTCGGGTCAACCACAAAGCGAGTAAATTGGGAATCGGAACAACGAAAGAACGGGCAATCCAGGGGGAAACTAGTGCTACGGGGATTGGTGTAGGGTGTGAAGCGGAAGAAAAGCGCTAAAAAAAAGACAAGTCCAGGGGGTGTGTTGGAACTAAAAAGGGGAGGGGCGGGCCTTAGAAAGGGAAATCGGGGAAAACGTTTTCCATAACCTAAAGGGGGGGGGGGGACAATAGAAACCTGCTCACACTTTTGGCAGAAGGGCTAAAGGGGGGGGAAGTGCGTTCTCAATCAGCGTGGGCTCCCGTCTCTGACCAAAAGTGAGAAAAGATTGATATATCCAGGAAGCCACTATGGAAGAACCCGTTTGGGAAGGGGTAATGGAGGAAAACTCGCCGCCACGTGGAAATGCTCAGGTTGAAGAGGTGAGGGGGAGGGACAGGAAAAATATAGCGATTTGAATAACTTGGCGACGATAAAACGGGAAAGGAGAAGGTTAAGGGAGACCTCCCTCCAACGGGCAACCTGCACAGTGAAAAAATGGGGTGAAAAGGACGCCCGGCCTCGATCAGGGTCCATCGTTTAAACAAGGGGCCTGTTATAGGGTCAGAGAGGAAAAGGAAGGGCCGCGTATAGCTCTCACGCCACAAAGCAAAGTCGAAAAGTTGTAAGGAAAAACAGCACCGGAGGATTGGGGACCGTATGCGAGCCCGAAGAGTTGGAAAAGGGGAGATAGTGAAGGGTTGGAAGGCGCTCCAGATTCTGGGGAAAAAAGATGGGGAAAACATGACATAACATAAAATCAACTAGGAGAGTTTTCCTTTATAGGGACGGAAGGAGGGAAGCGGTGCGTAAGAGACCGATGCGTGCGACTAGCCATCTAGTTGCTTAAAGAAAAGGAAAAAAGAGATGGAGAGGCTTCGTGGAAAAAAAGGAGCCTTGACGTCTTTGGGGGGGAAAAAAAAAGGCAGAAAACCTCGGCCGGTGGTCAGATCGTGCTGGCCATTAAAAAGCGAAATAAAGAACCAGCGGCCAGTCACCGGGTCACAGGAGCTTAGCGCCTCCGATGAAAAGGTTGGTGAAAGACATCCAACAAGCTCGACTCTCGCGGGAAAACGGGGGGGACGGAAGGCGCGGTGAGTGAACACTTGATCCTCTTCCATCGGGGAAGGCTGAAAATATGTGCGGAAAAACTCGGCTTCCTGCCCTGAAAATCACGGGAAGGGGGGGAAAGGAAAGAAAACAACACACCGGTGCGGACGCGGTGGCCGCAATGACCATCGAAAGAAAAAACTGGCCTACCATATAGGGTTGGGATGGGTGGATGCACGGGCCTTGAAATACTAAAAAGGGGGGAAGGGGGAGAGATGATTCAGCGTTGCAAAACTGCGGAGCGTCGTCCTGCCGGGGGGGGGGGGGGGGGGGTACTCTGGGGAGGGGTACGGGGGAGGAGAGGATGGCAGGGACGCGAGGTCCAGGCGCGTGTTCAAAGTTGAAGGGGGAACCAGGAGTTTCAAGAACTAGTGTGGGGCGCGGCTATCTTAATCTTCAAACGTGTCTCGAAAAAGGGGGAAGAAAGAAACGTCAATGAAAAAAACGAAAAATTCGGCGGCGGCCCGCGCAGATCAAGTCGAGAGTCGCGAATTAGAAAACAAAAAGAAGAGAAAAAAGGGGATGCGCTGTGAGGATTTATTTGGGAAACGGCGAGTATTACAACCGCTAGAGTAAGAATGAAGAAACGGGGGGGAAGCAAAAAGTGACGCAAAGGCCGACCTTATCGGCAGCTCAATCGGACAAGGAGTGTAAACCTAAAGAAACAAAGGGGGGACGGAAATCTAGCAGGAGCAGAACTTTGAAAAATCAAAGGGACCATCTGCATTAACTGAATCAAAAGGAGACAAAGTTCATTTCGAAAGGATGGAGCACTTCCGGTATGGTCGCGGGGAGAAAAAGGGGGGAGTGACTCGCGCCAAATCCGAACCAGATTTTTCAATGTCTGGGGGGGGAAAAGCAAAAAAGGGGGACTCCCGCAATCGCGAACTTGTCCGGGCTGTGAGGGGGGAAAAAGAAGGGGGGGCGACATAAAAAATGTTCAAGGGGGTCGGGGAGAGACGATCCAAACGCGCAAGGGGAAATAAGAAGAAGGCTCTACCAGCTTACAAAGGAATGTCCAACAGCGGTTGACACCTGGGAAAGAAGGGACAACTTTGGGTGACCGACGTGTAGCCACCTTGGTGAGAGTTCTTGAGGGAGGAAGGGGAGTAGATGAAAAGAAACTCCACGAAAGATATGTCCGGCCTCCGGACCCCGAGGACCTGGAAAAAAGAAAAAGAACCGAAGAGGGGAGAGTAGGTCCTCAATTTCTAAAGGGTCAAAAAGGGGAAAAAAACAAGAGAGTGGAAGAGAAGGCAAGAGCTTATTTAGAGGAAAAGGGAACACGCTTTGAGCCCAGACGGGGTGGATCGGAGAAAAGGGGGGGAGTGCAACAAGCAAACGGGTTATATTCAAATCGGGAATTGTGGAGGATTATTTTGCAAAGCGGGGGGAAGGGAGGAGGGTGGAGGGGAAAAAGTTTTCTTAGATCTGACTGCACCTTTTGTCCCCCTCAGTCAAATAGAAGGTGAAGGGATCTCGGGGAGGAAAAAGGTCGGGGGATCTTTCTTAACTTGAGGAGGGGGTTCAAAGAAGCATGGCGTTCTATCGCTGCAAACTTTGCGCCTGGCTAACTAAGAGGGAAGGTTAAAGGGTCATCCCTTGATGGGGAAATGCTGGGGAAAGGCCCATGAGGGCATACAATGATTTGGGAGGATAAAGGAGACGAGAGCACTGACTTATTGAGTCTGGGACCACCGGAACCACTCGACGCGGAAGACAAGCATCCTAAAGATATAAATGAAAATGCGAGCAAGTTTGAAAGAAGGGGGATGTCCAAAACTCCGATCTCAAGGCAGCTATAAAGGGGTGGGTTGGAAGGGAAGCGACCCACTCAAAAACTGTCGAACGAATGCCAATCTCCTCTTGCGCATACGACGAAAAAAAAAAAAAAAAAGGGGGGGGCTCAGAAAATCCAAAGGCCGCAACCGCCGGTTTGTTTCAACCCAGGCCCCAGCAAAAGGGGGGGGGAAAAAGGATCTAGAGAAAAAAGAGGAGGAAGGAGAGTTAAACAGAGGCCTGTGTGGTAGAAACACGCGTGGCGGGGGGGGGAAAGAAGGGTCAACTGCGCGTTCGGGAAGTCCTTCGTAAAAGAGCTGACTAGGGGCAAAGGGGAAAAAAAAAAAAGAAGAGCTCGAAAAATAGGTCGAACGTCCTGTTAGAGAGGTTTTGGGTGGAAGAAGAGGGGGTGAACTCAGTTGGATACTTGTGTCTCATTATAAGGGAAAAAGGAAGATTACGTAAATTGAATGCTAAGGAGAAGATGCAAACGAAAGTCGACAAAAGGGCGACCCGGAAGACAATTGAGACGTTCATTCAAAAAGGGGGGGGGAAGCAAAGAAAAGCTAGGCGTCTTTCCTGTGCTATCGGGTGGGTTCACAGTCCAAAGAAAGTAACAGTCACTACAGGCGAATGGAGGGAAAACGATAGGGCGGGGGTTCCGGCCGAGAGGGCGCAAAACACCGCAAAAGAAACCCTAAATTTGTAAGTAGGAGTACAAACATTTAAGAAGGTGAGAATCCGAAAAGTGGTTTGCTTGACATTGTGGAACAAAGAAAGCAAAAGGGAAAGAGACACACCAAATGGGGAAACGCTATTCTGGACGCACATCCTTCGTGTGCGATCAATTCTGAAAAAGAAAATAAAAAGGGAACGGGGAGACAAAAAGAACTGAGCAAAAGAAAAACCACTTAGGGGAAAAGTGAGAAAAAACGGTTTCGTGCAGTGCTCAAAGTGAAAGTCCACAGATAGAAGGATTGCAAATTCATTTCTGAAGGGTTATTAAAGAAATAGCAGGGGGACAAGGACAAGGACAATTCAGAGGAACGGTCACTTTTTTTCTTTTTGGGGGAGACTGGCCGGGGGAGACCCGGGAAGGACTAAGAGAACTGGAGCTCAGACCGACCTCCGGCCGGAGAAATCAAGGGCCGGGGGGAAACAGGAGGCCTCAAAGTGGACTGGGAACCCGCTTGAGAATTTTATCCATACGACAGGTTTGGGAACAAAAAGAAAGGTTTAAAGTCGATATTTAGGATCGGTCGGGGACTTAACGGGGCAAAAAAAAAAGGATATGGGAGAGGGGAGCCCGATTTCGAAACGAAACAGAACTTAAATGAGCCGATTCTAAGAAAAAAATTGTGACCTACGAAAAAGATTGTTGAAGCGAATGAGGAAAGAGATGGCAAAAAAAATTTGAGAAAAAAAGATGACATAAAGAAATTAAAGAATTCTAAAGGGAGTTTGGGGACCGGAGGGGGGGGGTAATGGGAAATTTTAGAGCAGAGAGTCCGACCCTTCCCCAGTTGAAAAAAGAACAGTGAGCGCAATGCACAATCAAGGAACTTTATCTTTGCTGGCGGGAACGGGAAGAGGAATTGGCAGGAGGGGAGTCGGCTACAGGTGTAATCCCTCCGCTCAGAGGGAGGGAGAAAAAAAAAAAGGGGAAGAAAACAGGAGTGCAGGCAACGGGGGGAATAAAATCCTACCTTGAGCGTGGGGGAGGAAATTCACGGAGAAGAGGGGCCGAGCACGAAATTGTCCGATGTCGCGTTCATGGTGTAGTCAAAGAAAAAGGGTCTTAAGGAGAGGAACGATTCTCATATCGGAACGGAGGATTTCGGGGATAAGGAAAGAGACAGGGGAAGGTCCTTAAACACCGAGAAGCGTTAAAACTAAAAAAAGGTGAAAGGGGGCAGGGGACTCGTCTCCCCAAGGGTCTGAAAGATTCTGTTGGTTCTTCTGGGTCAATCTTAATCAGACTCGCCGGAAAAATTAGGGGTAGAGGGGATGAGTACTGGACAGACAAAAACCATATTAGGGATTCGGGCCGGAAGAAATTCGCGTTGGAATGTTAATGTCCGGGCGGGGTTTACCGCAATTGGGGGGGAAAACCACCAGGGGTTGCTATAAGGTTAAAAAAAAAAAAGCAAATTACAGCGTCATAGTTAATGCTCGCGCAGGCAGAAGGAGAAGAGGGACTCATGTGGAGAAAAGGTTCGGCGCTGCCCAAGCATAAGATTAAAAGGGAAAAAAGGGAAAAGGATTCAACGAGGAAAGTTAACGTCATAATTTTCAGGGCGCGCAGAAACAAAGTGAAATGAGGAAAACGTATAAGAAATGAAACGGGGGGGTTCACATACGAAAAGCGCTACTTATGCAGACAGAGGAAGAACTGCAGTAGGCATGGACACCACACACCGGGTGGAGAGCTGGAGAAGACTGCTGTAATGGAAGAAACAATTTACTTGGTCGCACTTTTGGAAGAATTGCGTCAAGTTGGCCCGTCAAAGAATGGGGAAGGAGAAGGGTGTGTATGAAAAGACGCGGGAATTCTCCCATACTCCGGGGAGGGAACAATGCTGGGTGTCAAAAAGTCGTTTCAAATCCTAGAGGTCTGGCCTCGTCGGGAAGGAATAGGGCTGCGTGTTTGACAAAAAAAAAGAGACGAAAAAAAGTGGAGGAAGAAATCGAGCCAAAAGAGCTGAACCGGAAAGACCGCATGGGGAAACAGAGAGATGTGCTACACTGAATCGAAGGGCGCGGGAAGGGAAGAAAAGGGTGGGGAGGGGGGGGGGGGGGAGGTGGGGGGGGGGGGGGGGGGGGGGGGGGGGGGGGGGGGGGGGGTGCAGACCACACAAAAAAAAAAAACAACACAAGGGGGGGTTTGTTTCAAGTTTTGTGGGTTGTGTTGGGGTGGTTGTGTTCTTCATTTTTGTTGGGGGGGGGGGGTGGGGAAGGGGTATGTGCACGCAAAGGCACAAGGGGGTATGAAATAATTTTGGGGGAACTTTATGAGAGGACCTTCTCTCAATTCAGAGAAATATAGGAAAAAAGAAGTCAGAAAAAAAAAAAAAAAGTGAAAGGGTGCTCGCTAGTAAGGCCATCAGAAAGATTGGAACCACTTGCATACCGGTGTCCAGTGTATCTATAGAAAATGGACGGGGATAGATATGGGCTGAGGTACAAAGGAAAAAGAGTGAAGTGCCACAATTGGGGGGGGGCGTTTGCCTGCACAGAGCCGGATGAAAAAAAGAGGGATGGCACGATCGATAACATTAGGTTTGACAAAGATTTTGGGAAGGGAGGGGGAGGTGTTGACAGGGTTGGGGGGGAAACGAGGTCACTTTTTGCGCCAAAACACGGCAAAAAGCAAACAGGAGGCTTAAGGAGGGAACAGTTCACTAGACACGCTGGTCGGGGGGGTCAGCCTCAAAAAGAGGAACGAATTTTGTTTGGCTATTGGGCGGGAGAAAAAAAAATGCTGGAGGGGGTCGTGCAAAGGGGGGACTTTTTCATGGGGTCCGGTTTGCCAAAAAGAATGGAGGAAGACCAGCCATGAGACGGCATGACGGAACCATTCTCTTAACATGCTGAGGTTCCACGAAAGGGAAGCGGTGAACTCGCAGGAAGGGCTACAGGGACCAACTCAGGAATGAGCATAAAAAAAAAAAAAACAATCTTAAGGGGGAAAGGCACGATCTCACGGAGCTAAAACTACAAAAGGGTGGAAGGGGCGGACCCACCACGGGGGAGGACGAACAGCCCGCGAGAACGGTGGGGGGCGCGCCTTGAACTACCAGAACAACCAAAAAAGGAATGAAAAGCGCAAAGGCCGAGGGGGAGAAAAGTTCTGATAAAGAAAACAACAGATGGAAAAGATGATATATAGGGCTTGTGAGAAAAGAGACGGGGGGGAGGAAGGGTGGGCAAGGGGGACCGTGGGCACTGGTCGGGTCCAAGCGCCAATTGAAAAGCAAGGAAGGAGGCACGGGTGGGAAGAAAGTGGAGCTCTTCTCAGGCTGGTCGAGGAGAAAGGAAGGATCCGAACTTGGAGCAACATCGGGGGGGTGCACTGAAAATTCGAAAAGGGTCTGTTCAAATGTAAGGAAAAAAACTGCGAGCGTCGGAGCAGGTGAAACCATCAGGGAGACGCCTAGCATTTGAGAAAGTTCTCAGCAATTGGGGGAGGGAGGGGCAGTGTACTCCAAAGGGGGGGAAAACAAGTTGACGAATAGAAACGATGAGCACGGGCAAAAGGGGGCGGCGAAAAAACTTGGGAGGCGCCGGGCAGAACAACGAACAAAAGTGGACCAGCGAGAAAAAAAAAGCCATAGGAACGCACAAAAATGGAGACCGAAAAAGGAGGGGGTGGGGGGGAAGTTGTGTGTACAGGGAGAAAGCGTAAAAAAAGACCACACCTGAAAGTTTTGCCCTCAAATCCTGGAAAGGAGAGGAGTGGCGAAGACCTCCGTTTGGTTTTAGTGAGGCAAAAACAAAAAAGTTTTAAAGTCGGAGGAAAGGAGGGGGGGGACGGGAGACCTTCAATCATCGGGGAGAAACCCAAAAGGGGGAAAATATCAGAAAAAAAAGTGCACAGTGATGTATAAATTTCTATGGAACAAGGTGAAGGCACCATAGTCTAGCCTTTAAAGAACAGAAAAGTCACTGTTTGTCGGGGGTGGGGTAAGGACGGTAGTGCGGGTAGGCGGGAGTGAAAGATACGGGAATGGGACGATCCCGCTTAGGAGAAGACTCAACAAAGGGAAGTTGGATGAGGGAAAGGAATATCTAAAGGAGTTACTCCTTCTCGGGTTTACAATCGGTTGGAAGGTGTGGATCCGGGAGAAGATTAGAGCGGCGCGTACCGGGCAGAGGATCGCTCACAAGGGTGGGGCGAAAATCTTTGTTCGCAAAAAAGCAGCACAAAAACGATCATGAGGGGAAGGAGGAACCGAAGAGTTGCGAGCGCTTTGAAAAGGATTGAAAGGAAGAAGGAGGGGCCGGATGGAGGTAAAAGGGGAACTGAAAGTCGACATCACTAATACCACTACAAATGGGGCGATAAGATGAAAGGGTCCTGGAGAAGTGAGAGCGGAGCGGACATTTTGCAAACTACATAACGAAACAAGGGGGGAAAACAAAAGCCCGGGTAAGGGAATAATACGGGAATAGATTGCAAATTGACAACGAAGGATACGAAGGGAAGGCAGGGAGAAAAAGGGCGGAGTACTTGTCACGAAAAGAAACATCAAGGGGGGACGCACGAAAACACGAAATCGCCAATCGAAAAGGAGGTTCTCCAGCTGGGAGGGACAAGGAAAAAAGTTTGGCCGAGGAGGAATCGACGTAAAGATCTCTCGCCGGAGGGGGACTCCGGGAAAAAAGATCAGATTGGAGGGTGGAAGAAAAAAGGGTCTGGCAAACCATTGAATAGAAAAACATAGTTATCGTCCAACTCGGAGGAAAATCCGGTAGCAACAAAGAAATTGGGGGAAAAAGGAGGAAGGAAGTAACTGCCAGTAGACCGAGCCTCTGCAAACAGGGTGGGTGTCGGACGGAACAGGAATACAAAAAATGGAAATATAGGTAGGGAAAAGTGCAAGGGGAACCCCCCTTGTGGAGCGGCTGCATGCGGGAGAGGGGAGAAGTGCCATGGGAAAACGCGGTGAAGGACGCCAGTGAAAATTATGGGCTGGAGTTTGAAGGAAAGGATCGGGATTAAGCAATTAGGAAATAAGATCCAGCCCTAAATTTTCTCGACTCAAAGAGGGGAAAGCAAGGCGGACGCGGAGCGTGCAAGGGAAAAAAGTAAAGAGTACAAAAAGTCCTGCCTTGGGGGAAGGAGGAGAGGGCGGGGAAAAGGGGAAGCGCTGGTGGCGCATTTGGGGAACGCAAAAAATTCATCTGGAGCGACGATTAAAATGCCAAAGTCGAGTGGGATAGGGCGGACACATGTCGCAAGACACCAGAAAAACTATATGGAGGGAGAAATCAGGAAGGTGAAGACAAGAAAAGAAAAAAACGGACTGGGAAGATGGAAGGGAGGAAATAGCGACTGGGAGACTGTCGGATAATTGGAATGAGTCCAGGAAACTTGCATAGGTGGAAAACATGGGAGGTAGAATGGTAAAATGTGTGAGATCCAAACAGCGTCCTGCCTTCCCAGAGGGGTCACTGGGGGAGAAGGGGAAAACTCGAAAGGGGCAAAATAGGGTAGAGACTTCCTGTAGTGGCGTAGTCGAAGGAGCATATAGGAATCTGAGAAGGGGTGGGGGGGACCGATACGAGGAAAACAAGCATTCTCCAGGACCTCAGCGAGGAACTGTCGAAAAAAAAGACAGGAGGGTGGAAGTGCAATAGGAACCGAAGGGAACACCTTTTCGGCCGAGGGAATCTCAAGGGAAGACTTGGGTGGGACAATTAGGGGGAAAGGAGGGGAGGGGGCCTGGTTCCCGGAGTCAACGACATCAAAGCCTAAGGCCTTCCCAAATACAAAAAAGGGAACACAAGGGTCTGCTGTAGTGAGGAGGGGCCCAGAGGGGACGCCTGGTGAAGTCGAAGGGTGAACATAAAAAGGGAGGAGATACTGGGGAAGGGTAACTAAAAAAGGATGAGCGTGAAAAAAAAACGTAGGAAAGAGAAAAGGTGTTTGCTCGTTTAAAAAGGGTAGCGTGAAGGGGACAAAAAAAAAAGGTAAGGAAAGTCGAGTGGAAGGATGTTGGATCAGGCGTACATGAATCAGGGAGGGTGGGGAAGTTTCTTCGATTGACCTGGGAAGGAAAGGCCCCAAGCAGCAACAGGTGAGGAGAAAATTGGTGGCTTACCTACATGAGAAAGTAGGGTGCAGAGGTCTTGCGGTCATCGGGAGAGAGAGGGGCAGGATCGCGAACGACTGGCCCTTTCTGATAATAGTGAGGGGATCACGGTTCACCTGATTTTTCAAAAGGCTGGACGAGAAACAGGGACATGATGGGGAATGGGTTCATGAATAAGTCTCAGGCAAACCGGAGGACGGGAGAGAAAGAGGGACGTACAGAAAGCGAAAAAAAGTGAAGGGCATTACACTTTCTCAGAAATGATAGAAAGGTGAAAAGAGCTCAAGGGGGGAAAACCCCGGGAAACGCACAAAGGGCAAAGAAAAATGAAAAAAGAAAGATATTGGAAAAAAACAACTCAGACGTAAAAGAACACCGAGGACTCAGAATCAGGGGGTCTAAAAGAGAAACCTCCTCCAACGTTTCGAGGAACCCGTGCCGAAAAGCTCGGGAAGCAAGTGTGACGTACTCATTTCAGGCCTACAACCAGGGGGGGGTAAGAAAAAAGGGAAAAAGTGAAAAAGAAGATTCATCTCACGGAGAAAAGAGGGACCGTGTTTCTTAACTTGGAGGGGCCTGGGGGGTGGTCCGAAAAAAAGTTATAAACGGTGGGAAACTTGCGGGTCCAATTAACGCCCACGAGGGGAAAAGGAAAAGAATCTGCGGCACTGGTGGAGTGGATGGGAACGCTTCAAAAGAGCTGGTCAGAACGGGTGATTGGGGTGCCAGCAACATGGGGGGGCAGGGGGCAGAGAAAGTTGGGGAAATGAAGATGCCCTAGGGATCGAAGATTAAAGTCCGCAGAAGAATACTGAGAGGGTCGACGACTATCATGGGAGAACGTTCTGGGTGTAAGAGAATCATTGGATCGGGGTAGTCAAAAGATTGGGGGGGAAAAACATCCCTTTCGGATCGAGGAACAGACACGAAGGACAAAGAGAAGGGAAAGCAAAAGGATTAGGAAAAGCTATAAAAAATACAGGGAACCGCGATCAAGGAGGCACTTAGACAAAGGGGGGCCGATGTTGGGCATTTGGTGCAGGGTGGAAAAAAAAAGCGAAAGCGTCCAAAACGAAATCCCCAATCCCAAGCGGTTCCTCCAAGAGGGAGAGAGTGGGGGAGCGTGGACCATGTCCTAACCTGGGTTTAGTGGGTTAAAAAAGAATCTCCCACCCGAACCAAGGGGGGTGGAGGAACGTGATCAATCAGCGTTCAAATCGGGCCATAGATCTGGAAGGGGGATAAAGAGAATTTCAGGGGGGGAACCGGGGGAGTAGACGGAGAACAAGGTCCAAGAACGACGCCCGGGGAAAAAGGGGCTGGGGGAGGCCTGGGCGGGCCTGGCCTCTGATCGGTAAAAAAAAGTATGAGGACGTGAAGTAGAAAAAATAAATACTTCCTTCGGCACTCATCAAAAGGGGGTTGGGGCCGGACCCAGGGGGGGGACCGGAAACCCAAGAACAAGGGGAAAATCGAACAAGTGGGGACAGGGGCCTTCAAGAGTAGAAGTCCGTTTATCGTTCTGGAAGGCATCGTAATCGGCAACCAAAAAGGGTATGGGGGGGGGGGGAACCGAAATTTTTAAAAAACGCAATACAGTAAAGAATTGCGGAAAACAAAAGGGTCGATCTCTTGGAAAAGATTGAAAAGGAAAGGGGATAAGAACGGAGTCATAAGGGTTTTAAAGCATCAGCCTTGGAGGGTTGTCCTTGAGATGCGAATTGAAAAGTTTCTCAGATATGTCACCCGGGCGGCTCACGGGTAGCTCATACCATCTAAAGGGGGGGAGCTTGGGGAACGAGGGCATTGGCGGAAAAACGGGGGAGGAGTTCCTCTCACTCTGAACGGTGGATACTCTCCCGGCGAACCAAAAGGACTAAGCATCAGGCGGAGGAAAGACGTAGAAGTTCGCGTTTTTTCAGGCGGAAAAGAGGACTCGAGGGGCCGCGGAAGGAAGGTTAGCGTTGAGGGGAAGAAACTCGGGGGTGGACGCCTTTAAGATTACAAAAGAGAGCTTTGCGGGGGGAGGACACAAAAGCTTCTCCTGAAGACAGGAAGCAAAAAAAAGGAAAGTAAAAAAAAAACGAGAAAAGGAACAGAAAGGGGGGAAAAGAGCCCTCGCCCTCTTTCATGGGAACGCTCCCACATATGGGGGGGGGGGACGGGGGAATCGAGAGCAAACAACAACACCTAGTAGGAAAATGTAGATATAGGAATGCGTGGGAAATGTGCAGTGGACTGACGGGGTAGATTTCCAGGGAGGGGGGGGTTTTGTTAAGGGCGGAGGGGGGGTTGGTAAGGACCAGTGCAGTTGAGGACGGGATATTTTTCATTACCAGGGGTGGGCATCAAATAGCGTCAGATCTGTCAAGACGCCAGCAGATGCGTGGTACGAGGGAACCGCTAAATGAGAAAAGGCTGAGGGAGGTCTAGAATCGTAGAGTCTAGAAGACAATATATTGACGATCTCTCTAACACGGGAAAAGGCGCTGAGTGGGCGAATGGAAAGGGCATTGGGGGGGAGAAAAGTTATAACCGGAGAGTGAGGGGACAAGAGGGAATGGCAAGAAAACAATGCTTATCGCAGGCACACCGAACTTAGGGCTAAAGGCAAACACAACGTGTCTGACTTTTTGTAATGGAAGAAGTGAAATTAAGCCGGGGGAGGGCAACTGGTCTAGGAAGAAGTTCAAGAAGGGAGAGAAGGACAAACGGAGGGAAACAGGGGGGGTTCACTATCTGGGGATGAAGGGGTTTCTGTGCTTTACACCTGGGGGTGGATTGAACCACCAGAGACTCGAGAATCTGTTGTATAAGAATGTCGCTACATTGAAAATCGCGAGGGGAGAGTGAAACTGATTCAGGCGTATTGGTGTAAGAATGGGGGATATCAAATCTTTGAAAGTTGTCTGGGAGCGAGTCGAAAGAGAGATAGAATCAGGAAGAGTCAAGACGAGTTCCAAGAACAACCATGGAAGAGAGATAGGGGAGAGTACACACTTGGGATCGAGGTCACTTTGGGGGAAGAGGAGTGCTTCAATGACGGCGGGGGAAGGGATCTCTGAACAACGACTTGGAAAGCGAAAGATTATTTGAAGCCGCCGAAAGGGTGCCCTTAAAAAAAATACAACAAAAAATGAGCCGGGACGGGAATGGGACCATAGTCCCGAGACCTTGGTTGCAAACTTCTGGAGTGGGTGAAAAAATGGATCTATATCAATATACTGGTGGCATCATGTGATACACACTGGGAAGGTAATGCCGCAAGGACAGAACAAAGTGTTGAGAAGGGGCAAGACAAACTTGGGGAAAAATAGCTTGTGAGGGGGAGGACATGGAGGGACAAAAAGTAGGGGGTAGGTAAGAAAATAGAGAGGGGGGGCATTTCAAGATTTGGAGGGAGGAAGGGGGTGGCGCGGTGTGTATTGGGGAGTTGAAAGGACTGAGGTGGAAAAGTAGGACAGAAAGGCAAAAAGACAATGGCTTTCACTCGGCGGACTTGGCATCGCGGGTTTGCCAGTGTAGACGTCGACCGGCCGGCCGAAAACGCAAACGGAAGTGAATGGGCGGGGGACGGTGGGAGACCTGAGTCATGTCGCTGCGGGGTTCAAGGGAAATTAAAGAAGGAATCTTGAAAAAGGTTAATTGACTCCGCGGTAACTCTGTGGAAGGAAGAGAGAAGAGCGGGGATGTGAAAAGCGAAGCCCATGATTGCGCAGATACAAATGACTGTTGAAGGAAAAAAAGACGGGGGAGCAAAGGACAATACTCAAAAAAAAAAAAAAGACAAAAAACCAGCCCCACGGGCGGCGAAATGACATTAGGTAGTTCGAGGGGTGGAATAGCGCTGCAAGGACACTTATGAGAGATAGAAAGGAAGCAACTAACCGTTCACTATAAAAAACGCCAGGAACGGATTCTCTCGACACCAGCTGTAGTAAATGGTCAGCGCGAGTGTCTAAAAGGGGGCATCACTTGCCTGCTCATAGGGAAAAGCTGCACACTTTCAAGAATGAAAGGGGAAAAAGCCGGGGAAAAGAAGGGGGGGCGGACCAAGATCAAAAGAGAAAAAAAGTACTGGAAACTTC
>Ga0179593_1735602_pt1 | contig 14558 bp, 17 predicted proteins | sample CZODoug2_1_08_16_FD_185931 | JGI IMG/M metagenome (GOLD analysis project Ga0179593, IMG submission 185931) | Vadose zone soil fungal communities from Angelo Coast Range Reserve, California, USA - CZODoug2_1_08_16fungal (PacBio error correction) | ecosystem: Environmental > Terrestrial > Soil >...
TCGGGGAGAGCCTGCGGAGAGGGAAAAAATGTGGGCTTTTCCCAATCGGCGGGAGGGGTACAACCTAGTCGGGGAAGGAGGGTTTCCGCCGATGTGGAAAAGAGGAAATCGCAGGGATCGGAGCAGAGGACCTCATCATGTGAGAGGTGGTACTTTAAAAGGCTGCTGGGCAAGGAGGGGGCGAAGGAGGGTTCGGAGTGCTTTCCGAAAAGATTCCTTGTTCTGGAGGCGGGAAGGGGAATATCGCGGGAGAGTCAGGAAGACTATTTGTCCGTCACCGTCTGCGGGATTGTCGGAGAAGGTCGGGCTGCGAAGAGGAGGGGCGAAGTGGATAGGGGGGAGCGAATCTTGTTAAAGTCATAACCATCTCCCTCGGTTGGTCCGTGGGGGGAGGCGAAGAGGGCGAAAACGAAGAGATGGGCAAAACGAAAGGGCGCTCGCGTTTACAAATGGTTACCTTTTTGCGGGGGAAACTTTTTAAGAGTGGGGTGGCTAGGTAACATCGTTCAGAAGGGAACGGAAGGCGGAAAAGGGGAAGAGCGTCTCTAAGTGTCTTGTCGGATCCACAAGGGTACAGAGTGTGGGGGGATGCTAAGAAAGAAAAATGACCCGAGGGGAAAGGGATGTTCTCAAGGGAATTGCATTGGAATAAAGAGGAAAAGCTGGGAGAGGGACGGAAGGGCCTCTCCGGGGGGCGTTCAGGGCTCTGTTTCGTGGCAAAGAAGGGAGGGGGGGGAGAGGTCGGAAAGATTTTGGCAGTCATTCATAAGGGGGCCGGAAGAAGCCGTCGTAGCGCGAAAAAGAAATAGTGTTGGAGAAACAAAAAAAAAAAATGCAGGTGTAATATACTCAGACTCTCCAGCAAGGGGAGGGGTCCTACCGCTCGAAGGGAGGGGGAAAAGGAAGCTAAGGGCGTGGAGAAGGGCCTCACCCTGTTGAGGGGAAAGAAGTTCCCTTTTGCATGGGGTGAAAAAGGAATCGCTATACTGAACGGGATTGGTGCAGGGGTGAGCTCTTCTGTATCGTAAAATGATCACTTTCACTGCAAAGAAGGGGGGAAATCCAGGAGTAAAAAGGGCATTTGAGTGAATGCGCCGGCGCCAGCGGGGAGGCGGGAATACAGGCAGGGCAAAAATCCCAGGGGAGACTCGCTTTGGTTTGGCACCTGGTGCAAAGATAGGGGAGGGCCTCCTGTAAAGGGGAAAGCTTGTATTTTACCACCTTAGGAGAGGGAAGGAGGATCCTAGCTACAGGCAACTCGAGTTGGAGGGGGGGGGGGCGTAGTGGCAGGAAGAAGGGAGGCGGAGGAGAAATGCCGCCTGCCCTCGCATAAAAAAAAAGGGGGATTTGTCGGTGGCTTCTTCAGGAAAAAAAAATATTTTGTTCGGGCGCGGGAGAAACTGCACGAAAGAGAAAGGAAAGGATTCAGAAGAGGGAAGGGGGAGGCCTTGTATAACCCAGGAAATACCCCTGGAAAGAAGCTTTCGTCGAGCTGAAGCGGCTCAAGGGCGGACCAAAGGGGGGAAGAATTTGACCCCATCGGAAAAGTCCCCTTTATCGAAGGAAAAAAAAATTCATGCGCGCTTCTTCTCGGAAGGGAAGAAAAATAAATCTCAGAAAAAAAAAATAACCGAGGAGGTCACCTCTTTCTAGAGAAAAGAGAGAGCATCGGCTATCAAGTAGAGGGGGGGAGGGCATCGCGCGCTGGGGGGCAAAGGGGAGAAGAAAAAAGGGTGAGAAAGAGGGCTGGGGAAAAGGAAAAGGCGACGTTCTCCTCCTCTAGCGAAAGGGCGTCCTTCCTAGTTGGTGGGAAAACCCGCAGGGGAGAAAGCCCAAAGTCAAAGGCCAATAAAAAAAGATCGCTTTCACTGCAATAAAAAAAAATACAAACGGACCCACTCTGCTGTTGTGAAAAGCAAAACCCGCCAATCCCCCAGGAAAAGGGGAAGTAAGGCCGCGGCGGGAGCAATCCGAGAGCGGTCCCGTGCCACGAAAATGTTGAAGCACGAGGCGGGCAAGAAGGAAGCGGAGAGGGAGGACGTTTGTCCCCAAGAGAACTCTTGAGGGGGACACTTGCCGGCCGCCAAAAAAAGGGAAAAAAAAATCGATGTGCCCGTAAATAAACATGTCTGGCCTGCTTAAGAAAAACCACTGTGCGCCGGCGGGGGAAAAGGCAGACACGGGAAAGGCCTTTTCCGGGAGAAAGAAAAGAGAATTACTGCTTAGGGGGGATCAGTGGAGGAAGGAGGGAAAAGAAAGAAGATAGAGAAGGAAAAGAAACTGCACTCCTTTCCAGAAGAACAGTCACCTTGCAACGGACTGTTGGCTCGAGGGGGCGAAGATGGAGAAGTCTGCCCACTCCCTCAAGTCCTCATCTTTGCCCTAAAAGGACACAAGGAGAGCTACTGTCTATGACCTTCAGAAGAAAACTTGTTGGTCTTAAGAAGGGAAAGGGGGGGGCGATACTCGGAAAGAAGGCAATCGCAAAAGGATTTTCATCGTACCAAAGGGGAAGGGGGCAAACAAGCAGAACTCGCTTCCTGGAGGATGCCGCAGGTTCTACGGCTCAGAAGAAAGATCTCATCCAATGCAATGACAAAAAAAAAAAAGAAAAGAGGGAGGAACCGGAAGGCGCAGTTGTCCTGCCGAAAAAAGGTCCGTGCCAGAGAAAAAAAGCTAGTCGCGCGCGGGAAGGGGTCAAAATGGACAGGGAGGGCAAGGGGGGAGGTCTATTTCTGTCACGCGAAAAAGGGAAAAAACGTTCTTCGTTTCCGCAAACAGGGGAAAAAAGAAGTTTTTTCACCAGCGAGCGCCGAAAAGGGGGGGGGGGAAAAGTCGAGAAACAGAAAAAAGACAACAAAAAGGGCCTCGCTGAAAGGGGAAAGGTAGAACCACTATCGCGCGGACGATCACGAAGGCGAGGAGAGAGGAACGGATCAGGTTTCGCGTACAATAAAAAGGAAGGCCCAATAGGGATGGGGCTCCAGAATGCGGAAGGGGGGAAGGCAGCGTAGAGAGCGCCTAAGAGGAAAGGAGAGCCGAAAATCGCTCAGCTGAGAAAAAACCTACTCTTCAAGGTCCCACAAAGGAAAGGTTCGAGAGAGTCTAAACAAAAAAGGAAAGTCTTAAATGCTTCCCCAAGAAGAAAATTTAATGCCTACTCTTTTTGAAAAGCGCAGCCGATGGCAATAGCAAAAAAACGAGCCAAGGAAAAAAGGGTATTCAGTCCGTCGTGGGGAGAAAAGAGGGGGGGGAGGATGAAAGATAGAGATCCCTAAAAGGAAAATCAGGAGAAGGAGGGGAAGCAGATGTCGAAGGAGGGTGAGGGGGGCTTCTGAGCCGGAAGGGAAAACCGAGTCGTCAATAAAGGGGGGGGAGCCGATTGTTGGACCTTCCGGAAAGGGGAGGGACGGGGGGGGGAAGAAGCAAAATCGTTTTGGTACTTGGAAAACACGATCTGCTCTTGGGGGGGGGGAGGAGCTCAGGGGCTTATAACTGATGAGGAGGGACCGGGGTCAAAAAAAGAAAGAGCTGCTTATCGCATTAGGGGCCTATTGGGCCGGCACAGGGGGAGGGGAGGCAACCTTCGCTCTACAGGAAAAAGAGAGCAAAAAGAGCGGCGTCTCGATCTGTGTGGAAAGTCAGAACCATCTCTCGCTGCGGGGGGGGGGGAACTTGTGGGGATCTGGGGACGGATGGGGAGCTAGCGGCGGTTATGCGTGAAAAGGGGCGTGTTACAAAAAGGGGGGGGGGGTCTGACCCGCAGAACGTTTTCGGGGGGAAAAGGAAATCGGTAAAAAAGCAGCACCTGTGAAAAATGGTAAACCGTACTGAAAAGACTATTCTCAGATAGGCCTTAAATCTCGTTCGGTTTGATGCAGACACGAATGAACGGAAAAAAATCTGAAAGTCAGTCGTCTTGTCATTAGAGACGAGCTTGTCTTTAGAGCCAAAAAAAGGAAGTCTGCCGCTCCGGTGCAAAGGGAAGTGGGGGGGCAGGGAGCGGCATCGCCAAAAAAACCGTCAGCAGGGAAAAACCTATCTCCTTCCGCGAGAGAAGCGTCAAAGTAGGGGGTGGAAAAAAAAAAGGATCTCATTGAATCACGCCGAGAGGAAGAAGGCACCGCTCGGAAGGGGGGGGGCAAGAGTCAGAAAACTTAAAAAGGCGTTTCCAAGATTGCTTTAAACGCTGTGAGCCAGGGAAAAGGTCAGGGAGGAGGGCAGTCCCCGAAGGGTTTCTTGGTTTGGAAAAAAATTCTTCTTGATCGTACCAGGCCGTGATGGTCCGAAAGGATCAAGTCAGAAGACAGGAAGGGGAAAGCGATCCGCTCTGACACAAGGCATCGCAAGTAGTAAGGGTGCGCCGGAGCCAGTGGGAGGGGGGAAGGAAGGACAGGGGAGGCCCAGGAGCGGTGGTGTTTGTTCCTGGAGAAAAACCCCGCTCGGAGGGCAAGGTACAAAAAAGATGAGAGAAAAAACGTCATCATGCAGGACAGAATGAGCCGAGCTCGGGAAAGGGGGGACTAACAGGCTTTCTTTCTTTGCCGGGGCGATCTCTATCTGATGCTAGGAAAGGCATCCCGGATAAAATACGAAAGGAAAGGGGGGAGTTGCTTTTTCTTCAGACCTGCTATTCAAAAGGGAAAGCTTTTTCACAACAGGCGGGGAGACCCCAGGGAGAGCCTCTATGAGGGGCCGGGTCTCTCAAGGGAATTGGCCCGGAAACTTCTCCTTTTGAAGAACCTCTTCTATTATCTATCAGTCTTCGGGGGGGAGTGAAAAGAGCCGGGGGGAGAGGATTCCACGCACCATTTTTAGGGGGTGCACCTAAGTGGAAAAAAGGTGGGAAAGCTTGGATGATCTCCGTAGAAGAGGAGCTTCTTCTCAAAAGATTTTACCGAATCTCTCACAGAAGCAAAGAGGAAGTCGTTCAAGAAGCAGCGCGCAAAAAACACCGCGATCAGGGGAAGGGACATTTTCAGAGGAGGAAGCTCTAAAAGGAGGGTATCCTTTCATTATCCGAAAGACTCGACGAAATCCTGATCGATCCAGTTAGGGACAGGACAAGCGAAGAACACGGCCGACCCTTCAGATAGGAAAAAAGACTTCGGCCGGGGAGGGGGGCACTGGCCATCCTTTTGGGAAAAGATGGCTGTTTGAATCGCAAAAAAAAAAAGCCAAATCCCCAGCGGTGAGCAAGGGGAAGGGACGACGGGAAAGATCAAGGAGCATCGTCCGCCAAGAGGGAAGCAATCCGGTGGGAAGCTCTTTTCCCTCTAGCTCATCGGAACAAAAGGAGAAGGGACCATCCCCGCTAAAGAGAATTCCTGCCGCCAACCGCAAAACCACCCGCTAGGCAAGGAAATCAACTGAAGGCCGAGGAGAATGAACCGCCACGAAAAAAAATCCAACTCGAACTCAAGGCCGTTTCGCAAAAAAATGACCTCGGATGGTAGGGAAGGAGAAAAAGGCCATGAAGAAAGAGCAGCGTCAATATCTGCAACCAAAAAAAAAGAATATCTTCGGCATGAAAAAAAAAAGGTGAACTCTGTTGGCTTAAAAAGTGGGAGGCCGAAAGAGTATGGAAAGGGGCCGTCATGCTTTTCCCAGCCCGGGTAGTTACACTCGGATGGCAAAAGAAAACTTCAGATCTTCCAGGAAAAATGTTGTGTTCTTCAAAAAGGGGACGAAAAAGGAAGAGATGAGAAAGAAAAGGACGGTCCAAAAAGAGCCGCGGCAAGGAGCCAGGGGATTCCTGGGGGGAAAAAGACGGAGCGGCCTTATTAAAAAGGCTCTCCTACAAAGGAAGCCAATTCAATGCCACGCCGAATACAGAGCAAGGGTGAAACGGGGACCCAATGGCCAAAAAAAAACGCGATGTCCCTGCAGTGTCCTCCGACGAGCGCTCGTGCATGTCCTAATTAGGAAGGCGGCCGAAAGTGATGTCGGAGAAGAGCAACAAAATAAAACGTTCGAGAAAAAATTGCCTTTGTGGGAGACGCCGCATACCCGCCGAAGTTTGGGAAAAAAACAAAGAAGCCCTCAGCACTCAAAAAAAAAAAAAAAGGGGAGAGGAAGGGTCTGACGGAAAAGAAAAAGGGACGCCTGAGAGAGGGATCTGTTCCTTTCGCCTCGGGGGAAAGAGACCAAGCACAGAGAAAAAAGGTTCAAGTGCACAGAAAAGGAGAGCAGCTCGAGTCATACGGATGGCAAAGAATCTCGAAAAAATCTCTCTTAAAAGGAGAAAGCAAAGAGGAGAATACTCTTCACACCTCTTAGAGGGGAAAAAGTCGGGGAAGTAAAGAAAAAAAAAGCGGCGGCCCAAAAAGGAAGCGACTCGGTTGTCCAAAAAGGGAAAAAACCCGATGGAAAAGGGAAAAAAATCAGTAGAAAAATCGGCAAAAAAAAAACCTACTGGTATTTAGGGAAGCGCCTCTCTCCACACAACAAAGAGCTCCCGAACGGGACGGAAGGGAAGGAGTGCAGATTTCAGGTGCCCTCTTCTGGTCAAAAAAGAGGTACACAGAGTCGGCCAGAAAAGAAGGGGGCCGAGGGGGGGATTGGACCTTCCCTCAATCGGGGGGGAGGGACTTTCCTCATCCTAGAAAAATCGTTTTGGGATTGAAGACTGAAGATAGCTCGGGAAAGTTCTTATATCTAAAAGGATGCCCTCTTCTTCTTTAAAGAAGGGGGGATCGCGCTGCTTGAAAGGGAAGAAAAAGGGAAATCAAAGGGGTCCGGAAAAAAGGAAAAGGATCTCGGAGCTTCGCTGCGAAAGGGAGATTCCGCTCGACGGCCACGTGGAAAGTTTGGTTCTACCGGACCATTGGGAAAAAGACCGGGGCGCTGGGAAGGTTGTTGGCTTCCTGAAGATTTCCCAAAAAAAGGAGCGGCTCTCTCGGTTACAAGAAGGGTGGAAACCGAGGACCAAAAAGGGGGGACTCTTTACCGAAAGGTCTTCCTAACTTGGAAAGGGAGTTTGACACGACGTCAAGAGATGAGCGCGGGGGAAGGGACATCGCTTCGGGGGGATTCATACACGGGAACACTGGAAAAAGGTTCTAACTTAAAAATTCTTATTCATACTAGATCATCTTCTTGAAAATGCTGCATCAGGCAAAGGAAAAGGAATCGCTTGGGGTAGAAGTGGCGCGAGCAAACCATCTTTTGGAAAAAAGCATCAGAATTCTATTTCCTCAGATCCAGGAACGTGAGGGGGGGGGTAAGACACAAAGAGGCTGCAGTTAATATAACGAAATCGTCCACAGGGGTCCTCCCGAAGGGGGGAAGGGCGGAACGAAAGGAGGGGGGGAGACTGTCCTCAATCCCTGGTGAAAAAGTTTCCCTTGTTGTCAGTTCCGGGAAGCCTTTTCTCTTGGTTTGAAGAGTGATAGGATGGGAATGAGGGGAAGGAAATGCCCTCAGCGTCATTCTCGGGGGAAGGCCTTCATCATCGCAGGGGGGGGGGGGGGAGGCGCAAGTGTCGTGGCGGAAAAAAATCAGGAAGGGTGCCAAAAGATCTGTTGTGGGGGAGGTTTTTCCAAGGGACTGCCGTCAAGCCAAAAACCGGGGGGGGGGATGTTTACGCAAAGAAAAAGAGCTATTCATAATTATCCGAGAGGGGCTCAACCCCGGCTGGAGGGACAAGAACTGTCGGGAAAGGGCTCCCCTCCTCTGAAAGGCGCATCCAGCGCCTCCTTCTTCGAGAGTTCGGGGGCTTCTGGGGAAAAAGGAATTCAAAGCAGGAATTTGGGGAAGGGGGAAAAAAACAGGCTGGCGTTCACAAAAGCGAGGATTCCTTCTAGTCAAAGGGATAGTGGCCGCTCTCAAAAAAAAGAAGGGGAAGGGGGAAAAAGGGCCCTACCCCGTCTCTGGAAAGCACGTCTTCGATCAGGGGGGGGGGCTTGTCGAGCCTTAGAAGGGCAGGACGGGGGGGAGACACAAAAAACCCAAAAAAAAGGAAAGGATTAACCCTCTTAGGAGAGGAACAGCGCTCTCTCAATCCTCTGGGGGAACGATGCGCTCTACCTTCCTAAAGAGCTAACTAGGTGACCGAATCGGGGGTCACCAAAACTTAGGGGGGGAAAAGAGAGTCTATGAAGAAGAAAGAAGCTCGCATTCCTTCTAGACGAAAAATGGACATCGTCTTGCATCTCTCTCGGGGAAAGAATATCTAACCTTGTGAGTCATCTGGAGGGTCGACTGGTCGCCTGCCAGAAAAGGAATTACGATCTTGTCGGAAATTCCCGCTCATTTTTATCACGGGAAAAAGATAGAGCTGGCCACTAGCGGAAAAGAAGGAATGACACGGGGAAACCGCCGAATGCTGAAAAAAAAAAAAAAAGGAGGGGGAACGCCTTTCCAAGAAAAAGGAGCATCATTATTCTCTTGGGGGGGGGCTTCATCTTATGGAAGCAGAGACGTGCCTCAAAAGGTACCCGGAAAAAAAAAGAATCTTAGCTCTGCTCATTCAGAAAGGGCATGGACTTGGGAAACTGAGAAGGTTCCGGGGGAAAGTCCGTGTCCACCACACAGTAACCACACCACCGGGTGCCTACTGAAGGAGGGTCCGCCACGAAAAGGCCTTCAGGAAGAAAGGGCTTAATTCCTTTTCCGAAGAAAGAAATAATATAATTACTCGGGAGCAGGAAAAATAAGGCCAGGAGGCGAAGATCTCATCTATCACTAGCAGAAAGTCAAGTATCTTATTCATTCAAAAAAACTTTAACTCTGTTGGCGAGGAATTTGAGTGAGTTCTGCCAGAAAAAGGGAATAAAAAGGATCGTGACATGTGTCCGCATCGGAAAAAAACCGGTTCCTACACAGGAGGACCTGCTATCGGAGGAGAAGATGCCTCGGAAGGTGGGGAGGAAAAAAAAAGAGGCGCGATCTTCTCTATAAAAGGCAATCTCCTTTGCTGAAAAAAGAAAAGATGGTTTGCGATGCAGACGCCCAAGCTTAGAGAGGAAGACACTCACCGTGCGGAAGGGGGAAGGTTCGACGTGTCTCAAAAGAATCTTCATTATCTCAAGAAACAAGGAGAAATCTCAAAAAAACGAAGGCTCAGTTTCTGCATCAACAAAAAGAAGCCCTGCCAGTGGTCCGCCAAAAAGTACGAGGAAGGTGCAGGGAAGCATGACCAGGGTGGGGAGCCGTATGGCGATTTCTGGGAAAAGGACACAAACACAACGGAAACAAAACCGCTTGCCAGAGAGGGGAAATCAAATGAGGTCCCCGAAGAAAAGGGGACCTCTAGCTCCTGAAAGGGGGGCAATATCTTCAAATCTCAGGCAGCTCCAAACAGCATGACAAACTTCCAAACAAAAAAGGGAGGGGGGAGGAATCGGTAGAACCGAAAATCTCTACTCCTCCAGGAAAAGAATCTTCCCTTTGCTGAGAAAAAAAAGCACAATCCCCTCCGTAGTTGCCGGAGGGGGAAAGTTACCGGCGATAAAAGAAGGAAACCAGCCCTAAGATCATCTCGGAAGACAAAAAAAAATCGCTCCCACAGCCCATCCGACGCGTCAAGGGAAAGAACATAAAACGGGAGTGCTATTGGGGAAGAACAGATCATTCTCAAGATAGGCAGGAATCGGCTTCACCACTAATTCACGGAAGGTTGTACAAGAGGCCGCGGAGAAAAGCAAAATAAGAATGACTGAGATGACGCCCAAAAGGAGGTTATTCATTCCCGTTCCGGAAAAAAAAAAAAAAAAAGCCTCATAAACAACAAAAAGAGAGAGAGATCCCTAACTTTAACGGCAAAAAATCGCTCCGGCGGCTAAACAGAGTCCGAGAAGCGAAAAACAAAAATCGGCTGCGTGAAAGAGGAGTCGGCATCAGTGCTTTCGGGGGGGAAAAAGGGGGGGGAAGCCCTTCCGCTCATCTGAAGGGACGGTTCCGCATCCTAGCCAAAAACCTAGGGGGACTTGACGAGGGAAGAGAAAGAGCGATAGCTCCTTTTCTTCGGATTCTCTGAGAAAGTATGCCTCGAGAGGAGGGAAGTCTAGCAAACTGGACAATCCCTATGGGGGGCCGCACCAAACCTGCCTCGTAACTCGCAAGGGACGAATGGAAGTGAGGCGGCGGAGGGAGAAGCCCATGTTCCCGAAGTGTGTGGGTTGGCCGGGGGAGGCTTCTTGCGACGGGGAAAAACAGTCGGGGGTGCGGCGGAGAGAAAGGGGCTTTGTCTTCGGGGACCTTGGAAGGTTTTTCATGCAAGCGGTGTGGAAAAAAAGCGTCATCCTTTCAGGGAAGATGTGACTGCGTTGGGGAAAGGGAATGCCACGCTGAAAGAGGGTGCTGGCTGACAAGCGCGGCGGGGTTGGAAAAAAGAGAAACGGGGGGGGGAACCACTAGGAGGGGAAAAAGGCGCTGCTTCGGAGGGGGGGGGGGGGATGCGATTCATCGGGTGAAAAGCCGTCTACCTGCGGCATCAGGGGAAGTGAAGAAACAGGAAAGAGGAGGGAAGATCCGCTCCGCGGGACATCTTTGGACTATTAAATGAGGATTGGCCGCCAGGGGGAGAAAGGATCAAAGAGCGCGAAAGGGGTGGAAAGACCCCAGAGGAAAAAGAAGAGACGCAGATCGCATGTTAGAAGAAGGGGTCCTCCCGGCTCGTACAGGAAAGGAAAAAATAAGGAGGGAACAGAAGAATCGTGCGGGGAGAAAAAGGGTCCCGTTGCAGGTGCCGGAGGGAGTGCTTTTCTTGGTTGCGGGAGAAGAGGGATCGTAACCAATGCAAAAAGGCACTGAAAAAATGGCCGAAAATTCTCGATCAAGGCAGCAGCGCAGTTGGTCGCCGTGGGGGAAAAAAAAATGTCGTGGCGGTCATCCTGAATCAAAAGGGGAGAACGGGATGGGACCGCGCGGGGGGGAAGAAAAGCTCGGCGTGTTTGGCGGCCGGAAGGGGACGCGGGATTGTGCACCACGTTCTGAAAGTAGGACCGAGCGACTAGGAAAAAAAGGCTTCTTCTGGGGAGAGTCCCTTTGCTCGAGAGGGGGGGACTACCAAAGCTGACTCCTTAAAGGATCCTTAATTCTCAGCAATGCTGCTTGGAGGGAGGGCAACAAGCAAGGGGGGAAAGAAGGGTGTCCAACATTCTTTCTTTCCTTGGGAAGACTCGATCAGTATTCTCAGAAGAAGAGAAACATTTTCTTCCTGATAACCCTAAAAAGCCCTCGGAAGGGGAGAGGCTTTCGTCGAGAGGAAGATCGCCTCTTCTCATTAAAAAGTAGACCAGTTAGAGAAGGCAGAAGGAAAAAGAAGCGCAAGGGTACCCCATGCAAAGGAAGACGGCCATGCGCGCTTCTGCTATGACCTGAATCTGGAAAGGGAGTAAACATAGAGAGATTCCTCAAAGAAGATCAAAAAGCGCAATTCAAGGGAGGGGGAGACGGCGAATCAAGGTGTCCTTGACAAGATGGGGTTCACTTCTGGAGGGGAGGAAGCTGGTAAGAAGACTTTCACTAAAGAAAGCTCGACGAAAAGAAAAGAAGAGGGTTAGGGAACCGGGAAATCACGTCCTCCCCTGCAAAAAATTCTCCTCCTGCTTCGAGGGGAAAGACCCAGAAGTGGAAAACTACCGGAAGGGAAGAATCGCCTTTTCCCAAGCAGCCTCCCCCACGATCATCATTAGGGGGCGCCGGGGGAAAGAGGAGAAAAGGTGAGGAGAAATCGGGGCTATCTCACGGAAGGCCCTTCCAAACCCAAGCCCGGTGGGGGGGTCAAACGACTCGGCTCAGAAAAAGAAGAAAAAAAGGAACGTTGTTCACCAATCCCAAAAGTCTTGCGCCACTGTGCCGGGAAGAGAAGGGTCCCAAAAGGCAAAACCCAAAAAAATCTCTTTCCCTTATAAGGGGGGCAGTATTTCCTTATTCAGGAAGTCCACGACATACAGTCGAAAAACGGGCGAAAAAAGGGAAGGCCTTGTCACCTCTCGTATCTATAGAAGGGAAATCATGGGGGGGGAGAGGGACGATCCATAAGAGCTAGCGAGCAATAAAAAACCGTCGAGGCAGGAAGAATGCAAACCGGGACTCTGTTTCGAGAAGAGGGCCAGCACGAGGGCTTCCGGCAAAATCATCGTGCCCTCCTGTACGATCCGGGAGGAAAAAGAGGGGGTCAAGACATGAGATCAGGCAGGGGAGATCTGCCTCGCGACTTGGGAGGTGCGCGAGTCTTCGCGATACGCTTCAGGGGGAAAGAATTTGCTGCCTGACGGGGCATCGGGGGGGGGAGGAGGCCCGGAAAGAGATCCACGAACAAACTGTGGCTGGCAAGTGATGCCGGAAGCTAAACTCACAGACACTTCGGAAAGGAAAATCAATGACACGACAGAGACAGAGTTCGCCCCTCACTAGGACGCAGTGTCTGCATCAACCAGAGAAAAAAAAACAGGGGGGTCCGCCAGCAAAAAAAAGATTCGCTTAGTGCGGGAAAGGTCGAAGTCGTCAACGCATTGACAGGGGGAAGAGGGATTCGGTCAAAGGAAAAAACCTCTGGGGAGGAAGCGCAAACAAGTTCCAAGGGGCCGTTGTGTAACCCGAAAAAGAAACCAAATTTGTGTGCAAAGGAAAAACAAATAAGCCGCAAGGAAAAACTTCAAAAAAAGGGGGGGGTTCTTGCGGTAAACTGAAAAGATCGAGACTAGGCGAAAAAAAGGGAGAATCTTCCCTTTCTCAGAAAGGTGCTCTAACCAAAAAGGGGGTCCGGCCCAATGGGGCCAGCAAATCGGAGAAAACGGATTCTTCCATCCGAAAAGGGAAACATCTCTTAATCCCCTTATAAAGGCTCAACGATAGGGGGGGGAAAATAAGAATACAAAGGAAAAAAAGAATTCTTTCATTCTGCAAAGTCTCAAGAAGGAGGGACCACAACTGAATCCAAGAGGGTAAGACTCTTTTTGTGAAGACCCGTCATATCCGTTGCTTTCCAAAGGAAGTAGGCATCGCAAATTCACTCCACAAGACCCCTCCTGACCGTCTCCTGGGAAAACAACGTTATGTATGTAGTAAAATATAAAAGGGGACTGAAGACTCAGGCGGGGCTCGTTCATATTGGGGCCATCTTCTTCTTATCCTCTGAGGACGATTCGCATAAAGTTCTTCAGGAGTGGGGAAGCCTTCAAGGATGTCCAGCTGCACGCAAAGAGGGAACTTGACACGCTCGGCTGTGCCGATCGGAGATAGAGTTGGGAAAGCGATTCTAGGGGAAGGAAAGGGAAGCCAGCCGCTCTCTGCTTAGAAAGAGGGGATCCTATTGTGCCTGCCAAAGAAAAACCTGCTCTCGTAGCTTCGCTGAGGAGAAAAGGGGAAGGTCAACGATCGTTTTGAGAAGCTCGCGCTGCTTTTTTGTGGGGGGACGGCCATTCTTGCGACTATAGGAAAAGACGTCGGCGCTCGCGTCACAACAGGAAAAAAAAGAGGGGGGGGACATGGCGTAACCGAAAAGACGTGTGTGGCGCGTTACGAGAAAGAACTTTCGCCGAACTGGGAAAAGTTGACCGAAGAAGAAGAGGGGGTGGGGCGGACAACTGATTCCAGGGAGGTGATGCAGACACTGTGCTCAAGATTATGTTCAGAACCCGTCGCGGATTCCCGGGGAGGAAGGGATGCTAGAGACGTGAGGCGGTCTAACCTTCGAGAAAAAGCGTCTTTCATCCCTGAAGGGGGAAGAAAAAAATCTCTCGAGGCCGAAAGGGGGCGCTTCCCCGTCATTCAGAAAGGGGATCTCCTGCCAAAGGTCGGGTAAGAGAGTCACGAAGGAGGGAACCAATTCTCTCTTCATATATGAAGATCTAATTTAGCCTTGAAAGGGTCCTCAAAACAAAAGACCACTTCACGCTCTTGAGAGGGCGGGCTGGCCTCAGCCAAAGAAACAGAGTTCCCGGTTGCAGGAAAAAAAAAAGAAGAACTGAACGGAGGGAAAAGGGTGAAGCTAATTGATCGCGGAAAAGATGGCCGATGGTGGTTGGAAAAGGGATCACTTACTGAGCCTAAAGCAGGAAAAGAAGCGATATCCGCGAGGAAAAAAGCAGCTCATGGGGAGCGAAGGAAGGCTCCATTTGAGAATCATTCCAAACTTGGAACGGGGAGGGAAGAAAAGGTGGGTGTTGTTCCTACCTGGGAGGCTTGTTGTCGGAGGACCCCCCCCTTTCGCGGGATGGTGAAAAAAAAAATCACGCGAGGAGGGAACTACTAGGCAACGAGAAGGGAAGGCGTGGCCGAAAAAAAAAGAGCGATCGGATTGCGCCAAAGCTGCCTCCGGGAAAAAGAAGGAAGGCTCACTCTTGGGGATTTGCGGGAGAGAAACAGTAAAAAAGATTTGGTTCAAGAGGGAGGACTGGCCGTGCAAGCGAGCCTCGAGCAAAAGGAACAAAATCCTGGCAGGGGGGGACGGAGCCTGAAGGGGAACGCCACGCTCGATCATCTTTCTGAGAGGGAAAAGTCGCCGCGGCTAAAACATCAAGGAAAAACCAGGTTAGTCTAGGCAGAAGAAAGAGCTGCAAAGCCGCTGTCCAGAAAGAGAGAGCCGTCAATGCCGCGCGGAGCCCGAA
>Ga0179593_1388110_pt1 | contig 14557 bp, 12 predicted proteins | sample CZODoug2_1_08_16_FD_185931 | JGI IMG/M metagenome (GOLD analysis project Ga0179593, IMG submission 185931) | Vadose zone soil fungal communities from Angelo Coast Range Reserve, California, USA - CZODoug2_1_08_16fungal (PacBio error correction) | ecosystem: Environmental > Terrestrial > Soil >...
AGAAGAAAGTGGATTAAGCGGGATAAGAATTCGAGCACGATCTACAAGTAAAAAGATCAACAAGAAGTGGGGACCATCGACAGACTCGAGCGATAACAGGCGATCACCGACCCGGATTGGGAGCCAAAAAGTTCCTGTTGACCGTAAGCCAAGAAAATCGGAAGGGCTCGGGGAGGGATGGGGCGCCTATAATTTTATCTGAATCCTAGTGTAACTACACCACCGCAAGGTAAACTTAGGAGAAGGTGGAACTTACAACTGAATCCGGACTTCAAGGGGACAGGCAAGAGCCGTGAAAAGCACGCGGGACAGCCTTGCTTCGATTGGTGGTGGGGGGGCGGGCATGGGGGGGGGTGCAGGGGGTCGGGTCGCGCTCGGGGCGGGGGGGTGCTGGGGTGGGCGATGAGGCCCTTCATAAAAAACCAAACTTATCGGTCGCAGAAAATAGTCGCAGCTTCATCGAGTCTGCAATAAGTTCGGGAACAGAAAAACGAAGTCTGAGTGGAGGCGCAGGGAAAATAGCCAAAATCCTAATGCCCAATCCTTGATACTAAGGGGAAAAAAACCTCGCAATACTCTAAATTAATTACACGGGGATTGCTGACATAACACCGCCCAGGGGGGAAACAGCATGCTCAGTCGTCAGTCAACGGATTCGAAAAAAATAGCGCGGCTAAGCGGGAAAATAATGAAAGAGGGGAGGGGAAAGAGAACCGTCCCGCACCTAAACAAATGTGTCTGGTAAAAGGCCTCCAGGATCTCTGGGCAGTTGTCTCCCTGACGGGGTAGAGACGTCCGCTCCGGCCTTGACTACAAGTACCTCTCTCCCCGTTTAGTCTTTCTTCGCTTGTTTGGTCACTGCATTGGGGAGTTTCTATGCGGAAAAGTTTCACCCTCCAGACTGCTTTCGAAGTAATGGAAAGAGAGGCCACCCACCAAACACACCCAGAATGACAGGGTGTCGGCTGCGTAATCACTTAATAACATCACCGATCACAAGAAACCTGAATGGCAATTGAGGGATGACGTGGAAAGGAGGATGGCTATGCGTAAGACTTGAACACCCTAAATATGTGACCCATCAGCCCACTTCACCATGAATGGGGCATACTGGGAGACCGGCGGACCCTTTACCAAAAAAACGCCCCCACCAAAAGAAACCACCCTCCAAGAAGGCGACTTCGCATGAAGGAAAAAAAACTGGGAGGACATCATCACAAACAAGCATTATCCGACAAAGTCACTAGAAAGCTCTGCGGCGAATGGGTACGCAAACGGTTAAGGGGTCGAGAGACCCTTCTTCGGTCAGAAACTAAAAAAATGAACAAAAACACCACGGACAAACCCCGTCTCCTTGTACTACTGGACCTACCGCACGCGAAATGTCCTTCCGACTTTAACAAGATAAAAGAGAGATAGACTTGGTGAGTTTTCCCCGATAAATCGTGTCTCGGGGCCATGAAAGAAAGACCTGGGAATAAGACCCCACTGCCAGCACCCCCTTCTCCCCATCCACCCCGCCTCGGAAGCAAAACGAGAGGGTAGAAATGGAAAAGAAGGAAGGGGAATTTCGCAAACGACGTCACCTCACTGAGGGTCGAGCTGAACAGCTCGGATACAGGGAACCATTCTCCTATCAGAGAGAAGGAGGCTCAGGCTCAGACAGATGGGAGCTATGGAGGAAGACAATCAGCCGGATCGGGTAGGTTTAAGTCGACGTGTACGGTTGAAAAAGAAAAAAATGCAACGAAAGGGGGTCTGCATCAGACCTTCAACATTACTGTCTGCTCCCGCTGCACTCCTATATTGAAAGGGCCTACGAAAAGGAGAACGAAAAACCCTTATAGAAGAGAGTTTTACTAAAGATAGCCTGACCTCCGCAACTGACAGTCGGGAGCAGGGTACGACATCTCAGCTGATTAAGCAAGGGAGAAAATGAACCGAAGTCGCTTACCCGGGTTAAAATTTGGCTGGCGAAAATTCATCACTTCTATGCCGCATCGGAATTAAAGATTAGGGACGGGGGCATGGGACGTCCGGTCTGTTTTCCACCAACAAGACTGGCAACTTGAGAAAACCAGCGGGAATCTCTAAAGACCGGAGCAGTGGTGCAGCCTCGGCTAGGTGCACCCAATTGTGGGGGGGTTCGGCAGAGCTCCTGAAAGGAGTCATCGCGGAATCCGGGCGACGGAGAGTTTAAAGGATCCTGGACAAGAGTCGGGGGGCGCCACTCATAGCAGGGGGCTCCGGGAATGACTTGGCAGAGGAGTTGGGCCAGGAGGGAAAGGGCAAAGAACCCGACCAGCTGGGCGAAAGAAAAAAGAAACCCAAGCTCATTAAAAAGTCGCATGACGACGGCCATTATTCACAACTCCAAGGGACCCAGTAGCGAAAAAAACAGAAAAAGCGGTCTAGTAATTTTAAAGGCCAGGCCGGAAGGCGAGAAAATCCGGTGGAGTTGAACATTCTTATTGCCGATATGTGAAGATACGTCGGGGAAAAATCCGGCCTCGGATGAAACCACGGGAGGGGAGTAACGAAAGTAGAGGAAAACAGAGCGTGCTCCTTGAATAGGGAAGAGAGGGGGGGGGGGGACTAATCCGGTTGCAAACGGAGTGAAGACGTTCTCTGCCGATCCTTTCTAGCCTGGGCTGTACCCTCCTCGACCGGAGGGTTGTTGCGGCCAGAAAGGGTCCAACGGGGGGGGGACCTAGGGGGACGAGGGATGAAGGAAGGAAATGGTTATGTAGTCATTATCTTGGTTTCATTTCTGTCTGGTAGAAATAGTGGGGACACCTCAAAAAAGGGGTGCGTCGGGGGGGAAGGGGACCTCCGGAAACTCAATGCTGCAAAGAGGAGGGGTCAGGAGGGAAAACGTCCGATAGCGACGGGGCTTCCCGGGAAATGAACTGAAAAGCGATTCGCCTGATGCAGCCGATGTGGCAGGAATGGGGAATATAACCACATAAGCAGAACCCAAACTGTTAACTCCGCCAGTGTGGGGGGCAAAAACCGGCGTCGAGGGGACTAGAGGGCGGTTCAACTACATTGGACGGTCGTTGGGGGGAAAGCCGGACGAAGAAGTCGCATCAGGGACGATTTCTTAAAAAATCTAAGGCAGTATGTATTATAAGAAAAGACAGGTCGTCGTTGAAACGTTCTCTCTGCAGGAAAGGGTACCGTGCAAGAAGGGATGAAGGTCTTACGGCTCTAAGATCGACAATCTGGTTGGTAGTGTGAGAGGATCTATAATACGGGCCTCAAGGTTGAGGAAGGGAGAAGGGGGACATTTCGCGGAGGAAGAGTTTGTCGGTGCCGACGTCCTGCGAGGGCAAATTCCGTGGGGACAAGGGGGGATGAAGGAGGAAAAAACGAAGGGGAAAAAGAAAGATACCCCGTCCTGATGCCCGAAACGCAATGGTAGGCAGGCTGCGAGAAGGGGCACCGACTCGTCAGGGGAAGGGGGAATTCGGGGACCGAGTGAGTCAAAGGGAGGAAGACCAGAGACTGACGTCTGATGAGGTGGAACTTCGGGAAGGCCTGCGGGAAGACCCCACTCGGCGGCCTGTGGTTTCGATGGTAGGAAGGGGGAGGGAAAGATACCAAGAGGAGTTAATTGGAACCCCGACCAAGGGCTCATGCCGCCGAAAATAAATGGATTCAGGAGGACTCGAATGTGAGAAAACGGTGTTCGAACTTAGTCCAGGTACATGCGGGGGGAAAACTTTGTTGTAGGTTGTCCATTATGCGACTAGTGGAACGGAGGGAAGGAACTGTCGAACCAATGCTAGCCGGGAAAAAGTGGAAGGAAATGCAGGGGGTGAGTATGAAATGAGAACCTTTAGGGGGCATTGCTGCCGGATAGCTTGGAAGGAAAGTTGTCACTCACAAAAAAACGTCTCACAGCTAAAAAATTGGATTGGCATCTGATTGAGGAGATCATTCGTGGGGAACAGTGGGCTTAATCATAAACACAATTTCCCGGCAACGAAAACTTTCGTTGTTCTTGGCTTGAAAGGGGAAGAGTTAAAGTGATGCCGGAAGCGCTTAATTCGGTCTATGGAGACTCAAAAAAAGGACTTGGGGGATAGGAGTCTCCCTCCAGCAGGGCCATCATACACGAAATCCTACTAGATGGTGAGAAATGCCTTCTTTCTCCGGCTTCTCGTCATTGAAAAAGAGTGACAGAAGGAGAGGGCGGCCCAGTTGAACCCAAAGGACCATTGGGTGCGGTGCGGTACCACGTTCCTCAGTAATTCATGATGTAAAGCTTAGTGAAGCATCTGCAAGGGGGGTAAGTTCGTGAGACGCTTGTTTCCGCCTATTAGAGGCGGTTGGGGGCCAAGAAGCTGTGTGAGTAAGCAGAAAAGTCAGTAATTCAATGTAGAGAAATTGGCGACGTGGGGGGGGGACAGATCTTGGTTAGGGTTTGTCAAAGAAAGCCGCCAGACAGAACGAGGTGAGGGGAAATTCAAGAAATTGAGCCGTCCGATAAACCTCTAAAAGAGGAGTGGAGCCGCAGCGGTAGGAGGAAAAATTGTATACTCTAAGCTCTAGGGTACGGTGCAGGGGGATGCCGACCCCAGCAGAAGATGAAAACGGCTAATCTTTCAAACCTTGCGAGGAATCCTGCTTCCAATTCGGTGAATGTGGTCTCTTCCCTTGAAGAAGGAAAGGGGGACCTGGAAACGGTGGGTGGAGAACATGGCGATCAGGAACGTACCGATAAAAAGCAGGAGACACACAGAAAGGGCCATTCCCTTAAGGAATTGGAAAGGTCCCGCTGCCAGGGAAGGGAAGAAAGCCAGGGAAGGGGAGGTCTGAATGAGTATCTCTCTATGTAAATTCGATGGATTCACAAAACGTTACTTGAAAGCAGGAAGGAAAAGGGGAAACGGGGTTTTGGAATTCGGAGGAAATAAAACTCCATGACAAAGGGGATCGCGAGAAAAAACAAACCAAGGAGGAGGGGAGTAAAATGAGGAAAGGTCCTGGGAAAGGAAAAAATATAAAAATAACCCTAAGACCATGAGGAGAAAGATCAAAGAATTTGGGTGAAGAAAGACGGAAAAAGAGGAGCGAAGCAGCTAAGAACAGGACGTGTCGTACAAGCCCTGGGCCTGTTACAGGGGAACTTAAAAAGGAAGGGGAAGGGCTCAGGTTTTGGTCTGTTTCGAGGCAGGGGGTATCGGGAAAAAAAAAACTTGGCTACACAATACTGAAAAGGAAAAAGGAGGAGGGCGCCAATTCCGGAAATTCACAAACCTTCCCTGGAGACGGGCTGCACGCAAAAAGAGTCCGTCAGTTAGGGAGGTGGCCGGGAATACGGACTGTCACCGATAGCTGCCGTCGGGAGTTCTCAAGGGAAAAAAACCTAAAGCTCGGCGCAAATCAGAGGCATCGACATCGGAGGCTTAACAAGGTTTGCAGAGGGGAAAAAACGGGAATGGCGTAATGGTCGTTAGGGAAGGGAAAGAATCAGAAAGGAAGGACCAAAGCGGAGGTCCAACTTCCGCACTCTCCGCAAAGAAGCTAGGAGGCCGGCCTGGGCGGACCTGAAACACCAACAAGCCGGGACAACCTCCTGAAAATCGGAGTCCACCGCCGTAAACGACGAAGCGATACCATGCAATCTCGGAGCTTACGAATGATATAGGGACGGGAAACAGGAAGCAAAAAAAGAAACGAAACATTTGAAGTGGGAGAAGGGGGGCAAAAGCAAGAGCTACTGTATAGGGCGAAAGTGTACTATAAGCAACGGGTGGGCGCCAAAGGACTTAGACTTCAACTTGCGGGAAAAGGCTGAGGCTTATCGCGGGGCCTTAAGCTAAGTTCTCGAAAAATGGTGTACACAAAAATGCAGAGGGGTGTCGAGGGAGAGACGATCCTTAACGCGGCTAAAAGAAAAAAGCACTGACCGCGCGCAGAATACAGCAAGACCGGAGGAACTGGAGCTTAAAAGTGCCATTGGTCTTCTGAGGGGGCTCCCCAAAAAAAAAAGGTATATGTTAAACATCAATGCCCAAAAACCATTAAAGGAGCTGGGTGCGACAGGCGGCGGAGAAAACCCGTTCATGGCAAAAAACTAATCTAAACCATGCGAAACGGGTGCGCCATCAGGGCAAAAAACCAAGAGGAGGACGAATAAGTTCATCGGGGGGGGACAGGAGGATGAGTTTTGCTAAGTTGGTCGAAAGGAATGTGTCGATCTGCAAATGCGATTAGGAGACCAGGCTAACAACTGACGTACCCGAACGTCTAATTGATAAGGAAAAAAACACATCGGAAGCGAAGAAGGCATATCCAATATCATTGAGGAGGGAGCGGGCAACAAGTGAAGCACCTCGGGGTTCCGGGGCAATACTAATAATGGAGACACCAAAAAACTCACTTCATAAACCCTCAAACCCCTCGCAGTAGAAAAGAATTGTAACCGAAGGAAGGGGACCGTGACAGGGAAAACGGCCACCCGACATCAGGGCGAGTGGAACCTTCCCTACTCGTCAAAACAGGAGGAATCAGTAACCTCCTCATAGCGAGAATGACTTATGGCTAAAGGGAGCTAAAATGGGAGGCTGGCTAATAGGCACTTCTCTTGTCGTTGTAATTCGACGGGGGTCGAATTGTCAGGAAAGCAACCTGCAAAGCATGTAGCAAACTCAGTAATTGAATAATGCGTGTGAGTAAGTTTGTTTGTTGTTAAAAGTCGGTAGAGGACGGGGGGAGGCGTTTAGTAGTCTGGCCCTGACCCCCTCTTAAAGCAGCTCCAGTACAAAAATCTCCACCGCTGGAAGACCGTACCGGGCAAACAAATGCAGGAAATCCTAAAACAAGAGACTGGGGGAGGGGGATTATTCGAGCCGTATACATACATCAGGACGGACGTACTTCCCGAACGCCTAACGTCACGAGGAAAGTTCAAAATAATGGGAACCTATGATGTCCGGATTACAGACGAGGCACGGCCAGGCGTCCGGTCTCACCAACAAAAAGCAGGAACAGGGGTAGAAAAAGGAAGAAGACCTCTCCGCCGCCTAACCGCGATGTCACCCTGTGGGGGGATTCGGGGTTGTATGATTCGTATTCATCAGGCACAGGTCCTAAAACAGGATCGAAACAGGCGACGGGGAGAAACTCTTCCGGTTCAGTTTCCAGTTAGAGGCCTCCTAGTCGTCACTGAGTCTCCTGTACGAAAGGGCAATGAGTGGTCCTCAAGTGGGTCCGGAGACACTGGAAAACTCTGGTCGAACAAACAGCCTAAATTCCCAAGCGGATTGAAGAAGAAAAAGTGTGGAAGAAAAGTCCGCGGCCCTATGAATGGTGACCCCCAATCAGGCAAAGGAAGCTACAATCAGAGACTACTTGTCCAGGGAGGGTGAGCAGGCCGAGACCACAATTTTCGTTTGGGTCAAGCTACCTGGGAAAAAACGGAAGGAGGACCATATCTTTCAGATTCCCGGGCAGCCGGAACGTCTCAACAGAACAAATTCTTCTTAGAAGAGAAGACATCAGACAGAAGGCCGGGGAAAATCGAAAGATAGGGGACTCCTACTGGAGGAAAGAGAGGAAGGACTCGCGGAGCAGTCGAGCCTTCCTTCACTAATAAAGCCCGTCGTAGCTTGTTGGTGAACATCTGGGAAAGGTCAGCATTTTCCTTAGTGAGTGAAAGGAGGTAGCGTCAATTATCAGTTTTTAGTTGAAGAAAGTTTAGAAAAGAAGTGGTAGATTGTTGAGTCAGAAGTCAAATTAACTCCGTAAACTATTCACGAGTCGTATTAAAGGAGAAGCGGCCGATGTAGCTGATCCAGTGGGAAATGATGGGACCCTGACTCAGAATTTATTGAATCCGGGACCGGGGAAGAAGAGGAGAGGTGAAGAACCAAGAAGGGAAACTTTGTACACATCACTTTAGGTCTGAGAGGGGAGAGGGGACCTTTTAATAACTTCTAGTGGGGGAGACAGTAGCCGTCGAAGCAGGAATATGTCGTTCCAGGAAGAGGGGCTTCGTGAGAAGAAAGGAAAGCAGTAACGTTTACCAACGCGTCAGGGAAATTTTCGCCAAGAAGGCGTACGTGGGAGCGAAAAGAGCTACCGGCGTGTTGGCGAAGTCAGATCATGAGGGTACGACGGTGCCTTCATTGGGTGATAGTCCAGAGAGGCGAGGTGCAAGTGGGCGAAGGGAAAGAAAGGCCTTACTTCTGTCGGGGTGGGAAAGCGATCGGGACCACGTAGAAGGCCCACCATCCCGACCGACCGTAAAAAAGAATCGCCAGGGGGGGGCACGATGAAAACAAAACCGAAGGCTCCTATGTGAGGTAGAATTGCTGGACGCCTTTCGCCGCGGCTGTCCGTCCATCGAGGAGGGGGGGGAGAATGATAGGTGAGAGGAGGGAAAATTGCAACTTCCTGTGAAAGTCTCTCCCTCACGACGCGGCGTGGGGGGTTTGAAGTTTATGGATGGGTCGATTGTTTCCTAAAAAAAAAAAAAAAGAAAAAAAAAAAAAAAAAAAATAAGAAAAAAAATACAAAACAAAAAAAAAAAAAAAAAAAAGAGAAAACCACCAATTCACCAATAAAAAAACCCCCAAAAACCAAAACAACCTTATATTTTCTTTGCCTACCCACTCTTCTTCCCTTTGTCCCAAAACTAAGCTAGTTTATATTGTCTGTGAACAAGGTGCTCAATATTTTTTCTTGAAATATTCCAGTGCTCATGGAAAAAGTGGTCCGTCGTGTGGGTAGTTTTATTTTCAGGGGGAGTTACGAGAATTGGGGGAATAGATCGACGGACATTTGCGACCAGTCTACGCCTCCGCTGGAACAATTGTTGCCGCCATGCTCTTTTGGTCACGGATGTCGACCCGTTTTCCGCAATGGAAATTTCCGAAGGTGCGTGACTGGGAAGTCCGCCGGACGCGGATAAAGACTCGAGGGAGAGGGTTGAAGGAAATCGATTCGGGGTTCAAGTGGGAAAGAAAAAGGGGGGGAGAAAAAAACACAATGAAGGGGGTTAATCAAAAAGGTGTGCCTCGGAAGGGTGCAGTTGATGTTTAGCACTTCATAAGCTGAAGCACGGGTGCGGCGGGGATGCAGCCGGCTCCCCAAAAAATTGCGTGTTAAAGGTCTTATCCCGCACAAAGGCAGTCCCCCTCATCGAATCCACGATCATGAGGCGTCCCTTTGCTCAGGGTCCGGAAGGTGTCGGCCTTGGGGGATTGATTCACCAAATTCATCATTGCAGCGAGAAGGGAGGGGCTAAAGGGGAGAACCGCCCCGACATGTCAGTGACGGGTATGCCGGGGCCACGAGATCATGAAAGGTCCGCTTCGCAGCGGAGTGTGAGGAAAGGGAGGAGGGGGGGGGGACTTCTTGGTAACCTCCAGATTTCGCAGGAAAGTGGGGGGGGGGACCACGTCGGACGCCACAGCCTTAAGATAATTGATGAAGGAAAGGGGGAGGAGGGGGTACAGCATGGTTAAGGGGAGGCTCTTCACTTAAAAAAACCCCGCGCATATAGGTTTCCTAAAAATCATTGATCCGAAGATGCAGCTGCCGGGGCTCCGGAAGGAGGGTGGTTCGGTCCTTTTAGGGCGATGGCCTCTAGCTTGGACTTAAAACTGGAAAAACATCCTGAAAAGGAGGAGAAAGGGTCGAGCCGGGAAAGAAAAAGGGCTTCAGGAAGAGGCTTGACTGACCTGTGAAGACGAGCCGTGGAAGGTAGAAGTCGATAGGAAAGATCAAACTCCGGCAGGCGCAAGAAAGACAAGTAGAAAGGAAGAAAAAACTTTGATGTTTCACCAAAAGTCCCTTAAACATCCTGGCTTTAAAACTTCGCCAATCGATGGTAGTCGAGGGCGTGAACACCGGGGGAAAAAAAGCATGCTCAAAGGGGAGAGGGATGGTGAGAAAACGAATTCTCATCCCGCGAAAATTAAAAATTTATCAACTCAACAAAAAGGATTAGGGTAAAATGGGGTCAGGGACTGGAAAGAAAGAATTCGAGAGGGACACGCGAAGACCAGAGGAAAAGAAGAGTACGGTTTTGGTCAGACTGCGACTAAAGCAAGGGATGACCGGGGGGCGTCATCAAGAAAACGGGCCTGGGGAACGTGAAAAAAGGGGCAACCTACGGGGAAGGAGAAGTGTTAAGTTTACGTTCGAAGGGGTGTCACTAGAGACCTGGTAGACACCACCGCCTTCAAGAATAGGGGGAAGTCCGGAAGGGGAAGGGAACATGTGATCAATTGAAGGGTCCCGGGAGATAAAGCCGCCCGATCATCAAGTTCGCTGAAATGGTGGGGACCGGCAGCCACGTCACCAGAAGAGAACTCGATTTCTCACAAGGAAACCACGAGGGGGATTGAACTCAAAAGCAGCGGCATAGGGTAGGAAAAGCACCGCCGGAGGGATGTTCTTGCGGGAAGGGCAAAGATCAGCCCCTTACGAGAAAGGTCCCCAAGATTATGTCCCCCTCAGCACCCTTCACTACCTCGAAAGGAGGACAAAGGGGGAAGTAGTTGAACTACAGGGGGACAACGAAGGCGCCTCGGGCTTCAAAAAAGTCCAAAGAAGAAATTAGCACAGTGTCATCGCGGTCTAAATGGAAAGGGTTCGGACGTAAATAAATAACTTCGCCCTACTTGGAGGGTTCAAGTTCCTAAAACCCAACAAAAAAAAAGCTCTGGAGAGAGACATGTAATAAGTTGCTCCATTCACCTGTAATGGTCGACAAGTCCTCTAAAAGGGTCTTAGTGCTTAGAGATTGGGCACGGCAGGGTCGTGAATCGGAAGGAAATGTGGTAACACGGGGATGAGACAGGAATAGGGAAGAAGGTACGCTGCTTCGTCAAGCAATTGACTACGATAATAAAAAGAACCAGAAAGGACCTTTGGGAGCCCTTTTCCATGCTGTATGGAAGAACGTGACAGCCGCAAGTGAACCCAGACTCCCTCCCAGAGACGTAGAATGGGCACGACGCTTCTGGAGAAATTGGGGAAGGGAAAACCACGAACTTAGGACGGCTGGCTAAAAATGCATCCACATACGCAATACCAAGCTCTCGGGTCCGAGCGGCGGGATCGGATGGGGAAGGCAAACGGTAATGGAGAGAGGAACAATTCTTCTTACAACCTCACAAAAACAAACCTCGTGACACCAGAATGCGAAAGGGGGAAAAAACGAAAAACCGGCAAGAGAAATGTAGGATAATCCTGGCCCTCTACATCGGAAAAGGCTTCTCTGGGCCAGGGTGTGGGTAATCAAAGATCCTGTGGATCGAAACCAGGCACCAAAATGAAATACAAGGCTACCCTCCCCTCGACAAACAGATGGCGGGTGAGACCTTTCCCCGGAGGTGAAAGGAAAAAAAAAATCCTTCAACCCGAATGCCTTAATTATCTCTGGACGGAACATAAGGAAAAAAGGTTACAAATGAGAAATAAGCCTTCCGTCTGAACGAGCCTCCAGATGGTCAGAACTGGAGGATGAGGGAAGCTTACTGATAGTTATGGTGGGATGTCTAAAAAGGGGGTTTCTCTACATCAAAAGACTGAAGGTGGCCCTAAGGCATGACGGGAGGCCGAGAAAAAAAAAGGCACTAGAGGAACCTCCTCCAGGTCAATCAAACCGGAGTTTAAAAGCGCCAGGAAGAAAATATCCTGAAAATAAGCAAACCGAGGGAGACTATTCCGGCTAAATACATATACGTCCGCTTGACAGGCCCGAAAAGCTACCAACACGGGGGAAACGCGCGGGAGGGGAGGGGGGAGAAAAACATGGACTAATTCCCGAAGGACCGATAGGAAAACGGGGCCATCGAGTCCCTGACACCAACCGCAGAGGGCCCGGGGAGAAAACCTCTGGTCACGATCCCCAAGCCGCTCAAATTCTAAGGGGGGGTCCCATGGGTGTGAGTAGGGGGGAAAGCTGAATCAAATAAGGGGCCTTTCCCTACATAAGATCACCATGTGGGAAAGCGTTGGATTGTATTATGGGGCAAGGGGAGTCGGCATCTCAGAGCCGGCCTCTTGATTGCGAAGGGTTGCATGAGTTTTTACAAGGAAAGTGCAAGTACAAAAGCAAAAACCAGAGTGAAACAGACAGGTGGCCATCCTACAAAAGAGCAATGTCCTAGAGACAGGGGGTCAACTGCCCAACAAAAGGGAACCCTAGGGGTACGAAAAAGAAGAGAAGTACGAGAGAAAGGGGAAAAAGGCATCCAGGGTCGCGCTTTTGGGCAGACGTTGCACTTTGATTAACCAAAGAGCGGTAAGATTCCCTTCATCAAGAATCACCTCAGGACTCGAAAAAAAAAAACGAGGGAGGGTCCAGAGATATTTAGGGGACTTTCTCCTTACAGAAAGAGAGAACGGCTAAAAGGAGACAAGAAAGGGCGCCGCCAGAAAAGAGCCGATTTCAAAAAAGGAAACGGGTCTCCCTTCTCCACTTTTGGGAGCCGAAAGTTGTGTGCCTCCTTTGGAGAGTGATGCACTCAGAAATGGTCTGGAAGGGAGCTGGGGGGAGGTCGTTCACGGGTTTTCACGTCAGGTGCGGCGGACAGTTGATCCTGTGTAAAGAAAGCGGAAAAAGAGTACTGGAACAGAAAAGAGACGATGAGTCGGAGACGAAAAAGTGGACCTGGGAGAATTACCCGATTAGATAAAAACCAAAGTATGGGAAGGCCAGGGGGCAGAGGGACGACCCCATCCGAACAAAGGGGGAACATCGAAGGGGGCGGAGTCGTTGAGTACTTACAAGCTTATGGGAAACTTTGGACTGCGAACGAAGATTCAGGAATAGAGGTCTGATTGCTGTGATAATCAAAGGAAAAAGGGAATCGGGTGGGGGGAGACGCAGGGGGCGGTAGGGAAGGTGCCCAGTAGTCGGATTTATGGGGCTAATACTAAAAATTTAGGGTCTGGCGAAGTATAGGAACAGTGAGAATATGAAGGAAGGGTTGATAGGGGGGGAGTCCTGAAGGGGTGAAACTTGCCCTAATGTCAGGAAACCGTGCAGCAAGCCGTGAGGTTGCTGATAGGCTCACGGGAGGAAAAGTCCACCAGCAAAAGAAGGAAGATTCCTAGAAGACGAAAGGTAGAGGCCAAGGCGAAAAAGAGGTCAGCAGGAGAAGGAAGAAAGAAAAAGAGGCTTTGACGCTGTCTCTAGTAATACCATTCCTTATTATGTGCCAAAGGGAATTCCCAGAAGAGGAAAGGCCTCAACCATCGGCGCTGAGGGGATTGGGTCGGAAGGGGGGGATGGCAGGGGCGATAAAAGATGAAAGGGGTCATTGGACAACTTAGGGTTGCCCTGAATCAAAAGAAGTGGGACAGCAGGGAGGACGAGAGGGGGAAAAGGGAGGGGTAGGGCACGGAAACCTTATCAGGGGTCCGTGTGGATGGGTCGGGGGGGGGGGGAAGACGTCCTGGGAACAAGAGAGGAAAGGGAGAACAATCTATCCGCGGTCAAAATATTATGGTGCCGATCAGGTGGGTTCTTATGAAGTGCGACAAGGGAGAATTCTGACCGAAGTCTTTTAGAAATTTTCCTACGCATATAGACAAGCTTAATGGGTTACTTTGGATTAGGGGTTCCTACTCGGGAGTTGAACTCTCAGGAGTCCTCAGAATGCACGTGCAATCAAATGAGCCCCAAAAAAAAAAAAAAGGAAAACGCCCAACCAAAAACTGAAATCCTTGGTTAGTCGGAGTGGGAATTCTCTGAACTAAATCAAGCTTATTACGGTCGTAGATCCATCAGAAAAAGCCTCCTGGAGGGGAAAAAGGTCTTCAGAGGAAAGAAGGAAGAAAACTCTAGTTGCGTCGCTTTTGAAAAGGACATCCTTTAGATGGGATCTCATGGCGGAAGCGACATAGCTCGGGATGACTTGAAAAAAAAAAGCCCAGGGGGGGAGGAAAGGTTATCCAGAAACTGAAGGATCATTATTAACGGAACGCCTCCCCCCAGCCCCCCCAACCCCCAACGGCGAATGGTGGCGAAGGAGGAGGGGAAGAGGGGGGGGAAAAAGGCAGAACATTCTGGTGTTGCTGGACTCAAAAAAAATAATAAGCTTCGTTTGTTCTTTGTTAGTGAAGGGGTGCTTAGATGGACGAAAAAAGAAAGAAGCAGGGAGGGGAGGGTCACGACTGAAGAAAGGGGGAATCCCCATGGGGGGTCCTTCCTATGGGACCCCTCTCAGCCTTATACGAGTGGGGCAAAAAGAGAAATAGGTTAAAAGGACTTGTAGGGTCCGTCCAAAAAATGCGAAATGAGAGAGGGGAGGGGGAGGGAGAGAGAAATCGCCGCATTGGGGGAATTCCTTATCCACTGGACCTTGAAGGTCTTTTGGCAGCATAGGAACGAGAAAACTCCTCCGTTAGCACAAGAAAAATAAAGATCACCCCGGAAAAGAAACCGGTAAAGGGGGGGGAAGGGGAAAAAGGAAAGTGTGACGAACCCGGTTGTAGACTTAAGGAACTCTCTCTATTATGATATACCACCGCGGGGTCTCTCCGCGTCGGAGAAATTCACCGGATGACAGCTGACATGACCCTGGGG